>VOFG01002323.1_pt1 | contig 19437 bp, 37 predicted proteins | sample 5384171 | NCBI WGS metagenome assembly VOFG01 (sample SAMN12384726, study PRJNA508395) | human gut metagenome | isolation source: healthy gut F | host: Homo sapiens
AAGATGGACACGATCAATGATCTCATTTGGATATACCGTCAGCACAGGGAAAGGAAAGTTTAGACCAATTCGAATTTATCGCATTGATTGTTGATAAGATTTGCCTGGATTATAAGCGGGTTGTATAAAATCGTGCGGTGCTTTTGGAGCCGAAGTGCTGCAAGCCTTTTTAACATGATTGTAACATTATTTATGAAAGTGACTGATTGCATGGGTAAATTGTATGATAAGATAAAGGGAAATAAAAAGATGCAGGACTGAAAAAAACTGCCCTGTATAAAACAGCTGGACAGAGGTCAGGAAAGCAGCTAAAAGAACGGAGAATTGCCTATGAAAAAAAAAAAGTACCGGCGTACAATGGAAACCCTGCGGGATCACACACGATTATGTGTCCGTATTGTATCAGTGAATGTTCAGGAATCCGCATCTTTGGAAAGCGTATCAAATCGATCGCCTTCTCAACGGATGTGGCAATCATCAAAAAATATCAACGCGGATGCGATCATCGCAGTTTATCCGTTTACCCGCAGGCAGCTATCTCACAGTCGATCATCAGCATCTCGGATGCCGGTGTTTGTCGGGGTCGGCGGCGGTCTGACCGGAGGAAAGCGTTCCGTCCGTCTGGCGCTTCAGGCAGAACATCAGGGAGCCTACGGTGTAGTGGTCAACGCGCCGATCGCGGATGAGGTCATCACGGAGATCAAGCAGGTGGTCGATATTCCGGTCATTGCGACGATTGCTTCTGGTTCACACGGATGTCCGCCGCAAACTGGAGGCGGAGCCGATATTTTAAATGTATCAGGCTCTGCCGCCACCGCATCGATGGTAGCCGAGATCCGGAAGGAGTATCCGACGTTGCCATTATCGCGACCGGAGGACCGACGAACGAATCGATTTTGAGACGATCGAGGCAGGAGCCAATGCGATCACGTACACGCCGCCGTCCAACGGCGAGCTGTTTGCGCGGACGATGAGGAAATACAGGGAGATCTTATTTGTGTTTCATAGGAAATTGCGTCCTATGAAACAAAAAACGCTCCGCGAGGATGCGCACTCGCGCGAAGCAGAAATATGTCGCAAGCGACCGCGTCGGCGCGAGAATGTGCCAAGGCACATTCTTTTTCATGCGGTAAAATTTATAATTCATCCGGTACTATGCAAAATATCCAATTCAGAAAATACAGTCTGCAAATCGGAACTATTTGTCATATATTTCCCGATTTTTTTTCTCTGTCGCCTACTTTAATTCCCTGATTCTATTGTATAATAATTTTAATAGGTGCCAGATCGCGAGCGGGCACGGTTGGGAGGTAGTAGCTATGAAGAATATTCTGTTTATTGCATCGGAGGCGGTTCCATTTATCAAAACAGGAGGTTTGGGAGACGTTGTCGGATCCCTTCCAAAAATGTTTTGATAAGCGTCATGATCCTGAAGAGCATCAAAGAGTATTTCTGGGGTGATCCTGGGACAGAACCAGAACCGTATGGGGACTGGTATTACGATCTGATAATGAAGTTTTCCTTCTTCTGCATGGGGAAGGCGGAAGTTTTCCTTCTCTCATCCCTGCCGGTGATCGGCTTCAAGCCGGATGTGATCCACTGCCACGACTGGCAGACCGGACTGATCCCGGTGCATCTCAAGGACAAATTCCACGGCGGCGAGTTCTTCCGGGATATCAAGTCCGTCATGACGATCCACAACCTGAAATTCCAAGGCGTGTGGGATGTAAAGACGATCCAGCATTTCTCTGAGCTGCCGGACTACTATTTTACACCGGATAAGCTGGAAGCTTATAAAGACGGAAATATGTTAAAGGGCGGTCTCGTGTACGCGGATGCGATCACGACGGTCAGCAACACCTACGCGCGGAGGAGATTAAGACCCCGTTCTACGGCGAGGGACTGGACGGTCTGATGCGTGCGAGAAGCAACAGTCTGCGCGGTATCTTAAATGGTATCGATTACGATGAATTTAATCCGGAGACAGATAAACGGATCGTACAAAATTATAACGCAAAGACATTCCGCAAGGAGAAATCCAAGAATAAAAAGGCGCTGCAGGCGGAGCTGGGACTGGCGCAGGACGAGAAAAAGTTCATGATCGGTATCGTCTCCCGTCTGACCGACCAGAAGGGACTAGACCTGGTACAGTGTGTGATGGATGAGATCTGTACGGAAGATGTACAGCTGGTTGTGCTGGGAACTGGAGATGAACGGTATGAAAATATGTTCCGCCACTATGACTGGAAGTACAATGATCGTGTTTCCGCTAATATTTATTATTCGGAAGATATGTCGCATAAGGTATATGCAGCCTGTGACGCATTCCTGATGCCGTCGCTGTTTGAACCATGTGGGCTGAGCCAGCTCATGGCGCTTCGCCTTTACGGAACCGTGCCGATCGTGCGTGAGACGGGTGGTCTGGGCGCGATACTGTATACCATACAATGAATACGATGGAACCGGAACAGGGATTTTCCATTTGCTAACTACAATGCACATGAGATGCCTCGACTGCATCCGCTATGCAAAAATACATCTATTATAATAAGAAGCGCGAGTGGAATAAGATTGTAGACCGCGGCATGGCGGCTGATTTTTCCTGGCAGACATCGGCTGGAAAATATCAGGAATTGTATGACTGGCTGATAGGATAATGACGGACCGAGTGATTTAGGACAGTGGTATATGTGGAAGAAAACAGAGGAATTAAGATAGTACAGGAGAGAAACATGACTTTTTTTTCAGGAATTGACATCAAACCAGACGCTGATGACCGGCGTGACCGGGTGGGTGGTCGCCCAGGTGCTCAAGACGATTTCTGGACATCGGGCTGAACCATTCGTTCAACCCGGAGCGTCTGGTTGGCTCCGGCGGTATGCCGAGTTCCCACTCATCCACTGTATGTTCGCTGGCAACGGCGGCGGCGCTGCGGTACGGGTGGGAAGCTTTGAATTTTCCATCAGCTTTATTCTGGCGATGATTGTTATGTATGACGCGATCGGTGTCCGGCAGGAGACAGGAAAGCAGGCAAAGTTCTGAACCGCCTGCTTTTCGAGGATTTTTCTCAAGCTGGACGGCGTGGTGTTACAGGGAAAAAATTGAAGGAATACGTGGGGCATACGCCGATACAGGTAGCAGCAGGCGCGATTTTAGGCATTTTGATTGCATTTATTCTCGATCCGATGTTCATATAACGAACATCGGATCTTTTCATTTTGGCTGATAGATGGTATAAATATAGGGATAACGTGTATCTAAGCGTTAAATGAAACTGAGGAAATGAGAACAGAACAATGGAACAGAGAAGAAACATAGAAAATACCAAACCTGCCTGCCGGTTAATTCTGGCGAGTGCGTCTCCGCGCCGCAGGGAGCTTTTGGAGCGGATTGGGCTGAAACCGGAGATTCATCCGAGCACTTTGGAGGAAAATCCGCTCTGTACGGAACCGGCGCAGGTTGTGATGGAACTGGCGGGACAGAAGGCGCGCGATGTGATGGCGCAGGTGCGTGAGGAGGCACGGACGACGGGAATCCCATTTTCGGGATTATCATTGGTTCCGATACCGTTGTCAGTGTGGATGACGAGATTTTTAGGAAAACCGGCGGATCGGGATGAGGCGCTTGAGATGATCGGACGGATCCAGGGGCGCAGCCACCGTGTATACACGGGCGTGGCGATCCTGACTGAGGATCGGGAGAGCTGCTTTGCGGTTGAGACGCGGGTGGATGTATATCCGATGAGCGATGCGGAGATTGAGGCGTATGTAGACTGCTGCGGCGAGTCGATGGACAAGGCGGGCGCATACGGCATTCAGGGAAGCTTTTGCCGCGCATATCCGCGGAATCGACGGTTCTTACACGAATGTGATGGGGCTGCCGGTCGGAAGACTCTATCAGGAATTGAAGCGGATCTGTCCGGAGAAGATAGAGGATCTGCTCAAGCATACGGTCTGAGGTGGATGGCGGATGGAAAGAAAGTTACTGTTCACGGGTAGGCAAACGGTTTTGACCGAACCGAAAGTGCCGTTAAGAAAACGTGGTGGCAGACCGTGAACCAGAGTGGAAGGATTGACAGAACGCAGCGCGACATTTCTTTAAGTTGGTCATATGTGTGAACAGTAATAAATCAGCCGCTCAGAGAGAATATGTGACAGGAATTGCTAAAATATGCAGGAGAAAGGGAGTATCCATGCAGAAACAGAAAAGGAAGAAAACCATATCCACCGGGCGGCGTGTGCCCTGCTTGCGGGGCTGGCGCTCAGCCTGGGGCTTTTGACTGGATGCGGCTCGGACGGCAGCACGATCGTGGTGGGAAAGAAGAATGAAAAGGGTTATTCCCGCGCGGAAGTGATGGTGATTGCCATGACGGAGAAAAACGCTATGAGGAGGTCTGTACGGATCAGATCTGGGGCGTTTCAGTTGGAGAAAAGGGCGATGATTTTGAAACGTATCTAAAAAAAACAGATCCGTTCGTTTATGGATGAGCTGAAAATCATGAACCTGCTGGCAGCCGATCGGGGGATTTCCTGACTTCAGAGGAGCGGGCGGCGATGGACCGGGCAGCAGCCGAGTATTTTGGGCGTCTGCCGCAGTCGGCGATTGACCTCGATGGGCGTGACAGAGGCGGATGTCCAGCATATCTATGAGGATTATGGTCTGGCGGAGAAGCTGGCGGGACAGCTCACGGACAATGTGGCGCTGGAGGTCAGCGACAGTGAGGCAAAGGTGATCCATGTCAGTCAGATAAAGACATCGGATGAGAGCGAGGCAGACGCCTTCCAGCGGGCGGCATCGCAGGAAGATGCCGATTTCCAGTCCTGTGCCGAGGAGGCGGGGCTGACGGTGAGTGACCGGGTGCTGGGGCGCGGTGATGAGTCGGATGCCTATGAGAAAGAGGCATTTTCCCTTGCCGAGGGCGCAGTCAGCCAGGTGATCCATGCGGACGACGCGTACTATGTGCTCAAATGTACGGACGATTACGACGAGGACGAGACGGCGGCGCGCAAGGGAGCGCATCTACGAGGAGCGGAAAAAACGCGCCTTTCAGGAGATCTACGACCGGTTCAGCAATACGATCTCCGTTTCAGCAGCAGCGGGCTCTGGGACAGTCTGGATCTGACCTCGGAGTTCGAGAAAAATGACGCGGATTTCTTTGAGATTTACGCGGAATATGCGATCAAATAGGTAGTCTGTACCTGGGGCGGGTGGATAAAAAGTAAACTTATTTTTAAAAAAGGATAACAATTCGGAACAACCGCTTGACTACCGGGGAAAATTCTTCTCAATGAACGGTAATGTCCGGTCAGGCGGACATACTGTGGAGGAAAAATACATGAATATCATAAAAGCGGTCAATCTTGTATTTGATTATATAAGACGCGATGAAGAGGGGCAGGTAGAGGAAGTAAAGCGCGCCCTGGATCATGTGAATCTGGAGATTGAGAAAGGCAGCTTTGTGGCGATCCTGGGACACAATGGTTCCGGCAAGTCCACATTTGCCAAGCAGATCAATGGCATCTTGAGCCCGACCGACGGTACGCTTTTTGTATCGGAGATGGATACGAGGGACGAGGCGCATCTGTGGGATATCCGCAAAAATGCGGGCATGGTCTTTCAGAACCCGGATAACCAGATCATAGGAAATATAGTGGAAGAGGACGTCGGATTCGGTCCGAAAATATCGGAGTTCCGACCGAGGAGATCTGGAAGCGAGTGGATGAGAGCTTAAAGGCAGTCGGGATGACGATGTACCGCAAGCAGTCCCCGAACCATCTGTCCGGCGGACAGAAGCAGCGTGGCGATCGCGGGCGTCATGGCGATGAAACCAGAATGTATCGTGCTCGATGAGCCGACGGCGATGCTCGATCCGAACGGACGCAAGCGGAGGTTATCCGCACCGTCCATGAGTTAAACGGGCGGAAGGAATCACGATGGTGCTGATCACCCATTATATGGAAGAGGTGGTCGATGCAGACCGCGTGATCGTCATGGATGACGGCCATATCGTGATGGACGGCACGCCGAAGGAGATTTCTCCCGCGTGGAGGAACTAAAACAATACCGGATGGATGTGCCGCAGGTGACGGAGCTTGCGTGGGGCTGCAGAAAAAGGGAATTCCGCTTCCAGATGGAATTCTTCGCAAATCGGAGCTTCTGGACGCACTGGTACCGCTTTTGAAAGAGGAATAGAGATGGCAATACAGGTAGAAGATTTGTGCTACACCTACGGCGAGGGCACGGCGTTAGAGCGCCAGGCATTAAAGCACGTAAGTTTTGAGATTCAGGACGGCGAATTTGTCGGTCTGATTGGTCATACCGGATCGGGGAAAATCGACCCTGATCCAGCATTTAAACGGTCTGATCAAGCCGACCAGCGGCGACATTAAGTATCAGGGTGTCAGCATTTACAGCCAGGGTTATAAATTAAAGGATCTTGCGGGTAAAGTGGGGCTGGTGTTCCAGTATCCGGAGTACCAGCTCTTTGAGGCAGATATTTTTACAGACGTCTGTTTCGGACCGAAAATCTGGGGCTTCCGCAGGAAGAGGTGGAACGTGCCCGCCATGCCTTAAAGCTGGTCGGCATGGATGAAAATTTTATAAGCAGTCCCCGTTTGAACTTTCCGGCGGACAGAAACGCCGCGTCGCGATCGCGGGTGTACTGGCGATGCGTCCGGAGATGATGATCTCGACGAGCCGACGGCGGGACTCGATCCGCAGGGGCGCGATGAGATTTTAGGTCAGATCGAGCGCCTGAACCGGGAGCACGGGCTGACGATTTTGGTGGTTTCCCACAGCATGGAGGACATGGCGCGCTACGTGGACCGCATCATGGTCATGAACGACGGCGTGAAGATGTTTGACGATACGCCGAAGGAGGTATTCCGCCATTACAAGGAGTTAGAGGCGATCGGTCTTGCCGCGCCGCAGATCACTTATGTGGTGCAGGGACTTCGGGAGCGCGGGATTCCGATCGACGACGCGATCACGACGGTAGAAGAGGCGCGGGAGGCGATTCTGGCGCTGTATAACAAGCGGAGGGAGAAACAATGATACGGGATATCACAATCGGACAGTATTATCCGGTCGAATCAGTGGTTCACCGGCTGGATCCGCGTACCAAGCTGTTCGGAACGCTGATCTACATTATTTCATTATTTTTCGCGGATAACCTGCTCTGCTATGCGGTAGCAGACCGTATTTCTGGCGATGGCGGTCCGCACCTCACGCGTACCATTTAAATTTATCGTGCGGGGACTCAAGGCGATCGTGTTCCTGTTACTTATCAGTATCAGCTTTAACCTGTTTTTGACGAGCGGACGGGTTATTTTCCAGATTGGGTTTTAAAAAGTGACGCATGAGGGCTTGCGGCTGGCAGTTTTCATGGGTCTGCGCCTGATGTATCTGGTGATTGGTTCCTCTGTCATGACGCTGACGACGACCCCGGAACCAGCTTACGGACGGCTTGGGAGCGGAGTCTGGGATGCTTGAACCGTCTCCATGTGCCGGTGCATGAGATCTCGATGATGATGTCGATCGCGCTGCGCTTTATCCCGATTCTGATTGAGGAGACGGATAAGATCATGAAGGCACAGATGGCGAGAGGCGCTGATTTTGAATCTGGTAATCTCGTACAGCGGGCAAAGAGCATGATCCCGATTCTGGTACCGCTTTTTCGTATCGGCGTTCCGCCGCGCGACGGATCTGGCGATGGCGATGGAGGCGCGCTGCTACCGGGGCGGAAGTGGGCGCACGAAGATGAAGCCGCTGCATTATGAGGCAAGAGACAGGGTTATTTACCTGATCCTTCTGGTTTATTTAGAATCGTGATCGCGCTTCGAATTTTGTTTTAAAAGAGTGATTGCTTGAATGTGCCAGGGCGCATTTTTTTATTCAAAAAGGCGCATTTTGAAAAAGATAGTTTAAAAGTTTAGAAGTTAGAGGATAGATACCATGAGACGAATTAAACTGGTGGTTTCTACGATGGAACCGCCTACTGCGGATGGCAGCTGCAGCCGAACGGAGTCACGATCGAGGAAGTGTTAAACAAGGCGCTTTCTTCTCTTTTAAAAGAGGATATCCAGGTCATCGGGGCGAGCCGGACGGATTCGGGTGTCCATGCGATGGGAAATGTGGCTGTTTTCGATACCGAGAGCCGGATTCCGGGGATAAGATCTGCTTTTGCGCTCAACCAGCGCCTGCCGGACGATGTGCGGATCCAGGCGTCGGAGGAGGTGCCGCTTTACCTTCCATCCACGCAAGGCAAACTGCGTGAAAACGTATGAATACAAGATTTTTTGAACCGCAAGATCGATATGCCGCTGCAGCGCTTATACAGCTATTTCTGCTATTTCAATCTGGATTTAGAGAAAATGCAGAAGGCGGCATCCTATCTCATCGGCGAGCACGATTTCAAGAGTTTTGTACGGTGCGGACCAGGCGGAGGAGACGGTGCGGACCATCTACAGCTTAGACCGTGACCAAGGTAAATGACCTTATTACCATCCGGATCAGCGGCAGCGGCTTTTCTACAACATGGTCCGCATCATCGCCGGGACGCTGGTTAAGATCGGCATGGGCGTTTACCCGCCGGAGAAGATGGAGGAGATTCTGGAGGAGAAAAACCGAGCGGCAGCAGGTCCTACGATCCCAGCACGCGGGCTGACGCTCGTAAGCCTGGAGTATGAAAAAGAGCTGGCACCGTACCTGGAGGGCGAAAATAAGCACTGGCACTATGTGCTCGATCAGAGAAATGTCCCGGAGAAAGGGCTTGCATACCTCACGATCGAGCGCTGTGAGCCGGAAGAGTTTGACGGCGTGCTGCGCCGCGTGTTCCACCAGGGCATACCGAAACGGCGCGAAACGGGTGTTTGTGCGGGATACGTTTGGAGAAGAGGGGAGCATCTGCGGATATTACCGGCTGAGACGGCAGCCGGAGACGGAAGAAGGCTGGCTGGAAGCCGTCTACGAGGGTGAACATCAGTGAGCATGAGTAGAACATTTGATTATCTGGTCTGTTTCAGCGTCTATTCGCTGATTATCCTGATTATAGGAAAATCATCGTTCGGTGAGAGCGATTCGATAGGGAAATTTTTTTTATCGGAGAACGGAAATGCGGGTTCTGGCGGCTGTTTTCCACCTTCGTCGGGACCTGGGTGTCCGCTGCGACCATTCTGGGATACACGGGCAATGTTTTTGAAAATGGAACCTCAGTGATCGCCGTGACAGTTATCCCGTGGTTCATCGGCGCGGGCTCTTGTGTCTTATCAGCGGGCGTATCTATGACTGCGACATGCTCACGATCCCGCAGTTTATCGGGGATCGCTACCATTCCCGCCTCCTGCGGACCTGCTGTGCCCTGCTGCTCTCGAGCGGTTACGTTTTTATCTGGTGATCCAGATCAAGGGATTTGGAATCGCGGCGGCGACGCTCTTAAATATTGATTATAAAGTTGCAATTTTTCTGGTTTATCTGTTTATTCTGTATTCTACCTTTGAGGATTCAATTCGGTTACCAAGACGGACGGCGGAAAACCTTATCATGCTCACGATCAGCATAGTGGTTGTCTATTTTGTCGTGGTCGGAGGAATAGAGGGAAGCGGATTTTTGACGAACGCGGAGGTGTTTAACCGAAATGCGGCTGGCAGCGGACGGCAGTTTTGGAAATCTGATGAAGGATTACAGCCTTACCATGTATCTCACGATGTTTTTTGGCTGGGGTATGGGGCTGGCAACGAACCCACAGTATCTGATCCGATTGTGGCGGCAAAGAGCCGTGAGACGGCGCGGAAAGTCCTGATCTGTTCGCTGGTGTTCTTGACATTTTTTATTTCTGCCTGACTCAGATCGGTCTGGGGCTTCGGATCCTGTTTCCTTATCTGTCCTATTACTTCGGATCAGACGATATTTTTGTCTACGCAATTAATTATTTGATCCGCTCGCGGTTCAGCGGATTTTTCCTGATCAGCGTGACGGCGCGTGCATGTCGACGGCGAACTCGCAGCTGCTTCTGATTGGCTCGATGATGTCCTACGATGTGGCGGCGCAGTATGGAAAATGGAAGAAAACAGAGGACCGTATCCTGGGGCTGACGCAGCTCTTTTTATCTTTCTCGGCGGAACGCTGGCGCTTCTGCTCTCCTTAAATCCACCGTCCAACAGCCTGTTTTTCGGCGCGGATATCTGGGGATTGTTTTCAGCAATTCTGACACCGCTTCTCTACGGCACGCTTTATTATAAGCGGGCGACGAGGACGGGCGCATGGGCGGCATTTGTGACAGGGGTAGCCGGGACGGTGCTGCTTCAGCCGCGTGAGCTGCCGGTTTACTGGGGATTTCCGGTGACGCTGTGTTCGACCCTGGTTTTGTCCTTGCCCCGGTGCTGAGAGTATATGGAAAAACGTGCTTGCTAAAGGCGGGCATTTGGAAACATGAAGCTGTCAGACAACAGCGAGAAGGAGGCGAAAACGAGCGATGAATAAATGGCTGAAACGTCTTTCAAATTGGTTTTTCCAGATTGAAAATGAGGTCATGGTTCCATTTGTTCTGGTGGGAATCCTGGTAATCGGCAGTTTCAGCGTATGATTTCCTATTATAATGGCTACACGATGCAGAAAAACAGTGAGCTTGAGCTGGCAGATACGCTGTTTGAGGATGTAAACCGCGATTTGCACTTCCTGGAAAAGCGTCTGCCGGAGGAGAGATCGCGGAAAAATACCGGAATTTTTGAGCGCGGGCGAATCCGGATTCTGGAACCGTGACGGTGAGGAGATCACGGCCGGAAGCCGTTGAAAAATACACGGTGCTGGCAGTCAGCGAGGGGGGAAAATCCATTTGGCTGGCGGCTGAGTACCGGATAAATGAGAATATTCGGGGACCGCATCTTAGAGCAGCAGAGCTTATCTGGTAGTCGGCGCGATCGCGGCGCTGATTCTCATCTGCCAGGCAAGTATTTTCATTTCCACAGTATCACGCGCCCCATCCGCCGGATGAGCCATACCTGTAAGGAAATCGAGGAAAACAAGGCAGTTATCAGAAATACCGGTTTGAGGCGGTCAGCCGCCACGACGAGATCGGACAGCTGGCGGTTACTTTTTGAGGGACTGCTCAAAAACATGGATAATTACACGAAAATGGAATATACCAGCCGGATGGCAGCGACGCTGGCGCATGAGATCAAGAACCCGATCGCGGGCATCCGCCCGGCATTCAGCTTTTAAAGGGCAGGACGGTCATGACGGCGATAAAATGCTCTGTGACAGCATGATCCATGAGATCGACCGCGTCACGGCGCTGATCATGAACCTTCTGACTTTGTCAATCCGGCGTGAATCACTGAAAACGGAGATTTCTGTGACCGGTGTTTTAAAGGAGATCGGAATGATCTATGCGAAAGGACCGGACAGCCGCCGCGCATCGCTTTTTGGTGGAGGCAGAAGAGGGACTGAGGGCGAGTCTCAATGAAAATGAGTTCCGTCAGATCATCCACAACCTGATCAGCAACAGCCTGAAGGCGCTGGTACCGGACCGCGAGGGACAGATCAAGCTCATGGCAGCCGCGCAGGAGAAAGAAGTGCTTGTGACGGTGCGGGACAACGGAAAGGCATGACGGAGGAAGAAGTCTCAAGGCGCTGGAACCATTTTATACAAAGAGCATCAACGGAACCGGGCTTGGGCTCTCAATCGTGAGCCGCCTGGTGGAGTCAAATGGAGGAAACGATGGAGATCGTGAGCAAGCCGGGGGTAGGGACAGACGTGGTTTTAAGATTTCCGGGGAAAATGGTATAGTGTGAACCTTTGACGACCCATTTAATGAGGTATTTCACGAATTTAGTATTTAGGGTATATGATGTTATGAAACAGGGAGGAGGATGCACATGGATCGAATTTTGATTGTGGACGATGAATTTCTGATTCGCTATACACTGGAGGAAGGACTGAACGACAGGGGATATGACGCCTATTAAGCCCGAACCGTCGAGGAAGGGCTGGAGTTTGTCAGGAAATATCATCCGGGGTGCTCCTTCTCGAAAATCTCCTCGAAAACAGTGTCGGGATGGATGAGATTGTCAATTTCAAAAAAATGCAGATGAGGAACTGCAGGTCATCATGATGACGGCGTACGGTTCCGTCTCCCAGGCGGTTGAGGCGACGAAGCGCGGCGCATATGATTATATTTTAAAGCCGTTTGATGTGGATGAGATCGATATGCTGATCAAGCGGTGTCTGGAGCAGAAGCGCAACCGGGGATTCACTCGTCTTCCTGAAAGGCGATGTGCCGCAGTTTTTAGGTGTCAGTGAGGCAGCTGCCCGGATCCGGCATCTTATTCAGGTGCTTTGGGGAAAATTTGTCGGTCAATGTACTCCTGCGCGGGGAGACGGGAACGGGCAAGGAAGTTGTGGCGCGGCAGATTCATGCGAACAGCGCCCGCAAGGATAACCTGATGGTACGCATTAACTGCGGTGCGATTCCGGAAAATCTGATGGAGAGCGAGCTCTTTTGGCTACGAGCGCGCGCGCGTTTGCGGGGGCGCCAAGACGAAAAAGGGCTTGATTGAGCTGGCGGACGGCGGTACGGTCTTTTGGACGAGATCGGCGAATTGCCGATGGCGATGCAGACGAAACTTCTGACCTTCCTGGATGACCGGAAATTTAAGCGGATCGGCGCGCTGGAGGAAACGGCGGTTGATGTTCGGATCATTGCGGCGACGAACAGAAATCTCGAGGAGGCGATCAAGGAGGGGCAATTCCGGGAGGATCTGTTCTACCGGCTGAATGTTATGCAGATCGAGATTCCGCCGCTTCGTGACCGGCGCGAGGATATCCCGGTGCTCTGTGACTATTACCTTGACTATTATAATAAAGCCTTTGCCCGCAATATCGAAAAAGTGGATCCGGATTTCATGCGGGAGCTGCTCTTGTACGACTGGAAAGGCAATGTCAGGGAGCTTAAAAATATTTTTGAGCGTTGTTTTCTCTTCAGCCAGGGAAATATCCTGGAAAAACACGTGGAGTTGGCGCCGGTCGAGCGGGGAGGCAAGGCCGGAGAGCGGGGACTGCATCTATCTGAAAGATTTGAAAAAAAGGACCGATCGACCTCGAGCAGGAGGTCGCGGCGCTGGAGAAACGATATATGTCGGAGGCGTTGAAACTTTCCGGCAATAACCTGACGCGGGCGGCGGCACTGCTCGGCGTCACCCGGTTCTCAATGAAACGGAAGATGGAGCAGGAAGACGGGGAGAAGTAGAAAAAGCAGAAAAAACTGTATCAGGAGGAAGGACGAAAATGGTTGTCTGGTAAACCGGGTGCAGGAATGAATGGTAAAAGAGTGCAAAAATCACATCGTGCAAAACGCACGCCTAAAACGTGCGTTTTTGCACGATTTTTGTATATAAATTAAATTATTTTAAAAATATTAAAATTATGATTGAAAAATACATAAAAGTCAGATAAAATATCATTAGAAGCAAAAAAACAAGGGGGAACATACAAAAACATCTCATCTTAAAAATAGTTTCCGATGGTTGTTGAAAACAGACAGAAGAAACGCTAAGCCGCAAAAATGAGATGTGTGAGCTAAAAAGGGAGGAATGAACCATGTTTTATGTCGATTTAAACAGTGATTTAGGTGAGAGCTTCGGTAACTATACGATTGGTATGGATGAAGAAATTCTTCAGTACGTGTCTTCCGCCAACGTAGCCTGTGGATGGCATGCAGGTGATCCGATGGTTATGGATAAGACCATCGCATTGGCAAAAAAAATACGGAACCGCAGTAGGAGCACATCCGGGATTTCCGGATCTGATGGGCTTCGGTCGAAGAAACATGGTGGTAACTCCGGAAGAAGCGAAAGCATATCTGAAATACCAGCTCGGCGCATTGAGCGCATTTACTAAAGCCAGGGCGTAAAAATCCAGCACGTAAAACCGCACGGCGCATTCTACAACATGGCAGCTGTTGATGAGAAGCTGGCGAGAGCGATGTGTGAAGCAGTCTATGAAGTAGATAAAGATATCATCTTCATGGGTCTGGCAGGATCCCAGATGATCAAGGCGGCCGAGGAGGTTGGTTTACAGGCAGCGAGCGAGGTGTTCGCAGACCGTGCATACAACGATGACGGAACCCTGGTTTCCAGAAAACTTCCGGGAGCAGTCATCAAAGATAAAGACCTGGCAATCAAACGTGTCGTAAGAATGGTAAAAGAAGGAAAAGTTGAGAGCATCAACGGAAACGACATTTCCATCAAGGCAGATTCCATCTGTGTACACGGAGACAACCCAAAAGCGCTGGGTTCGTAAAGAACATTCGTGAGACCCTGGTAGCCGAGGGAGTGGAGATTAAAAATCTGTTCCGCTAATACGTATATAAGGAGAAGAAAAATATGGGAGAAAAGAAAAAAGTAATGCGAACACGACAGCCCTGATTGGCGCCGCGTTCCTGATGGCAACGTCCGCGATCGGACCTGGTTTCCTGACGCAGACCGCAACCTTTACCGGTCAGTACGGCTCTATTTTCGCACTGGCAATCATCTGTACCATTCTTCTGGATGTTACAACCCAGTTAAATATCTGGTCCATCATCGGTGTGTCCGGTATGCGTGGACAGGATATCGCAAATAAAGTTGTTCGGGACTCGGATATTTCATCGCGTTCCTTGTGTCTCTCTCGGCGGTCTGGTATTCAATATCGGTAACGTCGGCGGCGCCGCAACCGGTTTTAACATCGTATTCGGTTTTCCGCTGAAAGTCGGAACCGTTGTAGCCGGTGTCATCGGTATTCTGATCTTCTTATCCAAGGATGCGAAAAACTTCATGGATAAGCTGACCAAATACTTAGGAAGCATCATGATTGTTACCGTACTTTATGTAGCATTCCGTTCCAAACCTCCGGTTGTTGAGGCAATCGGCAGTGTTGGACATCTGAACGAATTCCCGAACCTGGTATTCCCGATTATTACCTTGCTTGGCGGGAAGCTGCGGCGGTTACATCACATTCTCCGGTGCACATCGTCTTCTGGATGCAGGTTTCTCCGGAACCAGGATCTTCCGCATGTTCGCCGCTCCGTATTAATGGGCATCAGCGTATCGGGCGTTATGAGAATTTTACTGTTCCTCGCAGTTTTAGGCGTTGTTACAGCAACTCCGGAAGTAGTTGGAAGCGAAGCATGGGTAGCAAGCCCGCCAGCAGCAGCTTTTAAGGCAGGCGCAGGCATCATCGGTTACAAGATCTTCGGTCTGGTTATCCTGTTTGCAGCTATCACCTCCATCATCGGTGCAGCGTATACATCCGTATCCTTCTTAAAGACCCTGCATCCGTTCATCATGGAGAATGAGAAATGGTTCGTTATCGGCTTCATCGCTGTATCGACCGTTATCATGACATTACTTGGACAGCCGGCAACTCTTCTGGTTCTGGCAGGTTCCGTAAACGGACTGATTCTTCCGATTACACTGCTTGTCATTCTTCTGGCAAGCCGCAGAAAAGATATCGTCGGCGAAGATTACAAACATCCGACCGTACTCATCGTACTTGGCGTATGTGTTGTTCTTCTGACCGGTTACTCGGAATCAAGGCTCTGCCGAAGATTCTTACCATCTTTGGTTAATGAATGAAAAACGAAAAAATGTGGTAAAATAATAAAAACGATTAAACGGACAGGCGCCCGGCGGACTGGCTGGATGAGCACGCAGATGGCTGGCTTATGGCAGCAGGTCTGCCGGGCGTTTCCTGTAACTGGCTTGTTGGGTCGGAAGCAGTTTTAGGTTTTTCTAAGAAGAAAAGCAGAACAGGCAGGCGGGGGGCTTCGTTTATCTGACAGGAGGTATATATGAGCGAGGTAAGATACCTTGTAGCGGGCGACAGCGCTGTGTGCGTTGAGTTTGGCAATGAAATCAGCCCGAGATCAACAAGAAAATCCGCGCATTCAAGATTGCGGTTGAAAAAAGTGATATACCGGGAATTGTGGAGACGGTTCCGACATACCGTTCCTTATTAGTACATTATCATCCGGAAGTGATCGGATTCAAGGCACTCACAGAAAAATTTGATAAATTGATGGGTTCCTTATCCAGCATTCCGATCCCGCCGCCAACTGTTATCGAAATTCCGGTTCTCTACGGCGGAGAGATGGGTCCGATATTGAAAAAATGTTGCGGAGCACAATCACAAGACCGTGGAAGAGGTCATCAAGATTCATACATCTGAAGAATATCTAATCTACATGATTGGATTCATCGCTGGATTCCCATATCTGGGCGGCATGAGCAAAGAGATCGCAACCCCGCGTCTGAAGAGCCCGAGAGTGAAGATTGAGGGCGGCTCCGTCGGTATTGCCGGTGAGCAGACCGGTATCTACCCGGTAGCATCTCCGGGCGGCTGGCAGTTAATTGGACGGACTCCGTTAAAACTCTATGATGCAGACCGCGAGAAACCAGTGCTTCTGGAAGCGGGACAATATATCAAGTTTGCTGCAGTAACCGAGGAAGAGTATAAAAAAGATCGAAAAAGAAGTCGAAGATGGAACCTACAAATACGTTGTGTACGATAAGGAGGTATAAAGATGGGCATTAAGTTTGCAAGCGGCGGATTCCTCACAACCGTACAGGACATGGGACGCACCGGCTATCAGGAGTCCGGTATGTCTGTATCAGGCGTTATGGATCAGCGTTCCGCAGCGATCGCGAATATTTTAGTGGGAAATGATGAAAACGAGGCGGTTCTGGAAGTAACCCTGATGGGACCGATGATGGAATTTACAGAAGATAATATTATCGCAGTAACCGGCGGCAATCTGGTTCCAAAGGTAAATGGAAAAGATCTTCCGATGTACCAGGCGGTTTTAGTACATAAGGGCGATTCCATGAACTTTGCCGGTATGACAAGTGGAAGCCGCGTGTACATTGCAGTAGCAGGCGGGCTGGATATCCCGGTACAGATGGGCAGCAAATCCACCAACTTAAAGCTGAAAGTAGGCGGTTATCAGGGAAGAAAGATCGGTGGCGGGGACGAGATTGGTTTTGCCGCCCGAAGACGACCCTTCCAAATATGAGAAAGAAAAAAGTGACGCCGGAGGACTTCTCCCAGACGGAGAAAACCATCCGCGTTGTCATGGGACCGCAGGATGACTGCTTTACCGAGAAAGGTGTTGAGACTTTCTTAAGCAGCACATATGCATTTACGAATGAGTCCGACCGTATGGGCTGCCGTCTCGAGGGCGAGGTCATCGAGCATAAAATGGCGGCGATATTATCACAGACGGTATCGCCTTTGGTGCGATTCAGGTGCCGTCCCACGGACAGCCGATTATCATGATGGCGGATCATCAGACCACCGGCGGTTATACGAAGATTGCTGGCGTTATCTCTGTGGATCTTCCGCTGGTTGCACAGTCAGACCGGGCTATAAAGTACATTTCCAGAAAGTAACGGTTGAGGAAGCGCAGAATCTTTACATTGAGCAGGTGGAAAACTCAAGGCACTCAAAGAAGAATTGGCAAAGTACCGGAACCGTGCGGAGAACTCGATGCGGTGATTCAGGTAGCGGTTGGATGTGAGTCGAAGAAATACTGGAATCCGATTGGAACCTACCGGGTTGTGATCGATGGAACTGAATATATGGTTGAATTAGAGGAAGAGACTGAGCGATTCAGATAAAACTCAGATACATCGAAAGATATGGAGGGAACGTATATGGCAGATTACAGCAAAAATGACACCACCGGAAGTATGGAAACTGATTCGGACTGGCGAGATTACCCGCCCGACGGCTGGCATGTGTGCCGGATATGCACAGGCAAATCTGGTTATCCTGCCGAAGAAGTACGCCGATGATTTTAAAGAATTTGCAAGAAAGAACCCGAAACCGTGCCCAATCCTGAAGTCGTAGAGGGCACACCGGATATCCACGATATGGGCGAGGGCGCGAGCATCGTGACGGACATCCCGAAATATTTCATTTATCGTGACGGCGTGAAAGTCGATGAGGTGACAGATGTTTCTTCTTATTGGAAAGAAGATTCGGTTGCATTCCTGATTGGCTGCAGCTTCTCCTTTGAGGAGGCGCTTATGAAAGCCGGCATTGAAGTGCGCCATATCGCGCAGGGCTGCAATGTTTCCATGTATAAGACCAACATCCAGTGCGAGAGCGCCGGCGTGTTCAAGGGACCGATGGTTGTCAGCATGCGTCCCGATGACACCCGGAAAACGCACAGAAAGCCAAAAGAGATCACAGACCGTTATCCAAACGTACACGGCGGTCCGGTCCAGATCGGCGATCCGGCAGCGATCGGTATCAAGGATATTTCCAAACCAGACTATGGAGATCCAGTGGAGATCCGCGAGGGCGAGATCCCGGTATTCTGGGCCTGCGGCGTTACCCCGCAGGCAGCGATTGAAAATGCAAAACTTCCGTTAGTCATTACCCACGCACCGGGACATATGTTCATCAACAATGTCCTGAATACGGAGCTGAATGATTATCTGGAAGCGAAGAAGCAGAAATAGGTAGAATCGGTTCTTCCATTGCAGGAATGGTTTTATCGAAAAATAAGGTTTGACGGAGATTTCCCAGTCTCCTTCAAATAAATTCTCTTGAGAAAGAGAAAAGTTCATTACCAACCTAAAAAGCGGCGAAAAAGGAAGATGGAATCTGAGAGGAGGAAGTCTTCCTTTTTCATGTGTATCCCGTGCGTATATCATGCGTATGGGATGAAATGCACTTACCTTGTAAATTCCTTGAGAAAATCGTTGAAAAACCTTGTATTTTCAGGAAAAACCGCTTGACACGTCCGGGAACCGGTGTAATATAATATGTCAGTATGACGTGAGTCGGGATATGCCGGCACCAAAGCCCCGGAGCAGGCATTTCATGATATAGTTAATCTCAATTATAGGAAGTAAACAGGAGGTCAACCAATGAAGAGTTTTATGGCTAGTCCAGCAACAATCGAGAGAAAATGGTATGTAGTTGACGCTACAGGATATACATTAGGTCGTCTTGCATCTGAGGTAGCAAAAGTATTAAGAGGTAAGAACAAACCGATCTTTCACCCCGCACATGGATTGCGGCGATTACGTAATCGTAGTAAACGCAGAGAAGATCAAAGTAACTGGTAAGAAACTGGATCAGAAGATCTACTACAATCACTCTGATTACGTAGGTGGCATGAGAGAAACCACTCTGCGTGAGATGATGGCTAAGAAGCCAGAGAAGGTTGTTGAGTTAGCAGTTAAGGGTATGCTTCAAAGGGACCTTTAGGAAGAAGCATGATTACAAGAAACTTCATGTATACGCAGGTCCGGAGCACGAGCAGGCAGCTCAGAAGCCGGAAGTTTTAGAAATCAAGTTTTAATTAAAGGCACTGGAAGGAGGAAACAATAATGGCTAACAAATTTTACGGAACAGGCAGAAGAAAAAAATCTATCGCCAGAGTATACCTTGTA
>VOFG01003655.1_pt1 | contig 19433 bp, 24 predicted proteins | sample 5384171 | NCBI WGS metagenome assembly VOFG01 (sample SAMN12384726, study PRJNA508395) | human gut metagenome | isolation source: healthy gut F | host: Homo sapiens
CTCCATTTCATGGGGAGTGTAGGGCAGCGCAGAGAAGAACATGGGCTTTGCGGCATCTGCGGTAAACAGCAGCCCGCGACCCTTGCGGTCCACTACCTTTGCCCAGCGCACAGCGGTCTTTGCACCGCACTCCTGCGGCACAAGGTACTGTGCCATGTTGTCTGCAACCTTGTTCTGGTAAATGCCCAGCTTTGCACCATGCTGACGATCCCAGTAGGTCTCCGCAGGGCCGTTTCCGTACCACTCCACCGTGTCGTAGTCAGCGTCGATCTTGAACAGTACGCCGAACTCCGGCATTGCTGCAAGTCCTTCCACCGGGTCATAGTGCAGGGTGGTCTGGATGCGGCCATCACCGAACACACGGTACTGCAGGCTGCACTCTGCTGCGGGGCTGGTCTGGAGGTTATAGAGATAGGTCACGACCACGCTGTCGGCTTCCACCTCGCAGGTACATGGTGCCGCCATGAACAGACGGAATCTCCTTGCCGATGCCCTTGGCGGTAGCGTACAGGCTTGCCAGTTTCCACTGAGGAATCTCCTGAATCATCTCCTTGCCGGCATAGCGGTAGGAAGTCAGACCGCCGTTCAGATCGGAGAACAAAACATCGAAATTCTCACCACGGACACCGATGTTGTGTGTACCGTGCGTAACGGTAAACGGCGTGACCTTCTTGCTGGGAATGGAACGAACCACAGCGATCACACCCTGTCCAAAGGCGACTTCATGGCCCTTCTTTGCCCAGCTGGTGTCCTCCTTCAAACGGAAGCTGATGGTCACTGCATATTCACCGGGGAGCGCAGGAACCATAAACGGCAGCGGGAAGCTGGAACGCTCTTCGGGAGCAACATCAATATGGGTCAGTTCCTGTTGCTGATACAGCTTTCCATCACGATGCAGCAGAGCAACGCAGTCGAAAGCATCCGTAGAGGTGAACAGGTTCTTATTCCAGACTTCAAAGCCAGAGTCGATGGAAATGGCGATGTTCTGATAGCAGAACTTGACCTCCTGCATCTTGGGAGAAGGAGCACGGTCACCACCGTAGGCAATGCCGTTTCCGCTGAAATTATAGTCGGTAGGACGCTCACCGAAGTCGCCGCCGTAGGCTTGGAACCACTTGCCGTAGCGGTCTTTTTTTCCAGATGGACTGGTCGATGTAGTCCCAGATAAAGCCGCCCTGATAGCCGCAGTCCTTCTGGTCGGCAAGTTCCGTGTATTTGTGCAAAGCACCGTTGGAGTTGCCCATAGCATGAGAATATTCGCACTCGATATAAGGCCGCTTATCCCCCTGTGCCAGGTCCTCTTTAATGTCCTTCACAGTGCTGTACATATGGCTCTCGATATCGGTGGTTTCGAGGAAGCGGGGATCATTGACCACACCTTCGTAATGCACCAGACGGGTGTCATCAAAACGGCGGACCATCTCGGCCATCTGGAGCAGGGTCTCACCACCAAACGATTCGTTGCCCAGAGACCAGATCAGAACAGCAGGATGGTTTTTGTCACGCTGGTAGGTGGAATTCATGCGGTCAAACAAGACAGCTTTCCACTCCGGCTTATCGTTGGGCAAAACGCCCTCGATGCCGCGAATGCCCGCCTGATGGATGTCCCATGTGCCATGGGATTCCAGATTGTTCTCTGCGATCAGATACAGACCATACTCGTCGCACAGGTCGTACAGTGCATCCTGATTCTGGTAATGGCTGGTACGGATGGCATTGATGTTGTTCTGCTTCATGGTGATGATATCCCGAAGCAGTTCCTCATGGGTGTGTACGCCCACAGCACGACCCGTAATGGAGCTGAACTCATGACGGTTGGCACCCTTGAACACGATGCGCTTGCCGTTGAGCAGCATCCGATTGTTCTTCAACTCGAACTTGCGGAAACCGACTTTCTGCCCGGTCACCTCTACCAGATGGCCTGCATTGTCCAGCAGCTCGATTTCCAGTTCATACAGAGCCGGGTCCTCTGCACTCCACAGGTGGGGGGGTTCTCCACCGCATGGCTGAACAGAGCAGAGCCGCCGTTCAGTGCGATTTTTTCGGAGAACACTTCCAGTTCACTGCGGCGCAGGGTCAGACGGGCTGCGCCCTTACCCTCCACCTGCAGTGCAACTTCCAGCGTGGAATGAGCGAAATCATCCCCGGCAAACAGCGTTTTGACGGATACATCTTCCAGATGCACGGTGGGGATGGCGTACAGCCACACGCTGCGGAAGATGCCGGAGAAGCGGAAGAAGTCCTGATCTTCGCACCAGCTGGAGGAAGTCCACTTGAACACCTGCACAGCAAGTTTGTTCACGCCCGGCTGGAGATAGGGAGTCAGATCGAATGCGTGTGCGGAGAAGCTGTCCTCGGTATAGCCCACATAAGACCCGTTCAGCCAAAGAGCCATGCCGCTTTCCACACCCTCGAACTCGATGTGGACGGGCTTGCCCTGCATGGATTCCGGCAGCTCGAAGTATTTAGCTTGCCACCGGATTGAACCGCTGCGGGATCTCACCCGGCTGTACTTCTTCACGGCCATCCCACGGATACTGAACATTCGCGTACTGGGGAATGTCGTAGCCCTCCATCTGGATGTGTGCCGGAACATGAATGTCATCCCAGACGCTGCAATCGTAATCTGTCTTTTCAAAGCCGGGGATGGCACTGGTGTAGTTCTTTGCGTAGGCGAATTTCCAGATGCCGTCCAGCTTCAGCGCAAGCGAAGATTCTCCTGCCAGATATTCTTCGCGGGAAGCGTAAGTACGGAAACTTGCATGAGCATTCAGCACGTTTTCCTTGAAAAAGGTGGGGTCTTTTACTTTTGCAAAATCAAATGCAGCCATAGTATTTCCTCATTTACCTTTTATAATTTTATAATATTTCTCCAGCCTCCCCGGAGGAATCGCTGGATTCCTCCGGGGAACAGCAGATGAAGGAGAAATGATAATGGCTTGTTATCAGACTGCTGCACGCAGTTTTTCATTTGCTTCTTCGACCTTCATACGAGAGAGAAGGAAGGTGATGATGGCATCCAGAGCAAACGGAATCACCAGATACATGATCTTCAGCATATTGATGCAGGAATCCGGCTGAACGGTCGAGCGCTGTCAAAATGGCTTGCTGCCAGCAGCCAGCCGGTGATGGCAGTACCCAGACCGCCGCCCAGCTTCACGCCGAGAGAAGTGCAGGAGTACATCGTGCCATCCACGCGCTTATGCTTCGTCAGCCAAGTATATTCAGAGCAAGCAGCAATCGCAGCGTTCATATCGCCCTGCCAAGGACCCTGACCAAGAGCTGCGATTGCAGTAAAGAGCAGCATCAAGGTCACATTGCCGCTGCCCATGTAACCGGCTACAGCAACCAGTGCACGAGAAATCGTTGCCAGAGTATAGCTCATTACATTCAGCTTATACATTCCATTCCACTTTGCAACCAAGGTCGGGGTGAACACCAGTGCGATGATCAGAGGAATGTTGATTGCCCAAGAGAATACACCGAACAGATTCTGGTTGCCAAGGATGTAGGTTGCATAGTAGGTGCCCATGCTGATCATGGCACCGTAGATCTGCTGCAAAATGTAGGTGACGCAAATCATCATATAATATTTGTTACCAGCAAGCAGCTTTGCAGCCTGAACCAGATTGTACTTTTCGTCCTGCTCGATTTCCTTTTTGTCGGTGGTATCCACCAATTCGCCTTCCGGCAGTTCCTTCACGGAGAAAACGGAGAGGGTGTTGACAAGCAGACCGATGATGGCGTAGATGATTGCAACAGTGCGCCAACCGGCAGCACCACCGCCCAATGCCGTAACAGCACCCAGCGTGATGGACTGGATGAGCAGGCTGGTGGCAAAGGCGAACATGAAACGCCAAGAACCCATCTCGACCTGTTCGGCACTGTTCTTCGTGATGAGAGCAGTCAGTGCAGAGTAAGCAATGTTGTTGGCAGTGTAGAATACAGCGTTCAGCAGAGTATATGCAATCAGGAACCATGCGTACTGTGCAAACTGTCCCAGATTGGTCGGGATGGCGAAAATTGCCACCAGCGTAATGGCACAGCCAATGTAGCCGTACAGCATCCAAGGACGGGCTTTGCCCATCTTAGAATGCGTTTTGTCAATCAAAGAACCAAAGAAAATGTCCGTCACACCGTCCAGCAGTTTGGAAACTGCAATCAGAGTGCCGACAATACCGGGGTTCAGGCCAACGGTGTTGGTCAGATAGATCATGACGAAGGAGGACAGGAATGCATACACCACGTTGCCTGCAATATCGCCTGAACCATAGCCGACTTTATTATACCACTTTAGATAACGTTTCTCAGTCATTGTGCTTTCTCCCATCTTGCTTGTTTTGTGTGGGCGCGACCAATCTGCTGCGCACTTCAGACTGGAATCCTCATCACGCAAGTTGCCCAAATCTCTTGCGTTTCGTCTGAAAATATTATAAAATCTAATGGAGCGAAAAGACATAGACAAGATGGAACAAAATATGCACAAAATCAAAGAGTTTGTAATTTTTTGATAGAACATTTCCCAAGTCACTGTAAAATCTCTGAAGATGAGGAGGACGCAGGGATGTATTTCAACTCAGGATATTTGAACAACTCCCGTTTGGATTTCAAAGACTACTCAAAGCCGCTGGTCGTAGGCAGCTGCGGCACTTATCGCTTGAAAAAACGCCCGAAGCTACCTACTTTTTTGGGCAAAGGGTCGCAGAGACTATCAAATCCTCTATGTGGCATCTGGTAAAGCACACTTCTGGTTCGATGGTGTTGAGGAAGTGGTGACTTCTGGACACATGGTGCTTTATCAGCCGAAAGAGATCCAGAAGTATGTCTACTATGTAGAAGATCATCCAGAGGTGTTCTGGATTCACTTTACAGGATATGATGTCAAAAACATCCTGAACTATCACGGAATACCATTGGACAAGCACGTTTTTTACAGCGGCACACTGCCGGATTACAAAATGCTTCCGAAAGATCATCCGGGAACTGCAACAATGTGAATATGGCTATGAAGACTATATTGCTTCTCTCTTCAACATCATTCTGTTTTTAGTAAGCAGGCAACAGCAGGAAAGCGAGAAAACAACTACAAGCATCCCCGAAGAAATCGAAGCCGCCGCTGCCTACTTTAACGAGAATTATAATACAAAGGTCAGTGTGGACGATTACGCAGAATCGCTGCATATCAGTACGAACTGGTTTATCCGTAATTTTAAGCAGTACATGAAAATAAGCCCTGCACAATACATCCTGTCCCTTCGGATGGTAAATGCCCAGAGCTTATTGGAGAACACCGAATACAATATTGGAGAAATTGCAGAGATCGTAGGGTATGATAACCCACTCTATTTTAGCCGGGTATTCAAGAAAGAGTATGGTGTCAGTCCGGCACAGTACCGAAAGAATCTGGAAGAATGCCGATAAAAAAATGCGATCCACAGCCAACAAGTCTACGACCCCACGGATGATTCCATCTGGGAAACATTATAACATCAGAGAGCCAACGGCTCCAAAGGAGAAGCTATGAGTTACGCGATCGTATACAGCAGCAAAACAGGCAACACAAAATTATTGGCAGACACGCTGCACAACTGCCTGCCGCAGGAGGACTGCTGCTATTTCGGCAGCCCGAACCCTGCCGCCATGGAAGCGGACACCCTTTATGTGGGTTTCTGGACGGACAAGGGAAAAGCGGATGAAAGTTCTTCGGACTTTTTGAAGCAGCTGCGTGGGAAACAGGTGTTTTTGTTTGGCACCGCTGGTTTTGGCGGCAGCGAAGAATATTTTAACAAGATCCTGAAAGCTGTGCAGAAAGAGCTGCACAGCAGCAATACGGTGATCGGCAGCTTCATGTGTCAGGGAAAAATGCCGATGTCGGTACGCCAGCGATATGAGAACATGAAAAAACAGCCGCTTCATCTGCCCAATCTGGACGCAATGATTGAGAATTTCGACAAGGCCCTTTCTCACCCGGATGCAGATGATCTGGAGCAGCTGAAACAGGCTGTGAAGTGATTTTGATTTTATGGATGCGTTCATCGGTTTGAACTTTGGCACACTCCGTATCCCTATAAGAGACATCTCTAAAATAACGATACATCGAAAATAGAATACGGCACGATAGACGGCAGCGTTCTCATTTTCGCTTTTGCAAAATCAGAACGCCGCTTTTTTACCATCATTTGTGCTATCGTTTTCTGCGTACTTAACTGTCCTTGAAGATAAAAGTGACGAAGAACAATTTATAGACGCTTATAATACCTACAAGCGGCTGGGCTATCATACGAGGAGGTCTCTTTATGTTAGAGCATTTTTTCAAATCGCTAGTCGCAACAGTTTCTGACCCTTACCAATGCAATCGCATCACGGATGCGTTGGCGGCAGCTGGAATTAAATTCTATTGCAAATCCAAAGATGTCAATCGGCATAACACATTTGACCAAGCGAGAATTGGAACCTTCGGCATAAAACCGCAGTATGTCACAGAGGTGTTTGTGGACAAAGAAAATGCTGATATGGCTCTGCACATTATACATACCCTGTCATAAGCCCGGAGTTCCTCTGCGAACAAAACATTCCGATAATTTCTGACTTTTACACAGACGCAGCAAAAGGCGGTGGTCTCCCACAATAAGGGAAGCCGCCGCCTTTGTTGATTATCGGATGAGCCAGCCGTAATCCTGTCTGCAATCTACTACATAATCTGCATAAACCGTATTATCTACGATCTGGAAGATGAGCATATAGCGTTTTTCAAACAAGATGAATCGGTAAGCATTTTTAGGAATGTATTCGCCTTTGAGCCATGGGCAACGCTGCGGCATCTGCTCCAAAGATTTTGCAGCCTTTTCAAATTCGACCGTAAGCCGCTCTGCTGCCGCAGGGCTGACCTGTGCCAGAAATGCGGCATGGGACACCAGCATCTGAGCAGCCCGTGCTGACACAATCACGCGGTATTTATTTTGCTGCTCCATGTCCAGCGGCCTCCTTGATTGCGCTGCGCATCATGGAAGTGACCTCGTCAATCGAATAGCCCTCGCTTCCACGCATCCGGTCCTCTTCCACGGAAAGCAGCTCCTCACGGAGCTTCAGCATTTTTTCACGGCGGTTGTAGGTTTCGATGTCCATGACGACCAAGTCACCCTCGCCGTTCTTGGTGAGAAAAATCGGCTCGGCGGTTTCTCTGCACAAATCAGCAATCTCGTTGTAGTTCTGGCGAATCGCTGCAGATGGACGGATATTCATAAAAGCACCTCCTGCTCCTGTGTGACCTATACATAATAGTAAAATTCTAATTATATTATACCCATATTGTGCAATGAAGTCAATGCAGACAACTGTCACTTCGTTCTCCATTTCCACCACTTTACAACCATTATGACAACAGCAACCACGAAAACAGCTATGAACAATACCAAAGATAGTTTGTTCAGAACGACATTCTGCTTAAAGAGGAAAAGTAACCTCGCTACAAAATGTACTATGCAGGCATTTTACAAATGTGCTATACTAAACATATATTCACGCTGAGTCGATGTTTGATTTTGGGAGGATTGTACATAAAATGAGTTTGATTCATTATTTGACTGAATTTTGTGATCAAGAGTATAAACCACATTGTCAAGACGATCCCTGTCCTGATTGTACTCACCCTTCTGGGAAATGCAGTGGATCTTGTCTTAAGTGTTCAAAGCAAATCAACTATCATACACAAGGTGGGCGATCTTTATATAACTGTCAAAATTATATCTATTACTACACAGTAAAATACTCTTGGAAATATGCCTCGGAAATCATGTATGCACTAAAAATGCTAGACTTTTCAAAATACCCACAGTATCAAATTCTGTCTCTTGGGTGCGGAAATGCGCCTGATTTGATGGCTTTTGACGCACTTCGATTTACTTATGGTAATAAAATTTTTTCTTATAGAGGATATGATATTAGTGATTGCTGGCAAACTATTCATCGAAAAATCATTGATTATTCGGCAATATATCCAAATGCGACAGTTCAATTTGAAATTTCTGATGTATTCGATGGATTAGTTGTAAACAATATTTATAATTTTTCTTATAATATTGTCGTAATTAAGGATTTGCTTTCTCATTTTCCAAACGAAAATCGTTCTATATTTGTCAATCAGATATTTGATGATATTATAAGCTATATCCTGCCGTTTAGAGTTCCAAATTCACCCTTTCTTATCATAATAAATGATATTGATCATTGGGAAATTCGACAATATTTTGACTCTTTTGTTGAGAAACTTTCAAAAGCAGGATATGGCGGAACAAGGTCATATTACCATTTTAAAGACAGAAATTTTGAGGCTAACGATGGGTCGGCTCGTCATGAATTGAACGGAAATCTTTTTGTAATTCCAGAAGAATACAAAAAGAAGTTTCACTGCGCAATTGTTTGCACAGGCGCGCAAGCAATAATTGAGGTAAAGCCATAATGATTATAAGCGCAAGTAGGCGGACAGATATTCCAACATACTATTCTGACTGGTTTTTCAATCGTATAAAAGAAGGCTTTGTTTTCGTTCGAAATCCAATGAATGCGCATCAAATTAGCCGCATAGATTTGCGTCCTGATGTCGTAGATGGAATTGTTTTTTGGACAAAAACCCATTGCCTATGTTGGACAGACTGGATTTATTAAAAGAATATACTTATTATTTTCAGTTCACGTTGACCTCTTACGGCGAAGATGTCGAGAGCAATATACCTTCCAAAAGCAATGTTATTATTCCCTCATTTCAACGCCTTTCAGACAAACTTGGACCCGAAAGAGTAATTTGGAGATATGATCCGATTTTTCTGAGCCAAAAGTATTCCATCGACTATCATATTCACTATTTTGAAATGCTCGCTAAAAGACTTTCCCCTATACAAAAAAATGCACAATCAGTTTTCTCGATTATTACCGTAACACTGAAAAAAAACTTTCAACTTTAGGCATACAACCTTTTCCAATCGAATCACAAATTTTTATAGCAAAAAAAAATAAGCGAAATCGCACATTCTTACGGGTTGTCAGTTGATACTTGTGCAGAAAAAATTGATCTTCAGAATTATGGCATCCAGCACGCTCATTGTATCGACGAAAAACTATTTGAAAAGCTTTTGGGGTGTCCCCTTAAAATTGGAAAGGACAAAAATCAACGCATGGAATGTGGCTGTATAGAAAGCATAGACATTGGTGTATATAATACTTGTCGAAATGGTTGTAAATACTGTTATGCCAATTATAATAATGCTGCTGTATCCAATAATTCTAGTAAGCATGATGTTTACTCGCCAATACTTGTCGGAAACATCATGCCTACAGATAAAATAAGCATACGAAACATGAAATCATGTCAATGTGGTCAGCTATCATTCGATTAAAGTCAGATAACGAAATTTAAGCTCAATTTATTTCGCTTGTCCATAGAATTTCTTAAAATTGTATAACTGCACATGAATTTTTTGAAAACTTACTGCATAATCACAGTTTTTTGCGGACAAAGCCGTTCAACAGGAAGCACCAACAGCACAGTCGGACACTTGACTGACTGCGCTGTTGTCAACTCCGATATTTTAGTACGCAGACTTCCTGCTGATCCTCGCCCCAAAGAGCCAGTGTTCACCGCATACCCTGTCATAAGCCCAGAGTTTCCCTGCGAACCAAACATTCCGATATAAAAAGGACGCTGCCGCCTCTGAGTGAGAAGTTGCAGCGTCCTTTTGGCATCAGAGGGCAAATGATCTGTCAGACCGAACGGTTCTCAGCAAATTGGATGCTTTTAGTTTGCATTTTCCTGATTTTCAAGAATGCGCCAGCCGTCCATCCGGTCTGAATTTTCCATAATAAAGGTGTGGGCAGTATCCTGTCCCCACGAGTTGTCGTATTTCAGCATCAGATAATCGCTCAACTCGGTTCGATTTATGGAACAACAGCCAAATAAAATCCAGCCTATGTTGCTATCGGCACTTGCCCAATTGAGCGCCTGCCTGATCGTCTGGAATTTTCATATTCAAATCCAAATATCGTGCTTTTTGTTGTTCTTTCTGCTGTGCTCGTGAAATACGGCTATGCATCAGGAATCGTAAGCGGCCTCATTGCATTCCTATACTCGGCGTTTTTCTTTTCTACCGACCACAGCTTTTTTCTTTACACCTCTTTGAACCTTCAAAAGCTCATCGTGATCGGCCTTGGTATCGCTGCAAACATTCTGCTGATCGGTCGCCTGCAATGGCAGTTCGGGCGCTCCAGCATGGAAAAGATGCAGGCCGAAGCCGAGGAAAAGCTTCAAGAAACAACAGAGAGCTACCGTGCAAAACTTTACCACGATGTCTTGACTGGCACATACAACCGCCGCTACTATGAAGATATCGCATCCCGTATCGTCGGCCCCGCAGGCATCGCGCTGATAGATGTGGACGATTTCAAAATCTGCAACGACACCTATGGGCATTACGCCGGGGATATGGCACTGAAAACGGCGGCAAAAGCCATCCGCTCCTGCATCCGGGAGTCGGACCTGCTCATCCGCTATGGCGGAGACGAATTTCTGCTGGTCTTACCCGGCATTCCGGGAGATATTTTGCAGACCAAACTGGAACAGATCCGCACGGCTGCACAGATGGCATCCGTACCCGGCTATTCGCATTTCCGCCTCTCACTGAGCATCGGCGGAACGATACAGGCCATCATCGACCCGATGGAGAATGCGGTTCGCCGGGCAGACCGGCTGATGTATCAGGCAAAGTGCCGCAAGAATGCCGTCACGGTGGAGGTTCCGGGGTGCAGCCTGGCCGCACCGGAAAAGCTTTTGCAGGAAAAATCCCAGATCCTGCTTGTGGACGACTCCAAAATGAACCGCATGATCCCGGCAGAGATCTTAGGAGACGGCTACCATATTCTGGAGGCAGAGAATGGACAGGAATGCCTGGAAAAATTGCGGGCAGAAGCCAGAAACATCGCACTGGTGCTGCTGGACATCAACATGCCCGTTATGGACGGCTTTGAAGTGCTGAAAGCCATGAATGCCAACCACACCATCGAGGACATCCCGGTCATCATGATCTCTAGCGAGGACTCTGATGCGGCGATCCGGCGTTCCTATGAGCTGGGGGCGAGTGATTATGTCAACCGTCCCTTTGATGCACGCATCGTATACCGCCGGGTGACCAACATCATCAAGCTGTACGCCAAGCAGCGGCGGCTGGTGCAGATGGTCTCTGACCAGATCCGTGCCCGTGAAAACAATACGGATATGTTGGTAGGTGTACTGAGCCATATCGTAGAATTCCGCAACGGCGAAAGCGGTCTCCATGTGCGACATATCCGCATGATCACGGAACTGCTGCTCCACCGTCTGCTGGAAATCAGCAGCAGATACTCTATTACTGCGGAACAGCAGGATATGATCCCGCTGGCCTCTGCCTTGCACGACATCGGCAAGATCGGCATTGATGAAAAAATTCTCAACAAACCTGGCAAACTGACCCCGGAGGAATTTGAGGTCATCAACCCACAGTATGCTGGGAGCCCAGATACTGTACGATCTGGATAATTTTTCCGAGCAGCCGCTGCTGCAGACGGCCTACGAGATTGCCCGCTGGCATCACGAACGCTGGGATGGGCGCGGCTACCCGGATGGACTGAAGGGCGACGAGATCCCCATCAGCGCACAACTGGTCTCGCTGGCCGACGTATACGATGCACTGACCAGCGAACGATGCTACAAAAAAGCTTTTCCCACGAAAAAGCCATGCAGATGATCCTGAACGGCGAGTGTGGAGCGTTCAACCCGCTGCTGCTGCAATGTCTGACGAATATCCAGCCCGACCTGAAAGAAGAATTGAAGCAGCACAACTGAACAGCAGATGCAATAAAAACAGGAGAATAAAAAAGCCCGAATGAAACACAGAATCTCACGCCGTGCATTTCTGCACGGCTGCACGCTGCTGGCGGCATCGGCTGCCGTTGGCAGTCTGACTTCCTGCGGCGGAACGGACGCGAAGGAGAGCGGTCTTCCGCAGATCATAGTAGGGAGCGACACCTATCCGCCCTATATTTACCTGAACAATGACGGTGTTCCCGCCGGGATCGACGTGGAGATTGCCACCGAAGCATTCCGCCGCATGGGATATGCTGCCCGGTTTGAATCGATCGAGTGGGAGCAAAAAACAAATCTGGTGGAAAGCGGCGCCATCGACTGCATCTGGGGCTGCTTTTCCATGGATGGACGCGAGGAAGCCTACCGCTGGGCGGGGCCTTACATGGTGAGCCGTCAGGTGGTTGCGGTGGATGCCGACAGCAGCATCCGGACACTCAGCGACCTTGCCGGCAAGACCATTGCCGTGCAGAGCACCGGCAAGCCGGAGGAGCTTTTTTCTCAGCGGCTCCGATCCGCGAATCCCGCAGACGGTGGAGGTGTTCAGCATCGAAGACCGCAACGTGCAGTACGCGATGATGGCCTGCGGCTATGTGGATGCCATCGCTGCCCATGAGACAGGCATCCTGCAATACATGAAGGACAATTCCGTGGAGTTCCGCATCCTTGAAGAACCGCTGCTGGTCACCGGGCTGGGCATCGCCTTTGCCAAAAACGACAGCCGCGGGCTGGACACCCAGCTGAACGCGGTTCTTGCGCAGATGCGCGCGGACGGCACGCTGGAGCGGATCATTGGCCGATACCTTGAAAATGCTTCGCAGTATCTGGAGGTGGACACCATTGGCGCATAAAAACAGAACCCTTTCAGATGCAGGGGATGGGGGATCTATCTGATCGTCGGTGTGCTTTTTATGGCCGGCATCGTTTTTCTCTCGGATTGGCGGGCACTGCGCACAGCGGAGGGACGTTTCTGGCAGACCCTTGATTTTGTCAAATCGCAGTCCACCAGCTTTGAAAAGTACAACGATATCGTTGCTGCCAAAAGCGCTCCGCCGCACGGCGGTATCGGTGCATCAGCTGGCACAGGACCCTGCGCTGGACCTCTCCGATCCGCAGTGCCTGAAAAAGCAAACGGAGAAGCTCTGGCTCACAGGGATCTCGGTTCTGGCCCCGGACGGTACGCTCCTGTGCGAATCCACAACAAACGGCATCGGCTATGCCCGGTTTGGAGAGCAGCTCAAAAATGATACCGTTCTGGACGTTTTTTCTCACCCGCAAAAGACCTACCTCAAGCGGGTCCTGCTGGAAGATGGGGCGGCTGTGGATATTGTGGCACACCAGGCAGAAGACAAAGAGGTGATTCTGCTTGCCTACCGCTATACCTCGGCAGAATTTATCAAGGGAACGTCTTTGTCCATCCAGAGCGTACTGGACGGCTACTCGGTAGAAACCAGCGGCACATTGTTCATCGTGCAGAACAATCAGGTCGTTGCCGCAAACCGCCCGGAGCTGATTGGGCAGGATGTTACGGACAGCCCGCTGGTACAGGAGATCCGCAAAGTCGGAACCGCCGAAACGCTGACCCATACCCATGATTGGAACGGCTCCGGCTGCTATTTTGGAATGTACTGTCATGGAAGATCCTTTGATCTCTATGCGTATACAGATGAAGGATCGGTCTTTCGTGAATCACTTCCGTTGATCCTGGTGGCGCTGGTCGGTTACATCCTGCTTGTAATGATCCTTCAGGTACTGCGCCGCCGTTCTGTGCAGGAGATGGAACAGCAGAAAGAAGAACAGGAGAAGAAGTATCAGGCCCAGCTGGAGGAACAGAACCGCAAACTGGAGATCGCGCTCCAGCACGAGGGGGCGGCGAACCGCGCCAAGCGGGAGTTCCTGTTCAATATGTCCCACGATATCCGCACCCCCATGAATGCCATCATTGGCTTCACCTCGCTGGCTGCGACCCATATTGATCATAAGGAACAGGTGCTGGACTACCTAAAAAAGATCTCCACCTCCAGCCAGCATCTGCTGTCCCTCATCAACGATGTGCTGGATATGAGCCGCATTGAGAGCGGAAAGGTAAAGATCGAAGAAAAAGCGGTGCACCTGCCGGACCTCGTCCACGATGTGCGCTCCATCATTCAGCCCAATGTTTCAGCAAAGCGCCTGTCTCTTTTCATTGATACCATGGATGTGGAGAACGAGGACATCATCACTGACCCGCTGCGGCTCAACCAGATCCTGCTGAACATCCTGTCCAACGCCATCAAGTTCACTCCCACAGGCGGTATGATCAGCATTCGCATTGCCCAGAAGAACGGTGCGCCCAAGGGCCGTGGCTGCTATGAGTTCCGCATCAAGGACAACGGCATCGGCATCAGCGAGGAGTTCCGGAAGCATATCTTTGAGCAGTTCTGCCGGGAGGAAACCTCCACCGTCAGCGGCATTCAGGGTACCGGCCTCGGCATGTCCATCACCAAGAACATCGTGGACCTGATGGGCGGCACCATCGCCATCGAGAGCGAGCCGGGCAAGGGCAGCGAGTTCATCGTGGACCTCTGCTTCGCACTCAGCGGACAAAAGATAGAGCCCAGGCAGCTCCCGCAGCTGGAAGGGCTGCGGGCACTGGTGGCGGACGACGATACCGACACCTGCCTGAGCGTCAGCACCATGCTGTCCAAGATCGGGATGCGGCCGGAGTGGACGATCTCCGGCAGGGAAGCGGTGATCCGCACCAAGTACGCGGTGGAGCGGGGGGATGAATTCAGCGTTTACATCATCGACTGGCTGATCCCCGATATGAACGGCATCGAGATCGTGCGGCAGATCCGCAAGGTGATCGGAAAAAGCTGCCCCATCATCATCCTGACCGCCTACGACTGGGCTGATATTGAAGAGGAAGCCCGCGCTGCCGGTGTCACCGCCTTCTGCGAAAAGCCGCTGTTCCTCTCGGAGCTGCGCAGGGTGCTGGCAGAGCCGTTCTGCGCAGAGCCTGCCCACAAGCCATCGCAGCCTAATGCCGCCAAGCTCAAGGGAAAGAAACTTTTGCTGGTGGAGGACAATGCGCTGAACCGTGAGCTTGCGCAGGAGATCCTGAAAGAAGCAGGCTTTGCGGTGGACACTGCCGAGGATGGTGAGATCGCCGTCCAGAAGATGAGGCAGGCGGCCCCCGGGCAGTACGACCTGATCTTTAATGGACATCCAGATGCCCAAGATGGACGGGATACCAGCACCAGATCATAGCTGCCCGGCGCTGCGGTGCTCACCTTTTCCACCGCTACTGCACCGTTTTCAGCCGTAGCGACCCGGAAGCCATACTCGCGCAGGATCCCCAGCGCGATCTCCCGGTTCAGCTCATTGTCCTCTACCAGCAGGATCTGTTTGCCCTTGAAGTCGGCATCTTTTGCCGGCAGAAGCCCCTGCGCCGCGTCCGTCTGCTTCTGGCCGATGGCGATCATCAGGGTCTCCCGCAGGTCGGACATGAACATGGGCTTGGAGCAGAACGCCGTGACGCCGGCGGCCTTGGCCTCCGCCTCGATATCCGCCCAGTCATAGGCCGTCAGGATAATGATGGGGGTCCCGTCCCCCAGACTGCGGATCTGACGGGTCACCTCAATGCCGTTCATATCCGGCAGACACCAGTCGATGATATAGGCGTGGTAGACATCGCTCATCTCGATGGACTGCCGTGCGCGCAGCACTGCCTCCTTGCCGGAGAGCGTCCACTCCGACCGCATCCCCACCCGGACCAGCATTTTGGTCACGCTGTCGCAGGTGTTGAAATCGTCATCCACCACCAGAGCCTTCAGGCCCTCCAGCTCGGTGATCTTTTCCACCGGGCGGTGCTCTGCCTGCACCCGCAGCGGCACACGAATGATAAACTCGGTGCCCTTGCCCGGCTCTGTCCGGATCTCGATGGTGCCGCCCATCATATCCACGATGTTCTTGGTAATAGCCATGCCCAGACCGGTGCCCTGGATCCGGCTCACGGTGGAGCTCCGCTCCCGCTCAAAGGGATCGAAGATCTTTTTCGCAAACTCCGGGCTCATGCCGATGCCGTTGTCCTTGACGCGGAACTCATACTGCCCGCAGCCCACACCGCTCCGGCAAGCTGCCGCACCCGCACCGAGACCGTTCCGCCTGCCGGGGTGAACTTGATGGCGTTGGACAGCAGATTCAGCAGCACCTGATTCAGCCGCGTCTTGTCGCAATAGACGTCCTCATCGGTGACGTCCATGGCGTCCATATAAAGCTCCAGCTGCTTTGCGTGGATCTGTCCGCTGACGATGGTCTTTAAATCGTGCAGCACATCGGACAGGTTGGTCTCCGTCTCCTCCAGATGGATCTTGCCGCTTTCGATGCGGCTCATATCCAGAATGTCATTGATCAGCGAGAGCAGATGGTAGCTGGAAGCAAGGGTCTTGGTCAGATAATCCTTCACCCGTTCCTTATCGTCGAGGTTGCTGATCGCCAGTGTGGTGAAGCCGATGATGGCGTTCATAGGCGTGCGGATATCATGGGACATATTGGAAGAGGAACGTACTCTTGGCCCGGTTGGCGGTCTCCGCGGCGGCAACGGCATCCGAAAGCGCCTGATTCACCTGTTTGTCGGCGGTGCGGTCCGACATGACCAGAATGTACTTCGTTCTGCCCTCCACATTGCTGCCCATGGCGATAACGTGGAACCAACGCGGCTCTCTGGTCTCCTGATGCAGATACGCCGGTCCCATTCGCGCTGCTCCCGTTGGGAAAGCCCCTCCAGAAAGTTCTTGTCGCGGTCCGGGTCATCTTTCGGGTACAGTGCCACCAGAGCATGGACATCCTGCCGGACTTCTTTCCACGGGATGCCCAGCAGCCGCTCGATATTCGGGCTGACGTAATCCGCCTTGGAGGTTTCGGCATCCAGCATCAGGAAACGTCGTCCACGTTCAGCGAGAGTTTTTGGAACAGCACGTCCCGGTACCGGATCTCGGTGTCCTTCCGGCGCAAAGTAGTATGGCTTCTGCGCGCGATCAACAGGATGACCAGCACCGCAAAGCCAAGGACGATGCCTGCAACGATCTGCACCGTATAGAACCACAGCTGATCCAGACTGGCGTTGACGATGCTGACCGGGACAAGCCCCACCATCGTCCAGTTCTGGACCGCCGTGCCCTCGTAGACCAGATAATAACTGGTGTCGCCCAGCGTCACCCTCAGGTTTCCGCTGCTGCCCTGCGCAAGCATCCGAAAGAGCAAGGATCTGTCCCTCGGATAGATCAGAATAGTCGCGCAGCATCGCAATGAAATTGTAGATCGTTTCCTTGCGGTTTACGGAATTGTCGATCACCACCCGCCCATCCGGGTAGATCACATAGTTGCTGGCATTGCCCTGAAAGGCAGAGCTGTCCAGCAATCTCATCACCGCATCGTTGTAGTAGGCGATGGCAATGGCATCGTAGGCAAAGCCCCGGTAGCTGCCCTGCGTTTCGGGACAGATGAACGCAAGCATCTGGGGCTTGCCGGGCAGCGCCGTATTCACGACGATATCCTCATCGTGGCGAGCTTTTCGTCCAGATTGGTCTGCAAGCCAAGATAGCCGGTTTCCCCGGTCACGGTCGTGTAGTTGCCGTCATAGGAAAGAAAGCAGAAGTCAACAAATCCGATTGCCTGCTGTGCTTCCTCGATATAGGCCTGAATTTCATCCTCATTCGAGGTGTTTTTCAGAAAGCCGTTGTACGATGCAGGTAGCTCACATTTTTGCGCACCAGCTCTTTCAGCATATTATTGGATTTATGCAGCAACTCTTCCAGATGCGAGGTGCTTTCCTGATAGATGGTCCACGACGCAAACGAGAGGTATCGGACGCTGAAACCGGCTGCCAGAAAGACCAAAAGAAGGATGGCAACGGCGGCAGGCAGCCCTTGTCCGCCGGGAATAGCAGCTGCGCTTGGGATTCGTGCTTTTCGTTTGCCATCCTGCTCACCTCAATGTCATGTAGTTTTCAGGCTCAGCAAGCGCCGCGCCGCCGCCGGAAACATGATCGCGCCATGTGTTTTTACCCTGCTCATCTCCGCCTCAGAATCCGGCGCGCTTTTGTCCGCAAGCAGCGCTGCCATCTGCTTTTCCGTTGCAAGGCAGGTCACGGTAACGGTGTCGTTATCCCCGAGCGGCTTCCCGTTCCGGGTAATACTGGTCAGGGTATAGCTGCCGCTTGCCTCTTTGACCTCCACGGCGATCGCTGACCACCGGCAGAGAACCGCGGTTGAAGGGCACAAAGCCGCCCTCGCAGCCCTCCACAAAGGCGCGGACCAGTTCTTTCAGCTCCGCGCCGGTCATCGCGCGCTGGCGGGACAAAAGACCGTTGGGCATGATCATGGAATCTACCATTTTGGGGGTATAGTCTGCCTTTCAGCACACTGCCGGTAAAGCTGTTTGCGGTGGCAAGCAGCACATCCGTGCCGTAAACGCCGCGCAGCGTGTTTGCCATAACGGAAAAGGAGGCGTTGCCGCCGTTTTTGCGTGGAACACGTTGGAATAGCTCTTCCCGGAGGTCAGCACGGTCTCGTCATCGGCAGGCGCATCCTCGGCAAGAAGCCGGGCATTGAACGCCTGATACGCCTGTTTTGCCGTGTACTCGCCCGCGATCATCTTGGAGACCACATCCTGCGAAATGGAAAAGAAATCGTTGGAGGCGATGCGGATATACATGTGGTTCTCCTCCACCACATCGCGCACATCCTTCATGTACTCGGTCAGGCGCAGAGTGACGTTCTGGCTGTAGCTCAGCAGGTCCTGCCCGGCGGCAACGATGCGGTTCTGCGCCTCCTCGGAGAGCATGACGTTCAGCACCTTCATGGCCTTATTGCGGCGCGCTTTGTCCTGCTCGAGGTCACGGTTCAGAGCGATCTGGAAATACGGGGTGGTCATGATCCACTTTTCGCCGTTCTGGCTGAAGAAGGGCATAAAGATGGTGTCGATGCCCTCATCCTGAAACATCTTCACGCCGGCAGAGCTGCCAAAGTACATGGCAACTTCCCCGTTCCGGAACAGGTCATCATCATCGTAAGTCAATGCAAGATCCTCCGCCGTGAGGTGGGTATCCTGAATGAACCGCGCCATCCGCTCAAAGGCACCCGGCCACACGGCATCATCCAGACCCACCCGCACGGTGTTGGCGGGGTCGCTGTAAGCGGTGCGCCACTTGCGCCCTTCCGTCGTGATAAGCTCGGCAGCGGAAAGCCCCTGTAGCGTTTCCATACAGGTGTAGTCATAGGTGTAGTCGGCGGTAAAGCCGCGGATGCCCACTTTTTCAAATGCCTGACAGGCCGAAACAAAGCTTTCGTAATCGGTGGGCAGCGGGATATCGTACTGCTCAAACAATCCGCGGTTCACCACAAAACCGTGGGCGTCCGCGCATACCGGCAGCCAGTTGATACTGCCGTCCTCATTCATGAAGCTGTTGAGGTAGGTATTATAAACGGTGCCCGCCTCGTTGGTCATGGCAAGGTTCATCAGGCTGTCCTTCAAGGGTGCCGCATCGTGCAGCGAGAACCGGCAG
>VOFG01004707.1_pt1 | contig 19418 bp, 37 predicted proteins | sample 5384171 | NCBI WGS metagenome assembly VOFG01 (sample SAMN12384726, study PRJNA508395) | human gut metagenome | isolation source: healthy gut F | host: Homo sapiens
GCAACTGCTTTCTGATGAAGATCGGAAAGCAGAATTCTTATCTATTGTTTGTATATCCATCCTTTCTTTGATTATTCAACAACCACCTTACTTCTTCAATGACTCTAGATATCTCTCATGAAGATGATAATATTTCCTCATGAACAAGAGATAAACCACAGCCAACAAAGCGATCACTATTCCCAAATAAACCCAATGAACAAGCACCCGATCCGGTAACGCATACACCATGACCAAAGAAACGGCTAACTGCAAGACCATATAAACAAGGCTGACCACCGGATGAGACATGTTCAATTCATTCGCCATCAACTGGTATGCATGTTTACGGTGTGCCTCTCCCAAGTTTTCATGAAGCATAATCCGATGGCAGATCGTAAGACAACCGTCCCCCGTACACAACAAGAAAAAAGACAGCCATGTTATATCTCCGGTCTGTATCACCAATTTCCCGATAGAAAACAATAAGATAAAAGCAATTCCGATACTTCCGACATCCCCGGCAAAACATTTCGCCCGGTTTTTCGGACGGAAATTGAACAGGCAAAAACACCACTACGGACAAGATCGCGACAATCAAAAACGAACTCTCCATAAACTGGATCTTCCGGTTCATCAACAGCAGCGGAACAAGCACCGCCAACGAATATCCCCCCGTGATTCCATTCACCCCATCCATAAAATTGATGATGTTCGTCGCTCCCACGCATACGATCAATGCAAGAAGCACGATCCACCACATATCCAAATGCAGGATATCCAACTGATAGAACATCAATCCCATCGCCACAAATTGTGCCACAAGGCGCAAGACTGTCGGCAAACTGTAGAATATCATCCACAAACGATATTCCAGCAGCTAAATCACCGCTGCCAACATCCACGGATACTGGAAACCATAGAGACAACTCCACACCCATGTACCGACCAAAAGATGACTCCTCCCCACCTTGCCCACCACCTTTGAATGAGAACTGCGCTTTGGTTCGGCTTATCAATGATATTGCATTTATCGGCAATACGGGAAATAAATCAGCTCTGCCATAAGCAGAACCACAAAATCAACAGATACAACATATATCAAAAACTTTTAATCGTCTTGATCAAACCTTCGCCACCCTGACGGCATCTTATCTACTCCCAAGCCGACTTTATCTTCCGGTTGCGACGACATAATTTTCAGTCCACTTGGCCAGACGCTTGTTCAAGGGCAGATGCAGACAACCTCCGGCACTCGCCACCATCTCCATCATCTTCTTGTTCAAATGCCAGATATGCGCCCTCCGTCCCATAGCCTCACAAATCACAGCGATCAGTTCGTTGGTCGACAAAAGGCTTCATCGTCAGCCATATGATAGACTCGCCACCCCTCTTTGGTCAACAGACCTTCCACAACATAGCACAAATTATCGATAGAAGTAAACGTCCGTTTTATTCTCAAAAGCCCCCAACGGCCATGGGATTCGCTTTCTTCACCACATTATAGAGCAAATTCAGATTTCCTTTGTTTCCCGGCCCGTGAATCATACAGGGACGCAATATATAGACTGTTGTCAGCCGGCCATTTTCCTGAATATATTCCTCGGCCTTGATCTTGCTCTCGATAAGGTCCTTTGGGCGAAGGCACAACCTCTTCGGTCAGGATATCCCCCTCCACCTGATCGGCAGCCGCTTTCACCGAACTGGAAGAAAACAAACTTCTTCGCAAAAGAACCCAAGAAATAGTCATAAATCTTTTTTTGTCAGCCCTGTATTGATATCAAAATAAACCTGCGCCTTAGATTGATTCTTCGTATCATGCGCCTTCCCCGCCAGATGAATAATGGCATCCACCTCCGGAATATTCCTTTTCCAAGATCATCCCAACTATAAGTTTTTACCACTCCATCCTTTTCAGGAGCAACAATATCTAATCCGTAAATTTCATTTTCCTCTTTCAAAGCCTTCACAAGATTTCCCCGACAAAGCCATGGATACCGGTTATAAAATCCTCATTATTTTATTTACCAAATCAACATATTGTTTAGTCACCTTTTCTTTCGTGTAATAGCGTTGTATCACATCATATCATGCCCCATTTGCCATAAACTCTTCACGGGATACCGAAGCCAACCATTGTACCATTCATCCCACCTTCTTATCAAAATTCTTCTCAGTGATAAGTTTACGCAATTGTGTTTCCTTCGTAAAATTCACAATAGGAGTTTTATCTCCAGAACATATGAGCAGTAATGGTCTCTCGCACGCCATAATGGTATAAACCTTAGACGGAATCCCATCATCTCCATCTCAGGTGCCATAAAGATGAACTGCACATCACTGTATGCCAATATACTTGGCATCAGATGACAGGCTGATAATCGAGAATATGCGCTTCTCCAACCCCTCTTCTCCTTTTCTTCCTCCAATACTGACGCTGCGCGCCCATACGTATCACAAAATACTCTACATCCAGTACCTTCGTTTTTCAACTAACGCACCAAACTCGGACTCCAATCCTGCGCAAGCCCTATATTTCCGGCATATAGCAACTTCAAAGCATGAGTCTTGGAAATAATTTTTCATCCAACGGTATTACATTCTTTGGATTATAAAGATCTGTATCTACAAAATTAGGGATGATATGTAACTTACTCGGATTTTCAAACCGTCCCACGATCGTGTTATAAAAACATCATCAATAGTTGTGACAGCATCAGACCTGTTATAAATGCAACGCTCCACTTTCTTTAAGAAAGCAATCCGGTCCCGTCTTTTTCTTTAGAATATCGGATAAATTTCCTGTACATTATAGATCACCTTACAGCCTTTCAGTTTGCCGAGAATAAAGATTAAGCATACCGATACTGAGAGGTGGCGAAGGTGTGACACGATTACATTTACATCGCGAATACACAAACCCAGTATAAAAGATAATAATATGCCAATAGACAAACCCAATAATGCGTAATGCTGTGCTCTTGAACTTCTTCTGTGGCACATGTATCACTTTTATTCCATAAAATTACTTTCTTTATAAATTCCCGGTATTTTCCACTCCAACGGTTGCTTTGCCAACTGCTCCTCTACCACATTAAAGTGCGGAGTTGTAGAAAGCACTACCACTTCATAACCTTCCTTTTTGGAATCTAAGTGCGATATCGTTATAGAGATAAGCAGTAGAAACACCGTCAGGACTGAAGATAAGACTATGAATTAAGACTTTCTTGCTCATTTATCCACGTTTATATTGAATCGTTCTTTGAAATACATTCTCATTTCTTTCGGTGTTAGGATTTTTTACCAATGTAATACTCCATCTCCTCAATCTTTGCATCTATCAAATACCTATACCAATAAGCTTGTAGCGTAGCCCAAATAAAAGCCAGGCTTACCATCAAAGGAATCCCCCAAAACAGATGTAACGGACAAAAAAATAGATGAATGCACGCAAAAAACTTTGGCAACTTATAATATTTACCTTTTCTCTTTATTTACGAGTTTCCAACCCATTTCCTCCCGAAACAGTATCATTCCAGTATCCTTCATAAGCCGCCACAATTTCACGGTTGGCATAGTTGTTATGTTTTTGAGTCCACGCGTGTATACCATTCAAATTCTCATCTATAAAATAGTTATTCATGGCAACAACCTTGCCTTCGATCACATAACAACGCTCATCCATCAACGTTGCTCCATCATAGCCTTTCCTGTACGCCACAAACGCAAAATCTGGATTTTACGAATCTTTCCATATTTTAACGGCCTACCTAGAAACTTCACCATCAACAGGCTTTATACATCCTGTAACATCAATGAGTAGTAAAGACAATTTCCCCTTCAATTCTACTATTAGTTCATCAGTCAGGTATTCATCGGCATCCAAACGCATGGTCCATTCTGTTTTAATAGGGCAATTCTCCATCGCCCATATAAACTGCTGCGCCTGATTTACATACTTATTCTGCAACACGATAGCACCATGCTCACGCGCAATGTCACAGGTACTGTCAGTAGAGTAACTATCTACTACATATATCTGTTTTTGCTATACGTTTTACATTATCTATACAACGTGCGATATGTTTTTCCTCGTTGTAGGTAAGGATAATTACTGAAAGATTCTGCATATTACATTTTTTTTCTCATAAGTTCTCATAGTTTTTATATACAGAAAAATTTTCATAAATATTTTCCCATTTTCCTATATTCTGAAATACAGAAAAATCTTTAACACAAAAATTCATACGTACGCTTTCTTAATTGAAGATATTCATCGGTAGGCATAGCTAAGACCTCATCTACAACTTGAGCTATAGATAAAGGATCATTTTTTATATGATATCCCACATTATTCTCTTTTAATATCGACCAAGGGTACCTAAAGAAGTAACAACAGGAGTTCCCTGAGCCATAGCCTCAATAACAACATTTCCAAAGTTCTCACTCTCTGAGATCAGAAACGAACAATAAGAGCTTGCGAACAATTCTTGTTTTCAAGACCTTCAACTGGTCTCTCAAATTTCACTTTATGTTCCAAACCTAGTCTTTTCACTTGTTTCTTCAAATCATCAAAGATAACTCTTACATGATTGTGGAAATACTTGCCCTACGATAACTAACTTAATATCAGAATACTTAAATCTCTTTTGATAAAACAATGCATCTATAAGATTCTCTATTTTTTTATCGGATTAATTCTACCAATATACAACATTTGTTTTCTGTCTGAAAATGGTAGTTTTTATCGGTAACTCCATATAGTTTGGTATCTGTATGACCTTTACTTGTGGCATTAAAGTTCTTATCTCAACATCCTCTTTACTTGCTGTACTATGAAAAATTACACTTTTTTGAAATAGGATATAAACACATTTAAAATAACATCTTCTAATACTCGCTCCCAATCCTGAATAACGCGAGTTTGCAGCATCTGCCAATTCTCCACGAACAGACCAGATTACTTTTTCTTTTTCAATTTTGCGAAGCATGCAATAATAAAAGAAAACAAACATTTTATCGACGTTAAATGTACTACATCCATCTGTAATAAACATTTTAAACTATGCCACACTAATTTAGGTTGTAACCCTCCATTGCTGTTTTTTGCAATATCGTACTTTAATCCCATCGACAAAAACCCATTGGTCTGAAGGATATCTACCATTTAGTCCAAAAATCAGTTGTTACAACAGTAACCTCATGACCTTGTTTCACTAAAGCCTTAGCCATCAATATACTGTATTGGATGGCCCTCCTGTTTGATCAGGATAAAAACCACCTATAGGATAAAGTATTTTCATTACAATCTTGCATCAATAATTTCCTTAGGCAATATTCCCTTTACATCATAAATAACCCCATTCTCAACACAAAGTGAACGCAAATCAATATTGGCAAACTGTTTGTGTGCTACAGCATTAATGATTGCATCAAATTTTTTCTTCTTTAGAGAGTTTTGATACTATATTGATTCCATATTCATAATTAACATTTGTTGAATCAGCCCACGGATCATATACTGTAATATTTTTGGTATATTCTTCAAGAGTCTTATATATATCAACCACTTTTGTATTACGAATATCAGGGCAATTTTCCTTAAAGGTGATACCAAGTATAAGAATTTTGGCATCCTTTACCATCACACCTTTTTTATTCATACACTTAATAGTTTGCTCTGCAACATAAGCCCCCCATGCCATCATTCAAGCGACGAGCCGAATGCATGATACGAGGAAGAACTCCATAAACTTGCGCCTTTTGAATAAGGTAATAAGGATCAACAGATATACAGTGTCCACCAACAAGCCCTGGACTTAACTTTATAAAATTCCATTTTGATGCAGCAGCTTCAATCACATCATGAGTATCAATACCCATAGCATTAAAAATTTTAGCCAACTCATTCATAAATGCAATATTTACATCACGTTGTGAGTTCTCTATAATCTTCGAAGCCTCAGCAACTTTAATACTCGAAGCTTTATGGGTTCCATTAATAAGTACACTATTATAGAGGCATCAACAATATCTGCAATTTCAGGAGTAGATCAGATGTAACTTTTTTATTTTTTCTACTGTATGTTTCCTTATCACCAGGATTAATACGTTCTGGAGAATAACCGGCATAAAAATCTACATTATATTGAAGTCCTGAAACTTTTTTTCTACAATAGGCAAACATTCTTCTTCTGTTACACCTGGATATACCGTTGATTCGTAGATAACAATATCATCCTTTGAAATGACTTTGCCCACAGTTGTACTCGCTCCTTTAAGAGGTGTAAGATCAGGAGTATTATCTTCGTTTACCGGGGTAGGGACAGCCACAATATATATATTACAATCCCTAATATCATTTAGATTTGTTGTACACTTGAAACCATGTTTACTAATAGCTTCCTGAAGAAGTTCATCATCAACCTCAAGAGTTTCATCATGACCAGTCATCAACGCATCAACTCGCTTTTGGTTCATGTCAAAACCAACTGTCTCAAACTTTGTCGAAAATAAACGAGCTAAAGGCAGCCCTACGTAACCTAATCCGATTACACAAATTTTTAAAAGATTCCACGACTATTATATTTTAATTTGTTATAATACTTTTGCTTTTTGAACAAGGTCCATCAAAATTTCATTCTATGCCTTGCAATAATGAATCTGCTAATTGTATAAATTTTCTGCTGCATTATGAGGATTCCAAAGATGTTGCATGGTATAATATGCATTTCGTGATATTGACTCGCGCATTTGAGATTCTCTATTAGTTTAACAACCTTATTGAACAAATCATCTTTTTTAGACAAGTCTAATAAAAAGCCCGTTTATATCTTGAACAAGGAATGGGGTAGCACCTGCCGCTGTAGATGCAACTTACAGAACAAGCATTAGACATAGCTTCACCCAACACAGCTCCCCACCCCTCACTCCTATCACTCGTAAAACAGAATATTTGATGATTTTGCATCAACTTAATCACATCAGAGTTACTCAAATTTCCCAGTTGATGCACTTTGTCTGATAAATTCAATTCCAAAATTTTCTTTTCTAGATCCCTCACATATCCCCTGTCCCTACCATATTTATCTCAAAAGTCGGTCCCATACTGCCGTAACTGAGAAGCAAGTAATATCATTTGTTCAGGATGTTTCCACTCAAGATATCGGGCAACCCACAAAATTTTAATTTTTTCAATATCTCGTTTTGCTGAAAGAATAAAATTTACATCTCCTTGAGTACTTTGGGAAAATAACCCCATTTATAACACCTCCCTCTAAAAAGCACGCAAAGATTATAGTCATACGGTAAATAAGCACTTGCACTTAAAAATATACCAAGACTGATTTCGTCCATACAGATAGTACAAGATCATCTGTAGGAGGCGTGGCGACAAAAGATTTTTTACTCCTTGTTTCAGCCACCTTTCACTAAATGAAAAAGTCAACTTTCCTCTTTCTTTGATATGAACCTTCAAATATGGAAAAGAACCGGCCCCCATAATAGCAACATCAAATTACGAGCAATATCAAAAGCTCTACGCTGATTTTCACTAGAAGCATAAGCTTTTTAACACATAAGGACGATCATAACTCACGAATCCCATTTTTATATCGTTCTTCATTTAAGGTTTCCGTTTCAATGAGTATATATATTGTCCCGCTGTTAAATGATATAACATCCGCCAACCCTTTTGATGATGGTTCAAGCAATTAGTGAAAAACACTATTTTCATTCCTTCTTATATATTTGTAATCAAAACATTGGGAAATTATAAGCCAAAACAGAAAACACAAAATTCCTCCTGCAAAAAAATATATCCTTCAAACCACATGTGTACAAAATATGCCATAAACAATCCTTGCAGCATCAACGCCCTAAAGTCATTAGACTTTTTAATTGTATTAAATGCATGTAATAACACAATGATATATGAACATATTCCTATAAGACCCGTCATTGAAAGTACGGCTAAATGAGATGAACCAGGTTCTATCTGACCATTATTTTGAACATCATAACGTTCGTCTATAGTAGCAAAACCGATTCCCCATAGCGGAGAATCACAAAATTCATTGAAACGAGCCTGAAACTTATCATTACGTGAATTAAGTTTTCCATCATTCTGTTCTAAACGATTTATTTGCTTATTAACAAGACCAGTAAAAAGCACGTTCTGCAAATGGGGTCGCAAAAAGTACTCCAACAAGTAATAAACCTATAATTCGCTTCATTCTTTTTGGAGTATTCGAAGCAAAGAATGTAATATAAAATATTGGCACAAAGTAATGCAAGCAAAGCTGCACATGAAGCAACATTACAACAGCCAAAGCAGAACAAAAGAACATAACCATAAATATCTTTTTGCCACATTTTTGATATATGACAAAAAATATCAAAGCAACAAGTGCCGAAATTATTTAAAGTCATTGAGTGAGTAAATAATCCACTAAAAGACCACCGCGTGATTCATATTCTAAAAATGCACCTACATCTGTAAGCCTTCCTCTATTATAAGGCATCATTTACGCCCCAAAAACAGAAAAAAGACCCTACAGCCAATGGCATCATAGCAAACATTGTATACTTAAATATATATTGCCTAAATACTACAGCTCTCACTGTTTTTTATCAATGGCGAACAAACAGTCATTACTAAAGCGAAGAAACAATAACGTTTTTTTTGCATCAAAAATTGAATCTGTCGATAATAGCAATGCATTAATCCCTAATAGTATCATAAATATCATAAAGCGCTCATCTACAGTTATTCCACCTCCCAATATATACATGAGACTAAGTATAATAGCTAAATAATATAGAGGCTGTGCTAAAAAAAGCAAAACATAAAACCCGCTGCTTGGACAATTAAAGCTATTGACATAAACATTGCCAAATACTTACAGATTTTAGGAGCTTGAACTGCCTGTAACACTGTCATTTCTTCCATTGATTTCCATAGCAAATTTATTTGAATTCTTTTATAATTTTTGCAGGGACTCCTGCCACTCTTACCCTAAACGGAGGAACATCATGAGTGACAACTGAATATGCTGCCACATGCGCTTTTCACCCTATCGTTTTACCAGGGCATACCATTGCCTGAGCCCCAACACAAGCTCCTTTTCCTATTGTTATATCAGCACATCTACCAGGTCCCGCAATATTGTCATATTGAATTCCATAATCATGATCTCCTGTTACAACTATCGCTCGTGAACTTATCTTAGAATAAGGTTTCATCTCTATTTTACTACCAGCCGCTCCAAAAATAAGAGCCTCATGACCTATCCAACAATTATCTCCTATTGTGAAATCAAATTGTCCTAATATCTTAGGCAGGAAAAAATCGATACTCCTTCACCTACTTTTACACCAGCCCAACAAGCAAACGAACCTTTAAGCCATTGCAACGCGAAGGAGGGCAAATCTTTACAAACAAATTAAATAAATGTATTTTGCAGGACTTATAGCCATAAATGCATATATATATTTAAATTATCTTTTTCTCTTATACAAAGCCCAATGGCTTTCTCATAGGCAAATACAACCTTCTCTAATGCAAATGGAGTCCATGCCTCTTTGGGAGCTGGTTTTCTCGGGTTATTCACCTGATTTACTATTGCTTGAGCCATTGCCTTAGAGTCACCAACCGGAACAAGTACACCATATTTACCGTACTGAAGTAATTCAGGAGGGCCATAAGGACAATCGGTTGATATAACAAGAATATCGGCAGCCATTGCCTCTACCAAACAACTGAGAAACTTTCCTTTTGTGAAGATATTACAAAAGCATCAGACTTTTTATCTCTGCCGGCAGATTGCTTGTATGCCCTGCCAACAATATCCTCTCCTGCATATGATTCTCAGCAATCCACTTTTCATAATTTTTTTTGTAAATGTCCCTTTCCGAAAAGAACTAATCGAACAGGGGTTGTTTCATTAGCAATACGAATAGCTTCAAAATAATACTAAATGCCCTTAATTTCACTAAACGCTCCGGCAGCAACCATTGTGGGCATGATCTTATTTTTTAGCCAATCACAATAAGGTTCCTTTGAAAGTTTATCATAATAGGTATTATCCAAAACCGGATTATAAACAACTTTCACATCTCCGACATTAAGGCCCATCAATTTCTCAAACAATACGCATGAACCTTTTTGATACGCTCATAAAACTATCATATCTGCTTATTACAAATTTATTAACAATATTTTTTTACTATGGATATATTTTCGACACATTCTAGTGACAAACCATTATGCTCTACATAGCAATAGCGTGTTTATGCCTTAACCTATTGAAGCCAATGCAAGTGCATACAAGTATGCTGAATTCATCACAATAACAGCATCAACCGCAGTATGTTTTATATATGAATGTATGTAAGAAATATTATAACGAGCTCTTCTACTTGGCATAACAACAAACTTTACCGCAGAAGGGACCTCAAATGGTGTATTTCCAGCTTTTTAAAAGATTTTCATGAACCTGTGAAACCAGAATATCCACCTCATAACCCTTCTCATGGAATCCACGTGCCATAAGAGCTGTTACATACTGGGCACCTTGCTGAAAGAGGTCTTGTATTAAAAATGAAACTTTCATTATTATATTAATTATTATTTTCCACTATGATCCTTTTGCAAAAATAAGTCATGTACTTTCTTATCCACGCATAAAATACCATTGGGTAGCTTGTAACAAAACGAAAAAATGACGGATTACTTATTTTACAAGCTATTGATGCCCAAAGGCGCGACAAGATAGAATTCCCTTTAATTGCAGTGTATTGAATATTATCTCTCGTTGTTTGTTAATGCATAACTTTGCAACTCAGTCTTAGGAAAATTCCACACTTCATGATTATTAATCAGTAAACTACCTATCAACGTTTCAACCAACGCGGAGATATTTGACGTCCCGATTCAACATATTCTTATTCATCTGTTCATACATATACATAAAATCCTGTTGACGTTGAGTTGTCCAAGCATTACTGTGCGGATCAGGCCGCTGATAATATAAGTAAAAGGATAATCTATTTGTAGATAGTTGTTAACTTTTACAGCAAAGAGTATTGTAGAAAAGTTGATCTTCACCATTTTCATTGGGAAAAAAACGTGTTCTTCCCACAAAACTACGTCTAAAAAGCCGATGACCATACAGTGTATTTATTCATAGCGTTGAATGATATTTCTTTACTACAATCTTCATATTTTGTAATGTAATTATCAATAGCTTTATCTAAATCAAATTGAGTTATCTCAAATACCTTTTTGAACTATATCCTACTATATCCAAATCTTCATAATTTCTTATTTCTTTCCAAGAATGGCAAAAGCATTGTATCGCAATGCATCATCACCATCGACAAAAACAATCAATCTCCCTTTGCTATATCAAGTGCTAAATTACGTGCCGAACTCACTCCACCATTAGTCTTATGAATTACTTTAAAGCGATTATCATTTTCCTCATATCGGTTAAGTATTTTGCCACAACCGTCTGTAGAACCATCATCTACACATAGTACTTCAAAATTACTGAATGTTTGATATTTGATAGCATTAAGAGTATTCTCTATATACTCAGAAATATTATATACAGGAATGATTATTGAAAATAAAGGATTATTCATAATTTATTATAATATGTTCCAACTCGATTACCGCATAACACTGCAATTGTTTTTGGCATAACCTTACATAGGGCTGAATACAAACAGAGACAAACAGAAAGTAACACCATATGGAGTAATTAAATATAGTAATTTTAATGTTATATCATTCAAGGTGCCATTTCTTGTATTTTAGGTACTAAAAATTTCGTTAGTAGTCCATGAAATGCGTAGATAAAGAATGTCGCCTCTACAAAATATTTTCGATACAGTTCTTCCTCTTATACTAAAACGATATGAGACACCAACAAAGACAATTATCCCTAAAAAAGAATTAAATATCTATGACATAATGAACATTCCAAATCATCAAAATAAACAATTCCAAGCATGACTACTACAGCATAAATATATAAGAAGACGGAAGATCTGATGATATACAAAACATCAACTTTATTGATTGATAGATAAGCTCCAATCATAAAATAGAAAGCACTACTTAAATACCCTCCTTGACATAACACAGGAGAAGTTAGCAAAAACTAGAAAAGCCAATTTAGAAGGAATTACCTTACAGAAATAAAATATAAAAGGCGAAAACAAACATAAAACCATCAAATCTCGTAAAAACCAAAGGGTCCAACCAAGGGCAGCCCCTCTCCTGTAATCAATGCTAAAATAGGATCCTTTTCCTGCGTATATTACATCTGCATTAATAAATGCAAACAAAAAATCTATTAGTGAATAATCATAGACCGTCTTTATACCTTCTGGAGCTGGTTTTATCTTATAAAACACCAAATACAAACAAATCCATATCAATGTCCAAAGAATGTATGGAAGTAATAAAGTTTGTGCTCTCTTCTTTAATTTTTGTTTGTAACAGACCACAGTAAATTGTTCCTCACAACCAACAAAGAATAGGTATCCTGAAATTACAAAAAATAAAGGAACTGAAACTCTCACGATAAGTTGGCCAATACCTACTGAAAATAAATGTAACATAGGAAAATCAACCATCGGAATATTGCAAAAATAACAATGCCAAGTGACCACCATAAAAATCAAAGGAAACCTTAAATTAGTTATAATCTTTGAAACACTTTCATTCATAATCCAATTCGCTTAAGAAGATTTTAACACCTTGCATATCTCCAACTACATCTTTCTTTAATTGTTTGATAAAAAGACTGTCGAAGTTGCCTTGAAACCAACATCTCATCAATCGCATGAAATAATGGTTCAATTTTACAATCTGTAATACGACCTAACCTTCCTCCCTGAAGTTGTTCCACAGAACCATCAAAGAAAGTAGAAACAATCGGCTTACAAAAAAGCTCTTGCCTCAGCTAATGTTAAACAGTAGCCTTCATATCGAGAAGGCTGTACATATAAGTCACAGGCTTCAAAAAATGGATATGGATTAAGCTCGATTCAATAAGTTTTACACAATCAGCCATATCTAACTCTGAATAGATTCCAAAATACTTACTTTTCAGAACCATCACCAATAATATACCATGAAAACTTATGTCCTGCTTCTTTTAGTAAAACTGCGATCTGAGGTATTAAGTCAAAAAACCCTTTTGATATGACAATCTACCCACACTCAAAATCCTAAAACACTCAGAATCAGACAAGCTCAATTGATAGGTTTCGATCGGCCCAATTCTGCATCATATTTATATTAATAATATGGGGGAAGAATTTTACTCTATCTGCATACTGAGGAAGAGTTTGCTTAAATGATTCTGTTAACGCCTTTGATACACAATAAAAATGAAGCATACTGATTTAACCAATATACATACTTACGAACATCTTCACGCTGTTCATCTAATTGTGTATGAAACCATGTTATTTTCTTTAAGGCCTTAATATGATCTGCCACATAAATAACTTGCTCCAAATTAGCATAAGCAACAGCCAAATCGTACGTTTCATTAAACATAGAAGAAGATTTATAAAGTCTTTGCGCTCTAGCTATCCTCCTATCATCTTTTGATAGTTTATTCTCTTTATATTGTTGTATAAACAATTTTAACAACATAATAGGAATGTCTTTTCAATAAGGCTTTTAACAAGCGTTTTCTCCCTAAATACTTTTCCGCTTTTGCATAGGTATTATATCCAACAGTAACCACATTAACCCAATCAGGAATAAAAGATAAAAACTCTCCACTCATTCTATCTAAACAAAGTGTTACCTCCATCTTCTCTGGCGACAATGCATAAAGTAAAGATAAGATAGATTTTTCGATTCCACCACACAACATGGTGTCCATTGCTATAAAAAAACCTTTTTCCTAACCATTATTAATCATAAAAGCCATTAAAATACTCACAGTTATTATCACACAAACATCCTTTTAATCTTACCTACAAGTTTTAACAGTTGAATACGCTCATTTTCTTCTATCAATGTAAACCAACAAATACATCCTGTGAAACAAACAATAAAAACATTTCAGCAAATGTGTCCATATAAAGTCTGCTGTTATAGAAAGTTCAATTATCAAAGCAACAAGAGCACTAATAATCAAAGCTATGATAGCCTTTTTTTAAAAACCATATTCAGCCAACTGTACACAGACAAGCCAACTATCTTGTGGCAAAAAAACAACACTACCAATCATATTAATTATTTCGAACGTTATAATTATATAACAAACACCTAATATCCCCCCATCTAAGCAGATAATCAACGCTACTACAAATACAGACAATATAGAAAAAAAAGACATTATGATTTGATACCACTTTATTCGTCCTGTTGCACAAATAGCTGAATCAAAACCACCAACAAGACGTGAGACCAAAAAACAAAATAGAAACGTCCACAAAATAAACCTGCATATTCTGGAGGATTTTTCAACCACATAGTCAAAACAAAGTCAGCTTCCACCATTAAATGGATGGCAAACACAGCTATAATCTAAAACTTAAACGACTTGCTCTAAAAATCTGTGATAAAACTCCAAATCTATCACCTCTCCCTCCAATGATACAATTTCGGGCAAAAATGCATTCATTAAAGCATTAGAGAGGGTCTTCGTATATCCAGCTAATGCACCTCCCACTGAATAGGAGGCATTAACAGACTTATAACGTATCGGAGGGAAAAATTTATTTAGAACTATCGATATACCCTGATTGTAAAACATCCATCCTAAGCCTCCCAACAACGTCCAACCTGCATAAGAAAACACCTCTATAATGCGCTTATAATTATACCAGCGTTGAAAATCAATGGAACACTCCGAAATAAATACTTAGCGCGAACAACTTGAATGAGACTAAACAAAATAGAGATAGCAACTGTTATAACGCTATAAAGGCGCCATGCATCCCCTTGATACGATGTTAACCAAAAATACAAAAATGAAATTTGCTAATGTTGTAGCCATCCCCCATATAGAAACCTCTACAATATTTTTGCTTAGCTGTATACATGGATAAAAATGGAGTACTCGACATCGTAAAGAACATGGCAACCAATGAGAAGCGAAATACCCAATGTGCTGTATCCAAACGGTCCGATGGAATCGACAAAAATTATCTATAGCCCATTCGCCTATCGGAAAACCAATAATGATTAATATAATAGGCAACACCACATGAATAGATAAAGCTGTATTAAACCACCAATTTGTTTCTTCAATATCATTTCGACCTATAGATAAAGCAAAAAAACGGGCACAGGCTGTACTTGATATACCATTTAAGAAAGAAATAAAAACAATCAAGCTACCTACAACAGCCATTAGGCCATAATCTATAGATCCCAATGAGGCTAATACCCAACGGCTACTAAAAAGACCTAATAACATAGCAAACATAGTTCTACCATATGAAGCTAATGCATTAAATAATATCCGCTGACTTGTTGTCATCCTTATTTGTCTTTATTTTAAAATCCACTTTACAGCCCTACGACTATTCAGTCCCAGATTCTTACAGTACAACGTAATATTTCTGATATAAGCTTCTCGTCCCGTCACTTTCAATACCGCATTAAAAAATTTTTGCAGTAAACTCACATTTATACAGATTTGCCAATGCACGCTTATAAAAAAAAAACGTTGCCATAAAGTAAGTTTACTTTTTCAATGTCGTTCCTAAAGGTACCTGGTTTATTTCATCCATCATAGCATACCAAAGAAGAGAAGCATCAGAGAGTGTCCAAGTCCAAAACTTACCACGTGTCCAAGGTATATCGCCCGCATAATGAATTGCAAACCGGCTCCCTACATTTTGTGGAGTAAGACACATGGAAAGTGTCTGCCATTTCTCATCAACAATCCTTACCTACCAAGTAACAGATGATTCATGGCCGTTTGATCAGCAAATAGTACATCCGGATACTTTTTTTAAGAAATCAGCTACCTGTTCAATAATGTGCTCTTTGCGAAAAAGTTCCAAATTATAAATGAGAGTCCTGCACAGAAATATTTATTCGGATCAAGTTCCAAGCCTTTAGATTTTGCCCATACTTGTTCCTTTTCTATCGTTCCTCCTGATCCACCGTACTAGCAAATATCACATCATCCTGACGCTGTGCCCACAATTCTGCAATATCAGCAAGCCACAAGTAATCAGTATCACTATAAATAATATGCTTAACATCCGGCAATGCCTCTGACAACATCAAACGTGCATAGGTCATCCTGTTTCCTGCCCATACAGGAAAATTAGCAAAAAGAACTTCATCCACTTTGATTCGAGAGAACTCCACATGCGGATGCAAACGATGTATCTTTTTCGCAAACGCATCAAAAAGTATCATCGTGTATACCACCATCCAATACATGGATAGAAAGTACCACATCTCTTGAAGCATGATATGCCATACTTCCTGCTGTAGCTGTAAGACCCACTATATAATTCTCGTCAGAGGGTAGTGCAACATGTACTGTTTCCATTAGAAATCGATAGTGCTTAGTTTTTATATTCCATATTCCCCAAAAAGATGTTGGATCTTTACCCGCATCAAAATAGGTATGACCGCTTTCAATGCGTAAATCACGATCAGGCCAATCGATGTCAACAATATTGACTTGATAAATCTTTGCAATACATTCAGCAGCTTCTCGCAGGAAAGAATCTCTCCTCCTATATTTATATATCTCCCCCATTACTTTCTGGCTTTTGAGATGCCATAATGAGCTGATAACACAAATCAGACATATGCGTAAAAGTGCGTTTATTATGGCCACCACCATATAATGTAATATCTTTTACCTTTGTTGAGCCATCTTTAAAAAGAAGCCAACCGTTCCAAAGGAATAGTCTCCTTCTATCAGATTACCATAAAGGGATACAAATACGGAAAATGGTATAGGGTATGTCAAAACTCTGTCGATAAGCATAAAGATAACCTTCACACGCTAATTTATTAACTGCATAAATTGTCTTTGTCTCTTTCTTTGCCTCTTCAGTCAACGCTTTATCAGCTCCTTGATACACCAAACGAGTAGAAGGAAAATAATCTTGGGACGATACGGGGATAAACGAATATGATTTAATAGATGCAATAGTCCTTTCTCATTCACATCCACATAACTATTTATTTTATCGAACCCAACAAAGTACCCGTAAGTCCAGCAAAAAATAGATATAATCCACATTTACATCGATCGTATGGACCGATTCCTCGGACGAAAGATCTACTTTTCTATAGTTCAACTCATTCGAATCGACACAATCATATGTAAAAATCTCTTTCTCTCCTCGCTGACGAAGATACCACTCGATATGCTTTCCTATAAAACCTTTGGATCCGATTATCGCTATTTTAACCATGCCTGCTTAAACGTATAAAATCATCCACTAACTTCTCTTGTGCAAGTATCTCCTCGTATTTCGGATTTTCGCACAGTTTTGTTATTCATACAATCAACAAATACCCGTATGCTCTTAAGAAATGTGTCATCGGCTGGAAGTTTATATGTACTATATTCTTGATTTTGTTTAAGCGTATAGAATGGCTCAAACCTACAGGTGCCGTAAAATACGATCACTGGTGATAGCCCCTTTGACCCCACATTTCAATGCTACACTTATAATCATTATCCATTCCAAAAGCCAATTGAGCACACACACCTTTGTCATTGACCATTGTAGCAGAACCGCCTATTTCCACCTCAAAATCCTCTATATATTGTGTACTTGCACACAATAAACGAGCAGATTCTCCCAAAAGGTATTGAGCATACTTTAATGTGTATCCTCCGGCATCAAGTAAAGCACCGCCTCCTAAGGATTTTATATAACGAAAGTCGCCTGCAGCTCTACGAGGAAAACCAAAACTAATACGGTAAAACGTATATCTCCTATTATACCCGAAGCAACCATATCATCCAGAACCTTTTAACTGATCATGATATATGAACATATAGTTCTCATGAATAACAAGTCCGTGTTGCTCGGCTATTTGCACTAATTCCCTAGTCTCCTCATACGAGGTTGTTGAAGGTTTCTCTACAAAAACATGTTTTCCGTGCTCTAATGCAAGCTTTGCCCATTTATGATGCAACGCAGGAGGAAGAGGAATATATACGGCATCAATCGCATTGCTTTAATAAGTGTTTCATAGCCATCAAAAATTTCTCCACCATAGACCGTTTGAAAATTCAATGCTTTTCCCCACTCACGCTCTTTTCACTTCCGCAATGCTAGTAGGATCCGTTTCTGCAAGTGCTTCACCAAACCATTCCTCGGCAGAAGAACATGCTATTCCCACATATTTTAGATCAGCACACTTCTGTAAGGCCGGCATAAAACGCCTAAAACGCTATTTCAGAGGGACATATAATCTCGATTCTCTTCATATTTATATAAATCTTATCGCTGATAATAAACTACGAGCAGCTATGTTCAAATAATTGTTATATGTAACAAACGACATCATCTGGTTCAGAGTCAACCAACAATAATTTTCATCTACTTCAATAGGAAACTCCTCTCCAACCTCTACAATAATGTTCAGATTTTGTTCCTGAAAAAATCGACCTCCTCTTCGCTTTGATAAGCAGAATACCATACATTCTCTCTTCTTAGGATTCATGAAATACTCCAAATAAGGAATCGTATATTCATTCTTACCCATACGATAATTACCTGTGAGACATTGCACGGTAGGTGCCATCTCTACTATATCAAAAGTTCCCAGACTCCAGTTTTGCCTGCACCAAAAAATGATATATTCCATCTATCTTTTGACAAGAAAACCCATCAATCCCTCTTGAGCTGAACGAACCATCGGCTGATCCCATGACACAACTTCTCGATTGCCAATCTTTACATTAACCCCCTACTACATCAAAATATTTATGATCCTCGTGGAAAATACTGTTACCATCGTAAATCCAATGATCCATCTGAGATATACCAATAGGGGTCACATTAAGTTCATACTTAAATTTTAAAGTAGTTATCCATTGGATAATATCTTTGTAGCTCATGAAGATGATTTTCTTCACTCAGTACTGAATATAATAATCATCGGAAATTTCCTGATTCTTTGAAGCAACAGACTCATCAATTTCAAGGAATGTTCCGAATAGTTTCCAAAAGTAATACAGGAAATCACCGTACGGGTATCCATATTAAGAACATTCGGATAAGAGATCAATTCTTTATCTGACCTAATGATAACCAAATAAAGCCATCCAGTATTTCTATAGGATCACTTTCCTCCACCTCTACAATGATATTCCGATTTCGCTTATGTAAAAACGAGCACCTTGCTCGGATTGAAGTTGGTCTACCAAAACATATACGTTTTTTCACCTGTAAAAATACTCCAAATACTT
>VOFG01002279.1_pt1 | contig 19413 bp, 38 predicted proteins | sample 5384171 | NCBI WGS metagenome assembly VOFG01 (sample SAMN12384726, study PRJNA508395) | human gut metagenome | isolation source: healthy gut F | host: Homo sapiens
ATTTGGAATGCCATTCAACTCCCTTCATAGCGGTATACATAGAATTCACGGCTGCCAACGGTCACGAGGCTGACATCCGGGTCTGTTTTCCGCAAATGAAGGGCAAATGCACTGGCTTTTGACGGATCCCGCATGGATAAAGGATTCGGTTGGTCTTTAATGCCCCAACCGTATAGAATCCTTTCGAATAAAACGGTCCATCACTTTTGCAGTAGTATACCAGCTGTCACAAAGAAAGTAGGAAATGACCGGCGCAGCGGGAAGTTCTTCCGCGATCTCCTGTACAATCTGGATCTTTGATCTTGATTTATCGTACAGGATGACTGCATAATTCAGGGTAATCCCGTTGCAGGAAAGCATAACGGAGACAACCTGATGCCCATAATCCTGACAGCCTTTTAAATGTGATTGATGAAAATACGCAGCTTCGATTGGATGAACCGCCTGTGACGAAGGCCGGGTATGTGAAGCAATCGTATCATCCACAATACAGTAAATCGGTTGTCCGGAACGCTGTGCTTCCCTATAAATGGCTTGAGGATGCTGCTTTTTTAAAACATCCTGCAATGCATCGTCCTTCCATTTTCCGTGATTCAGGAAATAAGCGGTCGTTGTCCTGTGGCAATGGCTGACTTCTTGAAATCAACTGTTTTTCCCCGGTATCCCCGGAGAAAACAGACAGGATGATGGTCAATAAGTGGTTCAGATACACATCGGATAAAAATAATCCGAGATTTAATGCTTTCAGGTAATTGTAAATATGTTTGGAATGATGTATACTGTTTGCAACGGACACCCCCTTGTTTGAGTGAGTATGTTGTTTGTTGGTACTTCAATTATACATCCTTCTACAGAGGGTGTCTTTCTTTTGTGCAATATTTTGGATTTGCTCATTTATTTTTTCGTTAAGGCGAGTCTTACTATATATTAATGGTAGTTGGACGTCCCTTTTTATTGTTATTTGGCTGCTTCCTATCCTTATTTTTCGGTGGCCGCATTTGATCCCTGCAGTGTTTTTGTCTGCTTTTGTAAGTGATTAAGGCCACGCTCCATAGCATAAATTTTTCTCTGCATAGAGGCGATTGCTCCATTTTCCATATCCCATGGTTTATAAGTTAACAATTCTTTCCCGCTTAAAGATCGACCGATATTTCTGACACCAAGAGCTACGTCATGGATAGCGTGCCTGGTATCATTCAGACGATAGAAAACATTATCAAGGGATTTTTCAGCACGCTGCATACAGTCTTGCAAAGCATTTCTAACGTTTCTGGAACGCGGATGCTTTCGGCCAGAGAGATCAGAGCGGATTTTTTGCTTGACGTCATGTTGTCTCGTGTATTCATAACCTGATTAGCCAAGCGATTTTTGGTAGTCTGGACAAATCTTTCGCCACGATTCAACTCAGATTGAGCTTCACTAACACACACTGAGTCAGTAAAGAGTTTTTTGTCAATATCAGCAATTAGTGATTTTATCCGCCGAAATTCTTCTTGCATGGAACGATAATGTTCCTGGACTTCATCCAAATGGGATGCAAAAAATGCAACATATCAGCGGCTTGTGGCATCTCATTTTGTTGCAGCGCTTGAAACACTTCTTGAAAAGCTTCTTGATCAACCAGTGGTTGTGAAATATCAAGGAGATCTGCAGCTTTTTTTCTGCAGATGCTCGGCTTCGGGACTTTCAACCGTAGGAGCATTAAGCCGGTGAGTTGAGTCCTGCACTTCTGCAGAATCTTGATTTCTTAAACGCTCAAACTCTTTTTTGGGCGGCCGCTTTTTACATTTCCGTAGGAATAAGAAAGAATATCTCCAAATCGAGAACCTGCCGGTTTCCATTCATCATTTTCTTTTACCCAAAGTGGATATTCTTTATCCGGGTCAATGGTTGCAAGAAAAGTTTTTCCATTATCATGAGAGGAAAGAAACTCAAGTTCAACGTTCTTACTTGCAGGAATTTGACTAAGAATCTTTCCGTCATGTGGGGAGATGCCAGTAATTTCTCGTTGATTGTAACAGGTACTTTGGATGGTTTTTCCACTGGCTCTGCAGGAGTTTTTACATTCTGTGCCGGTTGTGAGTCTGCAGGTATAGGGCTAATTGGATTTTCCAAGGGCTGTTCTGCGAGCTGAAAATGTTCTTTGGCTGGTAACGCGGGAAGAGATTCCCCTTATTTAAAGCATTCCTGAGCTTCTTCTACATAGGAAAGAAGCTCTTTAGCATATGGAGTTTCCCAAGATTCACGATTTGGGTTCAGCAAAATATTGTCAGCTTGTGAACGAATAACTGATAGATTTTGATGGTTCTGTAAATAAGGAACAAAATTATCAATAATCCAGTTCATTTGAACTTGATATTTTTTCATGGACTCAGGGGTTAATTTGCTAAAATCTTGTGGAGACATTTCTACCGGTCCTGCCAATGCAGCGGCTCTAATCTGTGCAGTAAGAGACTTATCATGCGTTCGATCAAAATTAACTTTACCATGATAAAGATCCATGGTAAAAAAATTGTCTTGCACGAGGGTATAATCTATCTGATACGCTACATAACCTGATGTCTGCCCTTTAAACATGAGTTCTGTATCTGCCAGGGACATTTTGGCACCGGCCGGAATCTGTGGTACGGTACTTTGTAATATTGTAACTTGCGGCTCATCGAAAGAGATCATATTTGATTCAGAATACGCTTCCTGTGGCTGCACCTCTTTGGACTCCGGGGTTGTGGTATCTGCAGAATCCGCTGTATTTACTATTTCAGATTCAGAATATTTAATGGTACTTTTTTCTGTGAAGTCTTTTTCTTGATGGACGTTTAGGAAGATTTTGACCCAAATTTAAACAGTTACGAGCCTCTTGCACGTAGGAAAGGAGTGCATTGGCATATGCTCTCATATCGCTTTTTTTTATTGACACGCAAAACCCTTTTTGCTGCGCGTTCCAAAATAGAAAGATCTCGATGCTTTTAAGATAATCGACCGAACTGGGGGCGAATGAAGCATCACCAACAATAGAATCAGCAAAAGTTCCCGTACCGCTTAGTTTTGATAAGTCAATAACAGCATTCTGGACTTTTTCTTTGCCGCGCAACAAAAATTGGATCTGATATTCTACGGAACCAGGATTACGACGAAGCAATAAATCATCGGCATCCAATAGAGAAAGTTTACTTCCGGCTGGCAAATCTGCTGTGTCGCTTTTGAGAATTGTAATCACGGGTTCTGAGAAGGATTTTTTCTTTTTGAAGCAGAAAGGTTTCTCTACGCTGTCGCATTTCCACTAATGGAAGTTTAATTCCTGCTTTGATCTCTGATTCCAACATACCAGCTTGCATTTCCAAATTAATTTCTTTTAGTTCGGCGTTCGTAATTTGATGAATATACCGGCGAATAATATTTTCCAGACTGCCGGAAAGATCCCAATTTTTTTTCGATCTTCATAAGTTTCTTCATGTTCCTGTGCCATACTTTTTTACACCTCATTTCATAAATAAAGATAGGGATCAGATTTTGCTCATAGTTTTCCGCGGACGTTTTAATGGGCGTTTGGCCTGGGATACGTTTTTGAACCGGGGCGTCCTTCGCAGCTTCATATTTATAATCAATCAGATTCAAATCTTGATTAAGGTTTTTTCGGGCTTCTTCGGCGCGTAATTCATAGTCTGCACCATTGGCAGGTTTACCTTCTGCGATAACATCTCGTTCGATTTCATCTAAGCGAGAATAATAGTAGTGGTAGCTTGCTGCGACTTCATCAGCGTCTTCTTTGCTATATCCATTTTGTAATGCAAGATCTCGTTGCTCCTGTACACGCGGATCTTCATAAGCTATGGACCCTGTAACATTTGATGAAAGTTCTTTTTCCTGATTTAATTTCTGAGATTTTAACAATGCTAAAGTTTTTCGAGGTCCGCCGTCGTTTGTTTTGAAATTTCGATGATGTCGTCGTAATTTTGAATTAATTTATCAAGATCCATAGCAATTTTTCTCCTTTTTTCAAATAAAAAAGACTGTGTATATAGTCTCAAAATGATCATAGACGTATTGATTTGGTTTTATGGGATTTGGATGGAGAATTATGTGGCTTTTTTTTTTTTCTCGCTTTCCTGTGATGTCACTTCCAAGTTTTTGATTTAGAATCAGCCAGATTCTGGTCAAAATCTACTTTTCGTGGTTCTGCAGGTAAATCATATCCAACATTCAAACAATATCGACTTTCTTGAATATAATCTTCCATAGCATGTAAGTAATCTGCATTCGCTTCAAGTGTAAGAACATCGGAATTATGTAACTGTTCCTGAATAATGGTTTCTTTGTTGGAAAGAGAAATATGAGATTCTAAATATGGCACCAAAAGAAACGATCCATTATTGCGGATTCTATCGGCTTTTGTGGGATCATGCACTGCATTTAGATCATAATAATATCGATTATAAACCTGCATATTCTCATCGTTTCTGATATGGTCAATTAGGGAACCTTCAAGATTACCAAGATTCTGCACTCCTTCATAAACCACCTGTTCTCCATTTAAAGAAAAATTTAATTGAAATTTGGTTTTATCATAAGAACGATCGCCATAAAGTTCATGTGTGAGTTGATCGACATCTTTAAATCGAGAATTTGCTTCATGTAACGGCATTTCACGTCCCGTATCAAACTCTGTACTTTCTGTTGACAAAATTTTTACAGTAGGTTCATGTGTGAGTGTATGATAGTTTCCTGCCGCAAGTTCAATAGAAAGATGTTCTTCATGACCACCTTCGTGATACATATGAAAAGCTTCTTTAGCTATAAGTGCCGAATATTTGGCAGGAATTTCGAAATCATTTTCTAAGACATGTTGCATAGAACTTGTAACATATTCCTTATGGGCCAAAAAGCTCATCTTTCGTTAATTCAAATTCTTTTCCGTTTCTGTTCTACTTTCATAGGTAATCCTCCTTTAATGTAAAGCTTTGCAATTAGTATTTTGTAAGATCTTGTTTAAATGCCGAATTTCCTGTCGGTTCTCTTGAATTTGTTTCAAAAGCCAGGTTTGCTTCAGCAATTTCCGGCAGGGCTTAAATCATAGTTGACGATCACATAACGATCATCATATTTGGAAAGCTTCTGTTCATCCTGGGGCAAAAAATCCAATTTCCTTTGAGTGTCCCTGACTCTGTATAAATAGTCATCAACAGCCAAAACGTATATACCGCTTCTTTTTTTCATCACTAATTTGTTTCTGCATTATTCTCCATCTCTTTCATGGCAGATTCAGAGAGTGCTGCATCTCCCGCTTCCTGATCTGCAGATGATTCCTGGTCGGATGTATCGGTAGTAGTTTTTTCGTTTCAAGGACTTCTGATGCGCTCATACCAGCAAACTCAAAACTAAAATCTCGCAAATTTTTGCTGTATGTGACAAGAACAACCGTATTGTTGGCATCATTCAGAGTAAGATAGAACGTTTTCCTTACTCTTCTTGTAGGTTCCATAAGCAAGATATTCGGCTTCAGTTGCATCCAGATTGTTCTCGACCAACCAACTGTGCAGACGACAAGGAAGAAACCAGCTCTGATTGCTACTTGTGTCATATGTATTGCCGCAGATTGCGGTTATAGAATGAGCAGTATCCTCTTTCACCGGCGTACATTTGTTTAACCATTCTTCTCTTTGGTCATCTGACATGGCCGCCCAGTTGCTCTGGTTAATGACCGGAATATAATCGTCATTGTCATAAGTGTAATCTTCACCCAGGACGCGATATTTTTCTTCCTCTGTTGCTTCACTAACAGCACTGGAAGAAGATTCTGTATTATTGGAAGATTCAGAAGTATTTTGTGTTTCTTTGCGTTGCTCCTCGTTTTCACCAAGGCTTACACTCTCCAAATAATCAAGAGTTTCCTGTAAGGTAGCTTCAATGGTTCGTTCTGTTTCTGCTTTCTGGATATTTTGGATATTCTGTTCTACGTAGGCACTTACTTTTTGTTGCTGGTTCTCTGACAGCGTTTTTACAGTGTTCTGAATCTGTTGGATTGCATCATTTTTCTTTTTCTTCATAGTCGGACTGTTCAAGTGTGATGGACTGTCCAGTACCAGAATTGGGAGTTTTGCGATGCATAGCAACAACAACTCCGCAGGCAGTTGCTACAACCAAAACAGCAGCTATAGAGCCAAGAATGATCTTCTTACGTGATAATTTCCGATTTCTTCTCATGGTGATTCCTCCCAATGAAAAAAAAAGACATGGCTATCATAAAAGTCATGTCTTTTTTTCAGATAATATAAAATTCAAATGATATTAAAGTCGCATCCTTTTTGGCATATTTTACTTGTCTTTGGTTTAGATGCTTCTTTGGCGTTTGCTAATTTCTGGCGATACGATTCTCTCTGGTTTTCAGGGGAAAATCAAATATATCTTTTGCCCATCTGTACCAACTCCCTTCTGAGTGTGTTATGACTTTTGAAAAGCAAAATAATTTCCCGTGTCAATGATTGACACGGGAAACGATTCGGTCTATTTAACTTCGGACATCAATCAAAATTTCTACTGCTTTTTTTATATGTTGAACGTTTACACTCTTCGTAACCAAAATGATCAAAGGCGAAATCGAGAGAATATCCTTCCATCTGCACCAGACGTTGCATAGCCAACAATTGCATCATGACTTGATCTCTGTCGTTCTCCTTAGTAAGCTGTAGTTCAGCACCTATTTGCATTCCGAGTTGCAGCAACGCTCCGGCTTTCACATGTAGAATATCTTTTTCTATCTGTTCCATTTGAATATTTCCTTTCGAGTTATCATTTTATCGTACATCAAAAATAGATTATAGAAGTTTTGGCTTCTTCGTATACACTCCCATCTTGTTACACTATTGTGGTCTGCAGTATAGCTGCGGTGATAGATTGGATTGCGACAGCGCTTGTTTTACAACACCTCTCGATTCATTTGCCGCATGAACCATAACACCATCGCCAACGTAGATTGCCACATGAGAGATATTTCTATATCGTCCATTAACCTCATAAGAATAAAATATCAAATCGCCTGGCTGCAATTCGCTATAGCTTACTGTCATATTATGGCTGACAAGATACTGTGCCTGCTCTGCAGCGCATTTGCCGTTAAGATATGTTATTCCAGCTGCGGCATAGCTTCTGTATACCAGTGAGGAACAATCGTACCATCCCGGATCATCTCGCCTTGTTTGTGAATATCCACTTCCTACAGCGTTAAGAGCTGCCTGAACAGCCGCGTTTCCGGATGCACTGGTTTGATTAGATTTTTTCCATGACCAATCAATTCCACCAGCTCCATTTTCAGACGGGGCATAGATGTCCAAAGTTCCGGCAAGCTGCGCAAGACAATCCGCTTTTCATAACTCCACCGTGAGATACTCGGTCGTCGAGCAATCATAGCATCATAAGCCCGCTCGATAATTTCCTTGTCGGTAGAACTCGCTGTTGTGCCATCGAAATATCGGGTAAGACTTTGAACATATTTTCCGTCGCGGTTTCAAAGGATAACACACAGCCTTTTAAGGCATCCGATGCATTGTTGAAATCAAAGCCATAATGTTGCGTGAGTGAAGTAAGAAGAGGCTGCAGCGTCTGCGTATAAACATATTCACACTGCGCTGCTTCAAAGGCAACCTTATTTGCAGCACAGATTGAATGCCAAGCAGCATAAAAGCTGGTGTTGTCTTTAAGTTGTGTTGTCATCCCGATATATGGCTCGAAAGCAGCATACGTCAAAGAATCTTTTTTTTCATGGCACCAACGGACGAATGGTCCTAACTCATAGCGATTATCAAACTGAAATTCCCCACAAGCATTTCCACCATCTCCTCCGGTCTGATCCGGGTTTCCGCCGGATTCATATTTTGCTGCGAGATAACAGGCTCCATCGTATTCAGACGATGCACTTTGATTCTGTGTTATAATAACAATGAACAGGAACGAAAAAAAAGCACCAAAGAAAAGCACCGGAAGTAACCCGAAAAAAAGTTGAATCAATGCTTTAGAAACTTGAAGGAAAGCTTTTGTTCCACCTTTTAAAAGTAGTTTCTGCTGTTCGCTAATTCGTTTCTGCTTCTCTTCTTGTTTATCGGTGTCCTGAAATACCTGGATTGAATTTTTGGTTTTCTGTCCTTTTGTAACCATTTCACAGCAGTTACAATTTTTCCATGCTTTTCCGCTGCTTTCCTATTTTTTGCTTGTTTCTCAGAAGCGGCTTCCTGAGAAGCTTTCTTTTTGTCTTCTTGATTCTTAGAATCTGTTTTTTTTTGTTAGGCTGTTTTTTTCTTTTTTTCTTGCGGCTTAGATTTTTTTCTTTTCGTTGGACGCCTCTTCGTCGATGCTCCAATCTTCTTCATAATTCCGCCTATGAAACGTCATTTTATTATCTTTATTTGGTAAGTCTGATTTACCTTCTGTTTTAACATCAGACTTCTTTCCAGCGACTGACGGCTTTTCTTGTATAGCACGGTTTATGTTGCTTTTTGGTTCAGAATTTAGATCAGCCTCTTGCAATTCAAGAACATCTGGAGTCTTTTTAGATGGATCGGACACTCCCTGCACAACGCTTGAGCTTTCCACGCCTCTTGTTATCGACGCATCAGATTGTGTGGATATTTTAGGTTCGTGTTTACCATGGTATAAAAATGTACGTAACCTTCGAAGCTGCATTAACTGTATTTTGTCAGAATCCCGTAATTCGTCCGGGCTTTTAATAATATCTGAATTTTTCTCCAAAAGGTTTGAATTTGAAGTAGATCTGGCTCTCAAATCAACTTTTGATGCAGAATGTTTTTTGCATTTTCTCTATCAAAAAAGCAGCTTGCGCAGATCTTCTACTTCTTTCTTTAGACTTCATTGAGAAATCTTTTTTCACCTTTAAAATATCAGATGCTTCACCAGATATTTCTTCTTGCATTGATTTTTGCTCTTAAAACATTGAAAGAATCTTTTTTCCATGATTCAAGAATGCCATCAATTTCTGATGATGTTAATGGCATTACTGTATCTTGCTTACTTGTTATATCAGATGATAAAAATCTGTTCTGTTGAAGTTGCATTAGGACTCTTTATACCACCTGTTGAATCCGTTTTTCTTTTTGCGGGCCGCTTGAAATTTTTTTGCCCTTGCAGCTTTTTTGAAGCGTTCCAGACTATCAGCATTTTCGGAAACTGATGCATCTTCCGGAATCTTCGTTTCAGATTTTGAAACAATTACATTAGCACTCACTGAGATAGTGTTGCCAATAACGGCATTGGCATACTTTCGGGCGGATAAGGTAGGATTTTGTTTCTCTCCAAAAGCAAAATATACCGATGATCTCTCCGACTCTGGAAATAACTCTTCTTCAGAACGACGATACATTGTTTGTTGATAGATATCATTCTGCCGCAAGATTTCTTGGCGCTGTTGCTCCGCCTGATCTTCTGCCGCACGTTGCTCCTGCTGTTCCCGTGATGGAAAATTTTCCTGGACTCCTGAATTTATATTAAAAGGCGTTCCCATTTGTAACGAATTGGATTCTTGATGCTCTAAATATACAGATGGTATTTGATTTGTTGCTATTTGCTTCGCATATTTCTGTGCAAATAGACGAAGATTTTTTCATCCGTTGTTCCTGTAAGGAAGTCTGTTCTTCTGCAATTTTGTATTCTGGTATATATGCTGGCACTTGTTCCTCATGCATTAAGGAAACTTCCGGAGAAAAATCTTTTCCTTTGGTGATGAAACACTCCAAACTGTAGCGTTTGATCCATTATCCTGTGTAAAAATCGTCTTCTGTATTCCGATGATAAGATTTTTGCATGGAAAATGAATCTCTTTTCAAAATATCTGGCATTGCGGGTTCCGTATATTCCGAAAACAGCATTTCTGAAGTCTCAATTTGCCGAAAACTTGAGAAGTCGATGGTGATTCTCTCATTTCATTTTCATATATCCCCGCCAGTTCACCGGTTGTTTGAGGACGTTCTACATTTCCAGATGTGACTTGAACCTGCGCTTGATTCGCAAAGTTTTTTTTTCCATTTTCTTTCTGCAGAATATACCTTTGTGTAAAATAAACGCAGATTATGTATATCTCGTTCGTGATAAGAGATTTTCGGCTCCCGCTTGAGGTTGGTCAGTATAAACTAGCCCTAATTGATCTTCTAGTGGACTGGTTTCTTCAATGCGGCGATAAAATTCCGGTGTTCCGGTTCTATATATTTTTTCGTTTGTCCTTTCCTGCTGTAGACTTAACTTCGATGTTGAATCAAGTCTGAAAACTCTGGACGTTCTTTCGGAAACAGTTCAGAATTATTTTCAATCTCCCTTTGTTGATAATTTTTCTGAATCATGCCTAACAGGAGTATTATATGTAGTCGAACGTTTTTAGTAGTTCGCGTTGCTGTATTCTGTTGTTTTAGATGCCGTACTATTTGCATTCGTTTTACATCTTGTTTCTCCATATGACACCGTTCCTTTTACTTCTCAGGTATATGATAACAGCCTTGTATTTTTTTCAATATATCCTTTTCTACAAAGCGATTCTAAGATTACGTCAGCTTCTTTTATGTGTCATATTGCAATATTCCAGCCCATAACAATCCAGCCATTCATCGCATTCATCCGCATCCCGAACCTTCTGAAACATCAAATTTTCCTGCTCACTTAAAGTTTCTTCTACATCCCCATGCAAAAAGCTCAACCTCCGCAGTTGTTTCGGGTGATGACATAACAGAATCCGTGTCAATCATTGACACGGATTCTGTCAGTGGAACCTTTTCTTCAGGATGATAAAATACATTTTTTTTGCTGCCGCCGCTTCATGGAAGTTTGTACTGTAAAAATGATACAGTGGATTATCACGACTGATTGTTGAATCACACTGCAAAAATATGACCACCCACACGATCAAACACTGACCCGGGGTTGGATCGGATAATGCATCAAATTCCTTCTGCGAAAGGTCCATAATCTGCAGTAATTCATTTCGATCATCTCCTGCCTGATCCAAAAGCACCTTAAAATCAGAGTTTGAAACAATTTCCATGATCTTTCCGTTTGCGGTTGCTGCGGAAACATTCTGTAAACATATAGTACAGATACCACCTAATTTTCGATACGTCAGATAGGCTTTTTCCAACTCATTACAGCTTTTCTCATGGCGGCATACATACTGCGCTTCGTCAACAATAAAATGCGTTGCGCGCTGCTGATCTACATTGTAGGAAAATCGTTGGGTTAGTACGTGCATGATCGTGATCATTAATGGTTCCCATAAGCTCTGGGATATTTTTTCATGCCGAATGCCACGAAACGACTACTAGTAGATAAGGTACTCTGCCCTTCCAGCGTCAAAAAGCTATGCTTTGTATATGCCTCAATGATCCGTATAAATCTCTGGCTTCTGGCTCTCCTTGATCCTTAAAATTGCTTCCAGTTCAGAAAGTATTGGCGATTTCGGCTTTTTAGCAGCGAAAACTTTTTGATATAATTCTTCCACACATCGATAGATCAAAGATTTATGAATGCCATTTGGACGGATACCGGTCATAATACTGTATAGAAACGCTTCCATATACTGTAACTGTGAAAGAATAAATTCCTCTCGTCGGATGCATTTTTTCTTCAACAATGCATCCGGAATTTCCAATGGATTTAGACGCAAATCGGATCGGACAAATCAAAATATTGCCCGTTAAAACGTTGCGTAATTCCCTTCATTTCATTCTGCGGATCAATCAAGAAGATATCATCTGTGCTATTGATCAGCGTCTGTCCGATTTCTGTGATCTTAAGTAACATAGATTTTCCAGAACCCGTGTGGCCAAAAAATAACTCCATTGCTGTTTTTAAGGGTCTTTCTATCACCGATAATTGGATTTTTCGTCTTTTTATTGACTCCGTACCAAGTTCCGCCTGGCTGAATTAAATCCCATGAATAGAAAGGCTGGAATGCCAAATAAGAACTTGTTAAGACTGCTCTCATGTTATTGACACGCCGCGCACCAATGGGAAGTAATGTATTAAGTGCCTGAATCTGCTGATCATAGTACGAAACGATTTGAATAGAATGTTTCTTACAGATTCGTCTAACTTCTGCGGTATTGGCATCTAACTCAGCCTTATCTGCCGCGGACTGCAATAAGAATCCCAACGTAGAAACCATTTTCATCGTCTTCTTCTATCTGGTTCATATATTTCTTCAGATCAGCCTGTTTTTTCTTCTTGAGATACGATGGCTCGCTGTAGAAGTTACCCATGTTGGCATTGGCTTGAATTTCCTGACCAATCGCAGCTTCGTTGTAAAAATTGGAATTGCTGATCTTACCTCGCAGCACTTCACGCGGAATGCACGCTGTATCCAATGTAAGGCAGGTGTAAAATGGAAAATCTGTTAATTCAAAGATCAGACGCTCTTCATTCAAGCGAGTTGGTAACTCTGCTGCATACAGAATCCGCATACATTCTTCGTCGTATTCCATATAACTTTTATGATTATGAAGAGAATGTGGAACAATAAATTTTTGAAATCTCTTCCGGCCTGTACCATTTCTTCAAATGGAAGGATAAAGCTCTCTTCACCGTCATCCGCAAAAAATAGTTCCGAATGCATTGGAACCTTTGAACAGCATCAAGTGGAACCATCTCCGATCCCATTGCGTGAAAAATAGGAAGCGCCGTATGCTCAAACGTATCAAACCATCCTTCCGCTTCTTCGATGCTCTTGCATCGTGTGCTTACGGTTAAATAACGCTGTTTCCTTACGTTTTCTTGACCTCTGGAAAGGGGCTTTGGATCATTTCGTTATTATAACGTGCAAGCTCTGGATAAGCACTTTTTCTTCATCCTGCAGTAATGATCTTCGAAATTTGTTAACGTCTCGAGGTTCGCACTGAACCGTTATCTTAAAGTCCGTATCCATGGAATTCAAGAATTTGCGTAGCTGAAAACAGATACCATCCTTACGCTGCCGATCCTGATCAGCATAATTCAGATCAGAAAAACTATAAACACGGTCAAATTTTCTCTTTCTATTTCCTGATCCGTTATTCCGTTCTATCTCAAAAATCCCGTTTTCATGTATTGCTGAAATATCTAACATTTGCTGTACACTCGCCGGTGTCTGATAAACCGGTTGCGTACATTTTTATACCGAACAAATTCTTCATTTGAAAAAAATCCCATTTGTTCCGTTCCATCCTTTCCAATCTTTTATGAAAATAGCCAGGATTAAATCCTGGCTACTATTTTTCGTCCTTTTTATTATTTAAATATTCTTTTCTTGCCTGATTGTATTCCTCACATTTCCATATCAGCTTCGCTGTAGCTTTGCGATATTTTCTTGCTCGGTAAAATTCTAAAGCTGAAAGGCCACTTTTTGATTTCCATACCTGGCTGTAAATAATAGCTGCAGCTATTGCAGTTCCAATCGAAAACGACACATATAAATTCCATTGCAACATGAAGTACAAAACAACGCTTACTCCACCGCAACAGAATACTGCTATCATTACAACACCAAGTTCTTTTGCAGTAAGTCCTTTCCAAATGGCGTCTTTATACGAGCCAAAATCATCATTCATATTTACCATATTATCTGTTCTCCTGCTTTCCTCAAAAACCAAATGCTCTACGAATCATGGCATCAGCACTGGTTACTGAACCAGTTATAATGAATACACTCAAAATACACTGTAGACCTTGCCACCCTTGCATTCCCAAAACAGATCCCAATATATCATCCGACGGATTCGGAAATAGGCCTGCTGCATTAATTAATATAGTTCCTAATCGTAGCATTAGAATCATCCCGGCAAGTTCAAATATTGCGCATAAGAATGTCCGAACCCAACTAGATCCGGAATGACTAATTCCTTGCGGGCCAGCATAGGTCGAAAGTGCCAATGGTGCAACTGCGAGGTAAAAAAATATTTTCAAGAAAACTCGGTACACTGTCCACAAAACTATAATTGCACCACCAATGCAAATAATCAAAAAGAATAAACCAAATATATTACCCAAAATAGCTTTTTTTTTTCAATTTTAAACTCCCAGTCATCTAAAGAATCTATTTTTAACTTTATGGAATCTACACCTGCAGGAGCAACAATTCCAAGTAAATCCTGTTCAATTTCCACTATTTTTATTAATAAATTACTTAAGTTTAAAAATATTGCATCTACAATAACCAGCTTTATAAAAGACTGGATACTGCTTTCCAAAGTCATGCTATGTTTGATGTCTGACGTTTCTTTAAAAAAATTGATTAAGAAAAAATATTTACCAAAAAGAAGCACCCAGAATCTGCATCAACTGAAAAATTCGATACGCTTCATTCCATAACGCCTGATCTGCCAGTTCTCTCGGATCGGTCTGTAGCATATCCCATGCATATCCAATTAAAATATTCCAGATCCAGCATCCCACCTAAATAATGCTGTACCATTGTAAGCAGAAAATAAAGTATTGAAAATTTCTTTTTATCGTATCCAACATATTTTTCTCATTCTCCAAAAAGAGAGGAGGGAATATTTCCCTCCTCATTCCAGTTTTTATGCTTTTAAAGCAGTTGCAAGTGTTGGTGCAACTAACATGATTAATGCACCACCGATTGCTTTTAAGGATCTTGTCATAGCTCCACTTCCTTCCTGGCTCTGCATGGATGTTCCGATCTCAAAAGCGTTCCATAACAAGATAACTCCACCTGCAGCCTGGCAAATAACGCCAATCAAGTCAAATAAACTCTGAAATTTTCCTGTGATTGCACTCGTGGCATCTGTCGCAAGTACCGGCTGACCGCTCATAAGCATCAGAATACCAAACATGGCTGCATAATTTGCATATTTTTTTATATTCTTTTTAAGGATTCAACAAGTGTTTTTTTCATTTTGTACCTCTTTCCATAAAAGAACCCATGTCAAACCAGTGACACGGGTTCTTTGCATTTGTTAAATTTACCCGTGTCGAGAAAAATCTATCTTGACTACGGTTTAATCCTCATCGTCATTGTGCTTGTGAAATCTTCCAATTAGAAACGCGATGATGCAGCCGACCACTACAACGATCGGAATAATATACTGTACAGACATTCTATTTACCTCCATTATTTATTTTGTCATTTTCCAAGTGTGGGAATTGTGGCGGAGTCTCATTCAGTTCCGGGCCGCATAATTCAACTTTTTTCGATGATTTTTTGATAGTCAACTGTGGTCATAACATAATAATTTTTCTGATTTGTAGAATCATCGTTTCTGGATTCTGTATGTAAATGACCTTGCACAAAAAACTTCTGTTCCAGCTTTTATTTCTTCGTGAGCTGTGATTGCCCTTTCGCCAAATGCAACACAGTATATGTATCTGCTGTGCGGCTCTTCGGCCGCGGTACTGCCAAAATATACCGGCATACTGGCATATATTGTCCGAACCTGTTTTTCATGTTGGAACTTTGGATCACAAGTGCAGATTCCTTGAATTTTTAATATATTCATGTTCTGCCCTCCTTAATCCAGCATAGTGCTACTTTTCTCCGCGGTATGATAAGGCAACCGCCGGTAGCGTAAAATCTCCATTCGCAGAAGATCTGCTTTCAAAGTTTCTGCATTCATTCCAGCAAACAAAATATCCAGCGTTGTTTCAAAATCGCGGTATCGGCTAGTCTTGCTGTAAGCAAGTGCTTCGGAAATCCGATTATAGATAGGACCAGATTCATAAATGTCCAATAGCTCTATGAGCGATCGCTGCAGTGTATCTTTCCGACGAAAATGTTCTATCATACGGCTCTGAAATTCCGCTACATCCGCCGGTTTTAACTCTTCCGGCTCCGTGTCAATCATTGACACGGGTGATGTTTCAACTTTCTCAGACTTTTCCGTGATTTCTGAATGAATTTCATTCTCCTCAACTGATCGTTCTGTGGTTTCCTGCGGCTTTAAATTCGATTTTTTTCATTGCCACGTAAAAATTTGCGCAGTTTCCTAGAATCTACACCGAGTTTCTTTTCAAGCGCTTCAGAATCTGTTTGTTTTTCCGGATCATTTAACCTATCTGCTTCTTTCTTTGGTGACGTTCCTGTATCAAACTGATGATGGCGCTTGCTGCAAAAACCAAACGCTGCGATCGCAAGCACGGTTGTCATCAAATAGTAAGGATTTCCGAAAAACGCTTTTATGTTTCCCATATGATCTCTCCTTTTCTACTCGATGAATTTTCTTGCTGCTTCTACCGCATTTTCGACCAGCGATTCTGCAGATGTATCTGGTCGATACCATCCTGTTACAACAATGGCTTTCGCATAATCATCATAGGAAAATTTATATTCTGGATATTTGGTATTCATAGCATAGATAGTTTTTTTCAGCTCTCTTGTTTCCTGGCGCGGAACACTGACGTCAAAACATGGAATCTGATCGAATCGGAAATGATATTTCTTGTCACTATACTCAGCGTTGACAATAACGCCATCTGTGTTATGACTGGTTGAAACATTCTCAAACTCCGGAAGTTCATGTAAATAGTTTTCGAGTTCTTCTGCACTAAGTTCTGCATGGACTGTTGGCTTTTCTGTCTCTAAATTTTCAAGTTCCTCTTCCAATTCATCAACCTGCTTCTGAAGTGCTTTGGTTTTGCCACTCAGCTCGATTACCTTAACCTGTAACTCACCATTGCGTTTCTTCAGATCTTCATCTTCACTATGATCTGCAGCATTGTCATCTAACTTTTCCTGCATAGACTGTAACGCCGCGTCCCTTAATTCCAAATCTGATGTCAACTGAGTAATCCGACTAGTCAGATTTTCCCGTTCATGATCCCAGGATGTCTGCATGGCTGCATTCTGTTCCAGCAACCTACTCAATTCTTCAATCTGCTTCTTATATTCTTCCTCTTTTTCAGATGTTAACATTTGATCCGGGAACAACTTGAAATTTTCGCGCATTGCATTGATGCTTTCACGTTCAGCCTTTAACTCACTGCTGAGATTCTGTGCCTGCAGCTTTTCAATCTGCAGTTCCTGCTGTCTTTTCATCAATTCATTTTCCTGCGCAACCTTTTTTCAAGCAAATCATTGGTTTGTGCTTGTTTTTCTGCTTCTAAATCAGCTCGCGTTTTTTGCTCCCATGCCTTGAGATCAGCTTCCTTTTTTTTCAAGCTCATTCAATTTTGCTGTTAAAGCATCCTGAACTTGATTTAATTCGGCTTCTCTTCCATTCAATACGTTGGCCCTCTCATCCAGAGCATTTTTTTTTTTTCTAAGGAATCTGATAACGACTGTAACTGCGCACCACGTTCATCAAAAAGTTTTTCACGACGTTGATACTGTTCTTCACGCTCCTTATAGAGCTGATTCATTTTTTTCAGCAAGACTACTCTGTGTTGTTCTATCTTCCATGACTACATGTCCTTTCTACGGGCTGAGACCCCATAATTTCCCCACTTGCAACTTGTTTTTTGATAAGAATTGCCAAAACGCTTCCACTACCTATGAAAAAATGGCAAAAAAAGAAATGGGTAACATCCGCCGTATCAACCGGCTCGGCATGTATAACCATTTCTTTTTGTTGGGAAATCAGCATTTCTGTCTGATTCTTTGTCTTCTAAAATCTCATTTGGATCCAATTCAGCTTCTTTTTTGTAGAATCTGTGTTGGCACCATTTTGTGATGTGTGAATGTTTGAGTCTGTGTTAATCATTGACACCGATTCGTGCTTTTCAAAATCTTCCTCTTTTTCTGGAACTTCATTCTCTTTTTGAAATATCCGTAGTAGAAATAGATGCAGACTTTTCATTCGTAGAATCCGTGTCAATCATTGACACCGATAGTTTACTGTTTGAATCCGTGTCAATGATTGACACGGCCTTTTTTCCGCTCGTTTCCCGGCCCAGAGCGTAACCCCATTCCGCAGAATAGCAGAAAGGCCAGGATCAACATAAGCCTGGTTTTTACCCGGGCTTTAAGTCGCTTCTTCTTCATGAGCTACCTCTTTCTGTGCAACCGCAACGGCGTGCACAACCAGCCGGTAAGGGCTGGAACCATCTCCTACGCAGGTAGAAAGTGTGAATACTTTTTCGTTTCCGGCCGGAGCGATCCCGCAGTCATATTCTGCATTCTCGACTGTTTCCGCAATCCATTGTTTCCATTCTTCACTGTTTTCCTGATATCCAAGCTGTAAATACATCACTATCGTATCGTGTACTGTAAACACTATAGATCGCGCAGGTATAGGTAATTTCTGGTGTGTACACATAAACATAAGGATATGTATTCCGAAAATCCTTATCATGATACTGCTTCAGGCTTCCGAACATTTTTCCAGATGCCATGTTATGACCATATAAAATTATATGGCTTTCCGAGAGATCGGTTCCCGCTGCCGCGAAAATAGCTCCCAGAATATTGCTTTCTCCAGTCACTCTATGGTACAGATAGTAATTATTATCTTCCCCTAAAGCAACCGGATAATCAATCGGTGTTCCCGGAACTGTTATCCATGCAAAAATTTCTGGATTAATCTGCTGCAGATTTGGAAAGTCAATACTCCGCTCTACATAAGGATTATTTTTCTAATGCCGGTTCATCCGAATTGTCTATCCCATCTGTTTCTTCTGATGTTGTAGTATCCGGATTCCGCACATATCCGCTGATCAGGTTTTGCTGATCCTGATCCGTTTGAATTTCTTGCAGAATTCTCGGTAGGTATAGGGACCCTAAAAGACACATTACTGCCATCAGGAGACACCCTATTGCCTTGCGCATTCGCGTCACCTCTCTCCTGTGTTTATTTGGCAGCTTGTTTTCCCGTGTCAATCATTGACACGGGAAAACAAGCTGCGTAAGTTCGTCTTTTCGGTTTTTGGCTTTACTGCAGAGGAATGATGTTCTTAACAGAAGTCGTATGGCTTGTTGTTCCCCAGTCGTATTTTCATTCTCGAATGTGATCTTTTGTACCGCTCGGCTTAGTTATTAAGTTTGCGTGTACCGAAAATGTTTCATCCGGTGAAAGATCTTTTGACGGCTCTTTCAGCTTTGTAACCTTCGTTATCTGTTCCAGTTACATTTTTGAGGAAATATCGCATAACTCTCTGTTCAGAAACGGTGTAGTCCTCTCCAACCGGGATTTTTATCCCAAGTAACCGAAAGTTCCACATATCCTGGCTGTCAGTATGCGATGATACATAAGACTCTGTGAACACTACATAATCCTGGAACGTCCGATCCTTTCCATTAATATCCTTTCCCTTGACGGTAAAGATAAAGGTTGGGTTTCCGTGCGCCCAAGTGATATCGCTTGCTTTGATTCTTTTTTACAATGGTTAAATCTGCATAGCGCAGGTCTTCCATTTTAATTGTCTGCACATCCGCTTTGCTTTCAAGTGTGAAAGTGATCGGATCAGCAATCTTATAACTCGCCGGAGCTTCATCCTCGCGTA
>VOFG01002887.1_pt1 | contig 19392 bp, 36 predicted proteins | sample 5384171 | NCBI WGS metagenome assembly VOFG01 (sample SAMN12384726, study PRJNA508395) | human gut metagenome | isolation source: healthy gut F | host: Homo sapiens
TGGACCGGCGCACTTGACATAGCATGCCAGTTCCTTGGTAAACCAATAATTGCTCTTGCTGTTGGTACAATATTTGCAGTAATCCAGCTTGCAACGGCACATAAGATGTCCGATTTTTACAATATTACCAATGAGACATTAAAAACAGTTGGTACTATACTTTTTTTGTAACAGCGACCGGTGGTGTGTTAGGTAAGGTTATATCTTCAAGCTCAATGGTTGCATTTATTACACAGCATGCAGAAGTGCTTTCAGCAGTCGGAATATTCTTCCCATTCCTTCTTGCGGCAATATTAAAGACAGCACAGGGGTCTTCAACAGTTGCAATTACAACAACAGCAGGTATAATTGCTCCGTTGCTTGGTGCGCTTGGACTTGCTTCACCTGTTAAGACAGTGCTTTGTGTAATGGCTATAGGCGCTGGTGCCATGACAGTATCACATGCTAACGACTCATACTTCTGGGTAGTTACTAATTTTGGTGACATGGATCCTGAACAGGGATATAAGACACAGACAGTGTGCACATTAATAATGGGTATTGCAGCAATGGTTGAAATATTTATTCTTTCATTAATTTTATAATATAAATGTTACATAATGCGGCTATACTTATGAGAACTATATGGACTTATCAGTATGGCCGCATTATTATATAAAAGAAAGGTTATAATAACAATACATTTAGAACAATATCAGGAGGATTATATATGGTTATAGGCTTTGTTGGATTGGGAATAATGGGAAAACCGATGGCAAAGAATCTTTGCAGAGCTGGATACACATTGATTGTTAATGACCATCATAAGGAAAATGTCGATGAACTTGTACAGGCAGGTGCGAGAAGTGGTGATTTAAAACAGATTGGCATGGAAAGTGATGTAGTTATAACAATGCTTCCAAACAGTCCTCAGGTAAAGGATGTAATGCTTGGGGAAAATGGTATTGCGGGTTATATGAAAAAAGGAACATGTTTTATAGATATGAGTTCAATTAATCCTGTCGACAGCAGATATATTGGTGATGTATTAAAAGAAAAAGGAATTGATATGCTTGATGCACCTGTGTCAGGAGGAGAACCTAAAGCAATAGATGGAACAGTTGCATTTATGGTTGGTGGAGATGAGAAAACATTTGATAAGTATAAACAAATTCTTACACATATGGGTTCATCAGTTACAAGATGTGGTGAACTTGGAGCAGGAAATACAACAAAACTTGCCAATCAGATAATTGTTGCATGTAATATCCAGGCAGTTTCTGAAAGTTTCATTCTGGCAAAAAAAAGCCGGAGTAGACCCTGAATGTGTATTTGAGGCAATAAAAGGCGGACTTGCAGGGTCTACTGTTATGAATGCCAAAGTTCCAATGATGATAGAGGACAATGTTGAACCAGGATTCAGAGTAGATTTACATATTAAAGATTTGAATAATGCACTTGAGTGTGCTCATAGTGTTGGAGCTCCAGTACCGATGACGGCACAGGTTCAGGAAATAATGCAGTATCTGCATAATAATGGAGATGGAAGCAGCGACCACAGTGCAATTATACATTATTATGAAAAACTGGCAGACACAAAATTATAAATGTTGTTGACAGGTTATTATAATGTCAGGAAGGAGAATCTTATGAATAAAGAATTAAGAGCGGTTGCAGACAATATAATTGATGCGGCAATTAAAGCAGTTCTTCCGGATGAAGCAGTTAAGAAAACACTTAAAGACAGGAAATTTGATGGAAAAGTTATTCTTGTAGCAGTAGGAAAAGCCGCATGGCAGATGGCAAAGGCGGCAAGTGACTGTCTGGGAGACAGAATAAATGAAGGAATTGTAATAACGAAGTATGGACATGTAAAAGAGCCGATTGAAAGAATAGAATGTTTTGAGGCAGGCCACCCTGTTCCAGATGAGAATTCATTTAAAAGCAACACAGGCAAACTATTGAGATGGTAAGCGGACTCAATAAGAATGATACAGTGCTTTTTTCTTCTTTCAGGTGGAGGAAGTGCTTTATTTGAGAAGCCGAAGATTACAGGAGAAGAATTGCAGGATATAACTAATCAGTTACTTGCATGCGGCGCAGATATTGTTGAGATTAATACGATAAGAAAACGCTTATCAGAAGTAAAGGGCGGACGGTTTGCAAAATTATGTGAACCGGCGCATGTATTATCAATAGTATTATCAGATATACTTGGTGACCCACTGGATATGATTGCTTCAGGTCCGGCATGTGCAGATACAACAACATGTGAAGAAGCATGGCACATTGTAGAAAAATATAATCTTAATATAAGTGAAGATGTAAAAAGCTGATGGATATTGAGACACCGAAGAAACTGGATAATGTAACAACTTTTATTAATGGAAGCGTGAATTATGCAGTGCAGTATCGAGGGAATGTTCAAAGTATGGATATGAACCAGTAATGCTTACGGACCAGTTATGCTGTCAGGCAAAAGAAGCCGGAAGTTTTTCTTGCATCTATAGCAAAGACACATTGTAAGTCAGGAAAGAAGCTGGCATTCATAGCAGGCGGAGAAACTGTTGTTAATATTACCGGACATGGTAAAGGCGGAAGAAATCAGGAGATTGCATTATCAGCAGCAGAAGGTATTAAGGGAATGTCAAATGCAAAGCAGTATTCAGTATAGGCAGCGATGGAACAGACGGACCTACGGATGCGGCAGGTGGATATTGCGATGGTGATACAGCAGGAGTTTTAAAGAATAAAGGAATAGATATATTTGAAGTGCTTAAGAATAATGATGCTTATAATGCTTTGAAACTAACAGAGGGGCTTATTATAACAGGACCTACGGGAACAAATGTTAATGATGTTTCTGTGCTGCTTATATCAGATTGATAAGGTACATAAAGCGATAAAAACATATTATTTAATTATTTATTATAGTGTAAAGCCAGTATTTTGCTGGCTTTATATTTTTTAATAAATTCATTAGCACTCACCTCTTGACAGTGCTAACAATGAGATGTATAACATCAATTGTAAGAGGAAAACAATAGATAAACAGTGAAGTTAAGCATTCATTGTAATAGAAGGAGGTAATCGTATGAACATTAATAAGTTTACACAGAAGTCTATTGAGGCTGTTAACCAGTGCGAGAAGATTGCCTACGATTATGGTAATCAGGAGATTGATCAGGAACATTTTCTGTACAGTCTCTTAACTATAGAAGATAGTCTTATCGCGAGCCTGATAGAGAAGATGGGAATTGATAAGGACACATTTATTAAAAAAATATTGAGACTTTACTTAGCCAGAAGAATAAGGTTTCAGGAAATGTACAGCTTTATGTAAGCAATGATCTTAATAAGGTTTTAGTAAATGCAGAAGATGAAGCAAAGAGAATGGGGGATGCATATGTTTCTGTTGAGCATCTTATGCTTGCGATGATTGCAAAACACTAACAAGGGCATAAAGCAAAATTTTTTAAGACATATGGAATTAACAGGGAATCATTCCTGTCAGCCCTTGCTACAGTAAGAGGCAACCAGAGTGTTACCTCGGATAATCCGGAGGCAACTTATGATACTCTTAGCAAATATGCTACAGACCTTGTAGAGAGAGCTAAGGACGGAAAGCTTGACCCGGTTATCGGCAGGGATAATGAAATCAGAAATGTAATAAGAATCCTTTCCCGTAAGACGAAGAATAATCCCGTTCTTATTGGTGAGCCTGGTGTTGGTAAAACAGCAGTTGTTGAAGGACTTGCACAGAGAATTGTAAGGGAGATGTTCCAGAAGGCTTAAAGGATAAGAAGCTTTTTGCACTGGATATGGGCGCGCTTGTTGCAGGTGCAAAGTATCGTGGTGAATTGAGGAAAGAATTAAGGCTGTACTTGATGAGGTTAAGAAGTCTGAAGGTCAGATAATCCTGTTTATTGATGAGATTCACACTATTGTCGGTGCAGGTAAGACAGAAGGTGCTATGGACGCAGGCAATATGTTAAAAGCCTATGCTTGCCCGTGGTGAACTTCATTGTATAGGTGCTACAACTCTTGATGAGCACAGAGAGTATATTGAGAAAAGACCCGGCACTTGAAAGACGATTCCAGCCGGTTATGGTTGATGAGCCTACAGTTGAGGATACTATCTCAATCCTTAGAGGTCTTAAGGACAGATATGAAGTGTTCCATGGAGTTAAGATTACAGATGGCGCACTTGTAAGTGCAGCTACCTTGTCAGACAGATACATTTCAGACAGATTCCTGCCAGATAAGGCTATTGACCTTGTAGATGAGGCATGTGCAATGATTAAGACTGAACTTGATTCAATGCCTGCAGAACTTGATGAGAAGAGAAGAAAGATTATGCAAGCTTGAGATTGAGGAGGCTGCACTTAAGAAAGAGACAGATAATCTTAGTAAGGAAAGACTTGATGCATTACAGAAGGAATTGTCTGAATTAAGGTCTGATTTCAATATCCAGAAAGCTAAATGGGACAGCGAGAAATCTTCTGTTGACCAGGTAAGCAAGTTAAAGGGAAGAGATTGACCAGATTAATACCCAGATAGCACAGGCTAAGAGAGAATATGATCTTAATAAGGCAGCAGAACTTCAGTATGGTAAACTTCCACAGGCACAGAAGGCTTTGGAAGAAGCAGAGAAGAAGTCAAGTAACAGAGATATGAGTCTTGTTCATGAAAGTGTTACTGAGGAAGAGATTGCCAAGATTATATCAAGATGGACTGGTATTCCTGTTAGCAAGTTAAGTGAGTCTGAAAGACAGAAAACTCTTAATCTTGATGAACAGCTCCACAAGAGAGTTATCGGTCAAGATGAAGGTGTTACTAAGGTAACAGAGGCAATCATAAGGTCTAAGGCTGGTATTAAAGACCCGACTAAGCCAATCGGTTCATTCCTGTTCTTAGGACCTACAGGTGTAGGTAAGACAGAGCTTGCAAAGGCACTGGCTGAGAGTCTGTTTGATGATGAATCTAATATAGTAAGACTTGATATATGTCCGAGTATATGGAGAAGTATTCAGTATCCAGACTTATCGGAGCGCCTCCAGGATATGTAGGTTATGATGAAGGTGGACAGCTTACAGAAGCTGTAAGAAGAAAACCATATTCAGTTGTTCTTTTTGATGAAGTTGAGAAGGCACATCCAGATGTATTTAATGTCCTCTTACAGGTACTTGATGATGGCCGTATCACTGATTCACAGGGAAGAACTGTGGATTTTAAGAACACTATAATCATAATGACAAGTAACATTGGTTCTTCATATCTGCTTGAAGGCATCAATCCTGATGGCTCAATTAAGCCAGAGGCAGAGGAAGCTGTTATGGGTGATTTAAAGAATCATTTCAGACCTGAATTCCTTTAACCGTCTTGATGAGATAATTATGTTCAAGCCTCTTACTAAGGATAATATCAGCAATATTATCAATCTTCTTGTTGCAGATGTTAACAAGAGACTTGCAGATAAAGAGCTTGAGATTGTTCTTACAGATGCAAGCCAAGGATTTCATAGTTGAAAACGGATTTGACCCAATGTATGGTGCAAGACCGCTTAAGAGATATGTCCAGAAGACAGTTGAGACACTGGCAGCCAAGTTAATACTTGCAGGCAATATCAATACAGGTGATGATATTGTTATTGACCTTGTAGATGGAAAGTTGACAGCCAGAGCCGTCATGAGGGCTGTTGAGGGATAAGGCCTGATATTGTAAGGACTTTATGGTCCTTTCGGGGGCATTGGAATTTTTGACTTTTGCTAAATGACTATAAATACAGATGATACTTTTGAAATAAAAGCCTATCAGATTATGGTATATATGCGAATTAGTAGGTTTTTGAAATTGAAAGTTGTCATTGATGAATTAAAAAGCCTACTAAACTATTGCGTAATGCAAGTTTAGTAGGCTTTTTGAAAGCAAACCAACAATTTATTCTTTGAATTTCTGACAGCATACTTTATAGGCAAACCGCAATTGCGGTATTGACAAAAACTTATATTAATTGTATATTAAAAATGATTTATGGTTAAAGATTCATGACAGACTGCTTGTATGTGAATGAAAGAGAAAGATATAACACAAAAAAGGTACTGGAAGATAATAATGATATATTTGCGGATATTGTTAATGTGTTGTTATTTGATGGAAAGTCGGAGGTTGAAGAGAATGAACTTGTTAATACGACAGTTTATTCACAGTATAAGGCTGAAGATGGAAAAAGTTCATGAACAGGAACGCGATATTGCTAAGTATTGAAAAGAGGATGTACAGACATAGTCCTGTATGGCATAGAGAATCAGACAAAGGTTGAGAAAAGAATGCCGGCAAGAATATCAGGATATGAAGGTGCTTCATACAGAGGTCAATGTGATAAGAAAACAATAGTGCCGGTAATAACGATGGTTCTGTATTATGGTACAGACAGAAAATGGACAGCACCAAAGAATCTTAAGTCTCTGATTAAAGTTCCGGATAATCTGGATAAGTATGTTAATGACACTAAAGCTAATGTATTTGAGATAGCGTGGCTGACAGATGAACAGATAGCAAAGTTTACGAGTGATTATAAGATAGTTGCTAATTTCTTTGTGAACAAGAGAAAGAACAAAGATTACATACCAGATGATAAGACAACAATTAAGCATGTGGATGAGATACTAAAGTTCTTATCGGTTATGACAGGGGATAACAGATATGAAGAGATATTGTCAGATAAGGAAGGAGTGAGCAATATGTGTGATGTAGCGCAGAGGCTTGAAGACAGGGGGATTGAGAAAGGACTTGAGAAAGGAAGAGAAGAAGGCAACCAGATGATATATTCACTGGTAGAAGATAAGAGCATAAGTATGGAAAAGGGCGCGCAAAAGCTAGGGGTAAGTGTAGAAAAAGCTGCGATCTAATATGATTAATGCGGGATATAAGTGTCCGGATATGGAGTGATAGCTGATAAGGAAGGCAGAATAACAGTATAATATATAAAGATAAAGCAATGCCGGTAAGAGAGGATACTGGTGTTGCTTTTCATTTTGTGGAAAAGTCTGTTTCTGTTCAGAAACTTACTTCTGCGTGTTCCTATAAGAATAATAAATAATCAAGCTATATAGGCGAAATACAGGCAGAAATACATGAGAATGTAGGAAATCACCTATCAGGCAGGCACGAGGAAGCTTATCTATAGGTAGATTGGAAGAGAAAAAGTGAAGGCTGAATAATGGATTCTGCCTGGATATGTCCTATAATCATGAACAACGAATCAATAATCAGATTAAGACATAATGCGAACTACCTTTTATATTATATTTTTGTTTACAGAGGGTAACGCAGATATGCGTGAGCTTCTTGGTGGTAAAGGAGCCAATCTGGCTGAGATGACAAATATTGGATTACCTGTACCACAGGGATTCACAATTACAACAGAGGCTTGTACTCAGTATTACGAGGATGGTAGAGAAATCAATAATGAGATCATGGGACAGATTAACGAACATATTGAGAAGATGGAACAGATTACAGGCAAGAAGTTTGGAGATATGGAGAATCCACTTTTAGTTTCTGTTCGTTCTGGAGCAAGAGCTTCTATGCCGGGTATGATGGATACTATCCTTAATCTTGGACTTAACGAGAACGTTGTTAATGTAATTGCACAGAAATCTGGCAATCCAAGATGGGCATGGGATTGTTATAGAAGATTTATCCAGATGTATTCAGATGTAGTTATGGAAGTTGGCAAGAAATATTTCGAAGAGCTTATTGATAAGATGAAGGATGAGAGGTGTTAAGCTTGATGTAGAGCTTACAGCGGATGATCTTAAGGAGCTTGCAACACAGTTTAAGGCTGAATATAAGTCTAAGATTGGCAAGGATTTCCCAGATGATCCTAAGGAACAGTTATACGGAGCTATAAAAGCTGTATTCCGTTCATGGGACAACCCAAGAGCTAATGTATACAGAAGAGATAATGATATTCCTTATTCTTGGGGAACAGCAGTTAATGTACAGTCTATGGCATTTGGTAATATGGGGGATGACTGTGGAACTGGTGTTGCATTTACAAAGAGATCCTGCAACTGGTGCTAAAGGACTTTTTGGAGAGTTCTTACTAACGCACAGGGGTGAAGATGTTGTTGCCGGAGTAAGAACTCCAATGCATATTCAGGAAATGAGTGAGAAGTTCCCGGAAGCATTTGAGCAGTTTAAGGATGTGTGTGCAACTCTGGAAGAACATTACAGAGATATGCAGGATATGGAATTTACAGTAGAGAGCATGGCAAGCTGTTCATGTTACAGACACGTAATGGTAAGAAACAGCACAGGCAGCATTAAAGATTGCATGCGACCTTGTAGATGAGGGATGAGAACAGAGAAGGAAGCAGTTGCAATGATTGATCCTCGTAATCTTGATACACTTCTTCATCCTCAGTTTGATGAGCTGCACTTAAGGTTGCAACTCCAGCAGGAAGAGGTCTTGGAGCATCTCCTGGCGCTGCATGTGGTAAGATTGTTTTCTCAGCAGAAGACGCAGAAGAGTGGAATGCAAGAGGAGAGAAGGTTGTTCTTGTAAGACTTGAGACATCGCCAGAAGATATTACAGGTATGAAGGCTTCACAGGGTATTCTTACTGTAAGAGGAGGTATGACAAGCCATGCAGCGGTTGTTGCAAGAGGTATGGGAACCTGCTGTGTATCTGGCTGTGGTGATATTGCAATGGATGAAGCTAATAAGAAGTTCACACTTGCAGGCAAGGAATATCATGAAGGAGATTATATATCTATTGATGGTACAACAGGCAACATATATGATGGACAGATTCCTACGGTTGATGCCAAGATTGCAGGAGAGTTTGAAAGAGTTATGGAGTGGGCTGATAAGTACAGAAAGTTAAAGGTTCGTACTAATGCAGATACTCCTAAGGATGCCAAGAAGGCAAGAGAACTTGGAGCAGAAGGTATCGGACTTTGCCGTACTGAACATATGTTCTTTGAAGAGGACAGAATTGCAAAGCATTCAGAGAGATGATATGTTCTGATACTGTAGAAGAAAGAGAAGCAAAGACTGGATAAGATTCTGCCATATCAGCAGGGGGATTTCGAAGCACTTTATGAGGCACTTTGAAGGTAATCCTGTAACTATCAGATTCCTTGATCCACCTCTTCATGAATTTGTTCCTACAGAGGAAGAAGATATTAAGAAGTTAGCTGAATCACAGGGCAAGTCAGTAGAGACTATTAAGAATATTATTGCAAGTCTTCATGAGTTTAATCCAATGATGGGACACAGAGGATGCCGTCTTGCAGTAACATATCCAGAGATTGCCAAGATGCAGACAAGAGCTGTTATAAGAGCTGCAATCAATGTTAAGAAGGCACATCCTGACTGGAATGTTAAGCCGGAGATTATGATTCCGCTTATCTGTGAGGTTAAGGAATTAAAGTATGTAAAGAAGACTGTTGTTGAGACAGCAGATGAAGAGATTAAGGCAAAGCAGGAATCGACCTTGAATACGAGGTTGGTACTATGATTGAGATTCCAAGAGCTGCACTTACTGCTGATGAGATTGCCAAGGAAGCTGATTTCTTCTGCTTTGGTACTAACGATCTTACACAGATGACATTCGGATTCTCAAGAGATGACGCTGGTAAGTTCCTTAATGCATACTATGAATCTAAGATATTTGAGAATGACCCATTTGCAAAGCTTGACCAGAATGGTGTAGGTAAGCTTATGGAGATGACAATAAAGCTTGGAAGACCGGTTAATCCGGATCTTCACATAGGTATCTGTGGAGAGCATGGTGGAGATCCTTCATCAGTTGCATTCTGCCACAAGATTGGTCTTGATTATGTGAGCTGCTCACCATTTAGAGTACCTATTGCAAGACTTGCAGCAAAGACAGGTCGCTATTGCAGAAGAGAAATAATCCAATTTCTGACCATAACACGAGTTTCGGGGGCATGGAAGGCGAAAGCTTTTCATGCCCTTGAAATGTTTAAAATGGAATATTTTTTTCATTGCCCGAAATCTTATTATGTTCTATAATAATATGAAAATATATATTGATTGGAGCGTATTATGGAACAAAAGAAAATCGAACCTATTCGTGATGCCAGAAAGCTTGGTAAAGCGAAGATGCTGATTCTTGGTATTCAGCATATGTTTGCCATGTTTTGGCGCAACTATTCTTGTACCTATTCTGGTATCAGGATATTTTCAGGCTGCCTGTGGTGAGGAACTTACCAGAGGTCTGTCTGTATCAGTAACACTTTTCTGTGCAGGCTTTGGTACATTGATATTCCACCTATGTACTAAATTCAAAGTACCTGCATTCTTAGGATCTTCCTTTGCATTTCTTGGTGGATTCTACACAGTAGCTAATCTTGACAGCGGTATGTATGCTGGAATGTCAGCTAATGATAAAGGCTGCTTATGCATGTGGTGGTATATTTGTTGCCGGAATGCTTTTACTTTGTACTTGCACTTATAATTAAGCTTGTTGGAGTCAACAGAGTTATGAAATTCCTTCCACCTGTAGTTACAGGACCTATCATTATATGTATTGGTCTTTCACTTGCAGGTTCAGCTATTACAAATGCTTCAACTAACTGGTTACTTGCATTTGTTGCACTTTGCATGTAATTATTATATTCAATATATGGGGCAAGGGACTTTTCAAGATTATTCCTATTCTTATGGGTGTAGTAATTTCATATGTATTTGCACTTATTCTTAATGCATGCGGCGTACATAATCCTGATGGTTCAGCAATACTTAATTTCTCATCAATTGCATCTGCTTCATGGGTTGGAATTCCAAAGTTCCAGTTTATGAAATTTGATGTAACAGCAATCCTTGTAATGGCACCTATTGCTATTGCAACAATGATGGAACATATCGGAGATATGTCAGCTATTTCGGCTACAGTTGAAGAAAACTATTTAGCAGATCCAGGTCTTCACAGAACACTTATTGGTGATGGTGTTGCAACAGCATTTGCAGGTGCAATTGGAGGTCCGCTAATACTACATATGGTGAGAACACAGGAGTTCTTGAACTTTCTAAGGTATATGACCCAAGAGTAATCAGAATCGCAAAGCAGTATTTGCAATTATACTTTCATTCATACCTAAGTTTTCATCAGTTATATCAACTATGCCAACAGCAATTATCGGTGGTATATCATTCATGCTTTATGGTATGATTTCAGCTATCGGTGTAAGAAATGTTGTTGAGAACAAGGTTGACCTTACTAAGTCAAGAAACCTTATTATTGCAGGTGTTATATTTGTATGTGGTTTTAGGCTTCGGTGGTGGACTTACATTTACAATCGGTGGAACATCTATAACACTTACAGCACTTGCAATCGCTGCTATAGCAGGTATTCTTCTTAATGCTATATTACCTGGTAATGATTATGAATTCGGTAAGAATCCAGCAGGTGACAGCAGCCGTGGAGTTTATGTTATGAACACAGACTCTGAAAAAGAAGAATCAGAAGATAATAAGTAAATAATAATAAAATTTGGAGGTATTTAATAATGATGGATTTTGAGAATGAGAAGAATATAACAATATTTACACATCCACTTATCCAGCATAAGATTTCAATTCTTAGAGATAAGAAAACAGGAACTAATGAATTCAGAAAGCTCGTTGAAGAAATAGCTATGCTTGAAGGCTTTGAGGCTTTATCAGACCTTCCGACAGAAGATGTTGAGATTGAGACACCTATTGAAACTTGTATGACACCTATGATTTCAGGCCGTAAGCTTGCAATTGTTCCTATCTTAAGGGCAGGTCTTGGAATGGTTCCTGGTGTACTTTCACTTGTACCAACTGCTAAGGTTGGACATATCGGAATGTACCGTAATGAAGAGACACATGAGCCGGTACCATATTACTGCAAGCTTCCACATCCAATAGAGGAAAGAACTATTGTTGTAACAGATCCGATGCTTGCAACAGGTGGTTCGGCAGTTGATGCAATTGACCAGATAAAGAAGGTTGGCGGAAAGCAGATTAAGTTCATGTGTATCATAGCCGCTCCAGAGGGAGTTGAAAAGCTTCATAAGGCGCATCCAGATGTTCAGATATACATTGGACATCTTGATAGAGAGCTTAACGCAGATGCTTATATTTGCCCAGGACTTGGGGATGCTGGAGACCGAATCTTCGGAACTAAGTAAATAATTATGGGCATGTAATTGCTTTGCGTTAAGAGATATGATATTTGTAAAATGCGGCTCCCAACGGGAGCCGTTTTTATAACTTATATTATTTAATTAAGGAGATTTCGATGAGCAAGGAGGAAAACAGAAAGAATTTTTCTAAATATGTATCGCAGAATATTCTCGGAATGATAGGGTTTTCATGCTACGTTCTTGCTGACTCGTATTTTATATCTATAGCAAAGGGAGCAGACGGACTTACAGCATTAAATCTTGTTATGCCATTATATAGTATAATATTCTCAATTGGTGAGATGATTGGTGTTGGTTCAGCTATAAGGTATGCAATTAGTAAGATTAAAAAAAGATGCAGATGCAGATGGTTATTTCTGGAATGCATTAATATGGTGTATATTGTCAAGCATGCTATTCGTTTTTTGCCGGAATATTTTTTCGGCAGATATCATGCGTGTTCTAGGAGCTGATGAACATATTGTAGCAGTCGGAAATAATTACACTAAGATATTCATGTGTTTTGCACCGATGTTTATGTGCAACTATGTGACTAATGCATTTGTAAGAAATGACGGAGCCCCGGGAATTGCTATGAGTGCAACACTTTTTAGCAGTCTGTTTAATATAGTGTTTGACTATATTCTCATGTTCCCGATGAATCTGGGAATGGAAGGTGCAAAGACTGGCAACAGCTTTGTCGCCGATTATAGGTATGGGAATATGCAAAGATACATTTCTTCTCTAAGAAAAGCAGTGTCAGGCTTGTTGTGTGTAAGCCTTCAGTAAGAAAAACTTGTGGCAGGATGCCAGCTTGGTATATCGGCATTTGTTGGAGAGATGTCATCAGCTGTTATTACACTTGTTTTTAATTTCGTAATTCTTAAGCTGGCTGGTAATGTCGGAGTAGTGCATACGGAGTTGTGGCTAATATTGCAATTGTCACAACTGCGGTATTTAATGGTGTTGCACAGGGAAGTCAGCCACTTATAAGCAGTTGTTTCGGCAGGGGAGACAAGGATGGATGTAAACAGTTAAAACGAATGGGATATACAACAGCATTTGTACTTGCGGCGGTTATGTATAGTATATTGTTTATATTTGCAGGACAGTTTGTCGCAGTGTTTAACAGTGAAGGTTCAGAAATGTTAAGGCTTTACGCAACAGAAGGCGTTAAGTTATATTTATTGGAATATTCTTTGCGGGAATTAATATTGTAGGTGGCGGTGCATTCAGTGCAACAGAGGATGCGTTTAAAGCGGCAGTTGTTTCTGTGGCAAGAGGATTTGTGCTGATTTTAGGTGCAGTTTTTGTAATGTCAGCACTTTTTGGAATGACAGGAGTATGGCTTGCGTATGCTGTTGCTGAGGGAATAACAAACATTTATAATGCTTGTAATGGTGCTGAGAGTGTGATAGAATATTTGCGGACAAAATTATCCCAGAGATTGGGAAAATATGAAAGGAGTCTATATAATTATGAGCAATATTGCAGACAAATTTGAAGAACTTGAGTAATTCCAGTAGTAGTATTGAATGATGCTAAAGATGCACTTCCATTAGCTAAGGCTTTAGTTGATGGTGGTCTTCCTTGTGCAGAGGTTACATTCCGTACAGCAACAGACTGAGAATCTATCCGTCTTATGCATGAAGCATATCCAGATATGGTACTTGGCAAAGAGGTACAGTACTTACAACAGAGCAGGTTGACAGAGCTGTAGCGGCCTGGTGCTTCAGTTATCGTAAGCCCAGGATTTGATCCAGAAATCGTTGATTACTGTATTTCTAAGAACATTCCTGTTATGCCAGGTATCGTTACACCTTCAGAGCTTGCACACAGGCTGTTAAGAGAGCAATTTTACAAGAGTTAAATTCTTCCCAGCTACAGCTGCAGGTGGAATTAAGATGATCAAGGCTATGTGCGCAAAGCTTACACTAATGTAAGAATCATGCCTACAGGTGGTATCAACACAGCTAACCTTGAGGAATTCTTATCATGCGATAAGATCTTCTGCTGTGGTGGTTCATGGATGGTTAAGGGTGATATGATTAAGGCAGGAGAATTTGACAAGATTAAGGATATGACAGCAGAGGCTGTTGCTCTTGTTAAGAAGATCCGTGGCTAATCACCAGTGATTGTTAATAGCAAAGATACATATAAACCCCGTATTCTGTTTTGCAGGATACGGGGTTTTGTACGTATATTATGTTTTTTTAGTGAATTACAGATTAGGAAAATATATTCTCAATTTCTTCATGTGGAAGTACAAGGGCAAATCTTACATGACCTTCTCCAAGGCTTCCGAAGTCTGCTTCAGGTGTACATAAAACGCCAGTCTTATTAAGAAGTTCCATAACATAATCAGCTGAACTGGTATAGCCGTCAGGAATGGCGCCCATACAAACATTTGCCTTTAACATCAGCAGGTTTAAGTCCTTCTTAATTCCGGCAACGAGAGCATTTCTTCTTAACTCATATTCAGCACGGTTGTCAGCGACATATCCTTGCGGACCGTTAAGTGCAGCAAAGAACAGCAGCTTTCTGATATATAAAACTTGTTCCATAGTCAAATTGTGAGCGGACAGTTTTGAATTTGCTTACGATTTCACGGTTTCCGATAAGAAATGAAAGGCGCAGACCAGTAAGATTATAAGTCTTAGAAAGAGAGTTGAATTCAACTCCGACTTCCATAGCACCTTCGTGGCTTAAGAAAGAGCCACCAATCTGTCCGTCATATATAATCTCAGAATATGCGTTGTCGTGAATAATAATGATGTTATATTTCTTGGCAAATGCGATGAGTTTATCGTAGAATTCATCAGGTGCAGTAGCACATACAGGATTCAGTGGATAAGATACAACCATCATTTTGGCTTTTTTTTGCAGCTCTTCATCGATAGAATCCAAAAATCTATAAGATAATCATTCTCTGGAGAAGATTGTAATAAGCAATCTGTGCGTCACACAGGAATGGTCCAATCTCGAATATAGATATCCTGGATTAGGAACTAAGCATAAATCACCAGGGTTGCACAAAGCAAGGGCAATATGAGCCATGCCTTCCTGGGTTCCGAATACAGAGGCGACTTCATCAGGTGTGATAACGGTGTTGTAACGGCGTTTGTACCATTGCATACAGCGTCAAGCAATTCATCAGTATCACCAAGTGAGTACTTGTAATTCTCAGGGTCAAGTGCTGCCTCTGAAAACAACCTTCATAACAGATTCATCAGGCTTGAAATCAGGAGTTCCTACAGTAAAGTTATATACCGGCTTTCCCTGTGCAAGTCTGTCATTCTTTTCTGATTAAGTATATTAAAAATGTTCTGCCAAAGCGGTCAGCTCTCTTAGAAAATTCAATATTCATATGTATACTCCATTTCTTTAAATGCGTATCTGCATGCATTTTATTCAGACCCGAAATATAGAAAAATTTCAAGCCTATCGAATAAGATACTAGCATAATTAACAAAAGTCAATTTTAAGGTGTATTTTTTGGTGAAAATGTGATAGTTTATATATGTAAGTAGAAATAAATAAGATATGGCGGTCTGCAAATGTTACATACAGGAACATTAAACGGTAGAATGCAGACAGAAAGGAAAGGTAGAAGATATGTCAGTACAGGATTATCTTAGTGCAGTAAAGATTGGTAAAAAAAGAATATCATGTGTGTAAATAAGGGTACGTACCCATATCTTCCGGTTTTGGAGGATATTATTGATGAAAACAGTATTGACAGAGAAGTTAGTCTTGGAAGTGACCAGATTCCGTTAAGACTTGTGGTTGGAACATGTACAGCAGGTAGAACTACTGCATTTGCAGACAACTTCATGCCTATACTTGACTGGGGAACGGAATTTTCAGCAAAATGGGCTTCGCTTAGCGACAGTCAGGTGAATGAAGGAATAAGAGACGATATTAAAGTATATGAGTACATGAATAAGTTCTATGTGCTTGAAGGTAATAAAAGAGTCAGTGTACTTAAATATTTTAAGGCAGTGACAGTAAGTGCACAGGTTATAAGAAAGATACCTAAATACAGTGATGATCCTGATGTTAAGATATATTATGAATTCATGGATTTTTATAAATCTACCAAGTTAAACGATATATATTTCAGTAAAGAGGGCAGTTTTACAACTCTTATGGAGCTGGTTGGAATTACACCAGGAGAACCAATGGATGAGGATGATAAGAAAGACCTTGTTTCGTGCTATCTTAATTTCAGGCTTGCTTATGAATCAAGAGGAGGGGATAAGTTTGATTTCCCAACAGGAGATTCATTTTACGCTTCATTCATATTCACGGATATGATGCTGTTAAGAAGATGACTAAGTCTGAGATGGCAAAGAATGTTGCCAAGACATGGGCTGAATTCGAGCTTCTTGATGACAACAGCGAAGTGGAACTTAAGATGACACCAGCGGCAGCACCTAAGAAGAATATATTAAGCTATCTGCTTCCAATGGGTGGAGGAGTTAAGAAACTTAAGGTCGGATTTGTGTATGAAAAACACCGCAGGATTCAGAGTGGTGTTATGCACATGAGCTTGGAAGACAGTATATTGATGATACATTTGGTGACCAGATAGAGACATACGTTGAGGAGAATGTGATACCGGAGCAGAATGATGAGGCGGCAATCAACAGACTTATAGAGAAAGGCTGTGATCTTATATTCGTGACATCTTCGGCGATGAATATGGCTGGACTTAAAAGCTGCAATAGCACATCCGTCAATAAAGATTCTTGATTGTTCTCTTAACATTTCACATAAATATATCAGGTCATATTATGCAAGAATGTTTGAAGCAAAAATTTATAACAGGGATTATTGCAGGTTCACTGGCTGATGACGATAATGTTGGTTATATAGCTGATAATCCGGTTTATGGGGCATGTGCGAATATTAATGCATTTGCATTGGGAGTAAAGTTTGTTAATCCAAGAGCCAAGGTTTACCTTGAATGGAACAGTATTAAGGATAATGATTCAGAGGAAAATCTTGCTAAGAAGAATATAAGCATTATTTCTAATCAGGATATGATTACTCCGGGCAAGAGTAAGAGAAAGTTCGGGTTGTATAAAGCGAGTGATTCGGATAAGCACCTGGCTATGCCTGTATGGCACTGGGGAGTTTTTTTGAAAAGCTTATACAGAGCATTATGAGTGGTTCATGGAGTAAGGATGAGGACGGCGATAATGTAAAAGCACTTAATTACTGGTGGGGAATGTCGGCAGGAGTTGTTGATCTTATATATTCAGAGAGTCTGCCATCAGCAACTAAGAGACTTGTAAAGCTCTTTGAGAAAGAACTTAAGGAAGCAAGGTTCAGAGTGTTTGAGGGTGAATTAAAAAGATCAGCAGGGTAATATAAGGGTTGAAGAAGGAAGCTTATTGATCCGGAACATATAATTACTATGGACTGGCTGCTTGATAATGTGGTTGGCAGACTGCCTCGGTATAATGAACTTACAGATAATGCTAAATTAAAAATGGCACTTCAGGGTGTTGTCAAAGAAGAAGAATAAAAGCATGCTGCCTGCAGTGGTGGCTGGGGAATTATTAATGAAAATACTTGTGTTAGCGGATGTTGAATCAAAGTACTTATGGGATTATTTTGAAAAGGAAAAATTGGAAGGTATAGATCTTATACTTTCAGCAGGGGATTTAAAGCCCCAGTATCTGTCGTTTCTTGCATCATTTTTCAAAAGTACCTATTCTTTATGTGCATGGCAATCATGATGACTGTTATGATATACAGCCACCGGATGGATGTATCAATATTGAGGATAAGATATATGTGTATAAAGGTGTCCGTATTATGGGACTTGGTGGTTCTATACGCTATAAGAAGGGAAAGAACCAGTATACACAGAAAGAGATGAACCACAGAATTAATAAAATGTGGCTTTCAATAAAAAGAAGAACAGGGGCTTTGATATACTGCTTACACATTCACCGGCGCGGGAATAGGTGACGGACCTGACGAACCGCATAAGGGTTTTGAGGGCTTTAATTATCTGTTGGAAAAATATAAGCCTAAGTATTTCATCCATGGTCATATCCACAAGACCTACCAGATGAAGTTTAAGCAGGAATATGAATATAATGAGAATACTAAGATAATTAATGGTTATGAGAGATATATATTGGAATATCCGGATGCTTAATCTGCACCGTGGCATATTAGCTTAATAGCAAATGTGCCACGGTGTTTTACATATTTTTGTCATATTTTAATATGAAGTACTTAAAAGTTATGAAAATGGTACCTATTTCTACTTAACATACATGTACTTTTGAGTAAAAGTTGCTAATATAACGACATAAACCCTTGCTGGTTAAAGCAAAATGCACAAAAAATGTATTGAGGAGGAAAAAAGCAAAACATGAAAGCTATTATTAGCAAAGCAGCTCGTAGAAAATGGGCATGGTACTTGCATTGGTTATGATTGTGAGTATCGTGATTCCTACATCACTTCTTACAGCAAAGGCGGATGTTGGAACAGTTAAATTTTTGATGGTGGCAGGATGGTTAGAGTCAGCATATGCACAGTGGACCATTGATAATCAGGCAGAAGGATATACGGCATATATCAAGAAAGCCAGTCAGTCAGATTCTGCTTATGCAAGAATCGACAATGAACTTATCAGAAAGTATAAGAACTACTACAGGGTTGATGCAGTAGGACTTGCGGCAGGTGACTATGTTATTAAGGTGGTTCCTGTAAAGAACGGAAAGGAAGTTACTGACAAAGCACAGGTTACTAAGACACTCAATGTAAGTTCTTATGACAGATCCGGATTTGCATTTTCATCTGAATCAAAATATAAAACAGGTTCAGGTGCTTACAATGAGAATGGAACACTTAAGAAAGATGCAATTGTTCTTTTATGTTACTAACGATAATGCAAAGACAATTAAGGCATCAGTAAAAAGAGGCAAAGGAGAGAGAAGGAATATACAGGTCTTCAGACAATAATTGATGCATATACAAGAGTGCTAGCAAGGGATAGAAACAAGAGCACTTGATGTTCGTGTAATCGGATGTGTTACAGATACTGCAATGGATAAGTTTTCAAGTTTCATCTGAGGGGAGTACAGATTAAAGGACTAGTGCTTATTCAAATCTTAATATGACAATAGAGGGTATCGGAAATGATGCAACAATCAATGGATTCGGTTTCCTCTTAAGAAATGCAGGAAATGTTGAGATGAGAA
>VOFG01002996.1_pt1 | contig 19350 bp, 35 predicted proteins | sample 5384171 | NCBI WGS metagenome assembly VOFG01 (sample SAMN12384726, study PRJNA508395) | human gut metagenome | isolation source: healthy gut F | host: Homo sapiens
CGCCGTTCTGCGTCATGGACGAGATCGAGGCGGCGCTGGACGAGGCCAACGTGGTACGGTACGCCCGGTATATGCGGCGCATCGCGGGCAAGACACAATTCATCGTCATCACCCACCGGCGGGGTACCATGGAGGAGGCGGATGTGCTGTACGGCGTGACCATGCAGGAAAGGGCGTGAGCCGTATTCTGACCATCAACCTCAACGACATGGCCAAGGAACTGCACATCAAGTAAGGAGGTATCATACATGGGCGTATTTGCTATGCTGGAAGGAGGCGTTCCGCGTCTCCGTCAGCTTTGACAAAGCTGGACGACGAGTTCTACGATGGGCTGGAAGAAGCGTTGATCCTGGCGGACATCGGCGCGGAGGCGGCAGTGGATACCGTGGCCCAGCTCCGCAAGCGGGTGAGCCAGCGGCTCTGACCCGGAGGAGGTCAGGACGCCCTGAGGGACATCCTGCGCTCCAAGCTGGAGGTGGGCGACAGCGCGCTGGTGTTGGAGGGAAAGCCCGCCGTGGTGCTGGTCATCGGCGTCAACGGCGTGGGAAAGACCACGTCTATCGGCAAGCTGGCGGCCCGGCTGAAGGACCAGGGCAAGAAGGTCCTGCTGTGCGCCGGCGATACGTTCCGGGCGGCGGCCGCCGACCAGCTGGAGATCTGGGCGGGCCGCGCCGGTGTGGATATCGTGCGGCAGCACGAGGGGGCTGACCCCGGCGCGGTGCTGTTCGACGCCTTTGCAGGCGGCTAAGGCGCGGGGTACAGACGTGGTGCTGTGCGACACCGCCGGGCGGCTGCACAACAAGCAGAACCTGATGAACGAGCTGGCCAAGCTGCGGAAGATCATCGACCGGGAGTGCCCGGATTCCAGCTGCGAGACGCTGCTGGTGCTGGACGCCACCACCGGGCAGAATGGGCTGATCCAGGCGCGGACCTTCAAGGAGACGGCAGGGTTGACGGGTATTATCCTGACGAAGCTGGATGGTACCGCCAAGGGCGGCATCGTCATCGCCATCGCCCAGGAGCTGGGTGTGCCCGTGAAGTTCGTGGGTGTGGGCGAGGGGATCGACGACCTGAAGCCCTTTGACGCCAAAGAGTTCGTGCAGGACATGATATAAGGAGGCGGCGGGATGAAAAGAGTGGATGGCCGGGCGTTTGACGAGCTGCGGCCCGTGGAGATCACGCCGGGCTTTACGAAATTCGCCGAGGGCAGCGTGCTGATCCGCTGCGGCGAGACGGTGGTGCTGTGCAACGCTTCGGTGGAGGACGAAGACACCGCCCCATATGGCGGAGGGCTGCGGCTGGGTCACAGCGGAATACTCCATGCTGCCCCGGGCCAACCGGGAACGCAGTCGCCGGGATGTGGACAAGCTGAAGCTGTCCGGCCGCAGTGCGGAGATACAGCGGCTCATCGGCCGCAGCCTGCGTGCGGCGGTGGATCTGGAGCGGCTGGGGCCCCGGACCATCACCGTGGACTGCGACGTATTGCAGGGCGACGGCGGTACGAGGACGGCGTCCGTGACCGGCGGGTTCACGGCGCTGGCGCTGGCCTGCCGCCGGCTGGTGGAGCAGGGCGCGGTGGAGAAGATGCCGGTGGTACACTATGTGTCCGGCGTGTCCGCCGGGATCGTGGAGGACACGGCGGTGCTGGATTTGCCCTATAGCGAGGACAGCCGGGCGCAGGTGGATCTGAACTGCATGATGACGGAGCAGGGACAGCTGATTGAGATACAGGGCACGGTGGAGGGGCGGCCCTTTACCGTGGCCGAGCAGCAGGCACTGGTGGCGCTGTGCGCCAAGGGAAACCGGGAATTGCAGGCGAAGCAGAAAGAGATCATAGGTGAATTGGAATGAAGTTTGTACTGGCCTCCCACAACAAGGGAAAGATCAAGGAGATGCAGGAGGTGCTGGGCGAGCTGGGCGTGGAAGTGGTAACGCCGGGCGAACTGGGCATCACCGTGGATGTAGAGGAGACGGGCACGACGTTGCGGAGAACGCGGCGCTGAAGGCCCGGGCCATCACGCGACGCCAGCGGGCTGCCGGCCATCGCCGACGACTCCGGACTGTGCGTCAACTGGCTGAGCGGCGCGCCGGGGGTGTATTCCGCCCGGTACGGCGGGCTGGACGATGACAAGGCTGCCGGTATACGCTGCTGCTGCGAGAACCTATGGGGCGCAACGAACCGCGCCGCGCATTTCCACACGGCCATCGTCTGCGCCTTCCCCAACGGGGACACGCTGACGGCGGAGGGCGAGTGCCCGGGGACGATCGCCTTCGCACCCATGGGGGAGCGGGGGTTCGGCTACGACCCGGTGTTCTTCGTGCCGTCCCTGCGCAAGACCTTCGCCCAGCTGTCGGCAGAGGAGAAAAACGCCATATCACACCGGGCATCGCCCTGCGGTGCGTTTGCCGAGGAACTGAAAGATTATTTGGAGAAAGAACGATATGGAACTGACAAGTAAGCAGAGAGCGCAGCTTGCGGGCTGGCCAACGACCTGGACACCATCGTACACGTGGGGAAGGACGGTATCGGCGACAATCTGATGAAGCAGGTCAACGACGCGCTGGAGGCCCGGGAGCTGATCAAGGGCCGGGTGCTGGAGAATTCCCTGCTGACCGCCCGCGAGGCGGCGGAGGAACTGTCCGTGGCTGCCCGCTGCGAGGTGGTGCAGGTCATCGGCAGCAAGTTCGTGCTCTACCGGATGCAGCACGAGAAGGGCAAGCGGAAGATCGAGCTGGTCAAGGCGAAGAAAAGCGTATGAACATAGGCATGTACGGCGGGACCTTCGACCCGCCCCACTGGGGGACATATCACGGCGGCCAGGGCGGCTATGGAGCAGCTGAAGCTGGACAGGCTGGTGCTGATACCGGATGCCGTGCCGCCCCATAAGGCACTGCCGGAGGGGCAGCCCCACGGCGCAGCAGCGGCTGGACATGGCGGTGCTGGCCACGGCGGAGCTGGGTAAGCAGGCGGAGGTCAGCGACCGGGAGCTGCGCCGGAGCGGGCCGAGCTTTACCTCCGACACGCTGGCGGAGCTGCGGCGGAGTACCCGGAGGACGACGCTGTGGCTGCTGATGGGCTCGGATATGTTTTTGAGCTTGCAGACGTGGCACGCGCCGGAGGCGGTCATGGCCCTGGCCCGTATCGCGCCCTTCAGCCGGGAGGCGGAGGATGAGCGCGGCCTTCGCCGCGCAGAAGGAGCGGCTGGAGCGGGAGTACGGCGCACAGATATGTCGTGCAGAACCCGGAGGTGCGGGAGCTGTCCTCCACGGAGGTACGGGCCGCATTGGCGGCGGGGCAGGGGGAGCAACCTGCTGCCGCCGGCGGTGTGGGGCTATGTCCGGCGGGAGCACCTGTACGGTACCCATACGGTTCTGACGGGGCACCTGACGGCGGAGGAGCTGCGGCCCATCGCGCTGAGCTATCTCAAGCCCAAGCGGATGCCCCATGTGCTGGGCACGGAGCAGGAGGCGGTGCGTCTGGCGGAGCGATACGGCGCGGACGTGACAAAGGCCCGGGTGGCTGCGCTGCTCCACGACTGTACAAGAAGCTGGATATGCCGGAGCAGCTCGCCCTGTGCAAGCAGTACGGCATCGAGCTCGACGAGCTGGAGAAGAAGGCGCTGAAGCTGCTTCACGCTAAGACCGGCGCGGCCATCGCAAGGGATGTGTTTGCCGTGGAGGATGATGTGTACAACGCCATCTTGTACCACACCACCGGTAAGCCGGACATGACGCTGCTGGAGAAGATCATCTACTTGGCGGATTACATCGAGCCTACACGGCGATTTCCCCGGGCGTGGACGCGCTGCGGAACACCGTATACGAGGATCTGGACAAGGGCCTTTTGCTGGGCCTGACTATGACCATACATGAGATGGAGGAGCTGGGCAATCCCGTCCACCACATGACCCGCGACGCACAGGATTATCTATTGAAAAGAGGGATACATGAAAACACCGAAAGAACTGGCGCTGCTGGCGGCGAAGGCGCTGTCTGATAAGAAGGGCAAGGAGATCCGCGTACTGGAGATCGCCGGAGCTGACCACGCTGGCGGACTATTTCGTGCTGCACAGGCTCGTCCAACACCCAGATCAACGCGCTGGTGGACAACGTGGAGAAGGTGCTGACGGAGGAGGCCGGGGAAGAACCGCTGCACCGCGAGGGCTACCGCGGCGGCACATGGGTGCTGCTCGACTACGGCTGCATCGCCATCCATGTGTTCAATCAGGAAGCCCGCGAGTTCTACGGCCTGGAGCGGCTGTGGCAGGACGGCTGGACTGGACTGACCGGCGTGGACGACATCCTGATGTGCGCCCCGGCGCAGGAAAAAAAACGGGTTGACAATCGGCAGAAAAAGCGATAAAATTGATATTGCCAAAAGCGATGGCTGGAGCGTCTGAAAAGAGAGCCGGCGGTGGGCCCGGTGGACGCGTTGTACTGGCTCCTGAGCCTTTCGCCTGAACAGGGCGGAACGGGTGCGTCACCGGCGCCGCCCAAAGGGCACTGAGCGCCGCGGGGCGACCTCCGGCGAAAACAGGGTGGTAACATATGCGTCCCTGACCGTTAAAATAGGAAAGGAAATTTCACATACAAGGAAATGGACATCATCTGCCGCAAGAAGCGGATGCAGGGTTACAACGTGCTGATCCCCATCGGCTTTGATGCCTTTGGCCTGCCGACGGAGAACTACGCCATCAAGAACCACATCCATCCCGCCATCGTCACCAAGCAGAACATCGCCAACTTCACCAAGCAGCTTCACATGCTGGGCTATTCCTTCGACTGGGACCGGGTGGTGGACACCACGGACCCCAACTACTACAAGTGGACCCAGTGGATCTTCCTCCAGCTGTTCAAGAATGACCTGGCCTATAAGGCATCCATGCCCGTCAACTGGTGCACGAGCTGCAAGTGCGTGCTGGCAAACGAGGAGGTCGTGGAGGGTGTCTGCGAGCGCTGCGGCAGCGAGGTCATCCGCAAGGAAAAGAGCCAGTGGATGCTGCGCCATCACCAAGTATGCCGACCGCCTGATCGACGATCTGGACGATGTGGACTTCATCGAGCGCGTCAAGACCCAGCAGCGCAACTGGATCGGCCGCTCCACCGGTGCGGAGGTCACCTTCAAGACCGCAACGTGGGCGACCAGGTGACGGTCTACACCACCCGGTGCGACACGTTGTTCGGTATGACTTATATGGTCATCTCTCCCGAGCACCCGCTGCTCAAGAAATGGCAGCCCCTCATTAAGAACTGGGACGCCGTCGCCGCCTATCAGGAGGACGCTGCCCAGAAGTCCGACTTTGAGCGCGGCGAGCTGAACAAGGAAAAGACCGGCGTGCGGCTGGAAGGCATCGAGGCCGTCCATCCCGTGACCCATAAGGCCCCTTCCCATTTTCGTTTCCGACTATGTGCTGATGGGCTACGGCACCGGCATCGTCATGGGTGTGCCCGGCCACGATCAGCGCGACTGGGACTTTGCCAAAGCCGCCTTCGGTCTGCCCATCATGGAGGTGGTCAAGGGTGGCGATGTGACCAAGTGCGCCTTGGCCCTGAAGGACGATACCGCCGTCATGGTCAACTCCGACTTCCTCAACGGCCTCACCGTCAAGGAGGCCATCCCCGCCATGAAGAAATATGTGGTAGAGCAGGGCTTCGGCAAGGAGAAGGTGAACTTCAAGCTCCGTGACTGGGTGTTCTCCCGCCAGCGCTACTGGGGCGAGCCCATCCCTCTGGTAAAGTGCGAGAAGTGCGGCTGGGTGCCGCTGCCGGAGGAGCAGCTTCCCCTGCTGCTGCCGGACGTGGAGAGCTACGAGCTGACGGACGACGGCGAATCGCCCCCTCTCCAAGATGACCGACTGGGTGAACACCACCTGCCCCTGCTGCGGCGGCCCTGCCAAGCGCGAGACGGACACCATGCCCCAGTGGGCCGGCTCCTGCTGGTACTTCCTGCGGTATATGGATCCCCACAATGATAAGGCCCTGGCCTCCAAGGAGGCGCTGGAATACTGGTCTCCCGTGGACTGGTACAACGGCGGCATGGAGCATACTACGCTGCATCTGCTGTACTCCCGCTTCTGGCATAAGTTCCTCTATGACATCGGCGCCGTGCCCACCAAGGAGCCCTACGCCAAGCGCACCAGCCACGGCATGATTCTGGGCGAGGGCGGCGAGAAGATGTCCAAGTCCCGGGGCAACGTGGTGAACCCCAACGACATTGTAGCGCAGTACGGCGCCGACACCATGCGCCTGTATATCATGTTCATCGGCGACTTCGAGAAGGCCGTCAGCTGGAGCAACGAGGCTGTCAAGGGCAGCAAGCGCTTCTTGGACCGCTGCTTCAATCTGCAGGATATCGCCACTGACGAGGAGTCCATCTCCGCCAAGAACGAGGCCATCGTCCACAAGACCATCAAAAAGGTCACTCAGGATATCGACACGTTGAAGATGAACACCGCCATCGCAGCCATGATGACCATATTGACAAGGGCGTCACTCTTAAGGGCGACTATACAGGTATATTTGTTGCCAAAGATGCTGGCAACGGTATCACAACTACGGCCTTGTTATCAATATGTTTGGCACGATTGATATGGGTGCGGTGGCAGATGGCTATCACTACTCTGGTATGTATGTGAATGGTACGAACACTGTATCTGATGGCAACGTCATGACGATCAATTTGGATGGTGCGACCATTAAGAACTGTGCAGGCGCGGGTATTTATGCTGCCGGTTATGCAAAGTGGAACATCACGAATAGTAGTATCACTGGCGGCGACACATTGAGATCCATGCCGGTGTTGAACTGAATGACTGTGCGCTCGAGGCGACAGCTGATGGCGGCGGCGCATTTTGAACGAAGGGTGCGACCATGACCATCAATGAGGGCGTCACGGTCTCCAATGTCGGACATTTCTCCAGCATGATCCGCAACGGCGGTGACGGGAACATCCACAATGCCATGCGGCGTTCAGCGGCGGTATCAATACTGTGAAGAACGATCGGCGTCCTGACCATTAATGGCGGCACTTTCTCCAATTCAGGTGCATGAACTGGAACAAGGCGGTTTCCTGATGGTACGTTTAGCCAGCAAGCGCCGAGGCAGTGCTGTTTACCGCTAAGTATTTGGAGAGCCGCGCTGTCGGTGAGCTGAAGATCCCGAGGGCGGCATGTACAAATCAGAAGCTGATCGTTGACCGCTATAACGACGACCAGTATGCGGGCGCTGTTATCTCTGCTGGTGCGTTCAATGTCCGATGCCAAGTATTTGGCGGAGGGCATGATCGTTGCTCCCGGCGTGAAGGATCTCCTTACAGCGTGCAGCCTGCAAAGAGAACGAACGAGGAAGAGAACACCGAAACCGAGGTCAAGGTCGATGGCGACAACGTGACCGTGACTGTCACCGACAAGACCACCGGCACGACCCCGAGACCGTGACCGACACGACGACCGGCGCGGGAGACTGTGACCAAGACTGAGACCAATGTGGACACTGGTGTGAAGACCGAGACCGTGACCGAGAAGAATGCGGCTGGCGAGACCACCAAGGTCACCGAGAGCAAGATCGTTGAGAACACCGAGAACGGTAAAGACCGAGACCAAGACCACAGTGGACGGCAAGACCGTAAAGACCGATGTGACCGTGAACCAGGCGCCCGCCACCGCTTCCGATGTGACGCTGAACTGCCAAGGCGCTTGAGGGCAAGGCCGCCGGTACGGAGACCTCCAGCGTGACGGTGGATAAGGCTTCCTGAGCGAGCTGAAGAACAACACCGTCAAGGGCGTTATCATCGAGACCGACCAGCCACGCTGAAGCTGAACAAGGACGCTGTAAAGACCATGGAACGTCGCGGCCAACGGCAAGATGACGCTGGATGTCACCGTGACTGAGGAGACGAACGCCACTGAGATTACCAAGATCGCGGTGGAAGTGACCGCCAAGAACGAGGCCGGTGAGAATGTGTTCCCGGAGAACACTGCGAACACCAACGGTCTGATCAACATCACCATTCCCCTACACCGGCAACGCCAAGTATCTGGATCTGTGGTACGTCGCTGCCAATGGCAGCGCCAGCTATATGGGCCGCTTCCGTGGTGAATGGCTTCGAGCTTTGACGTGAAGCACTTCTCCCAAGGTATGGAATCCCGTGGCCTCTAACCGCTTCAGCGGTGTCCTCAAGACCCTTGAACGCACCGTTGATCGCAAAGGCTCTGTTCACCAAAACCCACCACCCGTATGGATACCCGTGGCGTACCAAAATCGCCAAAAGAAAAGGGCGCACCCCGTTAGTCATGTGAATGACCGTTCATTAAAGAGCGCCCAGGATCAAGCCGGGTGCATCGGAGGGAGGGAAAACATAAATGTCCGAGATTCACGTCAAGGAAGGCGAATCTCTCGACAGCGCGCTCAAGCGCTTCAAGAGAAGCTGCGCCAAGGCCGGCGTTCTGGCCGAGGTGCGCCGTAAGCATGGCGAGTGCTATGAGAGCCCCAGTGTCAAGCGCCGCAAGAAGAGCGAGGCTGCCCGTAAGAACCGCAACAAGCGTTACTATCTTTGATCGCAAACAAAAAAGCCTGCCGGGGATGTTTTCCCCAGGCTGCTCTTTAGCGCGTCCTGCCCGCCTGTCAGGTTTGTCGCAGTATGTCGCCGCACCTCCGCCAGCGTCAGCATTCCGGCGGGTTGCCGCGGGTGATGCCCAGCTGCGCGCCCAGGGTGATTTTTGCGCCGCAGCGTGTCACCGTCATCCAGCAGGACGAAGCGGCTGGCGCTGCCCTGGCGATAGGTGAAGTAACGGACGCCCAGCTCCTTGGAATAGAACACGGTGGCGTCCATTTTGCAGGGCGGCTAGCTGTTCATCTGTCAGCGGTATGCCCTCACCAGTGGGACAGGGGAGAGGGAAGTCCATCCGCAGGCGCTGGAGGTCCAGCACGATGCGGTCCGGCCCGAAGCGCGCACGGCAGCAGGCGGACAACCGGTTTTCGATATCCCGCCGGACAGGGCGGTGTTCACCAGCACCCGCACCGCCGGGCGCGGCATGGGCGCATTGCTCGTGCAGCCACAGCTCCAGCCCGGCGCCCGGTACAGCGGGCGGGGCCAGCGCCTCCGTACCAGCTGGGGCGCAGGGAAGGGGACGATCACTGTGCCGGTATCTCCGGCGGCGGCACTCCTGCACCACCCGGCTGCCGTTTCCGGGCGCCGCACGCCGTCCGCGCCGGTGAGGAGCAGCAGGCCGCCCTGCATCAGGCGGGGCATGGGCAGGGGCACAGCGCGCCGTTTCCATCCGGTAGGCGGCATTGGCGACGGCAGCGTGTGCGGCGCAGGCGACATCTCCGGCGGGCGCGCGGCGATCATCAGCTGCATGGCGTCACCCCCTTGCGTTACCGCGCTGTGCGTGGTACAATACTGCTGCACTCTATGAGAGGAGCTCGGATACCTATGCCCATTTCCATGACGCCCTACCGTGTGTTTGACAGCTACCGCAGCATCACGCCCGCCTTTTTTACGCGGCACGGCATCCGCCTGCTGCTGTGCGATCTGGACTATACGCTGGCGCCCAAGTCCCAGCCGGAGCCGGACGACGCCCTGCGCCGCTGGCTTTCGGAGGTGACAGGCGGCGGGCGTCACGGTGATGATCCTGTCCAACAACCGCAGTCCTGCGCGGGTGGAGCGCTTCTGCCGCGATCTGGGCATCACCTACGAGGGTCATGCGGGCAAGCCGTCCGTAAAGGGGCTTCCGCAGCGCCATGGTGCGGGTGGGCGCAGCGCCGGAGGAGACGGCCATGCTGGGCGACAAGCTGCTGACGCATATGCTGGGTGCCAACCGGGCTGGCGTGCTGCTTCAACCCCACCGCGAAGTTCGACGAGGCGTTCGTGGAGCGCAAGGACATGGAGTACAGCTACAACGACGGCGATCTTTACTACTTCATGGACCAGGAGACCTACGATATGGTCCCCCTGAACCGTGAGCTGCTCGGCGATGCGTTCCGCTTCGTCAAGGAAAACACATGTGCAAGGTCCTGTCCGTCAAGGGCAATGTCTTCGGCGTCGAGCCCCCCAACTTCGTTGACCTTGAGGTCACCGAGACCGAGCCGGGTCTGGCTGGCAACACCGCGACCAACACCCTCAAGCCCGCAAAGCTCGAGACCGGCGCGGAGATCAAGGTGCCGCTCTTCATCAACATCGGCGACAAGATCCAGATCGACACCCGCACGGGCGAGTATATCGGCCGCGCCAAGTAATAGACATTAAGTAAGCAGCAACAGGAAAATCGTAGTTCCGGTAACAGAAAGGAGTTTTACGATGGGTATTTCTGAAAAGATTGCTTATCTCAAGGGCCTGATGGAAGGCATGAACGTGGATACGGAGTCCAACGAGGGCAAGCTGTTCCTCGCCATCGCGGACGTTCTCGATGAGATCGCCCTCGAGGTCGAGGACCTGACCGACGAGGTCATGGAGCTCGGCGACGGGCTGGATGTCATCAGCGACGACCTCTCCGACGTGGAGGACATCGTCTATGATGAAGACAAGGACGACTACGAGGATGAGGAAGACGACGAGGACGACGAGGAGGAGTGCTACGCCACGAGTTGACCATGGGCAATGGCTACTTCGAGGCGGGCTACAGGGACCGCATCACCTATTTCGACGTCTTTTTCCGCAAGGTGCCGACGGCGGAGGCTTTGCCATCACGGCCGGTCTGGAGCAGCTGATCGACTATATCGAGAACCTGCACTTCACCGAGGAGGACATCGCCTATCTCCGCGGGCGGAAGCTCTTCTGCGAGGAGTTTCTGGACTATCTGGGACTTCCGCTTTACCGGCGACATCTACGCCATCCCTGAGGGGACGCCGGTGTTCCCAAAGAGCCGCTGGTCATCGTCCGCGCCCCGGCCATTGAGGCCCAGCTCATCGAGACGTTCACACTGCTGACCATCAACCATCAGAGCCTGATCGCCACCAAGGCCAACCGCATCACCCGGGCGGCCCAGGGCCGGCCCGTGCTGGAGTTCGGCTCACGCCGGGCCCAGGGCGCCGACGCGGCCATCATCGGTGCCCGGGCCGCCTATATCGGCGGCTGCGCCGGCACTGCCTGCACCATCTCTGATCAGATTACGGCGTTCCCGCCGGCGGAACCATGGCCCATGCCTGGGTGCAGATGTTCGACTCGGAATACGACGCCTTCAAGACCTACTGCGAGGCGTTCCCCACCAACGCCACGCTGCTGGTAGATACCTATAATACCCTGAAATCCGGTGTTCCCAACGCTATCAAGGCCTTCAACGAGGTGCTCAAGCCTCTGGGTATCACCAAATGCGGCATCCGCCTGGATTCCGGCGACTTCGCGTATCTCACACGCAAGGCCCGGGAGATGCTGGACGAGGCGGGCTGGACCGAGTGCAAGATCTCCGTGTCCAACTCGCTGGACGAGTACCTCATCCAGGATATGCTGCTGCAGGGGGCGCAGATCGACCTGTTCGGCGTGGGTGAGCGGATGATCACCGCCAAGTCCGAGCCGGTGTTCGGCGGCGTGTACAAGCTGGTGGCGATCGAAGAGCCGGACGGCACGGTCCTGCCCAAGATCAAGATCAGCGAGAATGTGGAGAAGATCACTATTCCGCACTTCAAGAAGGTGTTTCGCCTTTTCGGACGGGACACCGGCAAGGCCATCGCGGACTATCTCACGGTCTATGATGAGACAATGGACGACAGGGCCAAGGGCCTGACCATCTTTGACCCCATGGCCACCTGGAAGCAAGGTTGTGTATAATTACGAGGCCATCGAGAGCTGCTGGTGCCCGATCTTCCTGAAGGGAAAGCTGGTGTATGACGGCCCAGCCTGGAGGAGATCAAGGCGTACTGTGCCCAGCAGGTGGATACCCTGTGGGACGAGGTCAAGCGGTTCGACTATCCTCATAAGTACTATGTGGACTTGTCCGACAAGCTGTGGGATATCAGCAGTGCCTGCTGCGCACATCCCAGCATGAAAAGAACTGGAAAATCAGCAATAGAACCGCCGAGGAGAGGAGGAGCCCCCGTGAAAAGCCGAAGGTACAACAGAGGACAGAACGCCTATATCTGCTGCGCTGCGGCTGGTGATGGTGGCAGTATTGCTGGTGGCACAGATCGCGCTGGTGTTCCTCCTGAGCGATGTTCTGAAGCAGCGCATGGCGCTGGCCTATACGGTGCTGCAATTGCTGGCCGGTGTGGTGGCCATGCGGATATGGGCCCGCCCCGGGGCCACCAGCTACAAGATGGGCTGGATCATGCTGGTGCTGTTCGTGCCGGTGGTGGGTGTGATCCTCTATCTGCTGTGGAACGGCGACCGGCCGTCCAAGCGCCTGAGACCTGAAGAAGCCGGTGCCCATCCCCGAGGAGCCGCTGGCGCAGCAGGAGCTTGCCCGCACCAATCTGGAAAAGCTGCGCCAGACCGCGCCCCAGTGGTACCCCGTGGCCGCCTATCTCGATAAGGGATTCCCGCTCTACCGGAACACGCAGCTGCACTATCTGCCCACCGGCGAGGCATACCTGGACGATATGCTCACGATGCTGGATACGGCCCAGCGGTTCATTTTTGTGGAGTACTTTATCATGGCCGAGGCGAGATATGGGATCGGTTGTCTGATATCCTCTGCCGCAAGAGCCGTCAGGGGTAGAGGTCAAGCTGATCTTTGACGATTTCGGCAGCATGATGCGCATGCCCAACGAAAAAATAGACGCGCTGCAGGACGCCGGGCGTGCAGGTCAGCGTCTTCAACCCCGTGCACCGGTATATCAACCGCCTGTACTTCAATTACCGTGACCACCGGAAGATCACTGTCGTGGACGGCGGTGGCCTATACCGGCGGCGCGAATATCGCCGATGAGTACGCCAACCTTGTTGAGCGGTTCGGATATTGGAAGGACTGTGGTGTGAGGCTGGAGGGTGAGGGTGCTTGGGGGCTGACCCGTGAGTTTCTCCATATGTGGGAAGCGCATGGGCGGTCATTGCAGCACGAGACGACTACTACCGCCCGCTGCACCATCCCGCGGCGCAGGGCTTCTGCCAGACTGTGGTGGACGGCCCCGATGACAATCCGAACAGCGCGGCGGAGGATCTGTTTTTGCAGCTCATCAGCCGGGCGCGCACACCGTCTATATCACCACGCCCTATTTGGCTATTGATGAGCCAATGATGATGAAGGCGCTATGTCTGGCCGGGGAAAGCGGTGTGGATGTCCGCCTCATCATGCCCGGTATCCCGGACCATAAGTTTGCCTACCTGGTGGCGGAGAGCTACTTCGACCAGTTCATGGCGCATGATGTTAAGATATATACCTTTACACCCGGGCCTGATACACGGAAAAACCGTGCATGGCTGACCGGGAGGTGGGCTTCGCCGGATCGGTGAACATGGACTACCGCAGCGGTGTTCTTTCCCGCTGGGCGTCAGCAATCATTTTTGTGGGCAAAGGCAGTCCGCGTGTCGGTGGACAGCGGCTGTTTTGCTGATAGGAATACACGATAAGGGTAAGTGAATGAAATGAAGAAGACGATCACGAAGCTGCTGGCACTGGCGCTGGCGGTGCTGATGCGCTGTCGCTGGCGGCCTGCGGCGCGAAGGACAGCAGGCGCGGGACAATGGTAGAGCTGCCGGTGGCGGATGGCGCGGTCATCGGCCAGGGCGCAACGGCGGTCACGGTAGAGGTGACGGGCGCGGACGGCAAGACGGTGACATTCACCGTGAACACCGACGAGGAGACGCTGGGCGCGGCTGCTGCTGGGCGTTGTGGCGGGCGACTGGTACGGACGTCAAGACGGTGAACGGGCGAGACGGCGGACTATGACGGACTGTACGTCAATCGACGGCGAGTACGAACGGCGAGACGGCGGACTATGCACCGCCGGATAACGGACGGGCGCTTTTTTGCGTACTGGGCGTTCTTGAAGAGGAACAGGAGGGATCGACGGCGAATACGCATGGCGGGCAGGGGAGGATGAGGACCGGTCAGCAGGAACGACCAGGAAAACAGGCGGAAGGCATGGGTGGTCAGGGCGCAGAGGTCGGTGTCATAGCCCACGAACAGGTGGGAGAGGGGCGCGGCCAGCAGCAGCCGGGCGGCGACGGTGACAACATCACGCCGCCGATGGCCATCAGCAGAACGCTTTTCCGCAGGAGATTTTTCAGCTCACCGTGGTGCTGCGCGCCGAAGTGGAAGCTGACCACCGGCGCGCAGCCGATGGAGTAGCCGATAAAGATGGCTACGAAGATGAACTGGACGTACATCAGCACGCCGTAGGCGGAGACGCCGTTCTCGCCGATCAGGCGCATGAGCTGGAAATTATAGAGCATACCTACCAGCGAGGAGGAGATGTTGCTCATCAGCTCGGAAGAGCCGTTGCCGCAGGATTGGAGAATGGGGCGCAGACGCAGGGAGGCGGGCCGCATACGAAGCAGGCTGGTGTTGGGACGCAGGAAGTAGATCAGGGGCAGGACACCGCCTACGCACTGGCTCAGGCCGGTGGCGATGGCCGCGCCGGCCACGCCCCAGTCGAACACGGCGATGAACAGCGCGTCCAGCACCATGTTGGTAACACCGGCGGCCACCGTGACCATAAGGCCCAGGCGGGGCTTCTCTGCGGCGATGAAGAAGCTCTGGAACACGTTTTGCAGCATGAAGGAAAATGTAAAGCCGGTGACGATGCGGCCATAGAGAATGCAGTCGTCGATCATGGCGTCAGACGCGCCCAGCAGACTAGGAGACGACGCGCATGGTGGCAACCCACGGCGGACAGAACAAGACCCAGCAGCAGGGTGAACAGCACCATCATGGAGAAGGTCTGCTGCGCCTCGTCCTTCTTACCCTCGCCCAGCAGCTTGGAGACGAGAGCCGTGCCGCCTGTACCGATCATGAAGCCCATGCCGCCCAGGATCATGATGAAGGGCATGACCAGATTGATGGCGGCGAAGGGGGTCTTGCCGGCGAAATTGGAGACGAACAGACCATCCACCACGCCGTAGATGGACGTGAACACCATCATACAGATGGAGGGAAGCGTGAAGCGCAACAGCTTACTGTAAGAGAAGTGGTCGGAAAGGCGGATGGATTTGGACATAAAAACCTCCTGAATGCAGTAATAGCCTGCCGGGGAACGGGCAGGCAGGAGAATGGTGTTGGTCGCAAGGAAGGGGAGTGTGAGGGGGAAACCATGGCGGGTTTCCCCGCTCGCGTTCCAAACCCGCCCGAAAGGCGGCCTGGCCCGGTTTTGCGGAACAAAACCGCCGTCACCAAAGAAAGGGACACACAGCGTGTGTCTTTTCTTTTTGGTGACCCGTACCGGATTCGAACCGATGTTAAAGGCGTGAGAGGCCTCTGTCTTAACCACTTGACCAACGGGCCGTATAGAAAATCACCGGCGATCGGGTCGGTGATTTCTTATTACTGGTACACCTTCAGGGACTCGAACCCTGGACACCCTGATTAAGAGTCAGGTGCTCTACCAACTGAGCTAAAGGTGCATATCCTGTCAACGGTGCTATTATAGTCGATGTTTTTTGAAAATGCAAGTACTTTTTTCGGGAAATGGGGGATTTCTTTCCGGGGAGGCGGCGGTGCAAAGGGCGGACAGAGACGTCCGCACCCCTACGACGGACGTCGAGGACGCCGTCCCCTACAGAAAGGGAGAAGGAGCCGTGCGAAGCGGGACGCATAGTGTGGAGAGCCGGAAAAGCGGGGCCTTTTCCGGCTCTCCATAAGGGAAAGGAAAGAAGAACTGTCAGTTTTTCCACTCCACATACAGCTCGCGGACGGCATTATCATCGGCGGGCTTTGCGGCGGGGGCGGCAGGAGCGGGCGCGGCCTTGGGCGCGTCGCGTTTTTCAATGAACTTGGGCGCCACCTGGGGGAACAGCGCAAGACTCAGCACGTCCTCGTCGGACTTGGCCAGTCCCTTGAACTCCTCGCGGTACTTCTCCAGCTCCGGCTCCAGCAAATCGGCGGGACGACAGGTGATGACATCCTCAGGGGCGATGCCGGCCTTGGCGCGAACCTCCTCGTTGACCTCGCCGGGCAGCTTGCCGTATTCACCCTTGAGCATGGCACGGGACTCCTTAGGGAACGTCTTGTAGCGCTCGCCCATGATGACGTTCATCACGGCCTGGGTGCCCACGATCTGGGAGGAGGGCGTTACCAGCGGGGATAGCCGAAGTCCTTGCGGACGCGGGGGATCTCTGCCAGCACGTCGTAGTACTTGTCCTCCTTGCCCGCCTGCTTGAGCTGGGAGATCAGGTTGGACAGCATGCCGCCGGGCACCTGATACAGCAGGGTGTTGGTGTCCACACGGAGGACCTTGGGGTCCAGGATACCGGCATCCTGCAGGCGCTGGGCCACCTTGCGGAAGTGAGCGGCCACGGGGACATCTTCTCCAGGCTCAGGCCGGTGTCACGGACGGTGCCCTGCAGCGTGGCTACCAGAGACTCGGTGGCGGGCTGGGTGGTGCCGTTGGCAAGGGGGCTCAGCGCGGTGTCCACAATGTCCACACCGGCATAGGCCGCCATCAGCAGCGTCATATCGCCGGTGCCGGAGGTGTTGTGGGTGTGCAGGTGGATGGGGATGGAGACCGTCTCCTTCAGCGGCTTGATGAGGGAGTAGGCGTCCATGGGCAGCAGGAGGTTGGCCATGTCCTTGACGCAGATGGCGCTGGCACCCATGTTCTCCAGCGTCTTGGCCAGCTTCACGAAGTAGTCCTCGTTGTGGATGGGGGAGACGGTGTAGCTCATGGTGGCCTCCACCTCGCCGCCGTACTTCCGGGTGGACTTGATGGCCTGTTCCAGATTCCGCACATCGTTCAGCGCGTCGAAAATGCGGATGATGTCGATGCCGTTTTCAATGCTCTTGCGGCAGAAGGCGTCCACCACATCGTCGGCATAGTGCTTGTAGCCCAGGATATTCTGGCCGCGGAAGAGCATTTGCAGCTTCGTGTGCTTCACGTGCTGGCGGATGGTACGCAGCCGCTCCCACGGGTCTTCGTTCAAGAAAGCGCATACAGGCATCGAAGGTGGCGCCGCCCCAGCACTCCAGAGAGTAGTAGCCGATGGAGTCCAGCATTTCCAGTGCGGGGAGCATATCCTCGATGGTCATACGGGTGGCCGCCTGAGACTGGTGCGCGTCGCGGAGGATGGTATCGGTGATGAGCAGGGGCTTGTTAGACAGAAATTCCATAGTTACCTCCTATTAACCGAACAGGGAGATCAGTACGCCCGCGGCGATGGCTGAGCCAATGACGCCGGCCACGTTGGGGCCCATGGCGTGCATCAGCAGGAAGTTGCCGGGGTTTTCCGCCTGGCCGACCTTCTGGCTGACACGGGCCGCCATGGGTACGGCGGACACGCCGGCAGAACCGATGAGGGGGTTGATCTTCTCCTTGAGGAACAGGTTCATGAACTTGGCAAGCAGCACACCGCCGGCAGTGCCGAAGCTGAAGGCCACCACGCCCATACACATAATGCCCAGCGTCTTGAGGCTGAGGAACGTAGCGCCGGTAGCGGTGGCGCCTACGCTGATACCCAGGAAGATGGTGACGATGTTCATCAGCTCGTTCTGCATGGTCTTGCTGAGGCGATCCAGAACACCGCACTCCTTGGCCAGGTTGCCCAGCATCAGGCAGGCGATCAGCGGCGCGGCAGAGGGCACGAGCAGCGCCACGAAGATCGTGACCACGATGGGGAAGAAGATCTTTTCCTTCTTGCTGACCTCACGCAGGGGCTTCATGACGATCTGGCGCTCCTTCTCGGTGGTCAGCGCCTTCATAATGGGCGGTTGGATGACGGGGACCAGTGCCATGTAGGAGTAAGCCGCCACAGCGATGGGGCCCAGCAGGGCCGGGGCCAACAGAGCGGTGACGAAGATGGCCGTCGGGCCGTCCGCGCCGCCGATGATACCCACGGAGCTGGCCTCCGCGCCGGTGAAGCCCAGCAGGCGGCAGCCCACATAAGTCAGGAAGATGCCCAGCTGGGCGGCTGCGCCCAGCAGCAAACTCTTGGGATTGGCGATCAGCGGGCCGAAGTCGGTCATCGCGCCCACGCCCATGAAGATAAGGCAGGGGTAAATGCCCAGCTTGATACCCAGGTACAGCACGTCGATGAGGCCGACGCTGACGGTGACATCACTGAGGGTGACGCCGTAGGAGATGACGTACTGCTCGGCGGATGGCCGAGGGCGGTGAGCTGGTTGGCCAGCGTGCCCACGGCCTCGGAGCCGCTGGCGGCAAGCTGTGCCATCAGGTCGTTGATGACATCGGCGCTGAACAGGTTCTGCGCGGAGGTCATCACAGAGTCGGCGTAAGGCTGGAGCATATCGGCAGAGACGCCGTTTGCCAGCATTTCCGAGAGAAACTGTGCCGTGATGGGCTCGCCGCCGAACAGGTCCCAGTGGACGTGCCCTCCGGCAAACAGGATCTCGTGGAACATCCCCGCACCGGGCAGGTTCGTCACCAGCATGCCGAAGGCGATGGGGACAAGCAGCAGCGGCTCGAACTTTTTGACGATACCCAGAAACAGCAGGCACAACTGCAATGACCAGCATAATGGCACTCTTCCAGTTGTCACCCTGGAAAAACTGGTAAAAGCCGGTGCTTACAAAGAAATTGACAATAGCTTCCATGTGCAGCCCTCCGGCGTCAGCCGATGGTGCACAGCAGCGTGCCGGACTCCACAGCAGCGCCCTTGGCGGCAGCCACAGAGGTAACCGTACCGTCGCAGGGAGCCATGATCTCGTTCTCCATCTTCATGGCCTCCAGGATCATCAGCACGTCACCCTTCTTGACGGCGCTGCCGTTGGACACGTTCACCGCCAGAATGTTGCCGGGCATGGGAGCGCAGACCTTTTCGCCGCCGGCAGGGGCTGCGGCGGGGGGAGCAGCCGCAGGGGCGGCCACGGAGCGGCGGCAGCGGGAGCTGCGCCGGTGATCTCCTCCAGCTCGACTTCATACACGGTGCCGTTGACATTGACTCTATACTTCTTCATGGTGAAATCCTCCTCACACTTTCTTCATGGATACGATACGGATGGCGGAGACATCGGTCCCCATGTCCTCAGCGATGGCAGCGGCTACGGCGGCCATCATCGCGGGGGTGACGGCGCCAGGTGGCGGGGCATGCCCGCTGGGGAATAGGGGCGGCTGCGGCCTGGGGGCGCGGCTTGGGCGCGGCAGTGCGGTTGCAGACCCAGCTCATCAGCGTGACCAGCAGTATGATGCACAGAAGTCCCGGCAAACACCGTTCCCAGGCCCATCAGGACGACGAACAGGTTGGAATACTCAGGCATAGATTGAAATCCCTCCCATACTAATGTAGATTACCTGTATTGTACCAAACAT
>VOFG01003262.1_pt1 | contig 19340 bp, 25 predicted proteins | sample 5384171 | NCBI WGS metagenome assembly VOFG01 (sample SAMN12384726, study PRJNA508395) | human gut metagenome | isolation source: healthy gut F | host: Homo sapiens
CAAAACTTAGCCCATATAAATTTGGGGAATTCAATTTAATATAGCAGGCAGTCAAGGCATTTTTAAATCCAGAAACCGTCTCGAACATATCTTTTTCATCGGTTTGAGTCTCGGCACATCCAGCCAATCATTACAGAGGCTGGCGATAAAGTTGCGAAGAATAACGTGATATATAGTAAAACTTTTTTCATAATACATTATTAAAACATTAATGAAGGTTAAAAGCCAGTCTGCAGCAACGGAGGGAAGTTTCCTCTCTCACGCTTGATGGGAAGAAATATAGAATATATCCGACATATTAGCCCCGATACTGATTGTCTCAACTTTCCACTTGTCACCGAAATCTGAATGTAACCGATACCCACACTGGCGCTTTGGAATTGGAACGTTATCATCCATCACGAAACGGGGAAGTCGCTTTTGTCTCCACGGAACCGTATCCCTTGTAAGGTTTCACGTTCCAATATGCTGCCATCTCTTTTTCAAACACGACTAATCAACATTATTCTTATCAATTTCACCATTGGTCACTTCCACCTTGTTAAGCAAGGTCTCGTTATATTGTTGGCCCCCCATTGATAAGCAAATGACAGATTCACGGAAAGATCTCTCAAGCAAAATAATACTGATATTACCCCTGTATTTGGGTTCATCAACGCCAAAATAACGCTTGTCGGATGGATTCCATTTATCCGTGATATTCCCATTCTTATCCAAGAAAATTTCATATCCAGTACTCGGATCAATTCCCCATGGAAGGAACAGCCCAAATTGAATTTCTGTGCATACCCTTCATACAATAACTGATTAATCTCTACATCTTTTTGATTTGTAAACTCATTCTGCCGTTTGATTGCTTCAGAAAGCTTGGTAATTTCATTCTTCGTGTAAGCTAATTTGGCTGTCATCGACCAAATGATATTCCGGTGCGTAATCACGCATTAAATATCCGCTAATCATGGCCTCGTAGCCCGTATTTTTTCACCTCTCCCACGTTATCCACGTAAGAACTGAATCCGTTCGCCAAAGGCAAATCCATTTGAGACAACAAATTAGAAGTCTTTTACTACTAAATATCGAAAGATGCTGACAAGCGTCCGTCAGAAAAGTCCAACTTCAACACCACCATTTAATTTGCGGTTAACCTGCCATTTCAACTTTTGCATTTCCTAATCCCATCAACTCAGACCTGTTCCAAATAATGTAACGTTTTCCCGTATAACTCTGGAAGGTTGACAAAGCCTGATAGGAAGAAAACTGTTGAGATCCGGTTTCTCCGTACGATCCTCTAATCCGAAGATTATTCACGATATTCTGATTCTGCATGAACTTCTCGTTATGCGCACGTTCACCCGATACCGGCACTCCAGAACGGGGCAAATTTATTTTTTGTCCCGAACAACGATGAACCATCCACACGGAAAGATAAATCCATGAAATAACGATTGTTATAAATGGAACTGACATTCCCGGTAAAACCAACCCGACGAGACAATTCTTCCGTACCTTTCGGTACCCCATTTTCTCATACTGCAAAGCATTACCAATGAAATCCACTTACCATCAGGAAATCCTTCCACGATAAACGTGTAGAAATGATTTTTTTCTGGGCTATAGAATAATCGAATCCGGCATATAGCTGGTGTTTTTCATGAAATATCTTTGAATAACTCAACGTCACGTTTGCATCAATATTAATATCCTCACCCGTTCCGTAAGTATACTTTCCTTTGCGAAAAATAACTATCACTATCTGTAAAGTAGTCGCAAAAAGTCATTGTGATCGGCAGGTAAATAATTATCAAGTACTATTTTTCTTTTGTAAGCCTAATTGAGCTCGTAAACGCAAATCATGATTAATGCTCCATTCAATAGAGAAAATTATTCGTGATCAAAGGTATATTTATCCTCGTCGATTACCCCTAACTGGGCGTTATAAAGCGGGTTATACTGTTTTGTCCTTTTTATCGTGTACACCTTTGATATATTCTCCATTCTCATCTTTTATCCGGTAATACGGATTCATTTGGCATAATCAGAGAATGTTCCATATTTACTTTCTTTCCTTTATTTATATCAATACTAGTCTGATTCTTAAAGAGCACATTCTTCACGGAATATGACAAAGTTACCGTACCACTGAAAGTATTTCCCTCGGATCCCTTCATCGCTCCTATAACAGAATTATAAGAAATATTTGTTCCCCAACGAAAAAGACTCATTTCCACCCTCTAGACGCAAATTATATTTCTGACCAATACCGGTCTGTACCGGTTGGCTCAACCAATGCGTGTTCACACCTTTTCAATACCTCTGAATATAATTGACCATATTTCTCCTTTAACGCCCGATCGTTAACGACATCATCTTCATCATCATAGAGTCCGACAATCCGCTCCAATTCCAATTTGTCACGGGCATTCAATAAATCGTATGAAGAAAGGTCTGGCATTTCAATATTCATTCCTCCTTGCACGTAAATTTTCAATTTACCGGCTTGAGGAGCCTTCGTGGTAACAACAATAACACCATTTGCACCCCGAGAACCATAAATTGCCGTGGCAGAAGCATCTTTCAGTATGTTGATACTTTCAATCTCCTCGTCATTAAAATCCATTAACTTCTGCAAAGTAATCTCGAATCCATCCATGATTACTAACGGAGCATTCAATTGTTTGGATGCTTGTTGATTTAATTCATCCACGCTCATGGGTAAAGAGGAATTACCCCGGATATTAATTTCTGGTATCACGTTCGGGTTACTTCCCAAAGCATTGTCCATCACGACATTGATTGAAGGGTCGATGTTACGCAACGTGGCTAACAGATTTTGACCTTTGTACATCTTCAACTCTTTGGCAGAAACGGCCGTAACAGCCCCGTGTAACTTTCCCTGGATTTCGTGAAAATACCAGTCACAACCACGTCATCCAATGTTTCCGAATCCTCGACTAACTTCACGTCTAGTTGCGTCTTCGAACCGACGGCAATTTCTTGAGTCTTCATCCCGACGAAAGAGAAGATCAAGACTTGCTCACTATCACCGGGTATTTCCAATTTATACTCTCCGTCAGCACCAGTTGCCGTTCCCAAGGTCGTACCTTTAATGATAACCGTAACTCCCGGCAACACGTTTCCTTGCTCATCCGAAACCTTACCTGTAATTGTTTTCGATTTTTTTCTTCTTGGCTTACAGCCTTTTTACGAATAATGATCGTCTTACCATTTATCTCGTAACCGAGATTAGTCCCTTTAAGACAATCCGTTAAAATTTGTTCAATCGTTGCATCAGAAAGCAACATCTTGTCGGGCAGATGATTCCAGATTCACGTCACGATAAACGAAATCATAATCAGAATTCTTACGGATCTCACTGATAATCTCTTTTAAAGACGCATTTTTCAATGAAAAACGTAATCTTTCTTTCCTGCGAATACGCATTCAGACTAATTTGGGTTGTGAAAATTAAGAAAAAGGAGGAATAAAACCGCTCTTCCCGACGACATTAGAAATTTTCTTCATAACTTTGTTTTTGAATTCAACAATCCTCACACCCTGTGCCAACAGGGAGTGAAATACGAAAAGTAGTGTTAGCAGCGCTACTTTTTTATTTTTACAATAACCGTGTTATCTTTTATTTCAAATTGTACTTCTCCGGTTTTACCGATTAATTCTAATACTTGGAGTAAATTCTTCGTGTTTTTTCATGTTCAAGAGAATTGGTATGAACGCAATTCATCCCGACTATAGAATACATCAATGTTATACCATCGTCCCAAGTCGGTCAGGATTTTTTCCAACGGACAATTATCATACACCAAACGTCCGTCCGCCCATGCCAAGTGGGCCCGACATCCACGTCCCGAACTTCCAACCCCATCGTTGATTTATTAAACAACACTTGTTTATTCGGAACAAGTTTCACACTTTTACCTTCCACCCTTACCGTTACTTGACCACTTTCCAATGTGGTTTGTATATCCTTTTCGTCTTTATATGCCCGAACACCGAAAGTAGTTCCGTAACCAGCACTTCCAATTCTCCGGCTGTCACGACAAAAGGATGTTCCGTATTTTCGCCACTTTAAATAGGCTTCACCGGTTAAATACACCTTACGCTCCTTACCCTGAAATTTCACGGGAAAGCTTAACGTTGATTCCGAATTTAAATAGATCATCGTACCATCTGATAGCGGGCAAATATTCTCCACCCCGTGGAATCTCAACGTGTGAAAATTTCCGTCGTGTCGGGAGAATCAATATCCCTGTATTTTAAAGATCTGGCGCTAATCAATAATAAACTGTCACTCTGGAGCCAGATCAGAACGTAACACCTCGTTTTCCAGATCAACCTTTACGCCCATCGGGTAAAATCAAAACGGCCTGGGAACCGGGAACTTGCACCCTCATTCTTAGCTATCGGAAGAATTTCGGTTTATTTTTTATCCCCGAAAAAATAAAAAACACCTCCCACGCTTAATATTAACACAATAGCAGCCGCATACGGGAACCATTTTATCTTCCGAACAGATCGACTGGATCGTGCTTTCTATTTGGAGTTGCCACCATCCTCTCTCCTCTCCCTCCTTCTTCCGTTTTCACGAAACGGGAAATACTTTTTCCACGTGTTCGCTTGACAACATTCGTTGAAAAAGTTCTTCATGCCTCGGGGAAACCGATTCCATTCGTTCAGTTTTTTTCCTGCGCATTGTCCGTCATTCCCTGTATATGCAGGAAAATCAACCGGGCTATATGTTCTTCTTTGCTTAACATCTTTTTGGCTTTTTATACTAAAGCGATTTGGGGTGCGTTTGGTGTAATAAAAAAAATCACTTTTTTCTCACTTTTTTATTATCATCTCTGTATTTGCAAGTTAGCATCTTCGTTTTCTGGCAATAGATGTCGAACAGATACAAAAGCATCTATTTATAAATCATTGATTTACAAGAAAGATATTTATAACAGTCCAAAAGATGCAATCAACGGGGTTACAAGTTAAAAATATAATCCATATTTTCAAGGAAAGAGAATTCAAATGATCAAAACACAATAAAATGAGAAAACTATTATTTTTATTCATGCTGATCTGTACCATGCAGTTACACGGGCAGACAGTGGAATGGATGGGGATTACCTCCGTCGGTAGAGTTTCCGGCTTTCGGGACATGAAAACGGGAAAACAAAACATTTTCCCAAGCGGATTTATTAACTCTTTTCCACGTTTAATATCGAAAACTCCAAATCCCTGCCGTGTGGGCGAACAAGAACTACAATATCACTCTCTAACTTGGGAAACTGCAACCGTGAATTATTAACATTGTTATCTCTCAAAATAAAAGTGCCGTTCCGGCAATTGGATTATATATGCCCGTTCATAGGAAAACACGCAATGGATGAGCGGAAAACTGCAATTTTCATTTACAGAATGCCAGTTTACGTGGATGGAAGTGAAAAGAATTCACTTATATACAAGCCAAAGGGAACCAGAAGCCGTAAACTAAAAGTAGCCTGCAATGGGTTTCAGGAAAACATTCCATCATCGTGAAAAGCTTGCAAACAGCTTTGAAACTATTTTTCAGCTCAATTTATTGCAGATCCCGAATTCAAAAAGGATACCCCCGGTGGATTTTACCTTATCCCCCAAGCGCGGGAAAAATATACTGGACGTACTAGACGGTCCAGAATCGGAGGAATTCAAGTTTCTCCGAAATACCTGATCATGGCGAAGGTGAGATTATAAAAGGTAAAAAGCAATTCCATGACGAACGTGTACAGAATTGCCGACAAAGAGAGATCATTATACACGTTCTACGGCGGCAATATCGTAACGACTTGGATACCCGGAGAGAAGACAAGTTATGCTTACCTGATAAAAGAAGGAACGGGAAACTCCTATACACCGACATTGAGCAGCCAAAAATTGGAACGCCTGTTTCGGGACGATCAGACGATCAGTTCCTTCATGGTCACTGACCGGAGTTATCTTATCTATTACAAAAAAATGAAAATTACACCCCGAAAGAATGGGAACCCGCAAACTCGACGGGATCGAAGATCGACAAGCTTATTATCGCAATCGGTATTTCCTATGCAAATATGATTTGGCAACGGAGCATATACATACCGCTTAACTTGGGTAACCAAACGACTTCCATCATGGACATCAGTCACGATGGTAACCAAATGTGGCCGGGGATACCGATTACATGCTTACTTATTCCGGTATGGGAAAGACGGGAAAATCACGAGAATAGAATGTCAGGTGATCTCGTACAAAAGATCAGTTTGGCTCAAAACGGAAATACCGGGATCTACACTGCCTCAGACGAGTTACCTGACGCGGGTCTATACCTTGACTTGGCAAACCTCAATGCACAGGAATGGGGCCGATCCGCAAGGTGAACAATACAAAATATTAGAATTCGGACAGTAAAGGCTGGGTTCTGTTACAAGAAGATACGACGGACGCTATTATCTTCCACGGCAAATTTCGATCCCAAGAAAAAATACCCGATGATCGTGTATTACTACGGGGGAACAACCCCGGTAGAAAAAGGACTTTCGAGGAAGATGGCCATTCAATCTATACGCTGCGAATGGATATGTTGTATACGTGATGCACCCTCTGGTGCGACCGGGTTCCGGACAAGAATTTTCAGCCCGTCATCAAAACAACTGGGGTAAAATCACGGCAGACGAAATCATTGCCCGCACGAAAGCATTCTTGAAAGCACATCCTTTTGTGGATGCACAACGTGTCGGATGCATGGGGAGCCTCTTACGGTGGATTCACAACCATGTACCTGCAAACCCGCACGGACATCCCATTTCACATGCCGGAATTTCCTCCATTTCAGTTACTGCAAGGGGGGTGAAGGCCATTATCAGCACGAACGCATCGGCTCATGCTTTCCCGTGGAATCGAAAAGGACATCTTCCAGTGGACAAGGTAAAAAACCCCCATGCTTTTGTTGTTGCACGGTACGGCCGATGTAAGGCGTACTGGGTGAAAGTATCCAGTTCTACACCGCACTGAAACTTGGGCAAAGACGTGGAACCCCGTATTAATCAAGAATGCCGATCATGCCGTCGTGGATTACAAGTGAATCATCTATAACACCATCATGGCTTATTTTTGCCAAAACCTGAAAGGTGAACCCGCTTGGTGGGAAAATATGTACAAACAAGAACTTATAAATAGTTTAGAATTTAGAGTTTAGAGTTTAAAGTGAAAAATATCCCGGCTAAAACAAAAATTCTAAACTCTAAACTTAAAAAAAATTCAAGAAATTTAGTGAAAGGAGATTTCAAACCGGAAGCATACCAATCGATCCGCATCACACAAGGATACCTCTCTTCCGTACCGGAACGTACCAACTGAGTACGCAATCAAAGGAGAGCAGGGTTTCTCACGATCAAGGGAAAGGAATCACTCCGGAATCAGCCGTTATGAATGGGAAAAAGAAATTACTTTTTAAACGAAGCGGAAAATTGCTACAGCTCTGCGAACCCGGTGTTATCGACAAAATCCGTTATCTTGTTAAATCCGGAAAACATACCTTCGAGGTGGATAAATTTCATGGGGAAGAATGAAGGATTAGTCATGGCAGAGATTGAATTAAAACGAAAATGAGAAATTTCAACGAAACCTGCGTGGCTTGATAAAGAGGTGACCGGAGACAATCGGTATTATAAACGCCATGTTGACAAAAATATCCCTTACACGAAGTGGTAAATATTCTGATTTCAATGCTTATTTTCGCAGCATGAAACAGACACCAAAAAGAAAACGGTGGTTTACCGGCCTCCATCTTGTGGACGTTAGCTATTGTAGCCGGAATATCCGTCGCCAATTTATATTATAACCAGCCTTTGCTGAACATGATACGTCAAGATCTGAACGTATCGGAATTTCATACCAACTTGATTGCCATGATACCCAGATCGGGTATGCATGATAGGATTACTCTTTATCGTTCCATTGGGGGACTTGTTTCAACGGAAAAAGATCATTATCAACTTTTTCTGATCCTCTCCCTTTTAACCATTGGCTAGCCATGGCCCCGATCAACGTAATTCTAGGAGCCTCACTGGTGACAGGTAATCTGTTCCATGGTCCCGCAAATCTTTATCCTGATAGCCTCACAATTCTCCCGACCCGAACACAAGGGGCGTAACGTGGGAATCGTGGTGTCGGGGCTTTTAACCGGAATTCTGGCCTCACGGGTAGTCAGCGGGCTTGTGGGTGAAATATTCCGGTGGAGAGAAATGTACTATATTGCAGCCGTTCTCATGTTACTCTGCTCTGTGGTAGTTATGAAAGTCCTACCGGATATTCAACCACCTGAAATTTCCGAAAAGGTAAATACAGCGAACTGATGAAATCTGCCTCTTCAGTGAAAGTTATTGAAAACCCATCCGCAACTGATGCGCCTCTGAAACCCTATTCTAAATTTATTGCCGGTTTATGTTTCGGTTCATTTCTAACGCTATGGTCCTGTCTGGCATTCAAAATGGGACAAGCTCCCTTCATGCCGGGAGTAATATTATCGGGATGTTAGGATTATGTGGTATTGCCGGGGCCTTATCTGCCTCACTTGTCGGAAAATACGAAACAAGTGGGTGTCCGACGTTTTAACTTCATCGGTTGCGGGTTAATTCTCCTCTCTTGGTCAACTTTATACCGGACAAAACTGTACATTGCCATTATTGCAGGCATCCTGATTGACATCGGGATGCAATGTATCCAGATTAGTAACCAGACCTCTTTGTTCGAACTTTGCCCTTCCGCCTCCAACCGGGTAAACACGACCTTTATGACGACCTATATTTCATCGGAGGCCCTTGGGGACCTTTTCTTGCCGAACCTGCTGGCATTGGTTCGATGGGCCGGAGTCGCGGAATCGGCAGCGTGTTAGCAACAACTTCCCTACCGGATCACGGCCTGTAACCGGGAAAAAACGGTGTAGATTCATGATCGACATACCCATCACGCTTTTAATTTTTAGATACTTTGATTTCCGACGAAAAGCAGCACGCTGCCGAAAATTTAAAATTTTCATCAAAAATATAGGCATGGAAGATCCTTAATCGGTAGCGGATAACATCCGCATCCTTTCGCTCTATGGTTGAAAAAAGCAAAATCAGGTCGTAGGAGGTGCAATGGGTGGCGCTGATTACATTAACATGTTGTATTCTCAATTCTGAACTTCGATCCGGATGATATGACATGGGCAAACCGGGACCGTTTCTTCCTTGACCGGGACATATGTCTCGATGTTGTATTCTATGTTGAGCCTGATCGGCACGTATAGCATGGAAGACCTGAAAAACCGTCAATGGGGAAGTGTAACCCGGACACCAGGAAGTGGATTTTAAACGAGGCGTGGAAAACACGCCTCCGGCCCTCTCGGTCAGGTCATGCCATGGCAGTGGAGCCACTGTGCAGAGCGTTTTCTGGTAGCTCGTTTCGGAGAATGGATGGCTCACAAAAGGCACGCTTTATCTCTGACAGTGTGCTGGAAGATTTCTAGAGAGCCGGACGTATTGCGGGAACACTGGACTATCCAACCTGATCATGTTTTTATGATGATGCAAACGAAGTACAGCTATCCACCCGCGTGAATGAAGTAACCTGCGAGGATACTGCTGCCAAATATCAGGCTTGGGGGGTGGAACGTGATCACGATCAACGGAATAACGCTGACGAGATCATCAAAGCTTACAAGCTGCCAATGCTGAAAAAGAACATCAGACTTGGATTATCGGTAAAACTTTGATGCGTAAAGGAGCCATGGGGTCTAACGGGGAAGATTTCTCCGACAAGGTTTCCACCACGGACAACCTTTAACCGGAGCCGGGGCTTCTATCGAAAAGACGATCGAAAACTTGGGTGGAGATCCGCAGAACCCGTTCACGATCTTCCCGGAAGTAGCCGGAGTTCTATGCTAAAGTCCTTTGATGAAAAACGGGCTTACGCCAAAGCTAAAAAAGCAGAGCAGGCAGCTTGGGAAAAAGCAAACCCGGAATTAGCAGCCAAACTGCACAAATTCTTATCTGGTAAAGTTCTTGAAATTGACTATAAAGCAATCCAACATAAAGCAAACATTCCACACGTGCCGCTTCGGCTGACGTGTTAGTAGCCTTAGCTCAACAGGTAGAGAACATGATCGTTTCTTCTGCCGACTTGAGAATTCTGACAAGACCGACGGATTTATCAAAGGTGGAGCCCGTAACCTTGTGAAAGCGTGATTTCAGCGGGGCATTCTTCCAAGCCGGAGTTGCAGAGTTGATCATGGCTGTAATCTGTAACGGCATCGCTCTTCACGGGGGTATCTTCGTGGCTTGTGGAACTTTCTTCGTGCTCTGACTGCTGGGCTGAAACCTGCCGTACGTTTGGCAGCCTTGATGGAAGTTCCCTGTGGAACACGTTTGGTCTCATGATGCCTCCGCGTGGGAGTAGATGGACCGACTCACCAACCGATCGAGCATGAAGCGCAATTACGTTTGATGGAAAAACTGAGAATCATTCCGAAAATGAGCTTGTTGGGTCTCTGGGTGTCCTGCCGATGTTGAGACCTGCTGTTGGAAAATGGCTATGGAAATAATACTTACCCCTACCGCTTTAATCCTGTTCAGACAAACATCACGGATCTTCCGGGAACAGATCGATGCGCTTTACAAGCGGAAAAAAGGTGCTTTACGTGGTATGCAAAACCGGAGAGAACCCGGATGTCGTGTTAGTTGCTTCCGGTTCTGAAAGCCACTTCGGTGGAAGTTGGTTAAACTTCTTTCAGGAACGGAAAGGAATCACCGCACAGATCGTGTCCAGATCTCTGAAGGTTTGTCGCCACCAGCCACAAGCATACCAAGAACAAGTGCTGGTCCCGGCTAACACCGAAATACGGACTGACAGCAGGTTTATCCGTTACCTGAAGGCTTGGTTGTTGCAATGGCCGTATTCACGGTGTAAACCACTTCGGATACCTGGCCCCCGCTAAAGTATTATTTCGATGAGAAATTCGATTCACTGGAGAATGTATCACCATATGAAATGTTAGAAAGTAATTTTCAATATCGTTAAATATCAAACGGAGTAACGATGGTTGCTCCCGTTTTCTTTCCTTTCGTGACAACTAATTTTATTTATTCTAAAAAAAGGAAATACTTGCATACACGATAAATATGTACTATCTTTGCAGACGCAAAACAGAAGATGTTTTGACTAATATGCGGGATGGAGCAGTTGGTGACTCGTTGGGCTCATAACCCAAAGGTCGTCTGTTCGAGTCAGGCTTCCCGCTTTGCAAAATGGAGATCGAAATCGATCTCTTTATCTTTCTCCCTTATAGTAAACTTAATTTTCAACCGCCCCTTCTATCCTTACCTAAAACGCAAAGGGGGCTGGGCCACGACACTAACATAGCATATACATACACCAATGTTCATGCTATGCGCACGATGTTCATGCTATGTTCGTGATCAAAGGAAATCTCATACCCGTTTCGACGATAATAATTTACCCTACGAGTAGTCATCTCATCCGTGGTCGGTTCCTCCAACAATCGCATACCGTCTAAATGTTCTGCTATATAGTCCAACACCTGTTGTCCGATTTTCAAATTGCGCATCGGGGTGAAAACGGCTAAATGTTCGAGGTAGTAAAAATCCGCATATCCCAGTAGATAAACAAACCGGACAAAACACCGTTCGTCTCGATAGCATTAAAATACATTTCCGGTTTCTCGCTTATCAACCGTTTCAATTGCTTGGCATTGCGTCTCTCCTCCTCCGGAAAGCCTCCTCATAAAGGGAAAGAAGTTTGTAAACGAATATCTGTCGGCTCTGTTATTCTAATCAAAATTCACCATAACACGAATTTTAATTTTATTCTTATTTTATAAATGACGGATCAAACGTTTCATGGAAAAATGTCCCGGCTGACTGACAGGACGATAAACACGGCAACCAGCACGATAACAACTCCTAAAGTATTTGCCCTATTCCAAAACGTTCCTCTAAAAACAAAACCCCCATACTCACTGCCGTCAGGGGTTCCATGCATCCCAGAATGGCAGCCGTGGTTGAACCCCGTGCTGTGGCTGGCTAATATTAACGTTAAATCGGACACAAGAGTTGGGATTAAAGACAGCAAAAAAAAAAAAAAAAAAAAAAAAAAAAAAAAAAAAAAAAAAAAAAAAAAAAAAAAAAAAAAAAAAAAAAAAAAAAAAAAAAAAAAAAAAAAAAAAAAAAAAAAAAAAAAAAAAAAAAAAAAAAAAAAAAAGATATGCACCACGGCATTCCGCATTCGGCATCATATCCAATCCCTGCCCTTAACAGAATGTTGGCTCCAAAGATGATTGTACAACAAAATAACATATAAAGGTCATTTTAATCATCCATGTGCTGTATACACAGGATTTATTTACACCTCATCGATATATATGGCATAAGTCACCACGGCTCCATTGTTCACAGAAAAGTCCTTTTCAAACTCGTCACTCCTTCCCTTCACCACTGCTTAACAAATAGACCTCTAGAATAGCCAGGTACCGTGGCAATGGATACCGAGAGTGATATTTTTATCTTTGAAAGCAATCATGATAGCGGGTAACGCCACCGGATAAAGAAAAATGAATCGTTGTGGCCACCCCAATTAGAATGTGCAGGTAAGATGCTGTCAGGAGTGAAGTAGAGGCATACGCTCCTCCTAACAGGAACATTGTTCCAAACTCCTTAAAGTAACCCGAAGATCCGTACGCCGTAATAGCAAATAGGCAACCCACGACCACCGCGGAAATGGCAAAACGATAAAACACACACGGAGTCCAACGCCCTCCTGCATGGCCGGAAGCAAACAATGGAATCAACCCGAAACGTGGATGATGAAATCATCGCCAATAGTATTACACCTTTCAACTGCCTCATTCTATTTTCTATTTCCTAAATTAAGCAGGCACAAAAGGTCTGTAAAATTCCTAACTTTTCAATTTACATATGTAATCATCACCTAGTACATTAGATTTCGTACGATTGGTATCTAAAATTACTAATTCCGCCCTGATCCTACTTAACGATACCTGCGAAATACCTAAAAATGATGCTATATGGCGGCAGGACCTTCTTTAGAATCTCCGGTTCCCGCTCAACCAATAAATGCTTAACTCCGAGGCTGACATAAAATGGCGTTCCGCCAAATAATTTTCGAATTTCAATATAATCCCGTCAGACATCCGTCGTCCCCCAATTTGCCAGTTCAATATTGGAATCAAATAAACATTTTAATGTTTCCATTTGATATTTTCAACAATCACATTCTTCCAGCAGCTCCACGTTCCCGTACCCGGCAGTTGAAACATATACCCGTTCATGGACAAAGGGACATACCCGGAGGCAAAACCAGATCGTAATATCCTTTATCCTCCTTATGGAAAAACTTCGGGCAAATCCTTCTTTATTACAAAAATAAGTATATTTTGCAACCGTTCCCTCCCGCATCAATAATTCTCCTTTAGGAAGAACTCTTCCGTGTGACCGGAGCAATAAACGAACGGTTTCCCATCCGATAACGGGTAAGCCTCCTATTTTCCTGATAAAAACCTCCATGATCTAAACCTTTTCGGTAAAGATACGTAAATTCGAGCAGAAACTTAAAATTAACTGCTCACATGTATAATTTTTCTATAAAGAAATAAAATCTACATTTCTATTTACAATTTTGGTATACCTTTTGTCTATTCGACTCTGTGTCGCCTTATAAGGCGTTTAAAGTTATACACCTAATGCCACTAATTAAAATCTAGCATATGAAAATTAAAAAGTCAATGATTATTTTGTCTCAAAGATTGATTGTTGGCTTTATGTTAGAACTGCTCTTTTGCCTGCGAAAACAAGCAGGCAGGACACCAAGCGGGAGTTCCTGAATAGCCACCGGTCATCACGATTGAGCCCAGCGTATCAAAGTTGAATACCTTCTCTACCCGGCAACAATCAAGGGGTGTCAGGACGTTGAGATTCGTCCGAACGTGAGTGGATTCATCACGAAGTTATGCGTGGATGAAGGTTCGTGTAGTAAAGAAAGGTCAAACTGTTTGTTATTGACCCCGTACAATACGAGGAAGCCGTGAACGTGGCCCGTGCAGCTGTTAAGGTTGCAGAAGCAGGAGTTGCAGCAGCGGCGCTCACCGCCGAGAATAAAAAATGCTGGCGCAAAAACATTATCAGCCAGTACGAATTACAACGGCAGAAAACATTACACAACAGAAAGCTAATTTGGCCCAAGCCAAAGCCCAGTTAATCAACGCTGAAAAAACCTGTCCTACACGCAAGTTTCCAGCCCCAAGGATGGAGTTATCGGAAAGATACCCTATCGTGTCGGTAGTCCTGTTAGCCTCTAGTATGGCAACACGTTAACCACGGTATCAATTCCAAGATGTTCTCGTTTATTTCTCCGCTGAACGAGAAAGACCTTCAAACTAACCCGTCAAAGCAACGGGCTACTCCAAGGAGTATTAAACCAGATGCAGGAATTGGCAATTGGTTGACGGCTCAATCTATTCCGAAAAGGCAAGATAGAAACGTTAAGCGGGTAATTGATCAAACGACGGGTTCTGCCAGCGTGCGTGCCACCTTCTTCCTCCGAACGGGATTCGCGTAGCGGTGGATCAGGAGTTATCCGTTGCCGAGGAATCAGACAACGCGATCATTATTCCCCAAAGGCAACTTCGGAAATCCAAGATAAGAAATTCGCTTTCGTTGTAACAGGACAGTTCTGTTGTAAAAAACCCGAGAGATCACCATACTACCCATTAACGACGGAAAAACTATGTTGTCACTCTCCGGGCTAAACATCGGGGACCGATCGTGTTGAAGGGAGTGGGAACATCCGTGAGAGACGGTATGTCCATCAAAGCAATCACCCCGGCTGAATCGGCAGCCAAACGCCAACAGGCAATCGCCCGATAATGGAAGAACATGAACAAATGACTTTGAATGAATTAAGATTATGAAATTAGATAATTTTATTAAACGTCCTGCTCTTCCACGGTGATTTCCATTATCATCGTGATCTTGGGTATTCTGGGGTTGGTTTCATCCCCGTCACGCAATACCCGGACATCGCCCCCCTACTGTTCGCAAGAATGTCTTACACCGGAGTTAAACGCGAAACGGTGCTTAAACAGCGTGATAGCTCCGTTGGAAGAGCAAATCAATGGTGCGGAAAACATGATGTACATGACTTCTACCGCTACCAACACGGGAGACGCTCCATCGAGGCATATTTAAACAAGGAACAGACCCGGACATGGCCGCGTAAACGTGCAAAACCGCGTGGCCAAAGCGCAAGGATTCCTGCCGCCGAAGTTACCCAAGTGGGAGTATCACCAAGCGTCAAACCAGTATGTTGCTAGGTTTTACCGTTTACAGCACGGATGACCGGTTTGATCAGACGTTCCTTCCAAAACTACATGAAGATTAACTTTGATTCCGCAAATCCAACGTGTTCCCGGTGGTGGGTGACGTGATGGCATTTGGGAGCGGACTACTCCATGCGTATCTGGTTAAAACCCGACGATGGCAATACAGTTAATGCCTTCCGATACGGCTGCACTGGCAGAACAAACATCGAGGCCGCTCCCGGACAATTCGGGAAAGTGGCGATCAATCATTCCAATATATCATGAAATACAAAGGGACGTTCCAGACGACAGAGGAATTGAGGATATAATCATCCGGGCCACTTCCGACGGGGAAAACTCTACGATTGAAAGACGTTGCCCGCATCGAACTGGGTGGATTAAGCTACGGTTATTCGAACAATGCGAACGGTCACCCCCGGAGTCACTAGCATGATCTTCCAGACAGCGGGTTCCAATGCCACGCAAATCATCAAAGACATCGAAGCATTGTTGGAAGATGTTTCCAAAGACTTCCTCCCGGTGTTGAATACAGTATATTACTTAGTGCCAATGACTTCCTGTACGCCTCTATCCACGAGGTGTTGAAAACTTTGATCGAAGCATTTATCCTTGTGTTCCTCGTTGTATTTATCTTCGCAAGACTTCCGGTCCACGTTGATTCCCCGCCATAGCGATTCCGGTTGCTTTGATCGGTACGTTCTTTGTGCTTTACCTGATCGGGTTCAGCATGAACTTGCTAACACTTTGCGCCCTCGTGCTGGCTATCGCAATCGTGGTCGATGATGCCATCGTGGTAGTTGAGGCCGTACACGTGAAACTGGATCAGGGTTATAAATCGCCGTTGAAAGCGTCTATCGACGCGATGAGCGAAATTTCGGGAGCTATCGTGTCGATCACCCTCGTGATGATGGCCGTGTTCATTCCGGTAAGCTTCATCACCGGTACGTCGGGTACGTTCTACCGCCAGTTCGGTCTGACGATGGCAGTTTCCATCGGTTTGTCCGCCATCAACGCTTTGACATTAAGTCCCGCATTGTGTGCCATTTTCTTAAAACCTCACGACAAGAGCGAGGATCACAGAAAAAAGGACCCTTTCATTAACGGTTCCACGCCGCCTTCAATGCCGGCTACGACGTGACATTGAACAAATACAGAAAGGGATCAATTTCTTCATCAACCACAAGGTAATCACGTTCGTGACAGTAGTTGCCAGCATGGTGGTCCTTGTATTCCTGATGCAGAAAAACCCCGACGGGATTGGTACCTAATGAAGACACGGGAACCTTCTTCGTGATCGTTGACCTCCCACCTGCCACATCATTGGAAACCACGCAAATCGCCTTGGCACAGGTGGACAGTCTAATCGCCAACAATCCAGCTGTTTCCGACCGGACTGAAATTGCCGGGTATAGCTTCATTGCCGGACAAGGTAGTTCTTACGGTACGTTTATCTGCCGTCTGAAACCGTGGGATGAACGAAGCAAAGGCCAAGATGTAAACAGCGTGATCGGACAATTATACATGCAAACCGAAGGATTGATCAAGGATGCACGAGTATCTATTGTTCGCCCCACCGATGATTCCGGGATATAGCTTGACGAATGGATTCGAATTCAACCTTCAAGACAAAACAGGCGGTGATTTGAACGAGTTCTTCAACATCACCCAGAATTTTGGAAAAACTAAATGCACGTCCGGAAATCGCCGCGGCACGAACTTCATTTAACCCGAATTACCCGCAATACATGGTAGACATTGACGTGGCCAAGTGTAAAGAAGCCGGACTATCCCCAACGTGTTACTGTCTGCATTGCAGGGATATTACGGAGGTCTATACGCCTCTAACTTTAACCGTTTCGGAAAAAATTGTACCGTGTCATGATTCAGGCTGATGCCAATTTCCGTGCCAACCCGGAAACCTTAAACCAAATCATGGTTAGAAACGGAAATGAAATGGCACCGATTACCCAATTGTTACGCTACGCAAGGTATACGGTCCGGATAACATCAACGTTTCAACATGTTCACGGCCATTAGCGTGAACGGTTCTCCTGCCGACGGATACAGTTCCGGACAAGCCATCAAAGCTATCGAGGAAGTGGCAGCAGAACATTGCCCACCGGTTTCGGATATGAATTCTCCGGTATGACCGTGAGGAACAAAGTGCCAGCGGAAGTACAACTGCGTTAATCTTCGTACTCTGTCTCGTGTTCGTGTACCTGTTACTGAGTGCCCAGTACGAAAGCTATATTCTACCATTGGTTGTTATACTTTCGTACCCTTCGGGTTAATGGGCAGTTTCATATTTGCACAGTTCATGGGTGTTGAAAACAACATCTACATGCAGATTGCCTTTGATCATGTTGATCGGTCTATTGGCGAAAAAATGCCATCCTGATCACCGAGTTCGCCCTTGAAAGACGTCAGTCCGGAATGAGCATTGTCTCTGCCGCCGTATTGGGTGCTTCCGCCCGTCTCCGTCCGATTTTGATGACCTCTTTGGCCATGGTAATCGGTTTGCTACCGATGATGTTCGCTAGCGGTGTTGGTGCAAACGGTAACAGCACGTTGGGCTCCGGAGCAATTGGTGGTATGTTAATCGGTATGATTTGCCAGATTTTCACGGTACCTGCCATGTTCGTTGCATTCCAATACCTGCAAGAGAAGATTAAACCGATCGAATGGCATGACACGGATAACACGGAACTTGAATCTTGAAACAGAACAATACACAAAATAAAGAAAGATGAAACAAGTTGTTATATACACGATATGCATGGGTGTCCTGTTAAGCAGCTGTAACATTTTACAAGAAATACAACCGCCCGGACGTGGATATGGAAGGCCTGTACCGGGACCCGATTTCTGTAAATGACACACTGGTATCGGATACCACGAACATGGGTAATTTACCTGGGAAGAGGTATTCACGGACCCCAATTACAGAAATTAATTCGTCAGGGACTGGAACAAAACAGTGACCTGCAAACTGCTATCTTGAAAGTGAAAGGGCAGAGGCAGGATTAATGTCCTCGCTTGGCATACTTACCTTCCCTAGGTTATCTCCTCAGGGAACAGTGTTTTGACAAAAGCTGCCGCCACGCAGTTACTCGCTCCCGGTCGTTTCCAGTTGGGAACTTGACCTGTTCGGCAAATTAACGATATAAACGCGGGCAAAAGCGACCTTACTACAAAGCGAGGCGTACAAGCAAGCCGTTCAGACACAAGTATTTCGACGATTGCCAACACATATTACACGCTGCTCATGCTGGACAAGCAGCCATCTGGAAGGAACAGCCGTATTATAGCAAAGCGTGAAACCATGAAAGCGATGAAAGAGGCCGGGATGGTAAGCGAGGCCGCTGCTCGCAAAGCGAGCTAACAGCTACGCGATTGCCGCCTCTATTCCCGACTTGAAAAAAGCATCTGGAAGCGGAAATTCACTTTCTCTATTGCTGAAACAAGCCCCACAGCGTATCGAACGAGGTAAGCTGGAAGATCAATCCCTGCCCTACCCTGTTAAATGTCGGTATACCCGTTCAATTATTATCGAACCGTCCGGACGTGAAGTCGGCCGAAAGCATTAGCACGTTTTACAATACGAACCAAGCCCGTTCGGCATTCTACCCGCGAAAATATCAATCAGCGGAACGCTCAGCTGACAATAGCTCGGGTCATACATCACGAACGGGTAAGATGATTGCCTCTGCTGTGGAATCCGCTGACACAACCGATCTTCAACCGGGAGCCCTCACGGCCCGTTTAAGAGTTGCCAAGGCACAACAAGAAGAGGCCTTGATTAGTTTTTGAACAGGCAATATTAAACGCAGGAAGTGAAGTTAGCAACGCGCGTTGGTGCAGTACCAAACGGCACAAAGACAAAATAGAACAACGTGAAAAGCAGATATTTTCTTTAGAAAAA
>VOFG01003726.1_pt1 | contig 19316 bp, 29 predicted proteins | sample 5384171 | NCBI WGS metagenome assembly VOFG01 (sample SAMN12384726, study PRJNA508395) | human gut metagenome | isolation source: healthy gut F | host: Homo sapiens
ACCGGCGCATCCACGGCTCGCTTGACGCGCGCAGCGCTTCGCCCGGGCGCATCCACTCGACGCCGCTGTTCTCGTCCGGCTTTTCACGCAGGGCGGCGTCCTCCGACTGCAGCAGGTACGTCACGTTCAGGTGGACGTGGCTCGGGACGTAGCGCCCGCGCTTTTCGTGCCCCTCCACGGCCAGACACTCCAGCGAGAAGATTCCGTCCGTGAGCGGGCGCAGCCGCCGCAGACCCGTCTCCTCCGTGACCTCGCGCATCGCGGCGGCGAGCAGATCCTCCCTCGCCATCGGCGTGCCCGCCGGCCCACGACCACGAGCGGTAGAGATTGTGCCAAACCATCACGACGCGCGTGCGGTCGGGGCTGAGCACCCACGCCGAGGCCGTGAGGTGCGCGCTCTCGTTCTCGCGCAGCAGCGCGTCCGAATGCTCATGCAGGAAGCGCAGCATCACCGCGCGGTCGCGCTCCTCCTGCTCGCAGCCGGGGACGAAGCGCTCGATTTCCTGATAGATTCCCACGGTCATCAGCCTTTTTTTTTCAGATAAACCGCCCGGTAGACGATTCCGACGAGACACCCGCCGACGATGTTCCCAAGCGTCACGGGCAGGAGATTCGACAGCAGAAAGCCGCCCCAGCCGACGTTTGCGCCGAGGAAGATGCCCGCGGGGAGATAGAACATGTTGGCGATGCTGTGCTCAAAGCCGCAGAGCACGAACACGAAGATTGGCCCGTAGAGCCCGATGAACTTCTCCGCCGCGCTCTCGCCGACCTGACTCATCCAGACGGCGATGCAGACGAGGAAGTTGCAGAGCACGCCGCGCAGCAGCGCCGCGCCAAAGGGGAGCGACGCCTTCATCTCCGCTGTCGCGATAACGGCATCGCGCACGACGTCGAGCGTCCCCGCCGCGCTGCACAGCCCGGCGACGAGCACCGAGCCGAGGAAGTTCCCGAGGTAGACGAGCGCCCAGCTGCGCAGCAGCGCCCGCAGGCGGATCTCCCGCTCGAGCAGCGGGATGATGAGCAGGCAGTTGCCTGTGAACAGCTCGCTCCCGGCGAGGACGACCATTGTCAGTCCGGCGGGGAAGATGGCCGCGCCCGCGACCTTGCCGACATAGACGTTTCCGAATGTGGCCGCCGCGCCCGCGAGCGCGATGAACGCGCCGGCCAGCATGCCCAGCAGCAGAAGCCGTACGGCGGTCTGCTCCGTTTTGATTTTTCCGAGGGTGAGATAGCCGCGCGCCACCTCTGCGGGATTTTTTCATGTAGTCCTCCTGTTTTCTCTTGTCAATCGGGGGTAGAGTACCAGTATAGCAAAAAGCACCCCGCTGACAATTCCGATTTCCGGGGAGGCATAAGCAGTCGTTAAAAAGCCATAAAAATATGTCAAGACACTTGCACAGACAGACAAAATGTGTTATGAGGAGCATACTCAAGAGTGAAATCTATATTATGGTGAGGAGAAAGCGGCATGAAGGGCCTGCAGCCGAGCGGCATCCGCCGCCGCAACAAGATGATCTATGCGGCCGTGGTGCTGTTTCTGGAAAACGGCTATGAAAAAGACGACCACGGCGCAGATCGCGCGCCGCGCGGGCATGTCGGCCACGTCGTTTTCGCCGCGTTCCCGAATAAAGAGGCGATTCTATACGCGCTTGTGCGCGAGATGCTCGCCGAGCAGTTCAAGTGGACGGAGCGTCTGCTGGGCGAGAGACCGGATCCGCTGCTGCTCTACTGCGCGGAGACGGCGCTGCAGATCCACATCACGGAGCTGTCTCCGGAGCTGCGCGAGTTGTATATGACGGCCTATTCGCTCCAGAGTACGTCGGAATACATCTACCAGAACATCTCAAAGAAGCTGGAGACGTTTTTCGCGCCGTATCTGCCGGGCGCACAGGCGAGCGATTTCTACGAACTGGAGATTGCCTCGGCGGGCGTAATGCGCGGCTTTTATGGGCCGCCCCTGCGACCTGTATTTCACCATAGAGCGTAAGCTCCGCCGCTTTCAGCTGCTGCATGCGGCTGTACTGCGTGCCGGAGGAGAAGCAGGAGTATGGGTCATCGCGCGGGTGCTGCAGATGGATCTGCGCACACAGGCACAGGAGATCGTCGGCGAGGCGGTGCGCCGCGCGGAGGCGGGGTTTGAAGCAGTGATGGCGGATACCGGACAGGCCTGAAGGGAGCCTGTGCAGAGGGGGATCCGCGTTTCATACATGGAAGGGTTGGGGAAGCCCCGGAAAGGTCACCAAGGCCGCCGCACTGCCTGTGCGGCGGCCTTGGTGCGCTTTTTACCGGCGCTTCCGGACGGGCTGGGGGCTCTCAAAGAGCCAGCGCCGCAGCCGCGGCCACGCGATGTCCAGCAGCACGAGTCCCAGCCCGATCGCGACGGAAAAAGAGCGTCACGACCTGCACCGTATCCCGGATTATGCCGCTGCTCACGAGCCAGCGGCAGCCGAGGGCGTACGTCTCCAGCCGCCAGAAAAGCGGCGTCAGCACCGCCGCGATGCCGAGATAGCGCAGCACATGCGAGCGCTGCGCCGCGCGCCCATCCAGCGTCCGCTGCAGCTCGCCGACGGCACGCTCCACCGCGCAGGTTTTGTCATACACCTCCCGCACAGTTACGAGCGGGCGCGGCCCTGTCTTTTTCGGCCGGAAAGAAATCATGGGAAGTCCTCCTTTGTGTGTCTTGTGGGGCCATTGTAGCACAGGCAGGAGCGGCTTCCTTTTTAGCGGGGGCTTTGCAATACCGCGCGGAACATCGTACAATAGTAGAACATGAATCGAACGGAGGAACCGCCCCATGCAGCCACGCGAAGCACTCAGACAATATTTCGGCCACAGCGATTTCCGACGCGGGCAGCGCAAGCTGATCGAGGCCGTGCTCGGCGGGCGGGACGTGCTCGGCGTGATGCCCACGGGCGGCGGCAAGTCAATGTGCTACCAGATCCCGGCGCTCTGCCTCGGCGGGACGACGCTGGTTATCTCGCCGCTCATCTCGCTGATGAAGGATCAGGTCGCGGCGCTCAAGAGCGCGGGCATCTCCGGCGGCGTACATCAACAGCTCGCTCTCGGGCGAGGAGCTGCGCGACGTGTACCGCCGCGCCTATAAGGGGAGTACCGCCTGCTCTATGTCGCGCCCGAGCGGCTGGCGCGAACCGGGTTTTTCGGTGAAGCTGGCGCAGACGATCTCCATCCCGCTCATCGCCGTCGACGAGGCACACTGCATCTCACAGTGGGGACAGGACTTCCGCCCGAGTTACCGGGAGATTGTCGATTTCATCGACGCGCTCCCGCAGCGCCCGGTGACGGCCGCGTTCACCGCGACCGCGACGGCGCGGGTGCAGGAGGACATCGGGCGCCTGCTCGCCTGCGCGGCCCGCTGCGCAGGTGACGGGCTTTGACCGGCCGAACCTGTATTTTGAGGTGCGCCCCCGCGCAAGAACGGGACGCTCCTCGCCCTCGTGCGCGAGCGGGTGGGGGCGTTGCGGCATCGTCTACTGCGCGACGCGCGCCGCGGTCGAGCGCGTCTGCCAGTCGCTGCAGGACCGCGGGCATCCCGGCCACGCGCTACCACGCGGGACTGGACGAGGAGGAGAGGCGGCGCAATCAGGACGACTTCCAGTTCGACCGGCGGACGGTTATGGTCGCGACGAACGCTTTCGGCATGGGCATCGACAAGTCGAACGTCAGCTTTGTCATCCATTACAACATGCCGAAGAGCCTTGAGGCCTACTATCAGGAGGCGGGCCGCGCCGGACGCGACGGCGAGCCCGCGGACTGCATCCTCCTGTTCGCCCCGGCGGACGTGGAGACGGCGCGCTTTCTCATCGACAACGGCGGCAGCGACGCGCTCAGCGAGGAGGAAGCCGCGCTAGTGCGGCAGCGCGACATGGAGCGCCTGCAGGCGATGGTGGGCTACTGCCGCACGGCGAAGTGCCTGCGCGGATACATCCTCGACTATTTCGGCCAGCAGCACGCCGATGCCTGCGGCAGCTGCGGCAACTGCCGCGCGAAGTACCGCGCGGAGGACATCACCACCCACGCGCAGATGATTCTCTCCTGTGCCGTCCGCATCCGCGACGCCCTTGGCTACGGTGTGGGCAAGACCCTGCTCATACAGGTGCTGCGCGGCAGCCGCGACCAGCGCGTGCTGCAGCTGCGGCTCGATAAGCTCCCGACGTACGGCCTGCTCGCGGAGCTCCCGGAGAGCGCCGTCCGCGCGCGGGTCGAATATCTCGAGATGGAGGGCTATCTCAAAACGGACCCCGACCACGGGGCGCTCCTGCTGACGCCGCAGGCGCGCGAGGTGCTCTTCCGCGGCAAGACGCTCACCATGCCCGTGCGCATCGAGCAGGAGGAGCGCGCGAAGGCCGGGGCGCTCCCTGCCCGCGGACGCCGATCTGTTTCAGGCGCTGCGCGCGACGAGGGCGCAGATTGCGCGCCGCCGCGGCGTCCCGGCGTATGTCGTGTTCTCGGATGCGACGCTCACGGATATGGCGCGCGCCCCGATTTTCTCGAGGTGTCCGGTGTCGGGCAGACGAAGGCCAGGCAGTACGGCGAGGCGTTTCTGGAGACGATCGCGGCGCACGCGGGGAGAAGTAACGGTGATCTTTCGGCAGAGGGACGGACGGGGTGTCCGTCCCTTTTTGGTATACAAAAAGCCGGAGAACGGTACCCCGTTCTCCGGCTTTATTTTGTCAGCACTTTTAAAATCAATCGTCCCGTTCAGCACGCGCAGGTCATACGGCTCAAACGTCACATGGCGGTACTTCTCCACGTCGAGCGGCACATTCGTCCAGTCGGAGTGCAGGTCGCCGTTCTGCTTGATGAGGATGTCGTAGAGAATGTCGTAGGTCACGCCGTCCTCGCCGGTCTCCACGATGGTGGAATAGGGCAGGGTCTTATGGTACGTCAGGTGCAGCCCCTTGTACTCGAAATGGAAGCCGTTGCGCATGCGGCAGCCGTCGAGCCCCTTGTAGGTGAACATCCGCCGCAGATCAACCGTGTCGACGCGACGCACTTTGCCGCCACCACGGGCTACGGCTACAACGACGCCGGGCGCGACAATCTCGAGCGCGTCTATGCCGACTGCTTCCACACGGAGGCCGCGCTCGTGCGGCCGCAGATCACCTGCGGCACGCACGCGCTGACCGTGGCGCTCAGCGCCAACCTCCTGCCCGGCGACACGCTGCTCAGCCCCGTCGGCGCGCCGTATGACACGCTCGAGGAGGTCATCGGCATCCGCCCGAGCGCCTGCTCGCTCAAGGAATACGGCGTGCACTACCGGCAGGTCGACCTGCTGCCGGACTACGGCTTTGACTATCCTGCCATCGAGCAGGCGCTGCGCGGCGGTGTGAAGCTTGTGACCATCCAGCGCTCGAAGGGCTACGCCACGCGGCCGACGTTTTCCGTGCAGCAGATCGGCGAGCTGATCGCGTTCTGCAAGCGCATCGACCCGAACGTCATCTGCATGGTCGATAACTGCTACGGCGAGTTCGTCGAGACGATCGAGCCGTCCGACCTCGGCGCAGACATGATCGTCGGCTCGCTCATCAAGAATCCCGGCGGCGGGCTCGCGCCCATCGGCGGCTACATCTGCGGCCGCAAGGATGTGGTCGAGCGCTGCGCCTACCGCCTGAGCGCCCCCGGCCTCGGGCAGGAGGTCGGCGCGAACCTCGGGCTCATGCCGGCGTTTTATCAGGGCTTTTTCCTCGCGCCGACCGTGACGGCCGGCGCGCTCAAGGGCGCGGTATTCGCAGCGAATGTCTATGAGCGGCTGGGCTTTCGCTGCATCCCGAACGCGGCGGAGTCGCGCCACGACATCATTCAGGCGTCGAGCTCGGCTCGCCGGGCGCATGGTCGCCTTCTGCAAGGGTATCCAGTCCGCCGCCCCCGTCGACAGCTACGTTCCGCCCTACGCGGTGTATTTCCAGGGTGGCCTGACGTGGTACCACGCCAAGCTCGGCATTCTGATGAGCCTGCAGAAGATGCTCGAGGCGGGGCTGATCGAGCTGTAAATTTGCGGATTTTTTGGGATGCATTCGGCGACATATTTTTTTGCCAGCAGCGGCAAAAAGTATGCAAAAAATGCCGACAAAACCAAGGTTTTGGAATCCTAAGCGCGCCCCGCACGTTTTAGATTGTTGGGGTGCGTGCCGCGCGGGAAAAGTACCCCGCCGGAGGCGGACAAGCCGATTCAATCGCCAATCCACCGCCCAAAGTATCAACTCACAAAAATTGTCCAAAAACAAAAATCACACATACATAGTAAAGGAGAAAGAAAACACATGTGGTTCTGGTTCGCACTCATCGCCCTCCTCTGCTGGAGCGGCTCTGACCTGTTCAGCAAGATCGGCTGTCAGGATGCGGACGACAAATACAGTCATCTGAAAATGGTCATGGCCGTCGGCGTGGTGATGGGCCTGCACGCCGCCTATGAGATCTTCATCGGCGGTACGGAGATCAGCTGGGACGTCATCGTGACGTACCTGCCGGTGTCTCTGCTCTATATTGTCTCCATGACGCTGGGCTATGTCGGCCTGCGCTATATCGAGCTGAGCATCTCCAGCCCGATCTGCAACTCCTCCGGCGCGCTGGTGGCGGTGCTGACGCTCATCACGCGCGGCATCGGCGGGCTGGCCGTCGGCCAGCTGGCGGCGACGGTGCTCGTCTGCATCGGCGTCATCGGTCTCGGCATCGTCGAAGCGCACGAGGACGACGAGCTGCGCGCCGCGCGCCAGCAGGCCGCGAACCGCCGCTACGCCAAGTCCGCCCTCGCGATCATTCTGCCGGTGCTGTACTGCGTTCTCGACGCGCTGGGTACGTTCGCCGACTCGCGCGTGCTGGAGACGCTGGACGAGGACAGCGCCAACTGCGCCTATGAGCTGACGTTCCTCGTCGCGGCGGTCATCTGCTTTATCTATGTCGTCATCATCAAGCGCCAGAAGCTCGTTCCCCGCCGCGAAGCGCCGAAGTACACCGGCGCTATCTTTGAGACGGCGGGTCAGTTCGCGTACATCTATGCGCTGGCGGACACAGAGCACGTGGCGCTGGCCGCGCCCATCATCTCCGCCTACTGCGTGGCCTCGGTGCTGTGGAGCCGCATTTTCCTCAAGGAAAAGCCTCCTGGAAGCACTATCTCATGATTGCGTTCGTCGTTGCCGGCATCGTGATGCTCGGTATGTACGACGAGTAACCCCTGTTTTCACAGAATCTGCACCCGGCGGGCCGCTTTTGGGCGGTTCGCCGGATTTTTTTGAAAAATTTTTTGCCTATATGACCGGTTTCGCCTTGACTTTTTGCGGAAATCCTGTATCATAGTCAACGTTGTAAAGGATGATAACTTTACAGAGGAGGGCTTTTCCATGAAAAACCAGACCTTCCGCATGACAATGCTGCTCGATTTCTACGGCGACGTGCTCACCGAGCGGCAGAAGGAATTTTTTCGATCTGTACTATAACGAGGATCTCAGTCTGTCCGAGATCGCCGAGAATTACGGCATCTCCCGGCAGGGGCGTGCGCGACGTGATCGTCCGCGCCGAGGCCGTCGTGACCGAGCTTGAGGACAAGACCGGCCTGATGAAGCGCTTCATGCAGATCCGCGAAAAGGCCAACGCCATCACGGCGGCCGCCGAGCAGATCAAAACCGTCAACTACCGCCAGTATGAAAATCCGGAGCTCGACGAGCTCGCGGAGCGCATCCTCGGGTGCGCCGCGTCATTAAAGGAGTAACCCCATGGCATTTGAGGGACTGAGCGAAAAACTGAACCAAACCTTCAAACGCCTGCGCGGCAAGGGCCGCCTGACCGAGGCCGACGTCCGCGCCGGCATGAGGGAGGTGCGTTTGGCCCTGCTCGAGGCCGACGTGAGCTACAAGGTCGTCAAGGACTTCGTGGCGCAGGTCACCGAGCGCTGTGTCGGCGCGGACGTGCTCGACAGTCTCACCCCTGCCCAGCAGGTGGTGAAGATCGTCAACGAGGAGCTGACAAAGCTCATGGGCGGTTCCAGCGCGAAAATCGCCACCGCCTCCAAGGGACCCACCGTCGTGATGATGGTCGGCCTGCAGGGCGCTGGTAAGACGACGAACGCCGCCAAGCTCGCGGGGCTCATGCGCCGCCAGTTCGGCAAACGCCAGCTGCTCGTGGCCTGCGACGTGTACCGTCCCGCCGCCATCACGCAGCTGCAGGTCGTCGGCGGTCAGCTCGACATCCCCGTCTTTGAGATGGGGCAGAGCGAGCCCGTCCATATCGCCGAGGAGGCCATCCGCTACGCGAAGGATCACGGCAACGACATGGTGTTTCTCGACACCGCGGGCCGCCTGCATATCGACGAGAAGCTCATGGACGAGCTCAAGGCCGTCAAGGCCGCCGTCCATCCGAACGAGATTCTCCTCGTTGTCGACGCGATGACCGGTCAGGACGCTGTCAACGCCGCGAACGCCTTTGACGAGGCGCTAGGCATCACGGGCGTCATGCTCACAAAGCTTGACGGCGACGCGCGCGGCGGCGCGGCGCTCTCCATAAGAGCCGCGACCGGCAAGCCCATCAAGTTTGCCGGCACCGGCGAAAAGCTCGACATGATAGAGCCGTTCCACCCCGACCGCATGGCCTCGCGTATCCTCGGCATGGGCGATATGCTCACCTTCATCGAGAAGGCCGAGCAGCAGTACGACGAGGCGCAGGCCAAAAAGCTCGAGGAAAAGCTCCGCAAGAACCGCCTGACGCTCTCGGATTACCTCGACCAGCTCGAGCAGCTGCAGAAGATGGGCGACCTCTCCCAGATCGCCGGGATGCTGCCGGGCGGGCTCGGCAAGCAGCTCGATAACGCCCAGCTCGACGAAAAGCAGATGGCGCACACCAAGGCGATCATCCTCTCGATGACGCCGCAGGAGCGTGAGAATCCCCAGATCCTCAACGCCAGCCGCAAAAAGCGCATTGCCGCCGGCTGCGGCCTTCAGGTGATGGACGTCAACCGCCTGCTCACGGGCTTCGAGATGCTCCAGCAGATGACAAAGTCCATGGCGAAGGGCAACTTCCGCGGCATCCCAGGTATGGGCGGCATGCCCGGCATGGGCGGCGGCCGGATGCGCAGCTTCGGCCGCAAGAAGCGGTTCAAATAAGTCAATAAGTGCAGCGGCATTTATGAAATATACAAATCTAATTTACTGTTTTGGAGGAAATGTACAATGGTTAAGATTCGTCTGAGAAGAATGGGCGCGAAGAAGGCTCCTTTCTACCGTGTGGTCGTGGCTGATTCCCGCTATCCCCGCGATGGTCGTTTCATCGAGGAGATCGGCACGTACAATCCCTGCGTCTCTCCCGCCGTCATCAACATCGACGCTGACCGCGCCCGCGAGTGGATCAAGACCGGCGCTCAGCCCACGGAGACCGTCCGCGCTCTTCTGAAAAAGGTCGACGTTCTGTAAGCCGGGGGCAAAACCATGAAGGATTTGCTGCTGTATATCGCCAGAAGCCTTGTGGAGCATCCCGAGCAGGTCACTGTGACCGAGGTGCCGAACGGCGAGGAACTGACGCTGGAGCTGCGCGTGGCGCCCGAGGATATGGGCAAGGTGATCGGCCGTCAGGGCCGTATCGCCAAGGAGATCCGCACCCTCATCCGCTCCCTATGCACAGCGAACCGGACAGAAGGTTTCGGTGGATATCGTAGACTGAAATAAAAAAGCCGGAAGCGATTGCTTCCGGCTTTGCTTTTTGGGTTAGTTCTCCGGCTTGAGGGGGCCGTAGAAGTAGCTGGCTGTGGCGCCGCCGTCGATGGGGAATGTGGAGCCGCTGATGAAGGCACCCTTGCCGCTCATGAGGAGCTCCGCGACGTTCGCGACCTCGTCCGCCGTGCCGGGGCAGCACGCTTGTATGATTTGGCTTACTGCGCAAACTGCGTCTTCAGCAGCTCGGCGAACTCCTCCACATAGTACCCGGGTTGTCCTTTGTTCCATCCTGCGCAGTAGCTGCGCAGGATGGGTTCTTCGCCCCGCACCAGCGGGACGCAGGTGATGGCGGTTCCCGCCGGTGAGGAGTGTTCCGTCCCTCCGCGGGGAGAAAGCCCGCCCGATGCCCACATCGGCACGCCGATCAACCGGTAAACTCCTTCCAACCGCGTGGGGGCGGCGTCCCCGACGCCCCGACGATAGGCGCACAAGCTCCTATATTTCAAACCGTCAGCGGCAGCGGTGCAAGAGGAAGCCGATTCAAAGCTCAGGATACGGTTTGCCGGGAATCCCGCTTGCCGACCGGGAAGGAAGTCAAGAAACCGTCGGCTTCTTGCGCATCTTTTGTGACTTTCTGTGCGTACAGATAGTCACCCGCCGGAAGGAAAGACAAGCCGATTTTACCGCCATTCCTACGTCGGAACAAACCGCCCCTCAGATGCTCTCACGGAACTGCGCAAGACCCTCGCGCAGAAGCTCAGCCGCGGCGCGGCCCTCGCCGCGCTCGATATAGTCCGTGAACCGGCGGGCGTCTCGAGACAGCGCCCCGTGCCCGCGCCGCGGATATACCCCCCGCCAGAACTCGAGGTTCACCTTGCGGAAGGCGTTGAAGATGAGCGGCGTAATCGTGTTGCCGCTTAAAAACGTGATGCCGCGGTGATAGCGCAGCAGTGCCTCGGCAAACTCCTCCTCCCCCGCGCACGGATGCCTCCTCCGCCTGCTGCTGCAGCGCGCGCAGCGCGGCGAGATCCGCCTCCGTGTGATGCGCGGCGAGGTGCTCCATCGCCGGGGCCTCGAGATAGTCGCGCAGCTCGAGGATGCTGCAGGCCGTCTTGCGGTCGGGAAGCCCCCCGTGATAGTCCATGATGGCCATGAGCGTCTCGAGACTGCCCGTCTGGGCATAGTCCGCGACCGTCACGCCCCGGCGGGACGAGACGTCGAAAAGCCCTGCCGCCGCAGCTCACGGATCCCCTCGTGGACGACGGTTTTGCTGATCTTCATTTCATCGGCCAGCTCCCGCTCGGTGGGCAGGCGGTCGCCGGGGCGCAACTCACCCGAGAGGATCAGCCCCGTGAGCTGCTGGACGAAGAGCTCGCGGATGGAGGGCGCGACGATTTCCTGAAACGGCATAATGCAGTCTCCTTTCCTGGTCGGACCACGACCATATAAAATGGTAGCACAGGTTCATGGAATGCGTCAATAGACTTTGCGGAGAAAATAGTTAAAATGGTAACATAGAGCACATCACATGCCGGATTTTCCCGCTTTTCGCGGAAAAAGGCCGGACTATGAAGCTGAAAGAGGAGACAAAGCATGGGAAAGAACATCAATGGCGACCGCCCGACAGCCTTCCCGCTGGAGCAGGAAAAGCTGAATTTCACGATCCCCGTGACGGATCAGCCCCGTGAAAAGGTCGCAAAGCTCGTCAGACCATCACCGACCGCGTGCCGGTGAAGCTCAAGGGCGTGAAGGGCAACGACCCCGAGTACTGGGGCCTTGCGGCGATGGTGACCGACGAGATGGCGGATGTCGCGCTCAAGATGGGCGTGCGCAAGCCGAAGACGATCGAGCAGCTGATGACGCTGACGAAGATGGAGCGCGAGCCGCTGCAGAAGCTCCTCGACGACATGGCGTGGGTGGGCCTGATCGAGTACAATTGGGAAAACCTCGACGGCAAGAATCCGAACCACGAAAAGCGCTATGTCCTGCCGCAGTTTGTGCCGGGCAGCGCGGAGTTTTTCAACATGCGCCGCAGCCAGATGGACGAGCACCCGGAGGTCGCGGCCTTCTTCGAGCGGATGACGTTCCTCCCGCTCGAGAAGATCACCCCCATGGTTCCTCCGGGCGGCGCGGGCATCGGCATGCACGTCATCCCCGTGGAGAAGGCCATCGAGACGGAGCAGGAGGCCATCGGGCTGGAGAAAATCTCCTACTGGCTCGATAAGTACGAAGGCAAGTATGCCAAGAGCATGTGCTCCTGCCGCGCGAGCAAGGAGTACCTCGGCGAGGGCTGCGGCGACGACGCCGGAGCTGGTGCATCGCCGTGGGCGACATGGCGACCTACATCGTTGAGACGCAGCGCGGCGAGTACATCACCAAGGAGGAAGCACTGGATATTTTCCGCCGGGCGGAGGAGAATGGCTTTGTCCATCAAATCACCAATATCGACGGCGAGCAGAAGATCTTCGCCATCTGCAACTGCAACGTCAACGTCTGCAACGCTCTGCGCACGAGCCAGCTCTTCAACACCCCGAACATGTCCCGCAGCGCCTACGCCGCGAAGGTGGAGAGCGACAAGTGCGTCGCCTGTGGCCGCTGCGTGGAATACTGTCCCGCCGGCGCGGTCAAGCTCGGCCAGAAGCTCTGCACGAAGGACGGCTTCATCGAGTACCCGCGCCAGGAGCTGCCCGACGAGGTAAAGTGGGGCCCGGAGAAGTGGGCGATCGACTACCGCGATAAGAACCGCGTGAACTGCTACAAGACCGGCACTGCGCCGTGCAAGACGGCCTGTCCCGCGCACATCGCCGTGCAGGGCTATCTCAAGCTCGCCGCACAGGGCAAGTACCGCGAGGCGCTGCAGCTCATCAAGCGCGAAAATCCCTTCCCCGCCGTCTGCGGCCGCATCTGCAACCGCCGCTGCGAGGATGCCTGCACGCGCGGGACGATCGATCAGGCCGTCGCCATCGACGAGGTCAAGCGCTTTATCGCGCAGCAGGATCTCGACGCCGCGACCCGCTTCGTCCCCGAGAAGGTCATCCCCAAAGGTCGACGGCGAGTTCAGCGAGAAGATTGCCATCATCGGCGGCGGCCCCGCGGGCCTGAGCTGCGCGTACTACCTCGCCGAGAAGGGCTACCGCCCCACCGTATTTGAAAAGGAAGCGCGTACGGGCGGCATGCTCATGAACGGTATCCCCAGCTTCCGGCTGGAGAAGGACGTCGTCGAGGCGGAGATCGACGTGCTGCGCGAGCTGGGCGTGGAATTCCGTACCGGCGTGGAGGTCGGCCGCGACGTGACGATCGCGCAGCTGCGCGAGGAGGGCTACAAGGGCTTCTACCTCGCCGTCGGATTGCAGTCCGGCGGTCGGCTCGGCGTGCCGGGTGACGACGCGCGCGGCGTGGAGGCGGGTATCGACTTCATGCGCGCGGTCAACCTGCGCGGCGAGAAGGCGCTCAGCGGCAGGGTCGTCGTCATCGGCGGCGGCAACATCGCGGCGGACGTCGCGCGCACGGCGGTGCGCTGCGGCGCGGAGAGCGTGACGATGTACTGTCTCGAGGGCTATGACGAGATGCCTATGGGCGAGGGACCGCAGCGAGTGCGAGCGCGACGGCGTCGTGATCCGCGCGGGCTGGGGCCAGACGGAGATCACCTCCGCGGACGGCGTCTGCACGGGCATCCGGCTGCGCAAGTGCCTGCGCGTGAAGAACGACGAGGGGCGCTTTGCCCCCGTGTTCGACGATGAACAGACCGAGGAGACCGCCTGCACGACGGTATCTACTGCATCGGCCAGAAGGCCGACTGGCGCACGCTCCTCACCGGGACGGCCGTGGAGCTGCGCCCGAACGGGACGGCCGTGACCGATCCCGTGACCGGACAGACCGCCGAGCCGGATATCTTCGCCGGCGGCGACGCGGTGACAGGGCAGAAATTCGCCATCGACGCCATCGCCGCGGGCAAGGAGGGCGCCATCAGCCTGCACCGCTATGTGCAGGCGCGCACCTCACGATCGGCCGCAACCGCCGCCAGTTCATCGAGCTCGACAAAGAAAAACGCCCTCATCCCCATCGACAGCTACGACACGACCCCGCGCCAGCGCATCGGCTATAACGAGGCGCTGCGCCGGACGTTCCGCGACGAGCGCGTCGCCTTCACCGAGGAGCAGGTGCGCGCGGAGACGGCGCGCTGTCTCGGCTGCGGCGCGAGCGTCGTTGACCCGAACAAGTGCATCGGCTGCGGCGTGTGCACCACGAAGTGCGCCTTTGACGCGATCCACCTCCACCGCGAGCGCCCGGAGTGCAGCACGATGGTCGCCTCGGAGGACAAGATGAAGGCGATTCTGCCCTATATGGTGAAGCGTGAGATCAAGATCAAGCGCGCCGCGCGGAAGAAGAAGTAATATGCACGAGCTGGGCATTGTATTTCACGTCATCCGCGCCGTCGAGGGGATCGGCCGCGAGCAGAAGCTGACGGACGTCGCGTCCGTCACGCTCGAGCTCGGCGAGGTCAGCGGCGCCATCCCGCATGAGCTGGTCAGCTGCTGGAACTGGGCGGTAAAGCGGACGGAGCTGCTGCGCGCGCGCGGCGCTGAAGATCGAGACACTCCCCGCCGTGACGCACTGCGAGGGCTGCGGCGCGGAGTATCCCACCGTGCGCCATGGCGCATCTGCCCGCACTGCGGGAGCGAAAAAGACGTGGCTCCTGCGCGGAAACGAGATCAATATCAAGGAAATTGAGGCAATTTAGTATGGAAAAATACAAGATTATCGAGGTCAAGGAGAGCGTCTTTGCCGACAACGACCGCGAGGCGGCGCGTGCGCGCGGCACTGGGGGAGAAGGGGACGTTCCTGCTGAACCTGATGTCCTCTCCCGGCAGCGGCAAGACGACGACGCTCCTGCGTACGATCGAGCGCCTGCGGGGCGAGCTGCGCATGGGCGTGATGGAGGCGGACATTGACTCGGACGTCGACGCGCGGACGATCAGCGAGACGGGCGTGAAGTCCATCCAGCTGCATACCGGCGGCATGTGCCACCTGGATGCCGGGATGACCGAGCAGGGCCTGCGGGAGATCGGGACGAAGGACCTGGATCTCATTGTGCTGGAGAATGTGGGCAATCTTGTTTGCCCGGCGGAATTTGATACCGGCGCGGTGAAGAACGCGATGATCCTTTCGGTCCCGGAGGGACATGATAAGCCGCTGAAATACCCGCTGATCTTTACCGTCTGCGACGCGCTCATCATCAATAAGGTGGATGTGCTGCCGTACTTTGACTTTGATATGGACAAGGTGACGGAGTACGCCCGGATGCGCAACCCGAAGCTGGAGATTTTCCCCATCTGCGCCCGCACGGGCGAGGGTGTGGACGCCTGGTGCGACTGGCTGCGCGGGCAGGTCGCCGATTGGAAAAGGGCGTAATCATTGCCGGATAAACGCAAAAAGTGGGCAGAGCCAGACGGCTCTGCCCACTTTTTTGTGTGACTTGTCTTGCCTCTGAGGCATACTTTTTGCCAACAGCGGCAAAAAGTATGCAAAAACGCCGCCAAAACCAAGGTCTTGAAATCACCGGCGCCGCCAGCGGCGGATGAAGCGAGGCGGTTTCGAGGAAGTGTCCCGATTGGCGGTCACGAAGTGGCCGGGAATCGGCTGACACGACGGTGTATATCCTAAGCGCGCCCCGCACGTTTCAGGTTGTTGTGGTGCACGCCACACGGTTGGGAGTGCTTTGCAAGGGGCGCTAAATGGAGAATCGTCTCTGCGCTGGCGCCGCTGCCGGTCTGAAATGTAGAAGCTTGTTCTTCTTTTCGTTCGGGCCGTCGGGGACGCTGGCCCCGCCGGAGGCAGAATACGCCGAGTCAACCGCCAATTCCCCTTGCAGAAATCACTCCACCCGCAGCACGCGGCAGCAGCCGGGGGGCGAGCGCCCGCTCCAGCCCCGCCGTGAAGCACGGAATCCGCTCCTCCGGGACGATGGAGAGCGCCGTCCCCGCGAACCCGCCGCCGTGGACGCGGACGGCTCCGGCCCCGCGAGTAGGCGGCGGCAGAGTGCGAGCGTGAGCGCCATGTCCTGCCGCGCGGCGGCACCGGCGGGCGTGATGTTCTGCAGGTACTCCCACGAGGAGTCGCCGGATGCGTTTACAAGCGCCAGAAAGCGCGCAAAATCGCCTGCGCGCAGCGCCTGCACCTCGGCGCGGACGCGGCGGTTTTCGTCGTAGACGTGCATCGCGCGCAGCACGGCGCGGTCGCCCGCGGCGGCGCGCACGGCGGGGAGCTGACGGCAGAAATCCTCCTCGTCCACCTCGCGCAGGTACGTCTTCCCGAACACGGCGCACACACGCGCGAGTTCGTCCGGGATCGCGGCATAGTCCGCCGTGAGGTTCGCGTGATCCGCGCCGCAGGAGACGATGCAGAGCGCATGCCCGCAGTGCGAAAAGTCGAAGCTGACGCGCTCAGCAGCGGGCTGCGCGGGGTCGGCGAAGTCGATGTACACCAGACCGCCCATGCTCGAGACGAGCTGATCCATCAGGCCGCAGGGCTTGCCGAAATAGACGTTCTCCGCGCGCTGGCTGATCTGCCCCAGCTCGATGGGGCTGAGCCGTCCGCCGCAGAAGAGGGCGTTCAGCACCCGCGCAAGCAGCACCTCGAACGCGGCGGAGCTCGAGAGCCCCGAGCCGGGCGCGACGTCCGAGCGCACATGCACCTCGAGCCTGCCGAGCGCCGCGCGCGCGCGCGGCAAACGCCGCCGCGACGCCCCGCACGAGGGCGGCGGTCGTGCCGCACTCCTCCGGGCGCGGGGTGAGGTCCCGGAGCGGAATTCCACGGGCGCATAGCCCTCCGAGAGCACGCGGATCGAGCCGCCGCCCGTCAGGCGGACATCCGCGGATGTCTCGAGGTCGACGGCCGCGGCGAGGACGCAGCCGTGCTGGTGGTCGGTGTGGTTGCCGCCGAGCCCACGCGGCCGGGTGCGGAAAAGTGAAAGACCTGCTCCATGGAATATCCCTCCGAATCGTTTGGCACCAGTATAGCGCGCCGCGCGGCGGAAATCCACCCCCCGCCGCGCCGGGTGGGTCTTGTTTCCGCGGGGGAACTCTGTTAAAATAAGGAAAATGAGAGAACATCCGCTTGCCGCTGCGCAGCGGCAGACGTGATTGCTCAGCGGGAAGGAGAACAAACGATGAGAAAGACGAAAATTGTCTGCACGCTCGGCCCGGCGACGGACGGGGAGGGCATGCTGCGCGAGATGATGCTGGCGGGGATGAACGTCGCCCGCTTCAACTTTTCCCACGGGACGCACGATGAGCACCGGGCGCGGCTCGACGCGGTGAAGAAGCTGCGCGGGGAGCTGCACCTGCCCGTGGCGGCGATGCTCGACACGAAGGGGGCCGGAGGTACGCCTGCGCAGCTTTGAGCACGGCCCGTACACCTGCAGGCGGGGCAGACGTTCACACTCACGACCGAGGATGTCGTGGGCGACGAGACGCGCTGCGCCATCAGCTACAGCGAGCTGCCGCAGGACGTCCACGCCGGGGATACGATCCTGCTCGACGACGGGCTGGTGCGCCTGACGGTGCTGGAGACGACGGCGCGCGATCCGCTGCCGCGTGGAAAACAGCGGCGAGATGAAGACGAAAAGGGCGTGAACGTGCCGGGCGTGTCGCTCTCGATGCCGTATATGAGCCAGCAGGACAAGGACGACCTGCTCTTCGGCGTGGAGGAGGGCTTCGACTTCGTGGCGGCGAGCTTTGTACGCTGCGCCGCCGACGTGCGCGAGATACGCCGCCTGCTCGACAGCCGCCACCCAAGATGCGCATTATCGCGAAGATCGAGAATCAGGAGGTGTGAGCAACCTCTCCGAGATCCTCGCCGAGGCGGACGGCATCATGGTCGCCCGCGGCGACATGGGCGTGGAGATCGACTTCACGGAGATCCCGGCCATCCAGAAGAACATGATCGCCCAGTGCGTGGCCTGCGGCAAGCCGGTCATCACCGCGACGCAGATGCTCGACTCGATGATCGAGAATCCCCGCCCGACCCGCGCGGAAATCACGGACGTCGCCAACGCGATTTACGACGGTACGAGCGCGATCATGCTCTCCGGCGAGACCGCCGCGGGCAAGTACCAGTCGAAGCCGTGCGCACGATGGATGCCATCGCGCGCAAGACGGAGACGAACATGCGCGGCGGTGCGCTGGCCCCCGTCGCGGGGAAGGCGCACCTGTCCATCACCGCCGCGACGGCGCACGCCGCCTGCACCACGGCGATGGACATCGGCGCGGACGCCATCCTGACGGTCAGTCAGGCGGGCATCACCGCCCAGATGGTCAGCCGCTTCCGCCCGGATACGCTGATCGTGGCGCTGCTGCTCGACGAGCAGGTGCAGCGGCAGATGGCGTCTACTGGGGCGTCGAGCCGATCACCATGCCGCGCGCAAGCAGCAGTGATGAGCTGGTCGACCTCGCCGTCCGGTCGGCGGAGCAGGCGGGGCTTGTGCGCCGGGGCGACCTCGTGGTCGTGACGGCGGGCGTGCCGGTGGGCATCTCGGAACGACGAACATGATCCGCGTGCAGCAGGTGGGTGGCTCGCTCGTGAACGCCGTGGGCATCGGCACGCAGCAGACCTCCGGCCCGCTGTGCGTGTGCCGCACGACGGACGAGGTGCCGCAGAAGTTCCGCAGCGGCGACGTGCTCGTCGTGCCGTACACGACGAATGACATGCTGCCGTATCTGCGCGCGAGGCGGCGGCGATCATCAGCGAGGAGGCCAGCCCCGATTGCCACACGGCGACGGTGGGGCTTCTTGGAAAGCCCGTCCTGCTCGACGCGACGGATGCGACGCGGCGGCTCAAGGACGGGGTGATGGTCTCAGTCGACTGCGCCCGCGGCGTTGTGCAGACGCTGCCGCAGTAATCCTCGGGAGAAATCGGAAGGCCCGCGCCGTAAAGAGCGTTGACATAGGAAAACAAGTAGAAACCCAGTAAAATCAACGCTTTTAAGGGCAGAGGGCAAACAGGTTGGTTCAAAAATTGAATAACCAAGCGTCAAAAGGAATGTTGCCGCAAGTCAGCATCCCTTTTCGCATACGCCCACGCCGTAGATTTTGAGAAAAGTCTACGGCGTTTTTTCCTGCCCAAATCTGAAAGGAGGTGCAGCCACAATGTATCTTTACGAACGGCAGCAGCCGTGCGTTTGAAATGCTCATGCGGGGAAAGCCCGGCTTTGACCGCTACGAAAACGGCGGCTGTGCCGACTGTGAGGATTGCAATACCTGTCACTTTTACCGTCCGCATTGGAAGTACCAGTTCTGTGTGTACGCGGAATGTCCGTATGAGCCAGGGTTGCTGACCGCCTCCGCGCGGCACGGCGAAGTGAGCGAAAGGAGCTGATAACCTCATTCTGATATTCCGCGGCAGTTGATCGAGTATGCTGTATTTTGTCGATAAGCGTGACAAATACGGTGGAATACCGAATATCCAAATATCTCACGATTTAAGGGCATTTGCAAAGTTCGTTGTAAAAAGTGTGCCCGCACAGCAAAAGTTCGCTGCATTTTTGTGGATACAAGGTGGGGGCCTGTTGCAGATGTACGGAATCGCCGTTTCGGCTAAAATGCAGGTGCATCGTATTTTGGCCTAAAACCCACAACTCGCTATCATACGGCGCTGACC
>VOFG01004931.1_pt1 | contig 19310 bp, 20 predicted proteins | sample 5384171 | NCBI WGS metagenome assembly VOFG01 (sample SAMN12384726, study PRJNA508395) | human gut metagenome | isolation source: healthy gut F | host: Homo sapiens
CGCGGCCCTCTACGCCGAGTTTATGGCCCGGTGGTACAACGCCCCCTCTACCCCGTTTTTTCATCACGGCGGCAGTCCCCCTCATCCCCCGGAAGCACCCTGTATTACTGCATGAAGGCGGGCTGGGGGGCTTATAGGCCTCGCATTCTCCCTCTTCCGCAGACGGCAGCCTGGTGGGGATGCTCACCGCCATCTGCGCCATCATCCCCCTATGTGGGGCGCTTCTCCTGCGTCATCAGCGTGTTTCTGGTGCTGCTGGTGGACCCCCTGCTGGCGGTGCGCGCTTTGCTGGTCTACCTTGCGGTGCAGTTCATCGAGAACCAGTTCATCTACCCCCGGGTGGTGGGCAAATCGGTGGGGCTTTCGCCCCTGTACACCCTTGTGGCAGCCATGATCGGCGGCAAGCTCTTCGGCATCCTCGGCATCCTCTTCTTCATCCCGCTGACGGCGGTGGTGCTGGAGCTGGTGAAGGAAGACGTCTGCCGCCGCCTGCGCACCAAAGAGACGCTGCAATAAATAAATAAATAAATAAACAAACAGCGGCCCGCAGACCTTTTCAAAGTCTGCGGGCCTTGGTGCTGTGGGGGCTATTTTACCTGCACGGTCATGGTTCGGTCACTGCCCGGTAGCCGCGGATGACGCCTGTTCTGGCAACGCCCTTGTCCGGCCCACTGGGCGGCTTGGGCCAGCTCCGGGTCGGCTACATCCGCAAGGCGGGCAGAGTGGCCGGGGCCGGGCGGCCTGCGGTGTTCAGAGGAACATTGCCAGCCATCATCCCGGGTGTGGGGCACTGCTCTCCTGCAGTCAGCGTGCTGCAGGGATGCTGCTGGTGGCGCCCTGCTAGCGGCGCCCGCCACGCTTTTGCTGTGACGCCCACCAGAAGGGGTGCCGAAGCCGTTCATCCGCCGTCTGGGCTGCCCTCGCCGCTCTCGGCGGTGGCCTTTGGCCCCTGTACACCGTCGGTCGAGGCAGCCATGATCGGTCCAAGCTCTTCGGCATCCATGCTTAATCTCTTCTTCATCCAAGCGACGGCCGTCTTGGGAACCAGGTCAAGAGACGCCTTCCTCCCTGCGCACCAATGATCGCACGCTGCAATAAATAAACAGCTCGGCGGCCAGTGGCCTTGAAATGTCAGGAGGCATTTACAATGAAACACCTGAAAAACTGGCTGCTCTTTCTTCTAGTGGGCGTTCTCGCCTCAACCCTGCTGGACAGCCTGCGGCGGCTCTGGTTCCACTTCCCAGGACGCACAGGCGGCTGCCGTGATGGCCGCCATCAATCAGAACCGTCCCGCCAATGACAATCAAACAGCAGCGAGCTCCGCGAAACGGCTAAACGGGACCTGATGCTGCTATCAAGTTTGGGAATTCAGTTCTTCTTTTTAAATACGTAGACCATACTCGATTTAAAAATGGCTGGACTTCCGGGGGTCCACATTCATTGCCGGGATCATCAAAATACAGCCGGGTTTTCCTGTTCCAGCAGATCCACCATCTTTTTCACCACCCACTTGGGGGAAAGATTGGAGCGTTTTTCGGGGCGGGATGTAGTCGAAGATGTCCTCGGTGCGGCTCTCGTCAAAATCCGCCATCTTGACGGTTTTCAGGTTCAGGAACTCCCTTCACCGAATCGTCAAACACCACCGGATCGAACAGATATCCTGCAAAGTGTTCCCCTGTGTAACAGAAAAGGTCAGTGGAGAGCCTGACTTTTGCTTTTATTTTACTGTTCCGGGTTTGTTCCGCAGTCTCTCGCAGTAGACCACTGTTTGGCGGTGCTCTCGAAGGCTTGGGAGGACGGGTTGGGCAGCGGGCCAACGCCCTTCGGCTGCATAGCCCAGGTCCAGGATCATCCTTGGTGATGCTCTTTTCCCAGCGGGATCATCTCCCCCTCCTCGTCCTCGCCAGATGACCGGGAAGAAGTTGAGCAGATTCTGGATGTGCGTCTTGCGCTCCTCGGTGTCGCCCTTGCCGCTGGCGGTGTCCTGTGAAAGGTCGTTGGCGAACTGCTCATAGGATCAGCAGGGTGCGGGCGGAGTCAAAATCGAACACATAGGCGTTCTCTTTGCGGCGGAAGGTGCCGTTTTCGTGAAAAAGGCAGGGGTTCTTGGGCACGGAACGCCGCCTGCATATACAGCGCCGGGCTTTTCAGGTTGGAGAGCATCAGCACCGCCGACCACTCACTCAATGCGCTTATACAGTTCCTCGCCCTGTGCGGCGGCATCCAGATAGCTCTGCTCGTCCAGCACATGGGGCTGCCCGGCAAGGGCATCCACATGGCTGACAAACAGATAGCCGGACTCCTGCCCAGAAAGCACATAGTCGTTGTACCAGCTATTGGCGATGGCAGGGCGGTTGGTGACGATGAGAGCACCAAATGCTTATGGCAGATGATAAAACCACAAAAACGCCGGAACAGCCGGTAACGGATAGCGGGCCGGGCAAGGAAACGCCTCCCGCTCCCCCAAAAGAGTCGGAGAAGGTTTCCGTTTCTCCGGAGCCGGAAAAAAAGACGGAACCGGAGGTAAAGAACCCGCAGGTTTCCGTCTATAACTTCGCTGAAATTATGAAGGAAAAGAAGGTCGAGGAACGGGCGGCAGCTCCACAGAAACCGGAAAATGCGGTCAAAAAAGGAACCGGAGAAAAAACGGCGCCAACGGTACAGGCCGCTCCCGCTCCGAAGGAACCCGAAAAACCGAAGGATGCTCCACGCCGGGGCAAGGAACAGATCGTCTATATCAAGCTGAACGAGCTTCACGCCTTCAAGAACCATCCCTTTGAGGTTCGGGACGATGAAGAAATGCGGGCTATGGTGTCCAGCGTCAAGGACAAGGGCGTGACCCAGCCCGCTATCGTCCGTCCCCGTGAGGATGGCGGCTATGAGATCGTGTCCGGCCACCGCCGCCAGAAAGCCAGTGAGCTTGCCGGGTATGCGGATATGCCCTGTATCGTCCGAAACCTGACAGATGATGAAGCCATCACACAGATGGTGGAGGACAATCTGAACCAGCGTGAAGAAATCCTACCCAGTGAGCGGGCCAAAGCCTTAAAAATGCAGCTTGAAGCCATCAAGCACCAGGGCTCCCGCACTTCGGGCCAGATTGACCCGAAGGACGCTGGAAAACGCTCCAACGAAATTGTGGCCGAGCGCAATAAGATGGCCGTCAAGCAGGTGCAGCGGTATATCCGTCTCAATGAGCTGGTTCCAGACCTGATGAAGCTGATGGATGAAAAAAAGCTGGGTTTTACTACGGCGGTGGAGCTTTCCTATATCGGCAAGAAGAACCAGAACTATATCGCCGTCGCCATTGACAGCCAGCAGTCCTCGCCTTCACAGGCGCAGGCAAAGCGTATGCGGGAGTTGGACGAAAAGAAGCTGCTCAACGGGGATGTGATCGACGGCATTATGATGGAGGACAAAAAGGAGGTAGACAAAGTGATTTTGACAGGTGCGGAACTGAGCAAGTATTTCGGCAAGGAAACTACGCCGAGGGAAATGAAGGACCAGATTATCAAGCTGCTGGACGACTGGAAGGGTCAGCAGAAGGAACACGAAAAGCCGGAGAAGAAAACCGAACAGGAAAAGTAAGCTGAAACTTCGGGTCAACGTGGCCCGAGGATTGCGGGGCTCTGCCCCGCGTCCCGAAGCTCTGGAGATATAAATTATTCCCCGTCGCCAGTTATTCCGTAGCATAGCCGGGAAAATCAGTCAAGGGCAGCGCCGCCGCAGGCGGTGCCGGAGGCACCCTTGACGGATTTCTCCCGGTTATGCTTTTTCCCAGTCAAGCGACGGGGATATAAATTCTCCAGAGCCGTTCCCCTTCCCGGGGGAAGGGGCGGAGGGGTTGGGCGAACTCTTGCTTTTCCCTAAACCAAAACAGAAATGGAGGCTCAACCAATGAAACGACCTTTAGCATATCTGACTGCCGCATGGAGCGGCGAGCCGGATGTTGATATGGAGCTGGCGGCCCACTACTGCCGCCTTGCTTATGAGGCGGGCTTTTCCCCGATCTGCCCGCTCTTGTACCTGCCGCTGTTTTTGAATGACAGCGTTCCCGAGGAACACAAGGCCGGGATCGATATGCGCCGGGATATGCTGCGGCGCTCCCATACCCTGATCGTCTGCGGCAGCGTTGTGGACGAGGATGTAAAAAATGATATTGCGGTTGCCGGGCGGCTGGGCATTGCGGCGACCACACTGGAAGGGGTGCTTGCCGTGAAGGGACACGGCACCCCGGGCCATGCCGGACATTAAGCTGGGGAGCCTTTTGACGGGATTGGCGTGTTCCCTCTGGCTGCTTCCCGGTGCGGTATCCGTCCGGTATGGGCCAGCGAGATTGAAAAAGCGCCCATCTCCATAACCAAAAGGCACTTTCCCGATATGGCGCATTTGGGAGATATTACGAAGGTGGACGGCGGGAAAATCCCGCCTGTCCATATGATTACCTTCGGTTCCCCCTGTCAGAACCTTTCTCTGATCGGCAACCGCTCCGGCCTTGCCGGGGCAAAATCAAGCCTGTTCTATCAGGCGTTTTGTATCATACAGGAAATGAGGGATGCTACTGATAACCTATATCCAGCTATCGCTGTTTGGGAAAACGTCATGGGAGCGTTTTCTACAAATGACCGGATGGACTTTAGAGCCGTCCTATCCGCCTTCTCGGACACCGAAGTTCCAATGCCTCCTTCGGGAAGATGGGGAAACGCCGGAATGGTGCGAGGGGGAACGCCTGATGTGTGCTGGCGGCTCATGGACGCCCAGTATTGGGCAGGCACCCGAAGGCTGGCACGAAGGCAGCGGATTTTCGTCGTGGCGGATTTTGGAGGCAGACGTGCCGCAGACATACTATTTAAGCCCCGTCCAGTGCTCCCACTTCCTCCGCCTTGCGGAGAGGGCGGGCGGGCCGCCGCCGAAGGAGATCGAACAGCTTCTTTTGAAACAGGGCGGCAGATACCAGTCATCCACCCCTTTCAGTGCTTCCGTATGCGGGGAGCGGCAAAAAGGCAGGAAGAAACGGCCTTCCGAAACAGCTTCGGATTACCAACTGACCCTTTTCCCACTCTTTTAGCCAGTGACGTGACGCCCTTCGCCTTCTGGTATGAGGGCGACCCGGAGGGCGGCTGTATCCGTTTTCTGACGGAAACAGAAAGTGAACGGCTGATGGGGCTGCCAGAGGGCTGGACAAAGTACGGGGCGGACGGCATGGAGATTCGGCCTCTGCAACGCTACAAGGCGCTGGGAAACGCGATTGCCCTCCCTTGTGCCGATTACATTATGGCCGGGATCTATGAGGTGCTGGCTGACCGGGCCGGAAAGGAGGAATAAGCCTATGTTTGAAGCCTATATAACCAATACAGCCCTGTACCCCTTAATGGGGATCGAGGTAGGGACAACGGTACATTTCCCCACGACGACACAGGAGTTGCAGGCCGCCCTTGCCAAAATCGGGATAGACGGGAAACGGTACAGCGAAGTGTTCTTTACCAGCTTTGACAGCGATGTGCTGGGGCTCTACGATCATCTCTACGAATGTGAGAACATCGACGAGCTGAACGAGCTGGGCCACGCTCTGCTGGAAGTACGGGATAAGGGCGGACTGGAAACCTTTGAAGCCGCTCTTGTCTTGGGAAACCACACACGGAGCGTGAAGGATTTGATAAACCTGACGCAGAACCTTGACCTGTACCGCTTTTACCCGGATATTTCTGATGATGAAGGGCTGGGCCGTCTGTACGCCGACGAGCTTGGGACCATCGACATACCGGAGCACATTCAGAACTACTTCGATTATGAAGCATACGGACGGGATGTGCGTATCAACGAGGGCGGCGTATTCGCTCCCGGTGGGTATGTGTCGGCAGTCCCGGAGGGCTTCAAGGAGTATTACCACGGGCCACAGGACATTCCGCCGGAACACCGGATATTTGCCTATCCTGAAAAGGCCGAGCCTGTCCACTCCATTCTCGCTGCACTCAAACGGTTTCAAGAGGCCCCGTCCGCTCCGAAAAAGGACAAGGCGGGGCCTTCCCATGAAGAACGGTAGGACTTCGGGCCAGCATGGCCCGAAGCATGAAGGAGGTGCATACCATCAACTATTACCCTATCAATGAAGGGGCCGCCCGCCGGGCAAAGGAAATGAACAGCTTTTCCGACTACAAGGAAGGGAGCGCAACGGCGGAATACCGGGCAATGGTAGACAAGGCCGCCGCCATAGCGGAACAGCAGAAATCGCGGGTGGACCCCATGTACCATGAGAAGATCGACCATCTGTTAGACACCTACGCCCGCAAGCTGGCCGAAAACATGAACCAGGGCTTTGCCATTGACGCAAGGGTTCCCTCTATGATGATCGCCGGACCTGCCAATTTCCCGGTGGGAAAAAAGGAAAAGCAAAACCGGGCCCGGGACAGCAACATGGAGGAATGGCGGTATATTCAAGGGCTGCTGGATAAGATACGCAGTACCGGCATGGGCGGGATCAGCGCCGATGACCCGGCAGCGATCGAAAAGCTCCAGAAGAAGCTGGACGGGCTGGAACGCTCCCAGCTCATTATGAAGGAGGTCAACGCCTATTACCGCAAGCATGGCAAGCTGGATGGCTGTGTGCTGCTGTCTCCGGACCAGATTGAAAAGCTGAAAGCAAGCATGGCGTCAAGCTGGCGGAGCGACCCGAGGCCCTTTGAAAGCTACCAGCTTACTAACAACAATGCGGAGATCCGCCGGATAAAGGCCCGTATCGAACAGCTTTCCAAACAGGCACAGCAGGAATTTTCCGGCTGGGAGTTCGACGGGGGCCGTGTGGAAATGAACCGGGAGGACAACCGCTTGCAGGTGTTCTTTGACGGAAAGCCTGACGCGGACACCCGGGCTGAGCTGAAAAGCAATGGTTTCCGCTGGGCTCCCAGCGTGGGCGCATGGCAGAGGCAGCTCACGGACAACGCCATCCGGGCGGCTGCGTTTGGAATGTATCAAGCCGCTGTCCGGCGAAAAGCCCTCCCAGCTTCAAAAGAAGCCCTCTATCTTGCAGACCATGCGGGAACAGGGCGAAAAAGTCCAGACGGAGCCGGAAAAGAAAGCTCCGTCCGGCAGGGATGCCGAGCGGTAAGCCTCGGGCCACATTGGCCCGAGGCTTTCTGTTCCCGAGATTGTACGGGGGCCTCCCGGATAGCGGGGACCCCGACGGAAAGGAGGTTTTATGCAGGAAGAAGTAAACAAAAAAACAGTTACCCTTTCGATCAGGACAACGAAGCTCACGGGAAAGGTGCTGGCTGCCGCTCTTGGGAAGGTGGCGCGGGCAGTGCAAAAGCACCACCGGAAAGCGCTGACCCCGCAGGGACGCCAGAGTGTAAAAAAGCTGATGAACCACTATGGCGGCAAAAGCACCATGCCCTATGTGGGAGCCCCAAAAGATTTTGACCGGATTGCAAAGGAGTTCCATGTGGACTACGCTTTCCATAAAGTGAGCCCCGGCCATTACCTGCTGTTCTTCAAAGCCAATCAGGCGGACGCCATCACAGCGGCCTTCCAGAAGTACAGCGCAAAGGTGCTGAACAAAGAGCAGGACAAGCCTTCTATCCTCGGCCAGCTTCGGAAATTCACGGAGCAGATCAGGACACAGGCAAAGGAGAAGCAGCGGACCAGAGAGGCGGTGAAGGACGGACGTTGAGTGACAAGATCAGAAAATATGTGCTCCCAAACCTGCCATACCTCTTTGTGTTCTGGTTCTTCTCTAAAATCGGGACGGCCTACCGGATCGCCCCCGGCACAGACTTCGGGACAAAGCTCATGGGGATGCTCGATACTTTCCCCAAAGCCTTTGAAACCTACTGGCCGGGGCTGGGCGGTATTGACCTGCTGGTGGGCCTTGCCGGTGCGGCTGGGGTGTATCTGCTGATACAGTCAAAGATCAGGCAGGCGAAAAAATTCCGGCGGGATGCAGAGTACGGCACCGCCCGCTTTGGAACAAAGGAGGATATAAAGCCGTTTGTTGACCCTAAATTTCAGAACAATGTCATTCTGACCGGGACGGAGTTCCTGACCATGAACACCCGCCCGAAGATTCCCGCCAATGCCCGGAACCTAAACGCCTGTGTCATCGGCTCGTCCGGTTCGGGCAAGACAAGGTTCTGGCTGACCCCGCAGCTCCTTCAAGCCCATTCCTCGTATGTGGTGGTAGACCCGAAGGGCGGCACCCTCGATCAGTGCGGGCGGTTTCTGCAACGGGAGAAATACAGGGTGCGGGTGTTCAACAGTATCGACTTTTCAAAATCCATGCACTACAATCCGCTGGCCTATATCAAGACGGAAAGCGATGTTTTGAAATTCGTTACCGCCCTGATCGCCAACACCAAAGGCGACGGCAAGGAGGGCGACGAGTTCTGGACCAAAGCAGAAACCCTCTTGTACTGCGCCCTTGTGGCCTACATCGTCTTTGAGGGGCCGGAGGAAGAACGCAACATGAATACGCTGGTGGAAATGATAAACAGCATGGAAGTCCGGGAGGATGACGAAACCTTCAAAAATGCGGTGGACTATATGTTTGACGGGTTGGAACGTCGCAGTCCCCAGCACTTCGCCGTGAGGCAGTATAAGAAATACAAGCTCGCCAGCGGTGTTGTATGCTCTAAAAGACTTCTTAATCAAGCGGTTGGGAACTCTCTTAGAACACACAACCTAAAACCGAAGAAAGGAGCGCAAGTTATGAGAAAAAATGAGAAAATCACAGCTCTGTACGAACGACTGAGCCGTGATGACTTTGGCAAAGATGATGACCAGCAGCGTGAGAGCAACTCCATATCCAATCAAAAGGCAATGTTGGAGGAGTTCGCCGCACGGCAGGGCTTTACAAACATTGTCCATTTCACGGACGATGGCATTAGTGGTACTTGCTTTGACCGTCCCGGATTTTTAGCAATGATGAAAGAAGTGGAAGCCGGGAATGTGGAGTATTTGTGCATCAAGGACATGAGCCGCATGGGTCGTGACTATCTGAAAGTCGGTCAGATTATGGAAATCCTGCGTCAGCGTGGCGTTCGCCTTATCGCCATCAATGACGGCGTGGACAGTGCCAGAGGGGACGATGATTTTACCCCTTTCCGCAACATTATGAACGAATACTACGCCAGAGACACCAGCCGTAAAATCCGTTCCACTTTCCAGTCCAAAGGCAAGTCCGGCAAGCACCTCACAGGCACGGTCATTTACGGCTATCTTTGGAACGAAGCCAGAGACCAATGGTTGGTTGACCCCGAAGCCGCCGAGGTGGTCAAGCGCATCTTTGCCATGACGATTGACGGCTACGGTCCGTATCAGATCGCCAGCAAGCTGAAAGAAGAAAAAGTCCTCATTCCGTCCGCTTACCTTGCCCGGCACGGCGAGGGCGTGAACAAAAATAAGACCTTCAAAGATGTGTACGGCTGGGGTTCTTCCACCATCTGCAACATTCTTGAAAAGCGTGAATATCTGGGACACACCATCAACTTCAAGACCCGAAAGCACTTCAAGGACAAGAAAAGCCATTATGTCCCGGAGGACGAATGGACAATTTTCGAGAATATCCATGAGCCTATCATTGACCAGCAGACCTTTGACCTTGTGCAGAAAATCCGTGGGAATGTCAGACGCTACCCGGACGGCTGGGGCGAAGCAGCTCCCCTCACGGGCTTGCTTCTATTGCGCCGATTGCGGTGGCAAGATGTATGTCCACCGTACCAACAACGGCAAGCGTATTTCTCAATATACCTGTTCCCAATACAGCAAAGTCCCAGTTGGAAAGCTCTGCACGACACAGCACCGTATCAATGAAGATGTGGTACTGTCTCTTGTCTCTGAAATGCTGAAAGCCATTGCCGAGTATGCCAAGCATGACCGAGCCGAGTTTGTCCGTGTGGTGCAGGAAGCACAGTCCAGCCAGCAGACGGCAGAGGTCAAGAAACAGCGGACACGCCTTGCCACTGCAAAGCAGAGAGTTTCCGAGCTGGAAGTCCTGCTCTGCAAAATCTATGAGGATAACATTTTAGGAAAGCTGTCCGACAGCAGATACGCCACTCTGGACGCTCAATACGAAAAAGGAACAGTCCGAGCTTACCGTTGAAATCTCTGTTCTGGAAAAGGCTATCAAGAGCTACGAGAAGCACGAAAAGGACGCTGACCGTTTTATCGCTCTGATTGACAAGTATGAGAACTTCGACAAGCTGACGATTGCCATGCTCAATGAGTTTATTGAGAAAATCCTTGTGCATGAGCGTGACCGCAAGGGCAGTATTCAGACCACACAGGAGGTCGAGATTTACTTCAATTTCGTGGGTCGTTTCGTTCCCCCTGCGTTTGGCGAAGTGGAGCTTACCCCGGAGGAATTAGAGGAAATCCGCAAGCGTGAGGAACCCGAAAGGACAGGCTTCCATCAGAACTACTTGAAGCGCAAAGCCAATGGTAAACAGAAAGAGTATGAGGAGCGCACGAAAGCCAAGAAAAAAGCGGAGATTGAAGCCAGAAAACAAGCAATCCGCACCGAGGATATTGCCAGAGGGGTATTTATCCCGGTGAGCAGTTTGCCGCAGCTGGGACCGAGAAAGGGAGCGTGATTTTATGAAAGAGTTGAAACCGAGAATCCATGAGAACGGTATGGACTATGTGTTGGTGGGCGACTACTATGTGCCGGACTGGAAGCTGCCGGAGGAACGCCGACCTATTGGGCATTGGGGACGCTTGCACCAGTCCTATCTGAAATTGCACCGTCCCATGCTTTACAACGAGCTAATTTTGTCCGGCAGCCTCCACACCGTCGTTGCCGATCTGAACGAGCAGGCGGCAGACAGGCTGGACTTGATTATCCGGCAGATGATGAAAGCCGAGGGTGTAGACGAAGCTATGAAAGCTGAAAATCAGATGTTATGGGTGCAGTCCATGAACTCCATCCGCAGCCGAGCAGAGGAAATCATCAAGACGGAACTAATCTACTGTTGAGAGAGGTAAAGCTATGATTTTGGAAGCCATGTATAATGGGGAGTTTTATCCCTGCGAGACAGTTGTACCTACATCACCGGAATACCGAAAGGCAGTCATAGCCTGTGAAAAGCTCATGGAGCAGTTGTCCCAGCGGCTCAGCAAAGAGGACTATGAGCTGGTGCAGGAACTCCGGGCGCAGACAGCAATCGCCCAATGTGAAGAAAGTGAAAGTCACTTCAAGTATGGCTTTTTCCGCTGGGCTGATGTTCAGCAGGAAGCCCATGAACAAGTGCAGCAGAAGAAAGAAAAATAGATGAAGAAAGCCGCCTGAGCAGAAAGAAACTGTTCGGGCGGTTTCAGCATTCGCCAGTAGATTTGTTCACACTCTTGTGATAAAATTTACTACAATAAAGAGCGTGATAGCACTAATTTTATGGGGGATGCTTAATGAATAGAATTTTGAAAAAATTTTTACAGCGGGGTGTCGATTTAAGTCCTGTGGGAGTTGAACTCCGTGAGGATAATACAAATTATTTTTGTACCCCAAAAGGGGCATCGGTTTTTGGATGGGCAGGGATAGATGGTATCCACTTCTGTTTCATTCGTGGATTTGGAGAGATGGTTTTCTCTGTCAGCCCCATGAATACTTCTCCTGATTATGTTCATCCAGTAGCTGAAAATTTTACCGACTTTCTGCGGCTTATACTGGCTTGTGGTGATGTGGCGGCAGTGGAACAAGCGTGGATGTGGAACGAAGCACAGTTTGAAGCCTTTCTCAATGAAAACCCTACAACCCAGGAACAACAGCAAACTTTATCGGAAATTTCAGAGAAGATGAATTTGTTGCCTATGGAACAACCGTGGACATATATCAAAAACCTGCAATCTTCCTTTGATTACAGTCAGATTAAATACACAGAAGATTATTACGATAATGATATGACTTCAGAGGCAGAATTGGTTGCCCCTGAATGGAAGGTCTACTTTGATGGAGATTTCTGGGGACATCGAGGTAAAGACCGGGCCGGAAAAGAGATCAAGCTGGATAAACAATTCGATTGGGCTGGATATCATTGGGTAATTCCGGCAGCTTATTCATGTAGCAAAGGACTTGTCGTTGATTTTTGTATGCGAGTTGATTCAGAAAGCATCCGTGACTTCATGAAAAAATGGAATCTGGACTGGGAAAATGACTCATGTGAAAATTTTACCCGTGAGCAACAGATGCAGATGGAATGGGAAAACCCACTTTGTTTTAACTTCAAACCTTGCTTGAAGTTAAACGAGAAAATATTACAGACAACCCATGGCTGCGCTGTGAGCTTTAATCCTTGTCTGCCAGATGGCGTTATCAATGAGTTGGAAGCAAAATGGGCAATCGACCATTATGGGCTGGATAGTACTTATGGCTGGGTCATATGCAGAGACGTATTTCCTTGGGGAACCAAGCATCACCCTGAAATCAATAAACTTTTTTCTTACAATGGAGCAGCAACCAGGACAAGTTCCAGGCTCACATTTCAAAGTTCACGCACCCGGAGATTCATTTATGTTTTCCCATCCTGTTAGCGGAATAACCCATACACTGACCGTGCAGGAAATAGAACAGCAGACAGTTCCTCAAAATAGTTTTGGTTCTGATCGCTGGATTTATCCGACACATTATATTGCCATGAGTTATACACTTACCCCTGAACCGATGGAGAACATTTCGGTTTTTGACTGTGATGAAGGCGATAGACCGATAGAAGTTACACCAGACGATCATTCGTTCCGTCCAGTTGGCAGTAGTTCCTGTTTTGTTGTTGGTGTTATTGGTGGTGCAGATGGTCCGACAGCAGTTATATATGGAACAAATTCACAAGAAAAACTTCATGCTGCTTGTTCTGCTCTGCACTTTGAACCGGTTGGTGATGATGTCGAGTGGCGTATCGTGTTCAATGTTACGCAGTTTGACAAAGAAACATTCCCAATTATCTAAAAAAATACCCTTAGAACTCTAAGGGCGCACTTCTATACTCTCTATCGGGAGTATGTGCGTCCTGCGGAGCTTCATTCTCCGTCAGCAGAAGAAAACTGCATGACCGAGAATGTTGCGTCACTTCGTTCCGTCAAGGTGGCTACACCCCTTGCGCCGCTAAAGCGGCTATCCCTGTGGACTTGCCGTCCGCAAACGGTTTTGACAAACCGTTCGCCGCCAGCAAGTTTGAAAATCAAGAATCTTAATTTGATAAAGGAGTGTGATTCTATGAAAAAGAAATTACCCATAATCCTCTTGGGTGTTATTTTGGCTTGTGTGTTGGTTTTCGGTTTCCTTTATGCAAACAATGACATTGGTAAAACCGCAAACAGTTTAGAAGCAGACATTCGCCAATCTCAAAAAATTTTGGATGATTGGATTGTTGATGGAAGCATTTCCGACACAATGGCTGCATTTATTTCTTACCCACAGGACAAGACAGACCACACTTTTTCTGTCTATGTAAATCGCCCTGGCTTGTCTTTTGGATATTTCTTCCGTGGTGGTGGAGATATAGTTGAGGTTGATGATTACATTGCAGAGTTTGTTGTTGAGGGAAATAACGAAAGGGCATTTATCTCAATGAATACCCAAAATATTGTTCGACTTGAAATAGATGATGGCAACGGCATTCAGGTGATTGATATTGATAGTGGCAAGCCTTTCGCCATTGTCCTGCCCCTCAATGTAGGAAACATCTGTTTCTATGATACGAATGGAAATGTTGTGGAATATCTTCGCCAACAACTTTGACCAACTTCAATTTACCGAACTGAACACAACAACTGAATACCGAAAAACTGACCGTTGACTGGTCGCAATCTGCGAAAAGTTGACGGTCTTTTTTTATCCCCATTTTCAAAAAAGGAGGTCACGCACAATGGCAAAACCGAAAAACCTTGAACAGCTCCGAGCCGAAAAGGAACAGGTCGAGACACAGCTTGCACAGGAACAGCACAAGCTGGAGCGTCTGGAGAACAGAAAGAAGTATCTGGAGAAAGGCGAGAGACAAAAGCGCACCCATCGTCTTTTGCAATCTGGGCGGCACGATTGAGAGCCTTGCCCCGGAGTTCAAAGATCTCACACGCACCGAAATGACGGAGCTGATGGAGTACATCTTTTCTCTGCCCGAAGTCCAGCGAGCCGTCCGTCACATGGCGATTACCCACATCAACCAAGCGAGCAGAGGAAAGGAGCAGAAAGCCGATGGCAATATTCCACTTCACCGTCACCCAGACCAAACGCAGTAAAGGTCAGTCCGCTATCGCTTCTGCCGCCTACCGTTCCGGGAAAGCGATTGTATAGCGAGTATTACGGCGAGTACAGCGACTACACCCGCAAGGGCGGCGTGATATGCTCCGACATTCTCCTGCCGTCCCATGCACCGAAAGAATACGCAGACCGTCAGACCCTATGGAACGCCGTGGAAAAAGCCGAGCGTGGAAAGACGGCACAGCTTGCATACAGTTTTGAGATTTCCTTGCAGAATGAGTTTTCCCTTGAAGAAAACATCGCTCTGGCAAGGAAATTTTTGTTGGAGCAGTTTGTGAGCCGTGGCATGACCGTTGATGTTTCCTTTCACGAAAAGGAGCATGAGGACGGCGGCACACCCAACCCCCATTTTCATTTCCTCTGTCCTATCCGTCCCATCGAGCAGGACGGCACATGGGGACTAAAGCAACGCCGAGTGTATGCGCTGGACGAGGACGGCAACCGCATCCGAGACCAGAACGGAGAGTTTGTTTTCAATGCCGTTCCCACTACCGACTGGGGCAGTCCCGAAACGCTGGAACACTGGCGGCAGACATGGGCTGAAATGTGCAACGCCAAGTTTGCGGAGAAAGGTCTTACTGTCCGTATCGACCACCGAAGCTATGAACGGCAGGGCGTGGATTTACTTCCCACCATTCACGAGGGCGCAACCGTCCGGGCAATGGAGAAGAAAGGCATACGCACCGAAAAGGGAGAGTTCAACCGCTGGATCAAAGCCACCAATGCCGTTATCCGGGACATCAAGAAGAAAATCACTCTCCTGTTCGATTGGATTGCCGAAGCAAAAGCAGAGCTTGCCAAGCCGCAGACCCCCGACCTTGTTTCTCTGCTGAACGCCTACTACACCCAGCGCAAAGCCGGGGCTTATTCCCAGAAAGGCAAAATCAGCAACCTAAAGGAGATGAACGAGACTTTCAATTATCTCCGGGCAAACGGCATTTACAACCTTGAAGATTTGGAAAGCCGTGTCAATGAACACAGCTCCACCACAGAGAGCTTGAAGAAAACGCTGGACGGGCAGACCGCACGAATGAAAGAAATCAAGCAGCTCTATGACAGCTCCGCTACCTTCCAGAACTTGAAGCCTGTCTATGACGGCTTGCAGAAAATCAAGTTTGAGAAGCCCAGAGCCAAGTACAAGGCAGAGCATGAAGCGGAACTGATACAGTTCTACGCCGCCAGACGAAAGCTGACCGGGGAGTTCCCAGACGGCAAGGTGGATATGAAAAAGCTGTCCGACGAGTATGACGAACTGGAACAGGCGCACGAAACCACCTATGGCGAGTTTAAGGCTGTCAGAGACGATTTACACCGCCTTTGGAAGGTCAAGTCATGTGTAGATACTGCCGCCCGATTTAACGAGCGCACAGAGGAACAAAAGCTCCAAAATCGACCCCAAACACGACAGAAAAAGGAGGAACTATCCCGATGAATTACACCCAAGCACAGATTGACCGGGCAAACGCCGTCAGTCTGGAAGATTTTCTCCGCACACAGGGAGAGACACTTATCAAAAGCGGACGGGAATACCGTTGGAAAGAACATGACAGTCTGACCGTCCGGGGAAACAAGTGGTTTCGCCACAGCCAGAGCAAGGGCGGCTATCCCATTGATTTCGTCATGGAGTTTTACGGCAAGTCCTTTCCCGAAGCTGTTCAGATGTTGACAGGCGAAAACGGCGAGGGACAGACCGAAGCCACCACAGCACCGCCCACAGCGTTCCACTTGCCCTTGCACAACCGAACAGCCGACAGAGCAATTCAATATCTTTGCGAAAGCCGAGGTCTCAACCCGAAACTGGTTGAGGCTTTTCTTCTTTCCGGGGATATTTACGAGGACGCAAAGCGGCACAATGTTGTGTTTGTCGGCAGAGACCGAAACGGCACACCGAGATACGCCCATGTGCGAGGAACGGCAGACTCATTCAGACAGGACATTGCCGGATCTGACAAGTCCTATCCGTTCCGATATGAGGGCAACAGCAACCAGCTCTTTGTCTTTGAAGCTCCGATAGACCTTTTGTCCTTTATCTGCCTTTATCCGCAGGATTGGCAGACAAGGAGCTATCTTGCCCTGGGCGGCGTTTCTGGCAAATCCCTTGACCGTTTTCTTTCTGAACGCAAGGACACCAGGAAAGTGTTCCTCTGCCTTGACAGCGACGCCGCTGGAAATGAAGCCTGCACACGACTGGCACAGACCATTCCCGGTGAGATTGCCGTCATTCGCCTTGTCCCGGCAAGGAAAGACTGGAACGATGTTCTCCGTCAGCAAGGGGACATTCCGAGCCGCAAATTCATAGCCGAGACAATCACGCTGCGAGAGCTGCCCACCGCCCAGCCTGTCCCAATGCTCCGTATGGCTGATGTGGAGCTGACGAGCGTGGAATGGCTATGGTTTCCCTATATCCCATTTGGAAAGCTGACAATTATTCAGGGCAATCCCGGCGAGGGCAAGACCTACTTTGCTATGCGCCTTGCGGCGGCTTGCACCAATCGAAAGCCTTTGCCCGGTATGGAGACACTTGAGCCTTTCAATATCATCTATCAGACCGCCGAGGACGGTCTGGGTGATACCGTCAAGCCCCGACTGATAGAAGCAGACGCAGACCTTGAACGAGTGCTTGTCATTGACGATAGAGACACGCCGCTGACCCTTGCCGATGAACGCATAGCAAGGGCAATCCGGGAAAACAGCGCAAGGCTGGTTATCATTGACCCGGTACAGGCTTTTCTGGGTGCAGATGTGGACATGAACAGAGCAAACGAGGTGCGCCCGATATTCCGCAGTCTGGGAGACATTGCACAGGCTACCGGGTGCGCTATCGTGCTGATCGGACACCTCAACAAAGCCGCAGGAACGCAAAGCACCTACCGGGGATTAGGGTCTATCGACATTACGGCGGCAGTCCGCAGTCTGCTTTTTATCGGCAAGCTGAAGGACAGCCCCACAATGAGGGTGCTTATCCATGAGAAAAGCTCCCTTGCGCCGCCCGGACAGTCCCTTGCCTTTTCTCTGGGAGACGAGAAAGGTTTTGAGTGGATAGGAGCTTATGACATTACCGCTGACGAGCTTCTTGCTGGGACAGACACCGCCAAGACCGAGAGCAAGACCGCACAGGCGCAAATGCTCATTCTGGAACTGCTGGCAGATGGAAAGCGTATGCCAAGTGCAGAGCTGGAAAAGACGGTCAATGAGCGTGGGATTTCCTCACGCACCATGAGAACGGCAAAGAGCCGTATCGGGGACAGGCTTGTGACCGAGAAAGACGGCACAGCATGGGTCTGCTATCTCCGAGACTAATAACAGGAACAAGGCAAGCGTGGCAAAGACGGCAAGGTTTTTATAGATACCTTAATGTTGCCGCCTTGCCTTCTTCACCGCCCGATGATGAAAAGTCACCGGGATTTCAATGCCCGATGATGAAAAGTCACCGGGCATTTTTCATTTACATTTGGAGGATTTTGAATGAACAATACTGCCGTCCGTCTCGCGCCCAATCTGCCAGATTCAAGCCTGACGGATGAAAAGTATGATCTCATGCACCATCCAGCGATCTCACACAGCTCGCTCGGCGGCGCAGCGCCCTACATTCATCATGGAACCAAACCGCCCATTTACACCGGCCGCCCGCTGCTTCGTGTGGGCGGCACAGAAAATTCGAATCCATTGAAGGGGGAATTTCATTGAAGAAACCATTTGAATCCAAAGCAAAACGGCTCTACTCGATCTTCGCCAGCGTGTTTTTCATGCTGGCGGTTTTTGTTGTCCCGGCGTTCGCGGCGGATGGTGATCCGCTGGCGGTCGTGAATAACCTGAGCGATTTCATCTTTTCCCTCATCCGCGCGGTCGGCTTGATCCTGCTCGGCTTTGGCATTTTGCAGGTTGGCCTGTCTCTCAAGTCGCACGATCCGTCGCAGCGCGCAAACGGCATTCTGACCGTCGCGGGCGGCATCGTCCCATGCGCAGCGTCTGATATTGTGCTGGCGGCAATATCCCGGAATCCCAGCGATCTCTTTCCACGCGCTACCTCCGGGTGCGACAGGCGGCCGTCCTCCGTCAGATTCTTTACCAGCTCACCGACGTTGATTTTACCGTCATGCAGACAGCGCGCTTGAGCATCTCGTTATCAGAAATTCTGTCAGACAACTCTTCATCATACCGGCGGCAATGTTCACCTCGGACAAAACCTTTTGAAGAATAATTCCGTCTCTACGATTCATACAACGCTACCTTTCTGTCAATCCCGATCATGCTGTCTGGGGCAGCGGACCGTGAATCACATCAACGTCCGTTTTCAGAATATCCTCCAGTCGGTACTTGATCGCGCCCAGAGTGAGCAGAGAAATGCGGTGATTTATCCACGTCGCTGTCTGGGCGGTTCGTGCCATTGGCATAGGAACCGAACAGTTCTGCTTTCTTGATCGGGTATTCCTGCGCAGCGAGTTGCACACCGTCTTTGATTTTTGAATATCCAGCATGGCACAAACTCCTTTCTTGATTCTACTTCTATTATACCCATACTGTTGATAATTTTGGACTGCCTTTTCAGAAAACACAGCCTTCATGCAGGCTTGTTATAATCAGGCTGTCCAAATCCCATATACGCATTTTCAATCGCTTCAACATGGTACAGGTCATACATATTGTAGACGAAATCGGTAAGACCTTTCTCATCCAACGTTTTCAGCACGGCCCCGGCTGTTGTGTTCTTATGCTGGGCGTAGCTTTCCAGCAGATAGATGAAAAACGAGATTGATCGTCCAAATAATTACCTCGATTCAACGGTCAGTGGTTGGCGTATTTCACATCGGGCGCAGGCTCCGGAATCTCATAGCCGTCTTCCAGCGCGGCAACCAGCCATTCGCGTTTGCAGTCCTGCGCGTTTTTCAGCGCCGCTTCTGCCGTTTCGCCGCTGGTCAAACAGCCGCGCAGCTCTGGATACAGGCTACAAAACCGCCTTCCTCTGTGTCTGGAACAAGTTCCAGACGATGCAGGAAAGATTCATATAATACTCAATTGATACTCACGAGGTTATCACTTTACTTCCATGCAGCATAATGTGCTCATACAG
>VOFG01004626.1_pt1 | contig 19308 bp, 26 predicted proteins | sample 5384171 | NCBI WGS metagenome assembly VOFG01 (sample SAMN12384726, study PRJNA508395) | human gut metagenome | isolation source: healthy gut F | host: Homo sapiens
TCATGGAGAAGCACCAGCGCAACAACGCCGCCAACGGCAAGATCATGAACTATCTCTACCAGACCTACCTTTATCCCACGAGCTTTGATGCCTTTGTCTACGCCTCGCAGCTGCTGCAGGCGGATGCGATCCGCTACGGCGTGAGCACTTCCGCCGCAACCGCGGGCGCTGCATGGGCGCGATCTACTGGCAGCTCAACGACTGCTGGCCGGTGATCTCCTGGGCGTCGATCGACTATTGCGGCCGCTGGAAGGCGCTGCATTACGCCGCCAAGCGCTTCTTCCGGCCACTGACGCTCTCCTGCGCCGAGGAAGGCCTGCTCACCCAGAATCCCAACATCAACTTCGAGCGCTATGAATACGAGGAAAACGCGCTGAAAAAAAGGGCATGCGCCTGTGCGTGGAGAACGAGACCATGCTTTCCCACGGTGGAAGTGACCTGGCAGCTGCGCCGCGCCCACGCATCCGTGATCAGCCAAGGCCGTGAAACCGTGACCGTGGAGCCGCTTTCCTCCAAATGGCTGGAATACGAGGACTTTGCCGACGCGGACACCTTCGGCGACTACATCGCCTACCAGATGACGGAAAACGGCGCGCCGCCGCTCCGGCACCGCGCTGTTCTGCGCACCGAAGCACTTCCGCTTTGCCGACCCGCAGCTCGCCTTGCACGTCGAGGGGGGATGAGATCGTCGTCACTGCCGCTGCCTACGCCCGCAGCGTGCAGATCCTCAATGCGGACGATACACTCAAGCTTTCCGATAACTTCTTCTGATATGAACGCCGGCGAAACCCGCGTGCGCATCCTCTCCGGACAGCCCTTCGGCCTGCGCGTCCGCTCGGTCTACGACATCCGCTGATTCCCGACAAAAAAGCTTTACAGGCTCCCCGTGCTTTCTACCGTGGGGAGCCTTTTGTGCTCGCGCCTTGTCTTGACGGGAAAGGGGGCATGTGATAAGCTGAAAATTGACGCTTATGCGGAGAAAAGACAGCACAGAACATGGGAAAGTGGAACTGGGAAGGAACTGAAACCGGAGATCGCGCAGGTATGGCGGCTGAGCCTGCCGGCGATTTTGACGCAGATCACGACCATCGTGATGCAGTATATCGATTCTGCCATGGTGGGCGCGCTGGGCGCGAATGCTTCCGCGTCCATCGGGCTGGTGTCCACCAGTACCTGGCTGCTGATGAACGGCATCACTTCGGCGGTGTCGGCAGGCTTTTCGGTGCAGGTGGCGCATCACATCGGCGCAGGGAAGGAAGACGAAGCGCGAAATGTCGTGCGGAACGGCATGGTCGCTGCGCTGATCGTGTCGGGATTGCTGTGTCTGACCGGCGTGGGGCTGAGTCCGCATCTGCCGGGCTGGCTGGGCGGCGCGCAGGAGATCTGCGCAGACGCATCGGCGTATTTTTATGGTGTTTGCGCTGATGGTGCCGTTTTCACAGCTCAATTCGCTTTGTTCGGCGTTTTTGCAGTGCAGCGGAGATATGGTCACGCCCAGCGTGCTCAATGCGGCGATGCCTGTTGGACGTGGTGTTCAACGCGATTTTCATTCCGCACTTTGGCGTGATGGGCGCAGGCATCGGCACGGCGGCCGCCTGCGCGGTGGTCAGCCTGCTGATGGCGGCAAGCTGCTGCCTGCGGAGCAAGACGCTGCGCCTGATCGGGCGGAAGGAAAAAGGAAGGTTCCATGGGAGATCCTGAAGAAGGCGCTGAAGATCGGCCTGCCCGTCGCCGCGCAGGAGATTGCCATCTGCGGGGCCATGGTGGTTTCCACCATCATCATTGCACCGCTGGGGGCGGTGTCGATCGCGGCGCACTCCTTTGCCATCACAGCGGAGGTTTTTTGCTATATGCCGGGCTACGGCATCGGCATGGCGGCAACGACGCTGGTGGGCCGTTGCGTGGGCGCGGGGCAGGAGCAGCTGGCCAAGCGATACGGCAACATCTGCACGGCGATGGGCGCGCTGTTCATGGGCGTGACGGGCGCGCTGATGATGCTGATCTGCCCGCTGGTGTTCCGCGTGCTCACGCCGGATCCTGCCGTGCGGCAGTTGGCGGCGGAGGTGCTGCGCATCGGATTGATTGCGGAGCCGCTCTACGGCGTGTCGATCGTTGCGGCAGGCGCGCTGCGCGGCGGGCGATACGTTTGTACCCAGCATACTGAACTTTCTCAGCATTTGGGTGGTGCGTCTGGGGCTGGCGGTGCTGCTGGTGGGCCGGCTCGGCCTGCACGGCATGTGGATCGGCATGGCGGCGGAGCTGTGCGTCCGCGGCCTGCTGATGCTCTATCGGCAGAAAAACAACGAAATATTTTTCCCTCTACCGAAACCCTTTTGTCCGAGGCGGAGAATTCGTGATAAAATAAAGAAAAACACGGTTTCGGACGGATTTGTGTGCAAACGATGAGGAGGGTGAAAGATGAAGATTGATTTTTCCCGCGGCAAGACGGCGATCTTTATCGGTTCGAGCGTGTGCGAGGGCTGCGGCGCGACGAACAACCGCGGCTGGACGGCCATGACCGCCGAGCGCATGGAGCGCAACGGCTGGACCACCGGCAACTGCGCCATCGGCGGGCAGACCACCGCAGACATCCTGCTGCGCCTGGAGCGCGATGTGATCGTGCATAAGCCCGCGGTGTGTTTCGTGGGGCTGGGGCTTTCCAACGAGGGGTTGGCCACCGCGCCCGATCCGGCGGTGCCCTGCGGCATCTTCCTGAACAATTTGAAGAAGATCGTGCAGGCGCTCAAAGGACGCAGGCATCTTCCCCATCGTGGGCGGCGTTTATCCCAACAACGACTATACGCTGATGCAGTACGCCTGGGAGCGCTGGGTCTATGACGAGATGGATACCTGGGACGTGCCGGTGCTGCAATGGCTGGACGGGCTGGAGGACGGCTACGGCCACTATCCCAAGGGCTGGGAGAACGACCCCGGCACCCCCAACGACGAAGGCTACAAGCACTATTATGAGCAGATCCCCAGAAGGTCTGGGATCTGCTGGAATGCCCGAAGCCCTGACAAAGGAGAGTGAAGAAAATGGCATACATGGAACCCAGAGCGCTTCCCTACGAAGAGTTTCCGGAGGAAAAGGAAACGCGGCCGGGTGTCAGAACCCTGACGATGGACAAAACGCCTACGGCACGGAGCATTTTCCGGATGTGACCTATGCCGTGCGCGACGGCGCGGTGCTGCATCTGCAGATCTTTGTGCCGGTGCTGTTTGGCCCAGAGCCTCGATGCGCGCTACCCGCTGGTGGTGTTCGTGCAGGGCTCGGCCTGGAGAAAGCAGGAGATCAAGCTCTATATGGACCCAGGCGGCGGCGCGTCTTACCCAGCGCGGCTATGCCGTGGCGGTGGTGGAATACCGTCCCTCGGATGTACGCCCTTCCCCGCGCAGATTGAGGACACCAAGACCGCGATCCGCTTCCTGCCAAGGAGGCTGCGGCCTATCACATCGACCGAGCGTGTGGCCGTGATGGGCGATTCCTCCGGCGGACACACCGCGCTGATGACCGGTATCACCGGCGGCACGCAGGAGCTGGATACCGCGCTTTACGGCGAATACCCCTGCGGTGCGCGCAATCGTGGATTACTACGGCCCGACGGATGTATCGAAGATATTGCGAGCGCCCCTCCACGCAGAACCACGTGGATCCGGACAGCCCGGAGGGGATGCTCATCGGCGGCTGAACGTGCTGGGGAAAACCCCTGATAAGGTTGCCCCCCCCCGACCGTCGTGATGAACCATGTGCCGGAGGCTTCACAGCGCAAGCTGCCGCCGCTGCTGATGTTCCACGGCACGAAGGGATCGGTTGGTGCCCTTTGAGCAAAGTCTGCTGCTCTACGACAAGATGAAGCAGGCCGGGCAGGATGTGACGCTCTACCGCGTCGAGGGCGCGGATCACGGCGGCCCCGCCTTCTGGGCGCAGAACGTGCTCGATCTGGTGGATGAATTCTGAAAAAAGAACATTTGAAATAAGCTCCGAAACAGAGAGGGTTCCCTTTTTCAAAGAAAAAGGGAACCTCTCTATTTCCGGAACCGGGGAGGCTGCGGCCTCCCCCGGACCCCGTCAGGCTGCAAAGCCGGGTTAGAGCTGAAGGAGACCGAAAGCGCGGTTTCGCTCTCGCAACCGGCATGGCGCAGCACCACGGCGGCGTTGTGGTCGAAACGGCTGTGCTCGATCAGGCGGAAGGCGGCTGCTGCCGCGTCACATAATCCTCACGGGTCGGGTGCTGCTGCGCATAGCCCACCGTGAGGAAGCGCAACTGGCAGCGCATAGGTTGCCGCCAGCGACTGTGTCTCCTGCGCAAGGTTTTCCTGCACATCGGAAAGGGGAAACAGTCGTAGAAGAGGTGGTTGACCAGCATTTGCTCAAACTCGGTTTCCCAGTCGGGGAAGAGCTTGGCAAAGCGCGCTGTGCGGCGGCTGTCCACGCAGGTTCATCGGGCAGCGCCTGTTCGGCTGCGGCGGTATAGGAAGAAAGGCTGACGCTGTTTTCCCCAGCTCGCGCGACAGCGCACGGGCATAGGATAGGGCGCGGTCAAGCCCTCCGGCACGGCGGCGGGCGGAGCGTCGCTCAGCAGGAAATAACGGATACGCCGCTCGCCGTCCTCGGGCGGGCAGGAAGAAACTTGCGGCGTCAGCGCGCGCAGCGCTGCACAGGCGCATGAGCCGCGCGCTCAGCGGCAGCGCCCGCTTTGCAGCATCTCCAGGCACATTTGCCGCACGGCATTGTAATAGCCCTGCGGGCGGCGCAGCTCGGGGCCGTGGGGCAGCTCGGCTTCAAAAATGAAGCGGTACGGTGTGGAAGGTCATTTTTTCTCTTTGTGCGCCATCAGCATCTCGATCACGCGCTCGCAGCTGCCGGAGCAGGAGCATTCCAGCGCGAAGGCCGTCCGCCGCGCGCGGATACAGGCGGCAGATCGCGGGCAGGCTTCTTCTCCGCAGGCGCATTGCAGCGCGCAAAGCCCGTCGGGGCGCGCATCGGGCAATCGCGCTGCCAGGTGGGGGGTGATGGAGACGAAAGCGCTCGGGCGAAGGGGTTTCCGGCGTGAAAAGCCACGTCGATGCGGCGGCGCAGATCCGGCGGACAGTCCAGCCCCAGCAGACGGAAATATTCCTCCTGCGTCACCGATATGCCCCCTGTGCCGTCGCAGCAGGTGCGGCGGCTTTGCCGCCGCTTTGCAGCGAAAATCCTCATAATAATCCGGCACGAGAAAATGTCCTTCCATGGCATACGCCCCTTCCGTAAAATTATTTTCTGTATTATACAATGATTTTCACTGCTTTTTCATGTTGAACAGGTTATTTTTGTTTCGATTTGCCGAGGAAATACGGAATGGGAAAAAAGCGGTTTTCTGAACAAAACAGGTCAGAATTTCGTTGAAAAATGGTGTACAATAGAAGGGTACAGTATTCTTACGGAAAGCGAGGTCTTTTCCATGAAGATGGTTGATATACAGCAGATCAACAGAGAGCTGGTCTGCGACCCCGCGGGTTTTGCGCGGCAGGCCAACGCCGCCTACGACGCGCAGATCGAGGAGGCCGTCGCCCGCGACCTGCGCGCGCGCCGTGACGAGCACCCGATCCTGCTGCTCTCCGGCCCGTCCGGCAGCGGCAAGACCACCACCGCCTTAAAGATCGAAAAACTGCTGGAATCCTGGGCTGCGTGGCGCACACGCTGTCGCTGGACAATTATTTCCTGCCCTTTTCCGAGGAGGGGATGGAGCAGGTGCGCGGGGCTGATCGACCTGGAATCCCCCTGCGCGCGTGGACGCGGAGCTGCTGGGCGCGCAGCTGAGCGACATGGTGGCGGGCAAATCGTGTCGCTTCCCCACTATGATTTCACCGCGCAGCGCGTCTACACGGGCGAGACCATGACCCGCCTGCCGGGCGAGATCGTCATTCTCGAAGGCATCCACGCCCTGAATCACGACGTCATCCGCATCCCGGACGAATACGCCGCACGCGCCTACATCAGCGTGCGCACCCGCGTGCATGGCACGCAGGGCGAGGTGCTGCACCCTCGCGCATCCGCCTGCTGCGCCGCATGGTGCGTGACCGGCTCTACCGCGGGCGCAGCATCGACGAGACGATGCACCTTTACGCCAGCGTCGAGCGCGGGGAAACTCTTTACATCATGCCCCACAAGCACCGCGCGACCTACGAGATCGATACCTTTTTTTCCCCTATGAGCTGAACGCCTACCGGCCGATGGTGCTGCGCGACCTGCTGGCGCTGCCGGCCGAGGTCCGTCAGCCCATTTCCGACCTGATCGCGCTGCTGCGCGAGGCGGCGCCCATGCACGCCGCGGACATCCCGACCGATTCGATGATCCGGGAGTTCATCGGTCAGGGAGAATTTGAGTATTGATCGCCGGAATTTCCTGTTTGCAATCGAGGTAATGGATGTTGAACAAGTTTCGTCTCTTCTATGCGTATGTTTCCGATCTGCTGGCCGATGCGCGCGTGCAGTCCATGGCGCGCATCGAACACCACACCCAGCGCATCAGCTGTCTGGACCACTGCCTGTTTGTCTCCTATGTGAGCTTTGCGCTCTCCCGCTTCTTCGGCGGCAATGAACGCGCCGTCACGCGCGCGGGACTGCTGCACGATCTGTACCTGTGCAACTGGAAGAAGGAGCGCTCGCTCTACCGCCACCTGCTGATCCACCCGGACATGGCGGCGGAAAATGCAAGAGCCTTCGGCATCAGCAAGCTGGAGGAGGGCATCATCCGCAAGCACATGTGGCCGGTGACGATTTCCCGCCTGCCGCGCCGCAGGGAGGAATTGATCGTCAACCTTGCGGACAAGATCTGCGCCGTGAGCGAGGTGACGGGCATTTACTGGCTGATCCGCCTGCCGCGCCGTCTGGCTGCGCTGCGACACCGGCCCGTGCAGGCGTAAAACAACCCAGGAAAGCAAGAGGGGCGTTTGCTGTCCCTCTTGTTTTTTTTGCACCGGCAAACCTTTCGGGGCATAGTCTGCTTTCGGGAGGGTTGCACCATGAATTCGCTGCTTTATGCCGCGCTGGGAACCGGCTTTACGTTTTTTAATGACCGCTTTGGGGCGGGCGTTGTGTTCTGCTTCCGCAGGCCGCCGTCGGGCGGATGAAGAGAATCTATCTGGGCTTTGCCGCGGGGGTGATGGCCGCCGCGACGATTTGACCTGCTGCTGCCCGCCATCGGCCGGGCGGCAGGAAATGGGGCTGCCGGGCTGGCTGCCCGCCGCCGGGGCATTGTATTGGGCGCGGCATTTTTGATGCTGATCGAAGCGGAGATTGCCCGCCTGTCTGCCCGCCGCAGAATGCGCCTGGGCAGCCGCGCTGCTGCTGACCGCCATTACGCTGCACAACATTCCGGAGGGCATGGCGGTGGGGCTTTCGTTTGCGCTGGCGGTGCAATCGGGCAGTCCGGCGCTGATGGCGGGGCGGTATCGCTGGCGCTGGGCATCGGCGTGCAGAACCTGCCGGAAGGCGCGGCGGTGGCGCTGCCGCTGCTGGACGCGGGACTGCCCAAACGGACAGCCTTTGCCGTCGGGGCGCTTTCCGCCCTGGTGGAGCCGGTGTTCGGCGTGCTGGCGGCGCTTGCCGTGACCGTCGCCCAGCCGCTGATGCCCTGGCTGCTCGGCTTTGCCGCCGGGGCGATGCTGCTGGTGACGGTGCGGGAGCTGATCCCGGAGGCCTGCGGCGGCGCGCGGAGCGCGCGGGCACGCTGTCCGTGCTGGCGGGCTTTTGCTGATGATGATCCTGGACGTTGCACTGGGGTGAAAGATGCGGTACAATGAAACCGAGAGAAGGTTGGCTTCCTGAAAAAAACGGGAGCCGGAGAAAGGGTTTTTACCATGACGCACGAACATCATCATGACCATGACCATGACTGCTCCTGCGGCTGCGGCCGCGAGCATACCCATGAGCATCATCACCATGAGCACGGCTGCTCCTGCGGCTGCGGTCACGACCACGACCACGAGCATCCCTACGGCCGGGTGCCGGTGACGGCGGACGCGGAATCCATCGAGATCAGCGGCCGTGAAAAGGCGATTCTGCAAACGATCCTTGCGGTGGGCTGCCTGCCCGTCGCGCGGCTGATCGCTACCAAGTCCGACGAAGAAGAGGTGGTCATCGACTGCCTGTCGCCGGTCTATCTTTACGAAACCTCTGATACGCTGGACGAGGTCAAGGAGATCGGCGCGCTGCTGCGCCGCCTGTCCGACCTTGGGCTGCTGACGCTGGATTACGACCGGCCGATTGCGGACTTTGACTATTCGCTCTACACCGAGAGCGACCTGTTTGCCTATTTCGTCCGCACCATCGACGAGGCGCGCGGCCGCGAGGGCTTCCTGTGCGACACGGCGGAGATAGAGCTGGGCAGCATGGCGGTCACGCCCCTGGGGCACGAAGTCTGCTGCCGCGACTGACGCGCGCGGCGCGGATGCCGAAAACTTGCGATTGCATTCCGCTTGAAAATCTGCTATACTATTTATGCTTGATTTTCAAGCGCATGGAGAGGTATCGAAGTGGTCATAACGGGGCTGACTCGAAATCATAAAATTTCGGGCGCGCCGATGACATAAATTGCATAAGGAGAGGTATCGAAGTGGTCATAACGGGGCTGACTCGAAATCAGTTTGGGAGCAATCCCACGCGGGTTCGAATCCCGCCCTCTCCGCCAGAAAAATCCCGCGTAAACCCAGTGTTTACGCGGTTTTTTCATATCTACGGGCAAAACGGCCGGTGCGATAAACACCGGCCGTTTTGTTATTTTCGGGCAAATGTTATCACGATTTTCTTTGATAACACGACCCTTGCCCGTCCTCCGCCGAGAAGCAAAAAAGCGTGACAAAACCCCGAATTGTTGTAAAAATGTTATCAAACTCAGTAAAGAGCCTTGTAGAGATACAGAAAAATATAACGACATACATACGATTTCGTATGAATTAGAAATAGGAGGCATTGTCTATGACACTCAAAAAAACAACTTCCGAAACAGGTACCCATTCTCCGGTTGCAGACATACTCAATACAGTTTCAGGGGCGTATTGCTCTGAATTTTGGGACGGTGTATATGAGGTGTCCGGCACGCCGAATACTCTGCGGGAATTAAAGCACTCCTTTGAGGCGCTGTATGAAGTGCAGAAATATAAGGAGGCTTTCGCCCTGTTTCTTGCGTTGCATGATTTAATCGCGCTGGAGATTCCGGCATCTGTTCTTGAAATGCAGGAGTATGAGGAAGCGATTAAAATCTTCATGGGAGAGTTCCTTGAAGATACCGCAGACCTGTTGCTTGATTACGAATCGGAGGAAAACGCTGTTTCCGAATGGGAGTAAAAACAAGGGGCTAAATCAAAGCCCCTCCTACATAGCCGTCCACCGTCAAAAGTGGGCGGCTATTTTCATTTTCAGAGAAAGGAGGAATCCCCATGGAGAAATGTCATGTGATCGCCGTCACGAATCAGAAGGGCGGCGTGGGCAAAACGACCACGACGGTCAATCTCGGCGTAGGGCTTGCGCGAATGGGAAAGCGTGTGCTTTTAGTGGACGCAGACCCGCAGGGTAGCTTGACCGTCAGTCTCGGCGTTAAAAACCCGGACGAGCTGCCCGTGTCGATTGCCACGGTCATGCAGAATACCGTGGACGACAAGGTAATGCCGCAGGACTACGGGATCATTCATCACAGCGAAGGCGTTGATCTGCTTCCGTCCAACATTGAGCTGTCAGCCTTTGAGGTTGGTCTGTTCAACACGATGAGCCGCGAGATGGTATTAAAGAACTGCCTGGACGCGGTAAAAAAGAACTACGACTATGTGTTGATAGACTGTATGCCGTCGCTGGGTATGATGACGATCAATTCCCTGGTCGCCGCCGACAGCGTACTCATCCCCTCGCAGCCGAATTTTCTGTCTGCAAAGGGGCTTGGTCTGCTGCTGAAATCCATCGGCAAGGTCAAGCGGCAAATCAACCCAAAGCTGCGCGTGGACGGCGTACTGCTCACAATGGTAGACAACCGCACCAACAACGCAAAGGCGATCATCGCTTCCCTGCGGCAGACGGGCAGCGGCGTAAAGGTGTTTGACACCGAAATCCCGTTTTCGGTACGCGCCGCCGAAGCAACGCTGGAGGGCAAGAGCATTTTCGCCCACGACAAAAGCGGCAAGGTGGCAGCGGCCTACGAGGAGTTGACGAAGGAGGTGATGATGATTGAGCAAAGAGAAAACAGTCGATTTAGGTCTGAAAACGGCATTCGATGAGCTTTTTATGAGCGACGCGGGCCGCGCGGAAAACAGGCTCCCGAAAATCTATGACATCCCGCTTTCCGAAATTGACGATTTTCCCGACCATCCCTTTCAAGTACGGCTGGACGATGACATGGACGCGCTCGTGCAGAGCGTAAAAGAACGCGGTATCATCACGCCCGTTACGCTCCGTCAAAAGGAGGACGGACGGTATGAGATCGTGTCCGGGCATCGCCGCAAAAAGGCGTGCGAGCTGGCAGGGCTTGAAACCGTCAAATCGGAAATTAAGGAGCTGACGCGGGACGAAGCCATTATTTTAATGGTAGAATCCAATTTGCAGCGTTCCACGATTCTCCCAAGCGAAAAGGCGTTCAGCTACAAAATGCGGCTGGATGCGATGAAAAGACAGGCTGGCAGACCGGCACAAGAAAATTATTCCCCACTGGGGAACAATTCTTTGGGTGTAAAATCATCGGATGAAATGGCGGAAGCGGTAGGAGAAAGCAAAAATCAGATATTCCGCTTTATCCGCCTCACAGAGCTGATCCCCGACCTGCTGAATATGGTGGACGAGGGGCGGATCGCTTTCCGTCCTGCCGTGGAGCTGTCCTATCTCACAAAGGAGCAGCAAGCCGCACTGCTTGAATCCATTTCCTACACGGACGCAACGCCATCGCTGGCGCAGGCCATCAAGATGAAGGAGTTTTCCAAGAACGGCAAGCTCGGCCCGGATGTCATTGAATCCATTATGAGCGAGGAAAAGCCGAATCAAAAGGAGAAGTTTACCTTTAAGGCGGAGCGCCTGCGGCAGTATATCCCGTCCAACATTCCCTATGAGAAAACCGAGGATTATGTTCTCAAAGCGCTGGAATATTATCATCGGTATCAGGAAAGGCAGAAAGAGAGAAGTCAGGAAAGATAAACGACCTAACAAGGGGCAAGTCTGCCCATTTTCAGGGCTGTCTGCTCTGCTCCCCCTCTCACATTCTCCCCCTCAAAAACCGGCTGTACCTGCTGAAAACAAAGAATAACTCTCATACCTTTGCGGGAAAACGCTGTGAGCTGTATAATAAGAGCGCAAACCACATGGAGGTAATCCGTTATGAATAAAAGGGCGCTTATTCTTGTTATACTTTTTGCGGCTGTTCTCTTTCAGCCTGTGCAAATAACCCCGCTTCCACAGCAGACGGTACGGGAGCAGAAGTTGAGGCTTCGACAGCTACAACTGCGGAAAGCGGCGATACAAAAGAAACGGAAGGAATGACCGGCAGTACGCCACCGGCATCTTCTTTTGAGCCGGTAACGGAAGTTCCAACCGAGAGCACGGAAGCGGAATCGACTGCATCCCCAAACACGGCAGCGCCCGAAAGCAGCGAAAAACCTGCAACCGAGGCGTCCAGACCAACGGAGCAGACGGTTTTGCCGGTCAGCACACCGTCCGAGCCTGCGTCAGATCCGGAGGAGCCGCCGCAGAGTACGGAGGAGCCGTCCAAGCCAACGCCGGAGCCGGAGCCGACAACGCCTGCTTTCGATGTCAGCGGTTATGTCAGCTTTGCAAAGAGCTACGGTCAGAGCATCGGCTTATCTCTTGACAGCACGGCGACCGGCTGCTGGGACACGCCCATTGAGGCGCACGCAGGCTGTATCTATTTGGAGCGCGACATCCGTGACCGGCTGGACTGGTATCTTGACAGCGGATTTACCGCCATTTGGGTATGGTCGGTGGACTTGGGCGGAGGCAATCATGAAATTTTCATAGGGTACGCATAACACAGTAAAACCAAACGGCGGAAAGCGAAGGCTCACCTTAACACGGTGGGTCTTTTCTTTTGCCCAAAATCAAAGGAGGACAATATTTTGAAAAGAGGAAAACGCATTTTGTCCCTGCTCCTGGCGCTTGTGATGAGCGTCGGGATGTTTACGGGGATGGCAACCACGGCGTTTGCCGCAACGGAGGAAATGACGCTGTATATGTACGACCTTCCTCGCGGCGGCGCAAACCGCACCGCGTGGGGACACCCCGCCCTGTCCCTTATGGGCGGCTGGAACAGCGCCGGACGGGACGGCTACTGGTCGGTGTTCTGTAAGGACAGCTATTCCGGTCAGATCGTCTACTGCATCGAGCCGGGCGTGCATTGCGCCACCGGCGACCTAAACAGCGCCTACGGCGAGAGCTTTTGGGACAGCTACCCGTCGAGCCTGAATCCGACCATTTCTCCCACCGCTATTAAGGCGTATATCGGTCGAATCATGCTGTACGGCTGGCAGGGCAACGGCGACACCGGGAGAACGGACGAAAATGAGCTTGCCGCGCAGATCGCCACGCAGTTGCTCGTATGGGAAACCGTCGTGGGCGAGCGCGACAGCCGGTTTAACCATGTGTGGGGCAGCTCGCAGGGCTACAACAATGTCATCGAGATGATTCGTGACGACCATCCGCTGCGCAGTCAGATTTTCAGCTACTACGATCAGATCGAAAGCGCGGTGCAGCAGCACACCATGCTGCCCAGCTTTTTCAACCGCAGCTCCGCCGCCGCAGGCTCCTACGAGCTGAAATGGAACGGCACGAACTACTCCGTTACCCTTACCGATACCAACGGCGTGCTGGGCAATTTCAAGTTCTCCAGCAATATCAGCGGTATTCAGTTCTCGGTCAGCGGCAATCAGCTTACCATCTCCTGCGATACCGCGCCCACCGGCGCTGTGTCCATTACCGCCGAAAAGACCAATGCAACGCGCAGGGGCGTTGTGGTATGGGGCGACGGCGTGACAGGCGGCGGTACGCAGGACTTCGCCACCTACGGCGCGACCGTAGACGATCCCGTGACGGGATATATGAGCCTTGAGGTCATGACCGGCAGTATGAAGCTCATCAAAACCTCCGAGGATGGCACGGTGAGCGGTATCAGCTTCACGATTTCCGGCGAGGGCGTCAACACCACAAGAACGACCGACGCAAACGGCGTGATCGAGATTTCCGACCTCAACCCCGGCGTCTACACCGTTACCGAGCAGGCCATCGACAAATACGAGCCGCAGGAAACCCGCCGCGTTACCATCGTCAGCGGGCAGACTGCCACCGTAAACTTCAACAACACCCTTAAACGCGGCGACCCTGCCGTTACCAAAACCAGCGAGGACGGGCTGAACGAGGGCGTTTCCTTCCACCTCTACGGCATTTCTCTTTCAGGGCTTGCGGTCGATGAATACGCCGTTACCGACAGTTCGGGCAAGGCGTATTTCAGCGATGTTCTCATCGGCACGGGCTATACGCTTGAAGAAGTTGATACCGCCATCCGCTATGTAGTGCCGGACAAGCAGACGGCGGCGGTGGAATGGAACACCGTGACGGATAAGAGCTTTACAAACATCCTCAAAAGTTCAATGTCACACTTACCAAATCCGACAGCGAAACCGGCTTGCCGCAGGGCGACGCCACGCTTGCAGGCGCGACCTACGGGCTGTATAAGGGCGACACCCTCATCGACAGCTATACCACGGACGCAAACGGCCAGTTTACCACCGCCTACTATGTTTGCGACGATGACTGGAGCATCCGCGAAATCAACCCTCCGAGGGCTATCTGCTGGACGGCACAAGCTACCATGTGGGCGCGGAGCCGGAGCTTTATACCATCGAGCTGAACAGCACCGCCGTGGATGCGACAGAGATTATCGTTAAGGGCAATATCGCCATTATCAAGCACACGGACGATGGCAGCACACAGATCGAAACGCCCGAATCAGGCGCAGAGTTTGCGGTTTATCTTAAATCCGCAGGCGGCTATGAAGCCGCGAAAGAAACCGAGCGCGACTATCTCATCTGTGACGAGAACGGCTTTGCCCAGACAAAGGATATGCCCTACGGCATTTATACGGTGCATCAGGTGTCGGGCTGGGACGGGCGCGAGCTGCTGCCGGACTTTGATGTGTATATCTCGCAGAACGGCGCGACCTACCGTTATCTCATCAACAATGCCAACTTCGAGAGCTATATCAAAGTCATCAAGACCGACGCGGAAACGGGCAAGGTCATTCCGTATGCCGGAGCCGCTTTTGAGATATACGACCCGGACGGCAGCAAGGTGGAAATGACCTACACCTACCCGACGCCCACCACCATTGATGTATTTTACACCAATGCAGACGGCTATCTCGTGACGCCCGAAAAGCTGCCCTACGGAAAAGGCTATTCGCTGGTCGAGATCGGCGCGCCCTATGGCTATGTTTTGAACGGCGAGCCGGTGTATTTTGATGTGACAGAGGACAATTCCAGCGAGGAAAGCGCCGTTACGGTGATTGCGGTCGAGCGCCCGAACATGGCGCAGAAGGGCGTTATCAATATCACGAAAACCGGCGAGGTGTTCTCATCCGTTACCGAAAGCAGCGGAATCTATCAGCCTGTTTACGAAATCAAGGGGCTTGCAGGAGCCGTCTACGAAGTGACCGCCGCCGAGGATATTATCACGCCGGACGGCACGCTGCGCGCTGCAAAGGGCGAGGTCGTAGATACCGTAACCACGGGCGCAGACGGCGTTGCCACCACAAAGGAACTCTATCTCGGCAAATACGAAATCCGCGAGATCACAGCGCCCTACGGTATGGTCGTAAACGGAGAAGTCCACACCGCCGAGCTAACCTATGCGGGGCAGGAAGTGAGCATTACCGAAACGGCAGCGAGCTTCTATAACGAGCGCCAGAAGGTCAAGGTGGAGCTATCCAAAACGCTTGAAACCGACGAGCTGTTCGGCATCGGCGCAAACGGCGAGATCACCGCCGTGTCCTTTGGGCTTTATGCCGCCGAGGACATCGCCGCCGCAGACGGCACGGTGATTCCGGCTGACGGGCTGCTGGAGATCGCAGGCTGCAATGAAAACGGCAAGGCGGCATTTGTCACGGATATTCCCGTAGGCGCAAAGCTGTATGTCAAGGAAATCGCCGCCGACAGCCACTATCTCATCTCTGATGCGAAGTATGCCGTTGCATTTGACTATGCCGGACAGGACACGACTCTGGTGGAGATCAAGGCCAATGACGGCGAGGCAATCGAGAACGAGCTGATTCGCGGAGAAATCCACGGGCTGAAAAAGGACGAGGACGGCAAGGCGCTGGGCGGCGCGGTCATCGGTCTGTTTAAGAGCGATGAAACCGAGTTTACAACTGAAAATGCGCTTATGACCGCCACCTCTGCGGAGGACGGCAGCTTTTCCTTTGCCGATGTGCCTTACGGCAGTTATCTCGTCCGTGAAATCGAAGCGCCGACAGGCTTTGTCCTCTCGGACACGATCTACAATGCAGTCATCGACAAGGACGGCGCGGTAATTGAGATTGCAATAGAAAACACCCGTATTCGCGGCAATGTGCAGCTCACAAAGGTAGATAAAGACTATCCCGACAACCACCTGTCCGGCGCTGTGTTCGAGGTTTATGCGGATAGCAACAGCGACAAGCAGCTTGACAGCGGCGATGCGCTGCTCGGCACGATGACCGAGCTTGCCGGAGGCGTGTACGAGCTGGCAGACCTCCGCTACGGCGGCTATTTTGTCAAGGAAAAGACCGCGCCGGAGGGCTTCCTTCTTGATGAAAACGCCTACTATTTCGCCATCACCGAAAACGGCGCGACCGTTACGGTTGAAAATGAAGCCGGAAAGGGCTTTGTAAACGACGCGCAACGAGGTAGCATCCGCATCGAAAAAACCTCTGAGGATAAGGTCGTAAAGGGCTTCACCTTCAAGGTCACGGGCGTGACCGCCACGGGCGAGCAGTTCTCCAAAGAGTATGTGACCGATGAAAACGGCGAGATTCGCATTGAAGGCTTGCGCGTCGGAGAGTATGTGATTTCCGAGGTGTCAAACGAGGCAAACGCAAGGTATGTTCTGCCCGATGATGTCACACTCACGGTGTTTGCAGACAAAACCACCGTCGCCAAGTTCTACAACGAGCTGAAGCCCGTCACGCCGGACATTCCCAAGACCGGCGACAGCACGAACATCGGACTGTGGGCGGCGCTCTGTGCGGCTTCCTTTGCCGGTATCGGAGCCACAGCCTTCTTTGGCTTCCGCAAGAAAAAGAAAACTGAGGAAAGCGAGGATTAAGCATGGACGCAAAAACCATGATCGGGATCGGGCTTGTTCTGTTCATTGTAGCAGGGCTGGTATTCCTGTATATCCGTAACAAACGCAAGAAGTGAGTTTCAAGGGGCGGCTTTCGAGCCGCCCTTTACTTATTGAAACGAAGGGAGGAAAGAAAGTGAATGAGGATAAACGCATGGCCGGCGACTATGAGATCATCCATGCCATTAAAATTGGCGACCGCGAGATCGTGATAGGCGAAAATCAAGCCGATGAAAACGGGCAGAAGTATATGACCGCCATCGGGGAATGGAACGATCTGTTTGAACGGTACGGCGATGTGCTGGTCAGCGATGATTACCCGGAGATCGTTAAGTATTTCGGGGAGCGTGTGGCGGCGCAGGCGGAGAAAACCCGCGAAGATCTGTTCGCGCCGAGATTTCAAGGCATTGATAATACTCCCATTACCGCCGAGGGCTGTACGCCCATCACGCACGATGATGATCTGAACGGAAGAATCATCGTCATCAAGCCGGAAATCCTGCGCCGGGAATACCGAGCGGCAACGCGGCAGCTAAAGATCTGTCTGGGCGGCTTCGGCGCAAGCCCGCACAGCCGCGGCTCTGCGGTTTTCTGCAAGGATTTATACAGCGGCAAGGAGGCGCGGTTTGAGCGCCGGGACATTTTAGGCATTATGGAGCCGGACAAGCTGCCTGCATGGGCGCAGCACGGACTTACAGCCATTCAGCAGGAGCGAAGTAAAAAAGAAAGCAGCAAGGAGGCGCGATAATATGGAACCACGCACAAACGCCGATTATCTCATTACAGATTCCATTCATATCGGCAAGACGGAGTTTGTAATCGGAGAAAACCAAACCCGCTTCGGCACGATGTATGTCACATGGGAGTGCAAGAACGGCGACAACTACTTCTGGGGTCATTATCTGGACAGCCGCAAGGCGGCGGAGAAAGACCTTTTGGAGCGCGCCGGACAGGAGCTTGAAATACAGCGGCAGCGCATGGATAAACAGCCGAAGGAAAAGGAGCGTGAACGATAATGATGACAGAACCGGGCTATTCCCCGTGGGGAGAGATCCAGCATTGCGATATGCTTACCCCCGGCATTTACTCGGTCAGCACAGCCGGACACGGCGGGATCATGGCGCGTATGGATACGGCGAAAAAGCATTTTCCAAAGCCGCCCTTGACTGCGCCTTCTTTGAATGCGGCTGGTTTTGCTTTGAGGAGGACTGCGCCGCAACCGTCGCCCTGCGCGAGCTGATGGACAAGGGGCTTTTTTACCGCGCCGGTCAATGAGTATTACGCGCCGGGCGAATATGAAAAGCGATCGACGGCAGCGTGCAGCGATACTATTGCTATGTCCGTGAATGGCTGGACAGGCACTTGAAGCAGGCGGAGCGCGGTATTCGGTTTATCACGCCGCATTATGAAGAGAAATTCCGCATCCCTGACGGCGATAAAATTCGCATCACATCTTCGTGGGGCGAAACGAACGATCGCACCTGCCGGTATATCGACGAGTATCATCTGGAGGTAGGAAATAACCTCTACCACATCTGTGAGCTGGCCGAGCTGATGGAGCGAAACGGCGCGGAGATCACACCGCTGCGCTCCCTCTCTGCCGGAAAGCTGCCATTCCGTTCTGCCGTCAAGCGGAGAGCTGATCGCTATCCGGCGCGGAGAAAAAGGGCTATTTTCCCAGCGAGTTTTCGAGCGCGGATGAAGCCGAAAACCGCATTTTCGCAGATGACCGCAACACGAAAAACGGAGTCAGCAAGGCGCAGGAGGCGGCTATGCTGGCAGGCTCTATGTTCGGCTGGGACGCGCCTGTCGCCGACCCGAAGAATTACGATGAAAACGGTACGCCCATCCAAATGAAGCAGAAAGACAGAGGTGACGCACGATGAGCGAGAACAGGCATCTCATCTGGAGCAACTATGACTTGGATTACGAGGACTGGAAGGACGAGCTTGAAGCCGAATACCCGGAGAAAAACGAGCATGAGCGTATGGAGCTGATGTATGAAATCAACGGCGACTATCTGGACGATGAACGGTGCAACTTGGACATTCAGCTTTCGCAGCCTATCTTGGTTATCGCGGATTTGGGGCGCTGGAACGGGCGCTTTTCCGGGTATAAGGAGATCAAAAGCGGCAATATCCGCGACTGTCTGTATTCCGACACAGATTATTCCACTTGGTATGTAGATAAAAACGGGGATATGCGCTGCGACGCCGTTCATCATGACGGGACGACTCACTATCTCTACCGCACCTACAAGGACGGCATATCGGAGGAGCAGATCGACCGGCTGAAAGAAAAATCTATGACGGCATTGTGACCCGCGCCGACATTACCCGCCTGACCAAACGCCTGGGTGATGAGATCGGCAGGGTCTACGGGTGGGACTTCCCCATACGGCAGCCGCAGAGAGAGGAAGCGAGGTAAAGGATATGGGTGGAATAGACGCAACAAAGGAAACCTTTGAATCGGTCACGGTACTGGACAAGCCAATGCTTTTTACCTGCGCCCGCATAGACCGAGATACCGTTCCCAAGGGAATGTATTTGTACGAGGTACGCCATGACGACGACCAGCGGGGCGATCCCGTCCAAATCGGTAAATGGATCATGGTCAATCACTGGGGCACGCTTATTTCCAATAGACCGATTCGTTTGGAGAAAAGCCCTGTCATCAACAACGCCTATCGGGATATTGACCCGGAAAAGGACTGGAATTACGAGGGTGTAAGCTGCACGCTGAAGGAGTATATGAAGAAACACCCGCCCGTGAAAGAACACGCAAGATAATCGACCTTGTATGTACCGGCTCTTTTTTTGTTATTCGTGTTATCAAAATGTTGTTACAGCGCAGCAGAAAAATGGCGCATATAAAATCTGTTTCCAAAATATCCGCGATAAATCAAGGCGAAAGAGAGAAACGCATTTTTTGTCCCGCACAATAAATCAAACGGTGTACGACTGA
>VOFG01002202.1_pt1 | contig 19293 bp, 32 predicted proteins | sample 5384171 | NCBI WGS metagenome assembly VOFG01 (sample SAMN12384726, study PRJNA508395) | human gut metagenome | isolation source: healthy gut F | host: Homo sapiens
ATTTGATACGGTCATCGAGGATGGCAAGGAAAAGCGTGTTCTAAACAAAAAGGAAACAACGATTGTGGCGCAGAAACAGGATGCCATGAGAGAAGCCTTTCGGGACTGGGTATTTCGTGACCAGGAACGAAGAGAGGTTTTAGTAAATAAGTATAACGTGCTGTTCAATTCCACCAGACCGAGAGAGTATGATGGTTCTCATTTGGTGTTTCCGGAATGACACCGGATATTGAACTAAAGGATTATCAAAAAATGCCGTGGCACATGTCCTTTACGGGCACAATACGCTGCTTGCCCATTGCGTTGGTGCAGGAAAGACCTTTGAGATGGTAGCTGCCGCCATGGAAAGTAAGCGGTTAGGGCTTATGTCAAAAGAGCCTGTTTGTTGTTCCCAATCATCTGACTGAACAATGGGCAAGTGATTTCTTGAGACTCTATCCGGGAGCCAATATTTTAGCGGCTACGAAAAAGATTTTCAGCCGGCGAACCGGAAGAAGTTCTGTTCGAGAATCGCAACGGGGGATTATGATGCCGTTATTATCGGGCATACACAATTTGAAAAAATTCCTCTGTCGGCAGAGCGTCAGGTTGCCATCATTGAGCGCCAAATTGAAGAAATCACACTGGCAATTCAGGATGCAAAGGCAGACAAGGGAGAGCGTTATACCATCAAACAGATGGAAAAGACGAAAAAAGACGCTGCAGACAAGATTGAGAAGTTAAACGATACTTCCGGAAAGACGATGTTGTCACTTTTGAGCAGTTAGGTGTAGACAGGCTGTTTGTAGATGAAAGTCATTATTACAAAAACCTGTTTTTACATACAAAATGCGGAACGTAGCAGGCATTGCCCAATCGGAAGCACAGAAGTCTTCTGATATGTTTGCCAAGTGCCAGTATTTAGACGAACTTACGGGAGGAAAGGGAATTACCTTTGCTACGGGAACACCGATTTCCAACAGTATGACGGAGTTATATACCAATATGAGATATTTGCAGTATGATACGCTGCAGCAAATGGGACTGGGACATTTTGACGCCTGGGCGGCTTCTTTCGGGGAAACACAGACTGCCATTGAGCTTGCACCAGAGGGAACCGGATACCGTGCAAAGACGAGATTTGCCAAGTTTTACAATCTGCCGGAGTTAATTTCCCTGTTTAAGGAATGTGCGGATATTCAGACACCGGATATGCTAAATCTACCCATTCCGAAAGCAGAGTATGAAAATGTGGTGCTGCAGCCGAGCGAACAGCAAAAGGAGATGGTCGCATCGTTAGCGGAGCGGGCGGAGGCAGTTCGTGACCGGCAGAGTGGAACCACATGAAGATAATATGTTAAAGATCACAAATGATGGAAGGAAGTTAGCACTGGATCAGCGGTTGATCAATCCGATGCTGCCGGATGAAGAACATTCCAAAGTAAACAGTTTGTGCAAAAGGCGTATGAGATATGGGACAGGACAAAGGCAGACAAATCGGTCTGCACAGCTTATCTTTTTGTGACCTTTCGACGCCGAAGATAGTCGGGGAAAAAACAATCGCAGGTGATGGAAATGATATGTTAGAAGCAGAAGTGTTTGATGATGTCTACCATGACATTAAGCGAAACTCATGAACCGGGGTGTACCGGAAGAAGAGATTGCCTTTATTCATGAAGCGAATACGGAGTTAAGAAAGACGGAGCTGTTTGGCAAGGTAAGAAGCGGACAGGTTCGTTTTTTGATTGGTTCCACGCAGAAGATGGGAGCCGGTACTAACGTGCAGGACCGGTTGATTGCGCTGCACCATTTGGATGTACCATGGCGCCCATCAGATATTGAGCAGCAGGAGGGACGTATTCTCAGACAGGGGAACAGAAATGATACCGTGTCTATTTTTCGCTATGTGACAGAAGGCACCTTTTGACAGTTATTCGTGGCAGGTCATAGAAAACAAGCAGAAATTCATCAGCCAGATCATGACAAGTAAATCGCCAGTACGAAGCTGTGAGGATGTGGATGAAGCAGCACTTACTTATGCCGGAGGTCAAAGCACTTGCTACCGGAAATCCTTATATCAAGGAAAAGATGGATTTAGATATCCAGGTTTCCAAGTTGAAACTGATGAAAGGCAAACCATACCAGTCAGATTTACCGGCTGGAGGATAACATCGCAAAAAATTATCCGAAGCAGATTGAAATTCTGCAGGAGCGGATTCGGGGATTTCAGACAGATATGGAAACCGTGCGAAAGAATCTTCCGGCGGATAAGGACAACTTTTCCATGAAAGTGGGAAACCGCATCTTTACGGACAAAAAGGAAGCAGGAACAGCTATTCTTGCCATGTGCCAGGAGATGGATTCCCCTGCAGCAGATGGTAGAGATCGGTGAGTATGCCGGCATGAAGATGAAAGTCACTTTTGATTCCTTTAACCGCAAGTTTGTGATGAGTCTGAAAGGAGAACTTAGCCACAACTTTGAACTTGGTTCGGATGCGTTTGGAAATATCACAAGACTTCACAATGTTTTAGATGGCATGGCTGGGAAACTTTCAGAAGCAGAGACAAAACTTAACAATGTCACACACCAGTTGGAAACGGCAAAGATGGAGGTGCAAAAAGCCGTTTCCTGCGGAGGAAGAACTGAAGGAGAAGATGGAACGGTTAGCGGAACTGGATGCCCTGTTAAATATGGATGAAAAAGGCGGGACACCGGTACTCGAAAATGAACCGACGGTTATCCTTTGGGCGAATGGCTGTTAGAACATTTTTGCCGGAATTTATGGAAGAGTATGAAATGACAGAGGAACGGGCGAGAGAAGTGCTATTAGATGCTCTGCCGGAAGAAGAAAGCGAAGTAGTCTGTTTTTCTTCGGAGCAGAATGCAGAGAGTTTCGACAGTAATGAAATGCAAAAAGCAGATGGCTGAATATATGGATGGTGATTTTTATGCCATACCGGTATCGGATACGGAATATCTGATCGCACAAAAAGTGGAACAGGACAGTGTGATTTATCTGCGTTCCATTTTAAGTCAGTTGGGAGATTCGGTGTTATCTTCGCCGGCAATGAAATCCCATGCTGCGTATGAGTATGATTCGGAACAAACCGGATGAAGCCGTTTGACCATATGAGAATACTGAGAGGACTTTGTGCGGTAGGTGAGGAAAGGCATATCTACCATGCACGGTCACGAGAACCAACAGAAACAAGAACATCCAACTTGGCACAAGTACATTAAAGGAGCGTTTGGACATCATGTCCAGACAGAAAGAAAAGAGGTAAAACGAAATGAAGAGTTATAGCGAATTTATGGAGTATATCAAAGAGAATGTAACGGATTATCTGCCGGAACGGTTTGAAGAGGCGGAGAGTAGTATTCAGCAGGTAGTGAAAAACAACGATGTTGTGTTAGATGGATTGAGTATTCGCAATCCGGACAGTAATCTTTCACCTAATATTTATCTGAATCCATTGTACGAGCAGTATCAGAAGGGAAGAAATCTGGATGAACTCGTATCCGGTATTGCAGATACTTATATTGAAAATATGGAGCCGATTGAAAACAGAACTTTTCAGGTTCAGATTGAGGATATAAAGAATTATGAGGTGGTAAAGGAAGAAATCTTTCCAAGACTTGTGAATCTTGAAAAGAATACGACCCGTTTGCAGAATGTTCCTTATATGCAGAGAGAGGATCTGGCAATCACTTATCATGTGAAAGTGTCAGGAAATAGAGATTCAATAGGCTCGTTGATGATTACAAATGAATTAATGGAAGTTTATGGGGTGACAAAAGAAAAATTACATACCCAGGCAATGGAAAATATGGAGCGGTTATCGCCACCGGTATTTTTACCACTTGGTGAAATGATAGTTGATGTTATGACAGAAGATTTTGGAAGAAATGAAGGGGTTTCTCAGGAAGAAGCAAAAGAGTATGTAAAAGATATGATTCCGACAGGAGGACCGAACGTATATTGTTTGACAAATCAATATAAAATGAATGGAGCAGTCGGCATCATGAGTGAGAGCATACAGCAGATGGTGGCAGACAGGGTAGGTGGAGATTATTATATTCTTCCGTCATCCGTACATGAAGTACTGATCGTACCTCAAAGTGCCGGCATGGATCCGGAAGAACTTACGGATATGGTAAATACGGTGAATGAAGGATGCGTAATGCAAGATGAAATTTTATCGGATCATGCTTATCAATACGATGCGAAAGAACATAAACTTAGTCTTTGCGCTCCGGCAAAAGAGATGAAACAGGAGCGGACAATGGAACAGAACCGGCAGCCTGCATTTGAAGAAAAGAGTATCGATGCCACAAAAGCAGCCGGAACAAAGTCACGAACCAATCAAGCATAGTGGCAGAAGTCATTAGTCAGGAGGGTGTCATATGAGTGAGAGAAAAAAGGATAGAAATTGATTCGTTAGAAGAACTCAAACAACTGATTGAAGAAAAGGATGAAGATACCATGCTGGTGATAACAATGGAGGTGGTTTCGGATGAGTCATGAATTAAAGCAGGTGGACGTTCGGTTAAAACTGACCGACAAAGAGAGTATGTTCAGCAGGGAAGTTATTGATACGCCGGAGAAAGCCGTTTCTGTTTTGGCACCGGTATTAGCAGAACTTGACCGGGAGGAAGTTTGTGTTGTCAATCTGGATGGAAAAGGACGTCCCATTAATTTCAGTGTAGTCAGTATCGGAAGTGTCAATACTTCTTTTGTGACAGGAAGAGAGTTATATAAATCTGCTATTTTATCAAATGCGGCAGCAATGATTATGCTGCATAACCATCCTTCGTCGGATCTTAAGATGAGCATGTCAGACCGCAATATAACGGAAAAAATGATGTACGCCGGCATTTTGCTGGATATTGATTTTTATGACCATATCATAGTGGCAGGAAGAACAGGAGAATTGTTTAGTATGCGGGAAAATGTACCAGAATTATTTGATTCAAAGCGTTATGCACGTTCCCTTTCTCAGGTGGCAGACAGTGTGAGAGAGGAGGCATCTTATCATGGGATGCCTCCGACTACTTATGAGATTCTGCAGATCAGGGAGGGCAGCAATGGAGAAGCCTATCGCTTTTTAAAATGAGTCATGTGCAGGCGGGTGGCTTGCAGGTAAAGGCAGAAGATTATGAGTCGATGTATAAGGAAGAATTGAAGCCGGGAGAAACCCTGGACACCATATATGAACGGTTTAATATCCACCGTCCGAAGGATTTTACAGGGCACTCGCTATCGGTAAGCGATGTGATCGTTTTGGAATCCGAGAGTGAGAAAAAAGCATTCTATGTGGATTCCTTTGGCTTTTCTGAATTGAAAGACTTCTTTGTGGAAAGGTTTGAACGGACGGAACAACAGAAGAAAATGATTGTTGGTTTCCGTGAGAAAACAGAAACGTATTTTCGTCCGGTAGAAGGGATGAATGCAACAGAAGTGGAAGATGCGGTTCGGGATTATCTGATGGATACGATAAGACGACAGGATTTATTGATACAGATTGGTGAGGTTATGGTTTATGGAAGCCGATGCCGGGGAACAGAAAAAACGACTTCGGACATCGACATCGTAGTTGAATACAAGGGAGATATTCGGGAAGATGATTTATTTAATCTGTTCCATGAGGATGAATTTCTCCTAGGAAATCATAAGGTGGATATCAATCCGATTCAAGCGGACAAGTCCGGAAATATCGCAGAGTTTTTGCAGCAAGCCACAATTTACATGGAAAGTGAGATGGTGTTTTCTATTGGAAACCGGTATATCTATATCCAGAATGCAACGGAAGGGTATGACTATACCATTTATGGATTGGATATGAAAGAGATTGACGGTGGCGTATATGATGATTCGGACATATCCATCTATGAGGCACTGGATGAAATCGTAGCAGATTTGCGAGAATATCCGGATGGTAACATTGTAAAAGGAAGTGTTAGAAAGGACTCACCACTAGTTCCGGTCAACTTAGATGAATTTGAAGAAGCAGTAGAGCGTAGCCGGTACGTTCCACCGAAAATCACCTATACGGTTGCTGAGTGCGGTGAGTTTCATTCCATGGGAAGATACCGAGATAATATAGAAAACGTCAATGAGGCAATCGCTCTTTGGAATGAGTATAAGAAAGGAACTCTTAATGGCGTTCCGAGCATTGGCATTTTGGTACATACACCCGGACAAACAGAAATGGAAGATGTGCAAGTGGATCTGGTGTCCGGCAAGACAATGGATTTGGATATGATACGGTATTATCCCGAAATCAATATTGAAGAGATTGCTGTTCAAAAGATTTGTGAGTTGGTTGAAAATCTCCATGATGTAGAGGTGATCGGCAAAGTGCCGGAGAATGTGTCAGCAGAACTAATCCTTCGTGAATTTGATCCAAAGCAGGAGATATATAATGAGGAAGAACGAAGTTTGATTAAGGAATATGCTGCGCAGGTGAAAGACATGCCGAAAACCAGAGGACTAGCAAGGTGTATTTGTTATCAGGAGAAGTTTGGAAACCAGGATGTTGCTCTTGCTATGATTACAGCTAGGGAGGAGATAGAAGAGATGAAGAGAGGGGGACAGGAGTATGTAAAACAAATTTAATAATAATGTGCTTTCATTATAATGTGGGCGGGGGTATAATGAAAATAATTGTTAATGATTCAATGGTAAAATATTTTATATTTTTTGGGGAGGTAAGTGTTTGAAAGAAAAACGAAAAAATGGTTTTATATATAAAATAGATTCATCATTATTACCTTGACGTTGATTGTGATTGGTATATTATTACCAATAGGAATTGATTGTTTTGTTTTTGGAAATAGCATAGAAAGTAATTTGACAAATGCAGAGTGGGCTGGCTTCTTAGGAAGTTACATAGGCGGAATTGCAACAATTTTAGCTGTAATAATTACTATTTGGTATACAACAAAGGATAATGAGGAGAAACAGATACGTAGAGATAAGCTTAAAAAATGAACAAAAGAATTAGAGAGAAGAAAGAGAAGATAAGATTCACCAGTTTGACCGGATGTATCTGTTTGAGGATATCAACTTTTCCACGCAGGATGAAGAAGAAAAGGAGGAAACCGGGAAACGGTTTGAAACACTGCTTCGTTCCATGAATGTCAGTTACAAGATCATCGTATCCAATCATTATGCCGACAATGGAAGGCTGCGGGAAGAAATTCTGCAGAAGGCAGTCAGCAAAGAAATGGAGCCTTTGGCGAAAAGAATACCACAAGCTGATTGAAAAGCGATTGCAGGAAGGGCGGGGAGGACTTTTTGCAATCCAAGTATTTCATTGTCAGTTGCAGAAAGCCGGATTATGAGAGTGCAAAGACTTACTTTAATACCATTGAGTTTTCCATTCAGCAATTATTCCACCGACTGGGAAGCTGCCTGATACCATTGGATGCCACGGAACGCTTGCGAGCACTACATAGTTATTATCGCATGGGGGACGAGGCATCTTTTTCTTTTAACTGGAATGAGTATCTGCATCTTAAACGGGACTGGAGAAATGACATTATCAATACTTCTTTACGGGAGCATCCGGAACATCTGGAGATGGAGGGTGGAACCTGCGCGTGTGTGATGTTTATCAGAAAATACCCGAACGGTTTGACGGATCAATTCTTAAATGAATTGACAAACATGGACTTTCCGATCATTTATTCAATGGATGTGGAGCCGCTCGACAATGATGTGGCATATCAGATGGTGATGAAAAAGTACATGTCCAATGAGCGAAGCATTAACCGTGAGCAGGAGTTGAAAAACGAAAATGGAGATTATTCTACCAATATCAATTATGAGCGGCGAAAACAGCAAAGAGATACGGAAGAGATGTTAGACCGGATTTCCTCCTTTGATGAGCGACTTTTGTATGTGGGAATTACGATTGTGGTAAAAGCTGCTTCAATGGAAGAACTGGAGGAACGGACAGAAAAGGTGCGTATCATTGGAAAAACGCACAACATGGATATTGTTCCACATTCGTATCGACAGCTTGATGCCTTAAATACATCATTGCCGACGGGAGCAAGATTTGTCGATACGATGCGGACGATCACCTCTGAGGAACTTTCCATTTTCATTCCGTTTAATGTGCAGGAGATTCATGATGATTTGGGATACTGCTATGGCTTTAATAAGGTATCCAAAAATCTGATCATAGGAAACCGTAAATTATTAAAGAATGGAAACGGGATGGTGTTTGGTGTTCCGGGTTCCTGGAAAGTCCTACAATGAGAAATCAGAGATGGGGCAGGTGTTATGCTTCTCAAAGGATGATATTATCGTGGTAGATCCAATGGGTGAATACAAAGACATTGCTGCAGCTTGGGGTGGTCAGTATATCAATCTGACACAGTCTGCGGAAAATGTCTTTTATGTCAATCCGTTCCATGTACCGGATGTCGTGCCGGACATTGACCGCTTTGTGGCGGAAAAAGCAGAGTTTGCCTATGCAATCTGTGAACAGGCATTGAAGCCGGTGCCGCTTACCAGCAGACACATCGCTGTGATTGATGAAGCAGTGAGCCATATGTATGAGGAATATTTTAAGAAACGAAAAGATAAAAGACGGACACGAAACCGTCCGGAATCTCCGACAATTCCGGTGATGAGAGATTATATTCTTGAGCATTACGATGGAAATGAGGCAGCACAGGAGATCGTAGACCAGTTGGAAGTATTTGCAGATGGTACGCTTGACATTTTTGCCAGAGAGCAGTCCATATCCGATGAGAACCGTTTTACCGTGTATGGATTTTCGGAACTGGGAAAACGAATGCGAGCAATGGCAATGCTTGTGATGATTGAAAGTATCACGGCTAAGATCAAATATAATCAGTCGGATGGAGTTGCTACATGGGTTTATGTGGATGAGATGCACGAACTTTGGGGAGAAGAATACAGTTTACATGCACTGGAGAAGATGTGGCGTGAGGTCCGCAAGCGTGGCGGTATCTGTACCGGGATGAGCCAGAACCTGATTGATGCACAGAGAAACCGTTCCACGAAAACAATGGTATCCAATTCGGAGTTTATGCTTTTGCTTGGATCAGGGCACAATGGATAAAGGAAGCGGTGGAAGATCTGTTTGATATTTCATCCGAGCAGCTTGCCAGTGTCAATGGAGCAGAGCCGGGAACAGGGCTTATCCGGTTTGGAGATAAGATCGTGCCTTTTGACAATACAATGGAAAAGGACAGCAGTCTGTACCAGTTATTTAATACGAATTTTCATGAGATGGTTAATAAAAAATATAGCAGACAGGCAAATAGGAAAAATAAGGGCAAATGAATTGACGAAAATCGTTGAATTATGGCGGAAAAATGATATATTAGTTACATGGCATAAGCCATAGGAAAGTACCCATGACAGGGTGGTAGCCTCCCAACACCGAATGACCGGCTTGCCGGAATACATAGGAAGGGAGGTGGCGCCAATGACAGCTTTTTTGAAATTCTTTCGATTTTCCTGGGCATACTGACATTGTTATGTGCCTTTGGTAGTCTTGTTATAGCGTTGCTTGCCTTTCTCGACAAGAGAAACAAGCGAAAATAAAATGCCTATCCTGTCTGCAAACAGGATAGGCGGTATCCGTAAGGACATCTAAATTTCCCTGGGAGCATCCACTTTGGAGTGGGTACTTTCCTTTTCTAATATCAATATATCACATTTCCCCAGACTATTCAACAGAAAAATCAAAAGAATACATACAGCCCACTGAATATAATTGGAGGTGGCAGCAAATGGATCATCTAGACAAAGAGGTCATTGAATCATTAAGTGAACCGGCGAAGCGTATGTTCAAAAGTCTGGATTATCGTTCCAAACAGCGAATGTTAAAGAAAGCCAGAGAAATGGCTAAGGCAGAAAAAATGAAACGGCGGAAAAAGAGACGGTTCAAGAAAAAAGGCATTGAAAAACTAAATAAAGGCAAAAAGCAGAAGAAGGGCAGTTCATCCAAAAGTGAGCGTGTCCTTTTTTCTATTCATGAAACAAGGGAACTTATGGTGCAGTCCATGCATCTGATGTTGCTTGGAAGCAGTGTGGCAGATGCTTCTTATGAAGAAAGAAATACGGAGTATACAGAAGACGCACCTATCAGGCTTTCTAAAGAAACTGTCAGAAAAGGTGCACATACAGTAGTGGGCGGCATGAAAACGCTTGTGCATAAAAAGCTGCAAAGCAGGGAAAAAAGAAAGGCTGCAAGAAAGTCAACGGAGAAATCGGCACAGGCTGTTCGATCGGGAGCAAAAAGCAGGAGCACAGGTAGGAAAATCTTTGGTAAAGACAATACAAAGTGTTGTTCAGGCAGTGGCGGCAAATCCCGCTGTATGGATAGCCCTTCTTTTGATTATTCTTGTGGCAGCTATCGTGGGAGCAATCGGAGCAGTGGTTGGCTCCGGCGGTGCTGCTAATGAATCACAGGACGGAACCTATCAGGCACAGGTATCTGAAAAGACAGAAAGTTTCCGTGAACTTGTCTCGGAATACTGTGAAAAATATGGAATTGATGATTATGTGGATCTGTGTCTTGCCGTGATCGAACAGGAAAGCGGCGGAACGGAACCGGATGTCATGCAGACGGCACAATCCTATTACAATGTGAATCCACCGATTGACAGCGCAGAAGAAAGCATTGACTGCGGAACGCATGAATTATCGGACTGCCTGACAAAAGCGAAGTGTCAAAGTCCGAATGATATAAAAGGAATTTCTCTTGCCCTGCAGGGGTACAACTTTGGAAATGGTTACATAGACTGGGCATTAAAAAATTATGGCTATTACACCAAAGAAAATGCCGGGATCTTTTCAGCAAAGATGTGTGCGGAACTTGGGTACAGTTCTTATGGTGATAACGAGTATGTGCCTCATGTCCTGCGGTACTATGTGATGAATGAAGAAACGAGCGTATCCAATGAATCTGCCAAAAAATTTTAGAAGAGTTAAAGAAAAACAATACGGCACCGGCGGCGGAGGCGTGGAATGTGATCGAAAAAGGTGCTTCTTTAATTGGGACGGTGAAATACAGCATGGAGAAACGGCAGTCGGATGGACGGGACAAACCGGAGTTTTTGGACTGCTCTGCTTTTTCCGCATGGGCATTTCATAAGGCAGGAGTGACCAGTGTGCCATATGGCTCCACGACGGCAACCTTTATCGGTTCAAAAAGTTTCAGGACATATCTACTGACCAGTTACAGCCGGGAGACATTGGACTGAAAAGTAAGACAGGTGGAACCGGTGGAGCAAATCATGTTGGGATCTATTGTGGAAAAATGAAAGATGGCAGAGTGGTTTGGCTTCATTGTACCAGTTCCGGCGGTTCTTCATTGACCGGAAATACAGAGGGACCGATGTTTGGTGTTTATACGAATTTTACTTATTTCAGACGGTTAAAGAAATGGGACAAAAGTAGCGTTTAGACATAATGTCCAGACAGTTAAAGAGATAGGACAAAAGCAGCGTTTAGACATAATGTCCAGACGGATAAAGGGATAGGACAAAAAATAGCGTTTGGACATTATGTCTAAACAGGATAGAAAGTGAGGAAGTCATGTTAAGAAACATAAGAAGATTTTATTGGAAGCAAAGAGACAGGGGACAGGGAAGAAAGACTGTTATGGCAGTGTTGGTATTTTTTATGTTCGTTGCCATTATTGTGGCAGCTATCATAAAAAGTATGATGGGAGGTCATCATGCAGGATTGGAAACGGTTCATAAAACCAATACGGCAACCGGTGCAGCGGTCGTTACAGAAACAGCATCAGGGGGCATCTGTGACTGCGACAGAGACTGCTCCGGATCAAGAAACCCAAGAAGCAATTTCCGTGGATACCACAAACCTTAATACATTTTCAGGATTTATGTCGGACACAGCTTATGAAGATTTGAAGAATCAGTTGATTCAGATTTGTCAGGACAGGAAATGCAGATCCGTCAACAAACTGACCTATCAGCAGACGAAGGCATTTGATGTTACCAGTTTTGTTCTTTTGTCAGATGGCAGTGTCTATCAGTGCAATTACAATCTGAAAAGCTGTCAGATGTCACTTTCAGAAACATCATACGATGAAGCGGCAATCAATCAGATGAAGGAAAAGGAAGTGCAGGAAGAACAGGCTAAGCTGGAACAGCAGCAAAAGGCAGAAAGGGAAAAACTAGCAAAAAAGAAGGCTGTTCATAAAAAGAAGAAAGCAAAAAAAAGAAATCACGTAAGGCAAAAAAAGCTAAGAAAAAGTTGGCAAAAGTCAGATCCAGACGAAAGCATAAAAAATAACGCTATTACTGTATATAAGGGCATAAGGGTATAAGGGAACGGAGTCCCCTTACAAGATATGTGCATATTGAAGAACATTGAAAATTTTATACAGGTTGAAAATTAGGTATCAAAATAAGACCACCACACCAGTGCTGGTCTGAAAATCATAATGATGATTAGGATTCTGGAAGAGATGAAAGATATTCTTTCACTTGTCCGTAATAGATTCTTAGAAACTTGTTGGCACCTGCAGTCATATAGACATAGTAAGGCTTGCCTTGTGCCCGCTTCTTGTCTATGAACTGATACACAGGATCATCCTGTGGGTGTGTTTTTATTAAGGCATCCATTACCTGAAATAAAGTCTTTCGAAGATTAGATGAGCCTCGTTTTGAAGTTGGAACATTTTTTTGTTCATAACTTCCCGATTCATTAACACCAGGATCCACACCGGCAAAAGCAGTAATAGCCCCTTTATGAGTAAAACGGGAAACATCGCCAATCTCAGCCATCAACTGAGGACCAAGTGAAGTTCCTACGCCTTTCATAGCCATAACGACAGGGTATTCGGGAAGCTGGGAAGCAGTTTCGTTCATAAGTGTGCGTAGTGATTCAACCGTTGCAGAGGCAATGTTAAGCTGGTTTACGGCTTGCTTGATAATAAGCTTTGTAATGTTATCCTTAGGAAGTACAGGAACAAGTTCCTTTGCTTTTCCATAGATTTCTTCAGCTTTGGATTGGCTGAAGTTGTACTTCTTACGTTTGCACCAGTTTTGATAATGGTCGATAAAGGCATTCAGGGACATTTTACGGACACAGTCCACATGCCAGTATGTAGATGCAAAATCAACCCATTTCTGGCTGCCGTCACTGCGTGCAGGACTATCAAAGTAAGTATTAACACCAGGATAGGTTTGGTCAAGAATGCCGATAAGATTATTCTTCATAGCCGTCTTGTGCTTCATGTAGAAGCTGAACTGACGGTTCATGGTTTTAAGTTGATTGCGTAATTCATCCATAACACTATACTGTTTAAGATTTTGCCACTTGTCAAGTGCATATCGTGCAATCTTAACAGCGTCAGCTTTGTCGGATTTGACTTTACGAAGGGAATCATTATCAAAATCCTTGATAAGTTTTGGGTTAATGGCACTGACGCAAAGGTTTGCCTCTGAAAGCTGATGGGCAAGGACTTCATAGTAACGTCCTGTATGCTCCATTACAATTCGGGATTCACCTTCAACAGAGTTAATTAGTTCTACAAGTGAATTGATATCACTGGCTGTATGCTTGATTTCAAAAGGTGCAGAAACTATTTCACCGAAAGGTCGCATAATAGCAACCATGCTTTTTCCTTTGGAAACATCAATACCTACTGCATTCATAAATTTGTCACTCCTTAAGATTATTACAATGGATAAATACCAGTTTTACTCATTGCCTATTCCATCTACTGTGGTGTGACACGAATGCACATATAGCGATTCAACCTGCATAAAACGAACGCTGCGAATGAGGAGCTGGTTATCAGTCTTTTGTACGGACGCGAAGTCCAAGAAAATGGAGGAAGATATCCGATCGGTATTCACGGTGTCTATCTTGCCCTGACACCGCCGGGGAGAGGAAAAGCCATTCGTACCTATCGTTTAAGTGAAGGCTATATGCCGGCAGACATTGACCGGCGCATTGCTTCAAAGGCTGCCGACAGAGTTCCGTTGAAAAGGGAGACAGCAGAAAAGAGAAATACAAAACTTGACTGGGCAATGAGCAGAAATTATCAGTTTATCCCTTATAAAGAAATGTCGGAATATCAGAAAGCAATGGTACGGCAGGTGTTGGAGGCAAGGCGGTTGTATCAGCGAACCGGAACGCCGCTTTATATCCATGAACGAAGTGTCAGTATCCTTCGGAAAATGAAAAATGAGACGAAACAATGCGGTGTGTATGTAAAACGAAGAGAAACTAGAGGAGTGCAGAAAGAACTCATCAAAACGATGCAGCAGAGGAGGAAGAAACAGTTATGACAACAGAACAGATGGCATTAGTAAAGAAACTGATCCAAAAGCATGAGATTGAAGCAACGGATGCCGAGTGGACATTGATTTTTATGGGAGTCGGCTATGGATTGTCAGAACAGGAGATAGACAGTTATCTTGTGATGAATACTACTGACCTATTGGCAAAACATGAAAAAGATGCTCTGTATTCTTTTGGGGATGGATTCAGAAATGCAGGAGGAGCAACCAATGAAATTCAAAATCCGACAGAAAGAATACAGTTTATGTTAGAAAATCATTTCCAAAGAAAGAACCCGGAGAGTGGTTATGAAAGTGTGATGCAGTATGTGATTGAGGACAGTGACCTGTCAGCAGCACAGATCGAACAGCTTCGGAAAGCGGTAGAAGCAGGAATGCCGGCAGAGGACATTTTAGAAATGGCACAGAATCGAAAAGATGTGATGGAGATTCGACGCTGTATTGAATTTTATGAAATGATGCAGCAAAAGGCAAACAGGAAAATGTAAAAGAAGAGCAGGAGGGCAAGCAAATGAGTGAAGAATTACAATCATTAGTGCAGATCATAGAATTATATGGAAAGGTCTGGGAGGACTGGGAAAAGCCATACGGTTCTCGGCAAAGGGAGCCGAAAAGGCGTGCAGATTGCCCAGGTGAAAGCGTTTACAACACCGTATGAAACTTCATTATGCCAGTGAGGGAACACACAACACTATGAAAGTTATCCGACCTGGAAAAATGACAGGTGGTCGTTATACTTCTTAAACATTCCCATGGAGGATGAGAAAGAGCTGATTGCCGTTTTATGACCGGCTAAAGAAGTTAAAAGTTTCTTTTGCGGAGTTGCCGGACTTAAATCTCGGAGACGGCTATACACAGATTGCCTATAATCCGGATGATGTGGAAAGTGTACGGCTGGTGATTGATTATTATAAAAAGAAGTTTCGGCAGGAAGCGAAAGAAATGGATCTGGATGAGTATTTTTGGAACGGCAAGTCCGGGAGGACTGGAATATCTGGAAGAACTTGCCGTCAAAGGATATGAAGGCATGCTGCATGAGGAGCAGTTGGAAGAGATTCAGGAAAGAATCAGGGATAAAGAATATCTTCCCATCAGCATCAATGTGGAATCACTTCTTTTGCGGGAAGAAAAGGATGCCTATCTGTTTCGTATTCCCCGTGGCAGACTGGGAGAAGATCTTTCGAGTGCCATACGGATCAAAAAAATCCGACTGTATTCTTTTGGATGAGGGACAGACGGTGATTACCTGTTTGAAACGGGAGGGAGAACTATGGGGATATGCACTGGATCAAAGGAAAAACATCAATGAGAAAGAAAAAGTGAAACTGGATATTACAAAACTGGAAAAAGCATTTGCCCCGGTAGGCGATGACCGTGTGAAAATGATCGGGAAACTAAAGCCGGAGTATGCGGCAATCTTTCCATCTTTTCATGAGGGACAGGAGATTCCGGAAAAATCTTCTGTCCCTGATTTGGTTCCGGAGAAAACAGTGGAAAAAGTGCTGTCCCTTGAAAAGATGAAAGAGCGATACCAAAGTTCGGAGTATATTCCGGTTCCCTTTGATATGGAGACACAGATGGTGGCAGAATCTCCGAATCTGTATATTGCCAATCTTCCGAAAGAACAGCAGGAATCAAAGGATTTTGTGCGTTGTATCTGCTTGGACAAGGAGACAACCAGCTTATCGGATGACGGAAAGCGGTTGCTCGCTTATTTGAAACGATCGGATATGTCAGAGATCACAGAACTGGATTTGGATGGAAAGGAGCTGCGAAAGTATGTAAAGAAAAAATGAAGAGATTGCGACAGAATGCTTGAAACATCAGCGGGGCAAGTGGAATACAGACAGTCCATCTTTGGAAAAGAGGTTGCTGCAAAAATCTGTCAGCACTCCGAAGAATAAGAAATTGTAGAGGTGATTCTGGTGAGAAAACAAAAGGAAAAAAAGCCGTGCAACTCATGTTGCCGGTGATATGAGAAAAACGAAGACTGCAGAGTTTATTACGAGTGTGTGTGGCGTTGTTGCTGCCCACACTCTATTTATTTTACTGTTTAAGTGGATTGTATATCAAAGATGTGGAAATGACGAAGCTGAAGGAACAGATTGTCTGGTGCCTGTTACATCCGCTGAAGATATATAACGATAAAAAGTCTCAGCATGGTGTTTGTCGGTGGACTTTTATGGATAGTTTTAAGTTTCACGGCGTATAGCAGAAGTGATCATAACCGGATGCCGGGCAATGAATTTGGTTCTGCCAAGTGGGGCGAAGTGCGGGAGTTTAATGAAAAATATGCGGCAAAGACAGCAGACGGGGAAGGCAATCTGTCATCGGAAAATAAAGTGCTGTCACAGAATGTACGGTTTCGGTATGATTCCAATACGCTCCGCAACAACAATGTGTTTGTCGTTGGTGGAAGCGGTGCCGGTAAGACGGCTTTTTTCCTGACACCAAACCTACTGTCTCTGCATGACTGCAATATTTATACTGATCCAAAGGGAAGTCTTGTCGAAGAACTGGGAGCATGGCTGTCAGGGCAGAGAGATACCAGAGTATATATGCATTGAACCTGTGTGAAATGGAAAAAAGCATGCATTTCAATCCGTTTCCGTATATCCGCAGTAAAAGTGATGTGACCAAACTGGTAACGAATCTGATACAAAATACAAACTCCCAAACATTAAAAATTCGAGTGCAGACCCATTTTGGGAAAAGGCAGAACGAATGTTTCTGGAGAGCCTTTTCCTCTATGTATGGATGGAATGTCCCAAGGGAGTATATAACCAGAAAAAGAGGGCGGGCGGAACTATTGCAGAAAAACTGGAAAACGATTTTATATCTGTTAGATGAGGCACAGTTTGTGGATGCGGACACACCGCCGAAACTGGATCTGCGTATGGAAGAACTGGCAAAAAGAAGCCGGATCATCCGGCGGTAAAAGCCTATCAGAGGTACCGGGGAGGTCCGGATGAAACGATCCGTTCCGTTATTATGACGGTAAATGCCCGTATGCAGCCTTTCGATAATGAGGAACTGTTGGAAATCTTTTTTCATCCAATGACATCCCGCTGGACGAGTTTGGCACCGGAATTGACGGAGATAAGAAAACAAAAAGCAATCTGTTTATCATTATCCCGGATGACGATGACACCTTTAATTTCGTGCCGGGCATGGTGTATACGCTGCTTTTTCAGGAGCTGTACCGGCAGGCGAGATTCTTTGGCGGAAAACTGCCGATGGATGTGGGATTCTGGCTGGATGAAATGGCGAATATCAAGATGCCGAATAACTTTGATAAGATTCTTGCCACCTGCAGAAGCCGTGGTGTGTACGGCGTACCGATTTTACAGTCTCTGGCACAGTTGAAAACACTGTTTGCGGATGGTGCATGGGAAGGGATTGTGGGAAACTGCGATACTTTTTATCTATCTTGGCGGAAATGAGGCAAGTACCTACGAGTATGTGTCAAAGTTACTTGGCAAGTGGACGATTGATAAAAGAACCAGTGGGGAAAGCAAAGGCTCCAGCGGTTCATACAGTCAGAACTATGATGTACTTGGCAGAGAGCTGATGTTAGAGTATGAGTTGCGTCTTTTACCGGATGATGAATGTATTATCTTTGTGCGTGGGGAAAATCCGATCCGTGATAAAAAAGTGGTTTCCGTGGGAGCATGAACAGTACTTAGAAGCAAGAAAGCGTGGCACTTTTAATCCCAAAGAGCAGCAAAGAAAAACAGGAAAAACCGTTAGAAGAGTGCGAATTTCTCGGCGAAGAATCCTTAAATTATCTGAAACTGCAGAAAGACAAAAATGAAAATATCAGGCTGTATGAACTGGATGCTTTTTCGTTTATGATGATGGATCTGGATGAGATGGAAAAGAAGATTCATTCTACTCCGAACGATAAAAAGGGAAAGGCAGGAGAGCCGACCATCACTGCCGGTATGATACAGTCAGCCCTTCATGCGGAAAAAGAACGGGAGGAAGCGGAACGGAAAGCGTGGTTTGTAGAAAACTTTGATTCGCTGACGCTTCTTGACATTTATGCTTCCGAGTGGATCGGTGAGATACGAAGAAATGTGATAAGGGATCTGCTGCAGGCACAGGCTCCGAAAGAAGTGATAAAGTCAATCATCCGCCCAGAGATAGAGGAAGGACAGGTGTTGCAGAAAAGGCGATGTGGATGGAGATGGAAGGAAGTAAAAGCGCAATATTCAGGCTTATGTGTTAGATAAATATAACATATTTGCAATATAGACCGATAAAATAAGTAGAATGGTTATGTACTATCGGAATCTTGAGTGCTTTGCAAGGAATACAGATAGAGGGCGTTACAGAGAAAGAGTATGGAATGTTAAGGCTGGAGAATGTGGGAGGTGTTTTGTGTTTCTTTCATTATTGTTTGATAATGTAAAAATTGACGGTGGCAAAATTGTATACAATTTATTACTATAAAAATAATGTGTAATGTTTGATGGATGCATATTAAGAAAAGGGAAGGTAGAAATGGGATTTTACCAGGATAGTATCAGAATTGTTAAAAGAATTAGGAGATTCGCTTGCTTGTAATTTTGATAAAGAACAGCTTGAAAGCTTGAATGCTCCACTAAGGCAATTTAGTTTAGTTTTAAAAAATGTAACAGAAAGTAAATTTCTTCAATTTTTTAATGATGATATGAAGAATTTTATTGCTGAGACAAAAGCAAGTGAGAAACTATCACAAACGGAATTTGAAGAAAAATATTCATATGAAATGGAAGTATGTAAAAAATTAGGACGAGCTGGTTGGGTTGTTTCAGAACATTCCAATCCCAAAGAAGTTAACGAATGGTATAATCTTTTATCCAATCAGGAAGATATTAAGATTAGTTCTTATTTTGAGGGGAATAATGGTTGCATTTTAGATAATATTTTTCAAAGTTTAGAACATAAATATTGTGAAGCTCCTAATCAAAGATATTTTTTCTAAAGCAAGGTACTACTTTGAA
>VOFG01004642.1_pt1 | contig 19242 bp, 34 predicted proteins | sample 5384171 | NCBI WGS metagenome assembly VOFG01 (sample SAMN12384726, study PRJNA508395) | human gut metagenome | isolation source: healthy gut F | host: Homo sapiens
TGTTTTGGGATGAGCCGGAGACGCTTTCTATTTTCATTTACCCGACTGGCAGATTCTACCATACTCTGCGTTATTTCAGAACTGTCTTTTTTTTTACGCAAAAACAGCCAGTGATGAAAACCATTTCCTCAGAACGTATAATCATAGTATTACAACTCTGGCAAAACAGCAGGATTTTCTGCTGTTTGTCGTTACAGGAACCTGATCCGCAGACGGCTTGCACAGTCTGCCTTTCGTTTGCGTTCAGAAAAAGGATGTTTTTTATATGGCAGCTACTACTACGAAACCCGTAAAAGCGCCGGTAAAATTCCCGGCAGTACCTTGAAAATCATTGCGATGGTCTGTATGCTGATCGACCACACTGCAGCTGTACTTTTCGACCGAATCCTGATTTCCCGCGGTCTTCTGAATGCGGTGAACGCTTCGGACGGAGGCGCATCATTTCTCTCTACCGGAAACACAGCTGTGATTTATTATGCGGATATGATTATGCGCGCAATCGGAAGGATCAGTTTTCCGATTTTCTGTTTTCTGTTGATTGAAGGGTTCATGCATACGCATGATGTGAAAAAGTATGCGCTGAATCTTGGGATTTTTGCACTGGTTTCGGAGATACCGTTCGATCTGGCATTTGCAGGAAAACCGTTTTATCTGAATTATCAGAATGTATTTTTCACTTTATTTATCGGCCTTGTGATGATGATTTTTCTGCAGAAAATCGATTCAAAAGCGCAAAAAGATGCCGGTGCATGGCAGAGGGGCGAACTGGAAGGTTTCGGTTGGCAAGCTGCTGGTGATTGTGGCAGCCTGTGCAGTGGCCACGCTGTTGAAGACAGATTACAGTGCAATGGGAATTCTGACGATTGTGCTGATGTATAATATGAGAAAGAATAAAATGTACTGTATCGGAATCGGGTGTGCGGTGCTTACGCTGTTGAGTCTGAATGAAATCACCTGTTTTCTGGCTATGATTCCGGTGCATTTTTATAACGGAAAACGGGGATTGAATCTGAAGTATCCGTTTTATGCGTTTTATCCGGTGCATCTGCTGGTGCTGTTTGCGATTGCGGCGGTACTGGGGATGGCGGGGGTTGCGGTTGTTTAAAAACGGACCCGGAAGTGCACCTGCGCCGCCCCCAGGACACAGTCCCCAGACGACACAGACGCACTTCCGGGCTGACATTGAGGCGGGCGGTGGGGAGGTCTGGATTTGCTACGCAAATCGGCGTGAGATTCTACTTAATATACTTCTTAACTTCCAACGGATACCCCAAAAGCTCTTCGCTGCGAATCACTTCAAAATTCTCCGGTTGAAAATCTTTTGCGTAACGTCACAGTGTTCAGGCAATGATATCCCAATCTATGATATTTCATCGCTCCAAAATTTCCTTGCGCAGCTACCTCAAGATAGACAGATTCAGAATACTTTTTTATCTCGGCTTCGACCAGCGCAATCGCATGACTTCCGTATCCGTTTCCCTGGTATTCCGGAAGTACGAAAAGATCTTCGATCAGTCAACTTCCGCCCCGCGGCTTCGAGATGCACAAATCCAATGGGGATCTCTTCTTTTTAAGATAAAATAAAACATATGCCCCTTTGTCTGTCCAGGCAGCAAGATTCTCCGCGGCCTCTTTCGTCGGTTATAACATAATCACCATGAGCCAGCCAAAAGCCTCGAATCAGCTCTTTTTGCAAGTTGTGCTTCGTTTTCATATTTCTGTAAAGCTATAATTTCATTCATTTTTTCATCTCCCTTGTTTTTTAACCGAATCAAGTAAGTCCCAACCCCCTGCTTATTGCTTCGCGCAATGGAAGCAGGTGACTTGCTTTGATTCGGTTAAACTATGATATACTCAAATCATCATGATACCAGGCTCAAAAAGCTAATGCAAGCTCGCTTGCAAGAGGATTTTTGAACTCTTGACCTGTCAAAAACATGACTAGGAGTGCAATGATATGAAAAAAGCGACAAATTTGATATCCTTTCTGATTTTAATGATGGTACTGGTCGGCTGTAGCAAAGAAACGGTCCATATCGACTTTCCTTTTGAAGTTGGAGATGTTGAAAATATCGAAATGTACCACTATGCGGGAGCACCGGTATCAGCAGAAAAGAAAATAGTCGTTGCAAAAACTGATATAACAGACTTGTATCATATGTTTGAAAACTTATCATTGACAGACAAACAAGTCGAGGAAATCACAGGAGCAGATGTGACCAGTTTTCGATTTAACCTTTCGGATGGGACAAACTACGAACTGGTTTATGTCTGCAATGGAGTCAAGAACGGAAAGCTGAAATCTTCCACGGGCAATTTTGAATACTTCACAAGTTCAGATATCGGCCCATATTGGTCAAATATGGATCTTGAATCAGTTCCAGTGAAAGAAAGTGAATTGCCGAAGTGGCATAACTGATTCAGCCTCGAAGGACTCCCCTGTCATACGCGCTGGGGTGTTTTTATATATGATTCATCTCGTTTCCGTTTCTCATAAGTCGCTTCCATCCATTCCAGCACATCCTCTTTTGTTCTGCTGAAACGGTTCGCTGTGGCTCAGGAGAAAATACGGCGCACGCACGTTTTTCAGAACTCGGATTTCCGCCAGCAGCCGCTCCGGCATTATATACGGTCTGACCGTTTTCTGCGTCGCATATGCCGCCTCCCCGAGAAAGCACCACGTCTCATCCACTTCCAATGCAAGCGATCCTTTGGCATGACTCGATGGAATCGGAAATAAATGTAACCGCACGTCACCGTCCTGAAACCACGTATCTTCTTCTATCACAGTTCCTGTTTTTGTATAACGAAACGTATTTTTCCCCTGGTAAACCGCTTCGCACGAAATCTCCGACAGATTCCCGATATGGTCGGGATGAAAATGGGATAAAATCACCCGAATTTTTTTCCTGTCTGTTTTGACTTTTTTCTGCAAAATTTCCGGAACCGCAGGATGATTTCCCACGTCATATCCCCAGAGAAATGCGTCACCCTCGATGATCACAACATTTGCCGAAAGTGGATGTTCTGTCGGTGTAAGATAAGAAATGTGATTCATTGATTGTCCGGATGTGCGGAATCTGTATCGGCTCTTTTCTTTCGTTCTTCATCCAATCAGCACCTCTTTTCCTTCGAACGCAAAACACAATGACCGACAGATTTATGAAATCACTTTCTTTCTCTGTCGGTCATGATATTAATCAAAAATTAGTAACTATCTTATTTTAGAAGCTGAACACCGCCACACCATATGCCGGAAGTGAATATGCAATCCGATATGGCTGGCCATCGCATTCGCCCTCTTTGGCACGGTAGGCTACCTGGCGTTTTCGGTCGGGCCGCCGTATTTGACGTCGGAGCTGTCGAGTACCAGGCGGTACTGTTTTTGCGCGGTACGCCGCACATGTAGTCCGGTCTCTCGACTGGTGTGAAGTTGCAGACAAACAGCAGATTGTTCTTGCCTGTCGGTGACCAGCGGACGAAGCTGTAAATGCTGCGGTCGCCGTCGTTGGCATTGATCCACTGGAAGCCTTCTTAGCCGCAGTCGTTCGCGTAGAGTGCCGGGTACTTGCGGTACATTTTCAGCAGGTCACTGAAGAAGGTCTGCAGATGCTGATGCCCCTCATCTGCCAGCAGGAACCAGTCGATCTCGCGTTCCTCGCTCCACTCGCGGAGCTGTCCGAAATCCTGTCCCATGAACAGAAGTTTTTTGCCCGGGTGCCCGAACATGAAAGCATAGCCTACCATCAGGTTCTGGAATTTTTCCTTCAGATCGCCCGGCATTTTGTTGATCATCGAGCATTTCAAGTGGACAACCTCATCGTGCGAGAGCACCAGAATGTAGTTCTCGGAAAATGCATAGGTCATGCCGAAGGTCATCTTGTTATGGTTGTATTTGCGGAAGTATGGATCGAGCTTCATGTAATCGAGGAAGTCATGCATCCATCCCATGTTCCATTTGTAGGAGAAATGCAGGCCGCCGTCCTCTACGCTTCCCGTTACCTTCGGCCACGTTGTGGACTCCTCGGCAATCATGATGACACCTTTGTTTCGTCCGCGCACCAGGGTATTCAGGTGTTTGAAGAACTCGACGGCTTCGAGATTCTCATTTTCCGCCGTTCTTGTTCGGCACCCACTGGCCCGGCTCTTTTCCGTAGTCGAGATACAGCATCGAAGCAACAGCATCGACACGGAGACCGTCTACGTGGTACTCTTCTACCCAATAAAGCGCATTTGCCAGCATAAAGTTTTTTCACTTCATTTTTGCCGTAATCAAAGATCTTCGTTCCCCACTCCGGGTGCTCGCCCTTTCTCGGGTCGGCGTACTCATACAGCGGCTGGCCATCAAAATCAGCAAGGCCGTGCGCATCTCTCGGGAAGTGAGCCGGAACCCAGTCCAGAATAACACCGATTTTATTTTTATGCAGATAATCAACAAGATATTTAAACTCTTTCGGTGTTCCGTAGCGGGAGGTCGGAGCGTAGTAACCGGTTCCCTGATAGCCCCAGGAACCGTCAAACGGGTGTTCTGCAATTCCCATCATCTCTGCGTGGGTATAGCCCATTTTTTTGACGTAATCGGCAAGCGAATGTGCGAACTGAACGTAATTGTAAAATCCGTCCGGGTTGGATTCGGACCACGGATGTTTCATCCAGGAGCCGGGTGCACTTCGTAGATGGAGAGCGCGGATTTCTGAACGTCAAATTTTTGCGGTTCGTCAGCCATTCGCTGTCACCCCAGCGGTAGCCTTCGATTTCCGCTACTTTTGACGCGGTACCCGGCCGTTTTTCGGATGCAAATGCGTATGGATCTGCTTTGTACAGTTCTCTTCCGTCCGGTGTGCGGATGTAATATTTATACATCATTCCTCGGTCACGCCGGAATGAACACTTCATACACGCCGTCCTCGCCGACTTTCCGCATCACATTGGCATGGGCATCCCAGCCGTTGAATTCGCCGATGACAGATACTTCCGCCGCATGCGGAGCCCATACAGTGAACCAGGCTCCTACTTTGCCGTCTTTTTTGTCCAGGTGCGCACCCATTTTCCGGAAAATATCGTAATGGGTTGCCTGTCCAAATAAGTACTGATCCAGTTCAGAAAATCTTGGCTGATAGCCCGCCGGTTTTTGGCGCTTTTCTGGTTTTCGCTGTTGTTTTTCGCAGTTTCCTTCATAGAAAAATCCCCTTTATGATTCTTTTTCAATCAGAACACAGCCGCACGGAGGTACTTCAACAAAAAGTTTTCCATTTTCCGGAGAAATGGCTTCTCCGGTTACCGCGTTTTTCCATGTTCCGTCGCAAAGGTGCAGGAAACCAGACTCCCACTCTGGTTTTCATCATTATTTACTGCTGTGATCAGAGCGTCTGTCTCATCCAGGCGTGCAAAGGCATACTGGCGGTTGGTCAGCATGAGTTCGCGGTATCTTCCCGTTCGTGCTGCAGGATGTTTTTTCTGACGTCTGATAATGTTTTGATCCATGCCGGAAGTTTTTCTGCCGGCGGATTTTTCTCCAGTTCTTCCAGATTCAGCGCCGGACGCAGCGGATCGTCGTTTCCGCCTTCTTTTCTTCCCTCGATGCCGAATTCCGATCCGTAATAGATGGACGGGATGCCCGGCAGGAAGTACAGCAGCGCATAAATTGGAATCATGTTTTCTTTTACGTTCAGCTTGCTGGCCAGACGGTCTACGTCGTGATTGTCAACGAAAGCTGTACAGTTTCTTTCCTTTTGTAAATGCCGCCGTTTTCGTCAAATTCGCGGCGGATCGTATGTGCAATTTCGAAGTAGTTATGATCGTTATGTCCCGAATAAAGTCCTTTGTGAAGCTCGTAGTTTGTGACACTGTGCAGCAGATGCTGGCCGTCTCCGATGTAGCGCGCATAGTCGCCGTGGATGACTTCGCCCATCAGCCAGAAGTCCTGTTTTTTTGGCGGATGTGCGTGCGCGCATCTGCTCCATGAAGCCGAAATCCAGGCAGTCGGCGCAGTCGAGACGGATGCCGTCGATGTCGAACTCGTCGATCCAGAAGTCGATGACATCAAGGAGATAGTCGCGGACCTGCTGGTTCTGGAGATTCAGGTTGACGAGTTCGAAGCAGTTTCTCCATGCTTCGTAGGAGAATCCGTCGTTATAGCAGGTGTTTCCGCCGAACCAGATTCCTTTGTACCATCCGCAGTACGGGGACTGTTCTCTTTTTTCCTGAATGTCGCGGAAGGCAAAGAATTCGCGGCCGGTGTGGTTGAAGACACCGTCTACGACGACTTTGATGCCGAGTTCGTGGGCTTTTTTACGTATGCGGCAAAGTCCGCGTTGTCGCCTAAGCGGCGGTCTACCTGTTTGTAATCTTTTGTGTCGTATCCATGTGTGGTTGATTCAAACAAGGGGCCGATATAGATTGCGGTACAACCGAGATCTGCGATGTGCGGAAGCCACTGTTCCAGTGTGGAAAAGCGGTGTACGGTTTCTTCCGATTCATTTTTCCTCGGCGCACCGGTCAGTCCGATCGGATAGATGTGATAAAATTCTGCCTCTTCATACCATGGTGCCATTTTGTTTGTCCTCCCTTGTTTTTTGGGTTATGAGTAAATTCCATACATGAACTGGTGTACCAGACGGTAGACTTCTTCGTCCCGGACGACGAGGTTGGAAAGATCGGATTGATCTCCTGCTGTCATCATCAGGTAGTGCATCAGGATTCCGGAGAAGCCTACGGCGAATTGTTCCTGACGGCCGTTCATGTTGCCGAGTTCGGCGCTGGCGTTGTCGAAGACGTCGACGCACAGGTGATAGAACCGGTCAATCATGGGGTATACGGTGCGGAAGCCTTCGCTTTTTCTTCCGGAATAGAACAGTGCCATCATCAGCATATGGAATTTCGGGTCTTCGAGGCTCCGTTGAAGAAGGCACGCGCGATGCGGTACAGTTTTTCGGGGATGTTTTTCCCGGTTTCGGAGGCTTCGATGAGTTTTTGTTCCATGGGCTGAAAGTGCTCGTTTAGCAGGGCTGCGAGGAGGCCTTGTTTGCTTGCCGAAGTAATAGTACAGGGTTGGTTTGGATACTCCGGCGGAGTCTACGATCTGCTGAACACCGACGGCGTCGTACCCGCTTTCGTAGAAGAGGGTCAGAGCTGAGTTCATGATTAGCTGACGATTGTCCATTTTGAATCCTCTTTGTTGCGGAAGGGACGCTCTCTGGAGTTCGCCTGGCCGCGGTGTGTTTGGGTGGTTGTTTGTTACGTGTGAGTTGGCATTTGTTTTGGTTTAAAATGCTTTTGTTGATTTTGTATTTAAGAAGTCTGCTTTTTGTGTGTGATGGTCGAATTGCGTGAGTTTTTGGCAATTTTGACGAATTTTGTTGGATTTTGCAGGTTTTCTTATGTGTGTTTCTGTTATCATTATACCAATCGGTATATAAAAAGTCAATGCGAAATATATAATGGATGAAAATAGATGCATAGAAAAAAAGAACCGGCGGGGAAATCTTTAGTTTAGTTCTCAGATTTCTCTGTCGGTTCTTTTCTTATTTTCCGATACTGTTTTTATACGAACTGAACCTCACATGACTAAAGTCACGTGCTTCAGACCGCTTTAGGCGGCAGACAAAATATCGGCGGATACGCCTGTTTCTTAGATCTTGCGCGGATACGCGCTTCTTCCATGCCGGGTACGGCTGGTTTCCACATAACAGGTAGTCCTCCGGATATCTGCCTGTGTTTATGCTGCTTTTCGCAGTTCCATTTCTGAAATTAAGTCTCTCAAATCCGCATAAACACATGAGGTTCTACTCTTTACTGCAGGAACTTTTGCCTCCAGCAAAGACCTTTCCGTTGCCGGTAAGGGTTTTAAAATTTCACGAATAAAATATCTTGCTCCAATATTGTACGATGCAGATAATCCTCCTTCTGCATTTTTTTGCATTTTCTCTTTTTGTTCTCCAATTGCTGTTTTCCTTCAGATGCCGTATAATGGAAACAGCATTTTCAAATTCAAATTAAGGAGAACATAAACTGATGATACGATTTAATAATGACTACAATCACGGTGCGCACCCGGAGAATCTGGAGGCGCTGGGGGCTATTAATGGGAACAGTTATGGTGGATATGGGGAGGATGAATGGTGTGAGAAGGCTGCGGAGCTGATTCGGGAGAAGATTCATTGTGCGGATGCGGCGGTTCATTTTTTCCGGGGGCGACGCAGGCGAATTTTATTGTGACGGCAGCAGCGCTTTCGCCGGTGCAGAGTGTGATTGCGGCGGATACCGGACATATTAACTGCCATGAGGCGGCTTCGATTGAAAATACTGGGCATAAGATTCTAGAGCTGCCGAATACGGATGGTAAAATTTCGGCGGAACAGATTGCGGCGTGTGCGGCGGCTTATTATGAAGGCGGTGAGCCGGAGTATCTGACGGAGCCGAAGATGGTATATCTTTCATTTCCGACTGAGCAGGGAACGCTGTATTCGCTGCAGGAGCTGACGAAGATTCACGAGGTCTGCCGGAAGTATGATATGTATCTGTTTGTGGACGGGGCACGGCTTGGATACGGGCTTGGATCAGAGAAGAATGATGTTTCTCTCGAGGATCTCACTGCTCTCACAGATGTTTTTCTATTTCGGCGGAACGAAATGCGGTGCGCTGTTTGGTGAGGCCGTTGTGCTTACAGCTGACTCGCTGAAAAAGCGGTTCAAAGCCTACATGAAACAGAACGGCGCTGTCCTCGCAAAGGGATGGCTGCTCCGGACTGCAGTTCCACTGCCTGCTGGGGCATGATCTTTATTTTACTGCGACACGCCGCGCCGATGAACTTGCCATGAAACTCCGCAAAGCATTTGCGGCGCAGGGGGATTCCATTCTGGGTGGAGAGTTTTACGAATCAGCAGTTTGTGATTCTCACCGATGCGCAGAAGGAAACTCTGGAAAAACGCTATATTTTCGAGCCAATGGGGAAATCCGCGGACGGCGGAAATATTGCGCGGTTCTGCACCAGCTGGGCAACGACGGAAGAGGAAGTGCAGACACTGATTGATGACCTAAAAGCTTTATAATTTTGTCCAAAATGGCATTCTGCAAACACCGGCGATCTCTAAATCTGCTTTGCAAATTCAAAGAAAAAGCTGTACCGGTGTGCCACGAAAATGCAGATTTTGCCTTGTTTTACTCCGAGAAAGGAATCTTTATGTCTCATAAAATTGGTATTACCGCCTGCTCCAACCCCATGCATCCTTCCTTTTCCGCCGATCTGGCGCATCTCTGTCAGATTCTGCGGGAGCTGGGCTTCGATCCTGTTTAAGCCCCTGCCTCTACGACAACGGTTCCGGCTTTTTTCCGGCACGGGCGCGGAGCGGGCGGATGCATTTATGAACCTTTACTGTGACCCAGAAATCACGGATATTTTGATGTTTCCGGCGGCGATATGGCGAATGAAGTTCTGCCGTATCTGGATTTTTCTGTCATCGCCGCCTCCGGCAAGCGCTTCTGGGGATACAGTGATCTCACAACGATTGTCAATGCTGTCACGACTGCGACTGGAAATGAGTCGATGCTGTATCAGGTTCGAAATCTGCTGTACGACCACAGCGCCGAACAGATCACTCTGTTCCAAAACGCTTTTTCCGGTCAGTCTCCAGCCTCTTCGACCTCCCTTGCACATTTCTGCAGGGCGATCACATGGAAGGTGTGATGATCGGCGGAAATATCCGCTGTTTTCTGAAGCTCGCCGGAACGGATTTTCAGCCGGATTTCCGCGGAAAAATCCTGCTCCTCGAAGCCATGGGCGGCGGCGTTCCGCAGATGGTTACGTTTCTGTCCCAGCTGAAAATGATGCATGCCTTTGAACAGATCAATGGTATTCTCCTCGGAACATTTTCCCAGATGAAACGCGACCAGCTGACGCCGGATATGCCGCAGCTTGTCCGCCAGGCGGCCGGACCGGATCTCCCGATTGCAAGGACTCCGTATATCGGCCACGGCACGGATGCACATGCCGCCGTGATCGGCAAATTTTATCAGATTTCTTCTGACTGATATACATCCGCGTAGCGCACGCCGAACTCCTCTGCGTCTGCATGGCGTTCCATATAGATATCAATGTGGCCGTACGGCGTGCCGCGGTCCTCGACCGTGTAAATTTTTCCGCCGATATTCAGCTTCGTTCCAAACGGCAGAACGCCGGTTGCAATGGTCCGGCCCTGCACCGGCATTTTCCGGATGCGGTCGGGCCGCCCGCCCAGCGGCCACAGCAGACGGCGCAGTTGCAGTAAGCGGTCAGTTTAAAATTGCCGAGATATTTTCCCGAAGCGCTTTCAACCGATCACCTGCGGTACTGTTTTCTGCACTTGTATTCTGCACATTTTCTGCTCCCGCCTTCTGTTTTCCACCATTCCCGTTTTCTGTTGTCTGGTTATCCACAGAGTTTCCTTCTTTTCTCCCATTATCCACATCTCCCGTTTTCTATTTTGCTCTCACGTATTTCCTCGAAATCACCCGCACAGCAAATTCTGTCGATTTCTCATAGTTAAAATCTGAAATCAGAATCCCCGTCGCCTCGCTTCCAGCGTGGATTACTTTTCCATCACCGAGATAAATCATGACATGGTAAATAAACCCGCTCTCCCGCTGGTAAAACAGCAGATCACCAGGCTTTGCCTCCTGCACCGGAATGCGTGTTCCAGCTTTTCGCCTGCTGGCGTGAGGTTCTCGGAAAGGATATACCCGAAATTAGCAAAAATCTGCTGGGCAAAGCCGGAACAGTCGCAGCCGTTTGTAAGACTCGTCCCGCCCCAGACGTACGGATTTCCCAGGAATTTTTTCGCGTACTGCAGGACCTCGCCGCGCGCTTCGTCAGAAGAAAAAGTGTTCTCGTCGTTATGTATAGGTGTATTGCGCCTTATTATTCCATGGCTTCACCCACATTTCCGCCATGGAAAACTTTCCTCCTGCCAACGGTTTACCTCTTTTTCAGCCTCTTCTCCGCGCAGGAGATACCGCGCGCAGACAAATCCACGGACATCGCCGGATTCCACATAAACCCAGTCAGAATCCGCATCCGCTAAAATATAACAGAGGCTTCCCTTCGGCAGGATTCCGACGATTTTCTGATTTGTGCCTTTTCCTTCGCGGACGTGAAGCCAGGGAATTCACATCGGCGATAGCATATGTTTTTTTCAACCGTATGAAACAGCCACGGCATACGGGAAATCGTGACTTTTCAGCTTCTGCCGCCTGCCACTCACTGTAGCTTTCCCGCGTGCGCTCAGCTTCCTGCTCTGCCGAAAAGACGGGTTCAGCCTCGGCGGCTGGCGGTTCCGCAGACTGTGATAAGTCAGAATCCGAAGAGACTTCTGCCGTCTTGTCCCCACCAGTTGCATCATCACTTCCTGCAGATCCGTTTTCTTCCTCCGGCGGTTCCATCTGCTCCCCATCTCCGCCGCCGATTTCTTCCTGCCCCGGCCATGGATCGTTGAAAATATCTTCCCCTTCGCCCGGCCACGGTCCATCCATTTCACTGTTTCCGGTGTTTTCCGGCATGTCTCCCCTGATCTCCCGGTTCTTGATTTTTCCGGCTCCTCTGGCTCTGTCTCGCCTGCCTCTCCGGTTCTGCATTTTCCGGCCCCTCTGGTTCTGTCTCGCCCGTTTTCCCGGTTCCGTCATTCCTGCATTCTCTCCGCCGTCAGGCTCACTGCGGTTCCGGTTCCTCCGGGACTGTCTCATCTTCTTTTCCCTCGGATCCACTTTCCTCTTCCATCTCATCATTCTGCGTACCTTCCGGTTCTGTCACCTCTTCCGCTTCCGCAGGTGCCTCCTCCGCCGCATCTTCCTCCACGCAAAAAAGCAGCCCCAACGGCTGCTTCCCTGCAATCTCAATTCCAATCTGTCCCGGATCGGCCGTTTCCTCTTCTGCTGCATAAACGGCTGTCGGGTTTCCCAGTGTCACTGCGAGCGCACCGATCATCGCGGCGCGCACCAGCTCGGCGCATTTGTCGCCCATCATTGTTTTTATCAACCATTTTCGCTTTCTCCCTATTCAATTTGTCCGGCCAGACGGAATTGATCCGAACAAATAAAACAGAAGAAACACCTCTGGTATCGCTTCCTATTCCTCTGCTCGAAACAGTCTGACCGCATTTTTTCTGTCGTCTCAATGACTTCTTCTTCCGAAATTCCCTTGAGTTCTGCGATCTCCTGCACAACGTACGGCAGATACAGAGATGAATTTCGTTTTCCCCGGTACGGAACCGGTGCCAGATACGGACTGTCTGTTTCCAGCAGAATGCGCTCCATCGGAGCCATCTGAACCACTTCTTTGATCTTCTTTGCATTTTGAACGTCACCACGCCGCCAATGCCAAGATAAAATCCCATTTTCAGGTATTCCTCTGCCATCTCCACAGAGTAGGAAAAACAATGAATGACGCCGCCGATCTCCTCCGATTTTTCTTCTTTTCATGACGCGGAGCGTATCGGCGCCGCCTCCCTGCTGTGAATAATCATCGGAAGTTTTTCTTCCCGAGCAAGCGCAATCTGACGGCGGAACCAGTATTCCTGCTTCTCATGATTCTCCTTGTCCCAGTAATAGTCAAGGCCAATCTCACCGACCGCGACCGCCTTTTCCATGCGGCAGAGTTCCGCATCCGCGCCATCACGTCCTCGTTCAGATCGCCCACCTCATCCGGGTGAAGGCCGAACGCGCCGTAGATGAACGGATACGCTTCCATCAGTTTTCTTGTATTTTCCAGTGATTCCAGATTTGCCGAGACATTGATGATACGCCCGATCCCGTTTTCCTGCATCGAGGAAAGCAGCTCTGCGCGGTCTTCATCAAATTTCTCATCGTCATAATGTGCATGTGTTTCAAATATCATATCCGAATTTCTCCTTAAAAAAACGAAACAGAAACGGAAGAAAGCTCTGCATAGCCTTCCCCTGTTTCCGTTTCCACGTTTATCCATCCTATCGTTCGTTGTTTTCGTAAAAAGTAAAATGCGCCGCTGCGCCTGTGCTTATTATAACGCATTCATTTTCCCGCGTCAACCAGGAAACGAAAAAAAGTCACTCTTCAACATGATCACCGCCGCGCCGCAATCTCATCCAACAGGCAGCCCGCCACTTCGTCTTTTCCCATGAGCGGAAGCTCCTTGATGCCGTCCTTCGTGATCAGCGTCACCACATTCGTCGCCACACCGAAGCCGGCACCCTCTGTCTTCAAATTGTTTGCCGCGATCATGTCCAGATGCTTCTTCTCCAGCTTTGCACGCGAGTTTTCCACCATGTTCTCGGTTTCCATCGAGAAGCCGCATCACAAACAACCCCGGATGACGGTTCTTTTCCACCCATCCCAGGATATCATCGGTGCGCTCCAGCGGAATACTCATGTCGCCGTCTTTCTTTTTGATCTTCTGATCCGCCACTGTCGCAGGCCGGTAATCAGCAACTGCGGCCGCCTTGATCAGAATGTCTGTCTCCGGCAATGTCTCCTGCACCGCCTCCAGCATATCGCCTTCGCCGTCGTCACCGGTCGCATCACAACGCCTGGAACCGGGGCTAATGAAACCGGCCGGAAATCGCGTTACCTGCGCGCCGCGGAGCATCGCCTCCCGCGCAATCGCGTATCCCATGCGGCCGCTGCTATGGTTCGTCAGATACCGCACCGGATCGAGGGATTCCTGCGTCGGGCCTGCAGTCACGGTGACACGCACACCAGCGAGCGTCTTTTTCGCGCGCCAGTTCCATCGCAATGTAATCCAGCAGCACCTCCGGGTCCGGCAGTTTTTCCTTTTCCGACATCCTTGCACGCCAGCATTCCCACGCTCGGCTCAATGATGCCGAAGCCGTATTTTTTCAGCGTCGCCAGATTATCCTGCGTAATCGGATTTTCCAGCATCGCCGTATTCATCGCCGGAGCGACCAGCTTTTTGCACTTCGCTGCGAGCACCACCGTTGTCAGCATATCATCTGCAATGCCGTGTGCCATTTTGCAATCACATTGGCGGTAGCCGGGGCAATCATAATCAGATCCGCCGCTTTTGCCAGCGAAATATGCGTCACCTCATATTTAAAATCACGCGCAAACGTATCGACCACGCAGCGGTTGTTGGTCAGCGTCTCGAACGTCAGCGGGGTGATGAACTGCGTCGCGTTTTCGGTCATGATGACATGCACGTCCGCTCCGGCTTTCGAAGACCGCTCGCCACATTTGCCATTTTATAGGCGGCAATTCCACCTGTCACACCAAGTACAACACATTTTCCGTCAAGATTTTCCATTGTAACTCCGTTCTGCTGCCTCGAAGCAACTTTTTTCCTATGATAGTTTTAAGTATAGCAGACAGAAAAACAGATTACAACCAATCCTGTTTGCCATTGATGCAAAAAGGCTTTATAATAAAAAGGACAAAAGAGCTCTACTTTTAAAATAATCGCGAGGTATTTTTATGATTTTAGCCATTGATATCGGGAACACAACCGTTACGCTCGGCGGCGTCCGGACCGCACCGCAGCAAGCGTATTCCCTCGAATTCACAGCCCGGATTGACATCAACCACACCTGGTCTGCCAGCCAGTATGAATCTGCGATCGAGCAGCTTTTTGAAGACAAGAATCTTTCCCCGTCCGACTTTCGGGGCGTCATCATTTCCAGCGTTGTTCCGTCGGTTCTGACGCTTCTGCAGGAATGTGTCCGTAATCTGTTCGGCACGGAACCGCTGCTTGTCACATCAGAGAGTGATCTCGGCATGACATTCTCCATTCCGCACCCGGAAAAAGTAGGCCGCGACCGTCTCGTCGATGCCGCCTGGGCCGCCGCACATTATCCGCTGCCGGTCATCACCGTGGATCTTGGAACAGCGACGACCTTCAATGTCATCCGGGAAAACAGCGTCTTCTGCGGCGGCGCCATCGCACCGGGACTCGATATGGGACTTGGCGCCCTCTCCGAGCGGACCGCCCAGCTCCCGCGGCTCGATCTCCAGACCCCGGAACGCATCATCGGCAGAAACACAGAAGAATGCATCTCTCCGGCACCATTGTCGGCATGGCGGCAATGCTCGACGGCATGGTCCAGCGCATCGAAGCCGAACTCGGCTCCCCGCCACCCCTCATCCTCACCGGCGGCGCGGCACGCTTCGTCGAACCGCTCGTTTTACATCCTCATATCTATGACCCGAACCTTCTGCTGAAAGGCTGGCGTTCCTGTGTGAGCGGAATTGTGCAAATTAAAATCGTACTTCCAAATATTCATCAGACTTTTTCATTCTGCATGACGTTAAAAGCGTGTCTGTTCTCCAGGCACGCTTTTTCTCTATTTTTCTATGGAATCGCAACCCTTCTTTGTGTTGCCTCTCCGCTTTTCAGTTTTTCCTGATTCTCCTCTTTCAGTTTTAAAATACACGGGCGAATGCTTTCATCATACGTTTCTGTTGTCTGAAGTACATGACCATTGTATACAATCACATCATCGGAATACAGAAATACAAGCGCCATCTGATTCATCTCATGATCGTAGATCAGAACATACCAGTTATAATCATACAAAATCCTCTCTGTCATGTTGAATACCTGTTTTGGCTTCTGGCAGGAAATTTTTCTCCGTAAATGGTCGAGAATTTCGTCCATCTCCTCCGGATGATCCTCGCGCGTGATCGCAAAGGACATTCCGGCTCCGGTGTCTTCCGGGATATAAAGATAAATCATCTCGGCTTTGTCCGTATCAAAGGTTTCGATTTCCTGCAGCAGTTCCTGATCCGATTTTTCTGAGATGAAATCTGCTGCCGTCAGGAAAACATCTGTCGTACCCCGCTCAGGACCAATGGGATTTTCTTTCTGTGTATACACCGCCGTCATTCTTTTACCAGACATCCTGCAATCACGCAAAGGATCACTCCAGCTAACACAGTGATTTTTCTCTTTTTCATACGTTTCAAGGAAATCACCTCTCTTCCAAAACAGACATTCCGGGAACCTTCCAAAAGTTGAATTTTTCTCTTTTTCAGTATATCATGAATTTTTCCGGGACACACTCTTTTCCTTCTCCTATGCACGGAAAAACTCCCGGCACTGCCGGGAGTTTATGACTTTCTTATTTCATAGTAACTATTCAGAACCCCATCTCGATTCCGCTTGCGCTGCATCTCGATGTTGCTTCTCGCCATATGAAATTCCAGAAAACCGTTCATTCATGCAAGCATGATTCACGATTTTCTTTCATTTCGCATGGCTCTGAATAGTTACATTTCATATTACTTTTTCACCTGCTCATATACCAGTCCCGGATAAGCTTCGAGGCTGACACCGTTTTTCAAACATTGGAAATGCTTCTGCGCCGGATGCGCATACGGCGGTTGCCATGCTTGTCTGTTCAGTGTAGCTCTCCCAGTTGTCGGCAGTAAGGCCAGGCTGGTATGCTTCCCAGGCAGTTTCGTATTCGGTGCTCTTATCGGAAGGAATCGCATCTTTCAGGCTCGCCGGACCAGACGGCAAGCTGATCTGCTTTTTGTAAGTATATTCCGGGAGCTGATCGTCGCCCAGCGACTGGTACAGCTCATAGCGGGTAATGGAGTCTTTGGAACTTCCGTAGGATTTTTCCATCTCTTTTTTCACGGTATCCATATCGGCATCATCCGGGTAGGTGATGTCTACTTCGCACAATACTGGTTTTCCCGTCGCTCCGGTCTGATCGAGGTTGATAAACTGAAACATGATTCTGGAAGTTTGCTCGCCGAAAACAGTGGCTTCTGTATCTACTGCGATCGCGGCTGCACTGTTAGTTTCGGAGAAAATTTCCACCTGGTCCCGATCCAGATTCCAGTCGGCAAGCACTTCATCCACCGTTTTCCCCATCCGGTATCCGGCGGCGTAATTTTGCTTGCTCTCTTTCGCTCCCTGACATCCAGTCAGCAACAGAGCACACATTGCAAAAATACCTGCTAATTTTTTATTCATACACCTGCATCTCCTTTCCGCTTTGTTATTTTTTTCACATACTTTTTTGTTAGCCCTATACTACACCATATATTCTTCTGAAAATCTATGACGTTTGGTGAAAATTTTCTTACATTTTTCTTATGCATTCGATTTAAATCAAAGAAAAGCAACAACATCCCTTATAGAAATTCTCACCGCTAGATCGTAGAGGCGGCTTCGCCGCCGACCTCACCACCGGACATGCGGTTCCGCATCCGGCGGTTCAGTTAACTTAACATCTTGTTTACAAAATATTCCTCGGCTGAGAGTAAACCAAATTTTTCAAACGTGCATTTGACATCGCATAGCAAACAGGTTTTGTACGGCAACTCGGGCATATCCATGAAATCCCGCCGCACACCTTGCATTCTTTTTACTAATACCCAGTTTTACCAATTTTTATATCTGGTTTTTGGATTTTCCAGTGTTTCCATATGCACATCCTGAATCTATACCTGATTAATCTGTATCTAAGTTTTCGGCTTGCTGTAAGAATTGAGCCAATTTTAAAGTAATTAATCCATCCTCTTACTACCTCTGCTATCTTTTTTGCGCTTTGTATGAATTACTCACGCTCCACTTGCGGCTCGTAATTTCCTGACTTTCTTCATTACTTTATCCAATGACTTTTTCGGAACTTTCATCCTATGTTTCTTTTCCTGAAATTGATAATAGAAGGCAAATCCCAGATATTGTATTTCGGTAGGTCTGCCTATTCTACTCTTGTCCTTGTTCACTTTCAGCCGCAGGACATTTTCAATGATATCGTGACTGATTTCATTACTCGTGTCGCAGCTTTTTCACTTTCTGACAAGAATAATACAGTCATCTGCATATCGTACAAATCTAAGTCCCCGACTTTCAAGTTCCCAATCCAGTTCATTTAACAGTATGTTTGCCGAGAGTGGTGAAATATTTCCTCCTGTGGGGTTCCATCTCTGTTTCTTCCATTTGTTCTCCGACCATGACTCCACTTGCCAGAAATTTTCGGATTAGTGAAAGTGTTTTCCCATCCTTGATTTCTTTGTTCAGAATAGATATCATCTTGTCGTGTTCTACTGTATCAAAAACTTTTCCAAGTCAATATCCACGACCCAGTTATATCCTTCATTCATGTATTCAGCCGCTTTTAACACTGCCTGTTGTGCACTCTTTCCGGGTCTGAATCCATAACTGTTTCTCATGAAATTTGTTCATATATAGGTGTTAATACCTGTGCAGCAGCCTGTTGTATCATGCGGTCTGTGACAGTTGGATTAAAAGTTTTCGTTTGCTTCCGTCTGCTTTAGGGATTTCCACTCTTTTACTGGCATTGGTTTGTATGACTGATTTCTTATACTCTCTGAGTTGCTGGCCATTTACTTTCAAATGAGAAAGCAAATCGGCACATTCCATTCCGTCTATTCCTGCCGCACCTTTATTCTTTTTTCACCTGTTTGTAGGCACGATTCATGTTTTCATTTGACAGAATGTCGTTCTATAAATATTCCTTGTTCCTCCATGCACTGTTTCCTTTCCTTTTCGTGAGTCCCAACCACATAGTACTTGTGGTACTCCTCTCGGCATGTGTTTCGTCTAAAACTCTCAATTGGGACGTACTCCAGATGATTAACTGTTCTGTCCTTCGCTCCATCCGGTTTACAGAGACTTTCACTACTATGACATCTGCTGACTTCCTATGATTCCGTTGTTACTATGGCAAATGAGACCACCATAGGATCTCCCCGGTTAAAATACGCTATCTTCTCATCACCTATCCATGTCTATACCAGTCCTACTATTTTACTCTGTTCTAGTCTTATCCGTTAAGCCTTATTATGACGTTCGGACCTGTTCAGCCAGTCTTATCTCCTTGTTGGTAGCCTAGCCTTAGGATATGTGAATTTCTGTCCGTCCCCCGGACAGAGGCGGGGGCTTCCTTTCGCAAAAAGCGAACCGTCGGTTCGTTCGATGACACCACTGTGTCAGCATAAGCGAGCTATCCCTGTGTGCCCCACGGTTTTTTTCTATATTCTGTCACTGCAGGCTGTACATAAGACGCATACCCTCATTCCGGATATTGACTGCCGCATTGACATCCCTGTCATGGTGTGTACCGCATTTCGACAGATCCATGCACGGATTCGCAGATCCTTCGTTTTATACCCGATACACTGGCTGCTTGCAAAGAAACGGCCTACTTCACCTCAGCTGTTTTCCTGTTCTTCCATTTTACCTTCAGGAAATTCACAATATCCCCAGCTGTTATCCAAAACGGATTTGCCAAAGTGCAGCGCCCAGAC
>VOFG01004070.1_pt1 | contig 19237 bp, 29 predicted proteins | sample 5384171 | NCBI WGS metagenome assembly VOFG01 (sample SAMN12384726, study PRJNA508395) | human gut metagenome | isolation source: healthy gut F | host: Homo sapiens
GCACCTGGTGATCGCAGTAGCCGAACAGCGCGCCGAAGTGCGCCGGGTGCTCGTCAAAGCAGAATTTCATGGCGGTCCTCCTTCTTTGCTTTTAAATTTTTAGCATACAAACTATTAGTGTACTAAATGGTAGCACCAATATTTTTGTTGTCAATAGGGAAGAGGGGGGCGGCTCTGTAAACGATCTGTGAACGGCGGGCGCGCTTTTGTGAATGATTTGTTAATTCTTTATCAAGCCTGTTGACTTCCGCCCCGGATGCGTGTATGATACGCTCATCCGAAAGGATACCCACCCATTGTATTTCTCTCTCCTTTTACCGAAAAAAAGGCGGCGCTGAAGCGCCGCCTTTTTTCGTGTCTGCCCTTGTCAACAGAGGGTATAATAAAAGCAAAAGCGAAACAGGCGGCAAAAAACAGTTGCCATCGCGGAAGAATTGTAGTAGAATATATCTCACGAACTTGTCCTCCGCCGTGAGCTGCGGGGCCGGTCTCGCGCAATGGATACCCACGAATCATGTCAGGCGGGGAAACCGAGCAGCATTAAGAGGATCATCCATGTGCCGCGAGGGTGCCGGCTTCCCTGTGACTCACGGCGGAGGACTCGTTTATTTTGTTTGTCAGCAGGGAGGTGTGCCCATGTACCAGGCGCTGTACCGCAAATACCGCCCAAGACCTTTTCCGAGGTGGTGGGCCAGCAGCACATCACCGACACGCTCCAGCGCCAGGTGGCGGACGGCACGGTGGGCCACGCCTACCTTTTCACCGGCACGCGGGGCACGGGCAAGACCACCTGCGCCCGCATTCTGGCCAAGGCCGTCAACTGTCAGCACCCCATGGACGGCGCGCCCTGCAACCAGTGCGCCGCCTGCCGCGGCATTGACGACGGCTCACTGCTGGATGTGACGGAGCTGGACGCCGCCTCCAACGGCAGCGTCAACGACGCCCGCAGCCTGCGGGAGGAGGCCGTCTACCCGCCGGCGGTGCTGCAAAGCGCGTCTACATCATCGACGAGGTGCATATGCTCTCCGCGACGCCTTCAACGCCCTGCTGAAGATCATGGAGGAGCCGCCCGCCCACCTGCTGTTTATTCTGGCCACCACCGGGATCAGAAGGTCCCGGCCACCATCCTCTCCCGCTGCCAGCGGTTCAACTTCAAGCGCATCCTGCCCCACGATATGGAGCAGCAGCTGCTGAAGGTGGCGAAGGCCGAAGCCATTGACCTGACCCCGGACGGGGCGGACCTGCTGGCCCGCATGGCCAACGGTGCCCTGCGCGACGCGCTCAGCCTGCTGGACCAGTGCCGTGCCGCCGGCGCGGTCGTGGACGGCCGCAGCGTGCTGGACACGCTGGGACTGGCCGGCAGCACCCAGACGGTGCAGCTCATGCGTCTGCTCCTGGCGCGTCAGGGGGCGACGCTTTGGCGCTGCTGGACCAGCTGTACCGGGGCGGTAAGGATGTGGGCGCGCTGCTGGGCGAGCTCAGCGATCTCTGCCGGGACATGACCGTTCTGGCCGCCGCGCCGGAGGGCGGCGCCGCCCTGCTGGGCGGCCTGTATGACCGCAAGACCCTCTCTGAACTGACGGCGGAGGTGCCCCATGCGCCGCCTGCTGTATATGACCGAGACCATCCAGCGCTGCGCCGCGGCCCTGCCCCGGAGCATCCGCCAGCGCACGGACGCCGAGCTATGTCTGCTGCGTCTGTGCGACGAGAGCCTTTCCAACGACACGGAGGCTCTGGCGGACCGCGTCTCCGCCCTGGAGGACGCCTTGAAGAAGGGCGTCGTCCCGGCGGAAAGACCGCCGCCCGTCCGGCGGCCGCGCCGACTCCGCCGCCCCGGCGTGAAGTGTCTCCGATCCCGCAGGAGACATCTTCCCGCACCGGTACCCGCCGCCCCCACGGCCCCCGCACCCGCGACGCCTGTGCCGGAGAGCGCCCCGGCGGCGCCCGCCGCCGGCGGTGACAGTCAGGTCTGGGCCGCGCTTATCGAGCACTACAAGGGGCCCCTGACCATCCCCGACCGGGTATGGCTGAACCAGGCGACAGGTACGCTGGAGGGGGATGTGCTCACCGTTTCCTGTGCCAACGATCTGGTGAAGCAGCAGCTCAGCCGCAAGGCCATCGAGGACGTGCTCTGCGGCGTCACCAGCCGCCATGTGGGCCGTCCCGTCCGGGTGCAGTTCACCGTAGGCGGCGGCGCCGCGCCCGTGCGGCGCCCCCGGGCCGCCGCGGCCAGAATTGCCCCACCGGCGGACGACTCTGAGCGCCCGCCCCTGCCGGAGGAGGCGCCCCCACCCGCCCCCGGACCGCCGCCCTGGGAGGTGCCGGCTCCCCCACAGGGACAAGCTGGACGAGTTGGTGGAAAACGCCAAACAGCTGGACAATTTTCGCATCAAATAAGCCGACATTTCATGCTGAGCGCACCGGTGTCTCACATGGAGCACACCAATGTTAAACAAAGAGCGCATCGGTATTACACATGGGTAAACCGATGCTGCATAAGATGTCCGATAGTTTACAACTGGCAAAATGAACAGATCGATATAAAGGAGAAACGAATATGGCAAAGGGATACAGCGCCCCAGGGGCTTTACCGGCGGTGCCGGGATGATGCAGCAGCAGGCGCAGATGCAGCAAAAACTGCTGAAAATGCAGCAGGATATGGCAAAAGCGCAGGAAGAAGTTGAAAAAACGGAGTTCACCGCCTCTGTGGGCGGCGGCGCGGTAACGGCAGTGGTCACCGGCAAAAAAGGAGCTGACCAAGCTGACCATCAAGCCCGACGTCATCGACCCGGAGGACGATGGAAATGTTGCAGGATCTGGTCATTTCTGCGGTAAATGAGGCACTTCGGCAGGCAGATGATGCCATGAACAGCTCCATGAGCTCGCTCGTGGGGGCCTGAACATCCCCGGCCTGGCCTGTAAATCGTGATATAAAAATCTCCCCGGAAGGGGAGATTTTTTATCCGAAATAGCCACCAGTAGGTCCGTGACCACGCCGTAGCTCTTGCTGCCGTCCGCATCGCCGTTACTCTTGAGGAAGCCGTCGTATACCTTGTCCGACACCTGCGCCACTGCGCCGCGGAACTGCGCCCAGTAGGCGTTGTCCGCCCGCAGGTCAGCCACCACCGTGTCCGGCAGTGCGTCCCGTATGGTCTGCCACGCCTCCCGGTCGGCGCTGTACAGGGCGTTGGACAGATACCCGAACCCCGTCAGCCAGCCGGGTAACGGTACCCCGTATCCTTCTGACCGGGTGGCGGCCAGGATGCCGATGAAATTGCACTCCTCCTCCGCCGTGATGCCCCCGCTGGTGCGCCAGCTCATGGCATACAGTGGCTGGCAGAAAGGCCGCCGGACTGTCCATGTTGACGTTCGGCTCGCCGGTGAAGGGAAAGTAGAACCCGGTGAAGCGCAGGGCACTCAGCGCCCGGGAGCAGGCGAAGCCTTGGCACCGCCCGTTTCCGCCCGCAGGAACGGGAACTCCGCCGCAGAGCACATCCAGCGCGGAGGGCGCTCCGGTTCAGCACCGCCTGCCGGTCCAGACGTACAGACACCGCTTTCATCTCTGGGGACGTCATCGGCGCAGGCGGCCAGATTGCCGGCAAAATAGGCCGTTACCTCCGCCAGCGTCTCCGCGGTGGAAGGCCGGGCATGGATGCCGCTTTTCTCCTGGAAGCCGTCGGTGTTGTACCCGATGCCCAAGTCAGGCAAAAGCCGGCGTACACCGTCAGCACGGCGCAGAGGGCGGTGAGTGTCAGGCGCATGGGCCATGCCCCAACGGCGGCCCCGCGCGGCGATGATGCGCCGGGGGCACATTGGCCAGCCACAGTATGGCGCAGAACACCGCCGTCAAGATCAGGACCTCACCTACGGAGAGCGTCAACCTCCCACACAGCCGCCCCAGCCACTGCTCCGCCGGCAGCACGGCGCCGTACCACAGGGCAGTCATGGCGGCGCGGCTGGTGCGCAGGGCGAAATACGCGGCAAAGAACACCGCCAGCGCAATACACCAGCGGCACAGGGCGCGGCGGCTCATAGGGGCAGGGCCTGCCGGTGAAGCACATGACGCAGTGGGCGCGGACGATGACCTTGCCGGTCTCGTCGGTCATTTCCGGCGGAGCAGAAGGCCAGCTTGCCGCCCAGGCGGTCCACCTTGCCCACGGTGGTCAGGGTGCTGCCGGCGGCAGCGGCGGACAGATAATCGATGGTGGCGTTCACCGTGACCACCATCTCCTGCCGCAGGGTCATAATGGCCATGCCCATGGCCACATCGCACAGGCGAGAACAGGATGCCGCCGTGGGCGCCGCCCCAGCGGTTCAGGCTTTCGGTATGCATGGGCAGCGTCACCGTGGCGGTGCCGTCGTCCAGATCGGTGGTACGCATATAGTTATGGGTCAGGAAACGGCTCACGGTCGTTGCCGAAGGCCATCAGCTTGTTATAGAGGTCTTTTGTCATTCCTTTCAAAGAAAAGGTTGTTGTCTGCCTGTTGTTTCTGCCGGGTCGACCTTTGCCCCGCCCCACATAGGCGTAGGCCTCGGTGGGCATATTCCGCTTCCGCAGCCGGCGGTCCATCAGGAATTTCAGCAGTTCCTGTATGCAGGCGAACACCGGCACGCCGAGGAACATGCCCAGCACGCCGCCGAAGCCGCCGCCGACAAGGATGGCGACGACGATCCAGAAGCTCGAGATGCCGACGGTATCGCCCAAGATCTTGGGCCCCAGAATGTTGCCGTCAAATTGCTGGAGGATGACGATGAAGATCACGAACACCAGACATTGCTTGGGACTGACCAGCAGGATCAGGAATGCGGAAGGCACCGCACCCAGGAAAGGGCCGAAGAAGGGGATCACGTTGGTCACGCCCACCACCACGCTTACCAGCGGTGTGTAGGGCATTTCAGCAGGGAGCAGCATATAAAGCACAGGATGCCGATGATAAGGGAGTCCAGCAGCTTGCCCCGCACAAAGCCGGAGAAGATGGCGTTCACCCGCCGGGTGCCCCGCATGACCGCGTCGGCATTTTCCTCCGGCAGCGCGGCGTAGACCGCCTTGCAGCAGCGAGCCAGGCTCTTCTCCTTCATGCCCATCAGATAGATGGACACGATGATGCCCACGATCAGGTCGAAGGCGAAGCCCACCGCCCCGCGGATGCCGCTCCAGATGCCGTTGGTCAGGGGCCGATGGCCTTCTGCGCCCACGGCAGTACCTTGATTGGTCAGGAAATCCATGCCGTCGGAGTAGCGCTCGGTGATGAGCCCCGCCAGCCAGACGGCGATCTCGTTGTTGCTGTTCAGCAGGTCCTGCGCCCAGCGATAGACCTTGCGGTAGTAGGACTCGGCGTTGTTGATGAGGGTGGTCACGCTGTCCACCACCTGGGGCACCAGCACGCTCATCAGCAGGTACAGCAGGAAGATGACCACGGCCTCGGTCAGCAGGATGCTCACCAGCCGCAGCGCGCCTGACGGCTGCTTCAGCTCTTTTTTGTACTCGCCGCCACAGGGCGCCGGATGGCCCGTTCCAGACAGGACATGATGGGCGTCAGCAGATAGGCGATGGCAAAGCCGTACAGCACCGGCGCCAGGATGGATGCCAGCTCGGACACGAACTGCTGCAGCGTTCCCGCCTGATAGAAGGTGTCGTAAAGAACACCAGCACGGCACATACGGTCAAAAAAAGGCCGTCAAACCCCATTTGAAATACTGCGTCCGCTTCGCATAGGACCTCCTCCTGATGTTTTTCTATCATACCCGCCCCGCGGCGTTTTGCAACTTTTTTTGCGGACTTGACAACGGCCGGAAACCGGATATAATAGAAAATAGGAGAGATACTGCGACAAGCGGTTTGGCTCCCGCCGCTAAGAAAACCGTCACTTGTTGGAGTGGCGGTTTTCTTCTTCATTTACTCCGCCGGGAGTGCGGCTTGCACCGGGTGGAACTGTGGTATCATAACCGAACTATCCGCGCAGAATACGATGGTATGGAAGGGTGTCCCTATGAAAAAGCTCTTGTTTATCGTCAATCCCCGTGCGGGAAAGACAAAATCCCGCGCCCCGCTGTTCGATGCCGTGGCGCAGTTCTCCCGTGCCGGCTATCTGGTGAACATTTTTCGTTACGGAGGCGGGCGGGCAGGCGCGTGACATGGCCGCCCGGTGCGGCGGCGACTATGACCTGATCGTGGTCTGCGCCGGCGGCGACGGCACGCTGAACGAGACGCTCTCCGGGCTTATGCAGCTGGAGCAGCGGCCCCTGCTGGGCTATCTGCCCTGCGGCAGCACCAACGACTTCGCCGCCAGCCTGCATCTCCCCCACCGCCATGGACGAGGCCGCCCGCGCCGCCGTCTGCGGTGCGCCGTACCCGCTGGACGTGGGACGGCACAACGACCGGTACTTTGCGTATGTGGCCTCCTTTGGGGCCTTTACCCGGTCCTCCTACTCCGCCACCCAGGCGGCCAAAAAACGCCCTGGGCCACTTTGCCTACATTTTGGAGGGGTTGGGTGACCTGGACTCCCTGCGGCCCTACCGCTGCGCGGTGGAGGCCGATGGTGAGCGCTTTGAGGGGGAGTTCATTTTCGGCGCTGTGTGCAATTCCACCTCCCTGGGCGGGCTGGTGAAGCTGGATCCCTCCTGCGTGTACGGATGGACGACGGAAAATTCGAACTGCTGCTGCTGCGTATGCCAAAGACGGCACTGGATCTGCAGAACCTCATTACCGCCATGACCCGTATGCAGTACGACTATCCCGGCGTGATACTGCGCCATGTGCGGCACGTCACCGTCACCACCGACGAGGAGCTCCCCTGGTCCCTGGACGGTGAGTACTGCCCAAGCGCGCCCCGCGTGGAGATCGAAAACCTCCCCGCCGCCGTGCAGTTGATGCATTGATAGAAGCGAAAACGCAAAAAGACCCGCCATCGGCGGTCTTTTTTATACACAACGCAATAAGCGTGCACAATATACGCTTTGTTATCAGAAGGACACCATCTCCGGGTCCGGCTTGGTGGTGGCGGCGATGGAGGTGACGTACAGCACGGGGCCTTCGCCCTGATAGGCGTCACACTTTTCCTTCTTCACTGTGGCGTGTATCTTCACCCACTGCTTGTCCTTAAAGTGCTCCAGTCCTTCGCCGCGGCACACCAGGGCCAGGAACTGCATATCCTTGTCGCAGCAGACCATGGCGAAGCGCCCGGGCAGTGCATGCCCTTGAACTTTCTTGGAGTGGCACATCAGCGCCTTGAAGGATACCTCCACGCCCTCGTAGCGTCCCGGGTTGTCCATCATGTCCACATACCAGATACCGTAGTCGTCGTCCGGCACCTCCAGCTTGCCGCTGGTCAGGTCAAAGGGAGACATCTCCGGGGTGACGTACTCCTCGCTGGTGCCGTCGGCGTTCTCCAGATAGATATCCGCCCGGCGGTTGGCCATCCGCAGGTTGCGGCTGCGGAGCTGCTTCCGCAGCTCTTCATTGCAGCGGTTGAAGATCAGCATATCGCAGTTGGTGATCTTCTCCATCATCAGCTGGCCCATGTTCTTCAGATACATCTCAAAGGTCCGGCGTCCACCAGGCACATGATCTGGTATAAGATCCAGTTGGCAGGCAGACCTTCGCGGTACAGCTTCTCCATGCTCCACATGCCGTTGTACTCCACGATCACCTGCTTGGGACGGTACTGCTTTTCCAGCTTTTTGAAAAACTCCGGCGTCAGCTGCTCCGGCTCGTCGACCGTGTAGGTGAACACGTTGCCCAGCACATGGGGGTCGTAGCCCAGCTCACCCTCCTCGCACCGCAGCAGCAGCGTGCGGTCCTCGGCGGCAAAACCGTCCTGCAGGATACCGTTGATGAAGCTCGGTCTTGCCGGCGTCCAGAAAGCCGGCGATAAGGTAAACAGGAATATCCATAGTCGTTCCCGCTCCTTACAGTCCGAACAGCTGAGAGAGCTTATCCTCTTTCAGCCCGGAGCCGATCACACAGATACGGCCGGTGTAGTCCGCGGGACCGCGCCGGATCTGATGCTCCTCGGGCACAAAGTCGAAGTGCAGCCACTGGCCGCCGTCGGCGGCGGGGACGATGCCCTTGGCCCGGAGGATCGCGCCGTATTCGCCGCCGTCCAGGGCGGACAGGATACGCTCCAGATCCGCCTCGGTGAACGTCTTTACCGTCTCCACGCCCCAGCTGGTGAACACCTCATCGGCGTGATGGTGGTGATGGTGGCAGCCGCAATGGGGATCGTCGCACTCCTCGCCGTCGTGGTGATGGTGGTGCTCGTGCTCCTCGTGGTCGTGGTCATGGTGATGATGGCAGCAGTGCTCATGGTCGTCGTCATCGTCGTCATCATCATGGTCGTGATGATGGCAGCGGTGCTCATGCTCATGCTCGTCATCATCGTCGTGATGATGGCAGCAGTGGTCATGCTCATCCTCCTCGTCATGGTCATGGTGGTGATGGTGCTCCGCCTCGTCCGCCTCGTGCTCGGCCTGCATCCGGGCCAGCAGCTCGTCCGCCAGCGAAACCTTCTCGATGGCGCTGAGGATGGTCATGCCGTCCAGCGGGTCCCACGGTGTGGTGAGGATGGCGGCATCGGGATTCTTCTCCCGCAGCAGGGCCACGGCGGCCTCCAGCTTCTCCTGATTCAGCTTCTGCGTCCGGGTCAGAATGATCGTGCCGGCGGACTCGATCTGATTGTTGTAGAACTCGCCGAAGTTCTTCATGTAGACCTTCACCTTGGTGGCATCCGCCACGGTGACGAAGCTGTTGAGCTTCATGTCCGGTACGTCCTTCACGGCGTTCTCCACCGCCACGATTACGTCGCTGAGCTTACCTACGCCGCTGGGCTCGATGAGGATGCGGTCAGGGTGGAACTGCTCGTGGACCTCCTTCAGCGCCTTGTTGAAGTCGCCCACCAGAGAGCAGCAGATGCAGCCGGAGGACATCTCACTGATCTGCACGCCGCTGTCCTTCAGGAAGCCGCCGTCGATGCTGATCTCGCCGAACTCGTTCTCGATGAGCACCAGCTTCTCGCCCTGGAACGCCTCCGCCAGCAGCTTCTTGATGAGGGTCGTCTTGCCTGCGCCCAGAAAACCGGATACGATGTCGATTTTTGTCATAGTGAAAACCTTCTTTTCTCCGCCGCGCAGCGGCACATATTTTTTCACCTATATCATATCCCATTTTTTTGAAAATGCAAGACCTACGTCAAAGCTGACGCGGCGGACGCATGGCGTCCGCCGCGCTGCCGCTTAGCCGCCTATGCGGTTGAGAATGAGCTGGCTCAGCGATGCCGCCAGCGCCCGGTCGTATTTCCGGGAACGGGCGCCCTCGCCGCCTGTGCTCATGTCGCCGTCGCCGGGCACGGCCGCCCGTTTCGTTGTTTCCGCCGTTCATGCTGTCGCCCGGCGATTCGCCCCGTCCGTCCGTCACGCTGTCATCGGTGCCGTTGGTGTCCGGCTGGGTGGTGATGCTGCCGTTGGGCGTGGTGTCCGGCTTTGTTGGGGCGAGGGCTTTTTGTTGTCCGCCTCGCCGCAGGCCGCCAGCGTTACCGCCAGCATCAGCGCCGCCGCCAGTGCCATTAACCGATCCGTCATATCCGTTCCTCCTTTTCCCGTCTTGCGCCGCACGCGAAAAACACGCTCATCACGCGCGCGGTGCATTCGTAGTTTTTGCCGCGAAACGCGCCGTAGTCCGCGACACATTTTTCCCTTTTGCGCCACCTGACGTTGCAATTTTTCGCCATCCGTGATATGATAAACAACACCGGGCGAAGAGAATACATCCGGTAATTTTTTCATACGATACAACCTTTTGTATAGAAGGAGGCGCCTGCCATGCAGAAACTGGATCACCAGTACCACATCCACTGTGTCCCCGGCGACGTGGGACGCTATGTCATCTTCCCGGCGACCCCGGCCGCTGCGAAAAGATCGCCGCCCTGTTCGACGATGCCCATTTCGTGTCACAGAACCGGGAATACACCATCTACACCGGCACGCTGCTGGGGGAAAAGGTCTCCGTCTGCTCCACCGGTATCGGCGGGCCGTCCGCCTCCATCGCCATGGAGGAGCTGCATAACATCGGCGCGGACACGTTCCTCCGCGTAGGTACCTGCGGTGGCATCGACCTGGATGTCCGCAGTCCGGCGACGTGGTGGTGGCCACCGGCGCGATCCGCTTTGAGCACACCAGTCAGGAATACGCCCCCATCGAGTACCCCGCGGTGGCGAACTTCGAGGTCACCACCGCGCTGGTCCAGGCGGCCAGGGCGCTGGGCAAGCGCACACAGGTGGGCGTCGTCCAGTGCAAGGACGCGTTCTACGGCCAGCACAGCCCCGCCCGCATGCCCGTGTCCTACGAGCTGCTGAACAAGTGGGAGGCTTGGAAGCGGCTGGGTGTCAAGGCCAGCGAGATGGAGTCCGCCGCGCTGTTCGTGGTGGCGGACGCGCTGAAGTGCCGCCTCCGCCGTGCAGGTGGGCGTGGAAGCGCTGAAGCTGCTCATTCAGGCGGATCGCGCCGCGAAATAATGAGAAAAACCGGGAAGGAGCGCCCTGCGGCGCTCCTTCCTTTTTATCCCCCTATATTCTGTGAAACCGCTTACAGCTGCGCCAGAGCCTGCTTCAGGTCGGCGATGATGTCCTCGGCGTTCTCCAGACCCGCGGACAGGCGGATCAGACCGGCGGCGATGCCGGAGGCCGCCAGCTCCTCCTCGGGTAGGTGGAGTGAGTCATGGAAGCGGCGTGCTCGACCAGCGTATCGGGGTCGCCCAGAGACACGGCCACGGTGATCAGGTGCAGGGCGTTGACCAGCTTTTAAGCCGCCTCGCGGCCGCCCTTGACCTCGAAGGACAGCATGCCGCCGAAGTCGCTCATCTGACGGCGGGCGATATCGTGACCGGGATGGTCGATCAGGCCGGGATAGTAGACCTTCTCCACGGCGGGGTGGTTGTACAGGAACTCCGCCACGGCCTTGGCGTTGGCGCAGTGCTTCTGCATACGGATCTCCAGCGTTTTCAGGCCGCGGAGGATCAGGAAGGAGGTGAAGGGATCCATGACCGCGCCGGTCATGTCCTTCAGGCCGAACATACGCACCTGGGTGCAGAACTCGGCAGAGCCCACCACGAAGCCCGCGATCACGTCGCCGTGGCCGTTGAGATACTTGGTGGCGGAGTGTACCACCACGTCAGCGCCCAGCTCCAGCGGACGCTGCAGGTAGGGAGAGGCGAAGGTGTTGTCGCAGATCACCTTGATGTCCTTGTTGTACCCGTGGGCGATGTCCGCCACGGCAGCGATATCGGCGATCTTCAGGTTGGGGTTGGCGGGCGTCTCCAGATAGACGGCGCAGGTGTTGGGCTTCAGCGCTGCCCGCACCGCGTCCAGATCGGAGGTGTCCACAAAGCTGACCTCCACGCCGTAGCGGGTCATGCCGTGGTTCAGCAGGGCGAAGGTGCAGCCATACAGCGTGCCGTCAGCCACGATGTGCTTCCCGGCGCCGGCCACCGTCCACAGGGCGGAGGAAATGGCGCCCATACCGGAGGCGGCGGCAACGCAGGCCTCGCCGTTTTCCAGCGCGGCGATCTTGGCCTCCAGCACGGAGGTGGTGGGATTGCCCAGACGGGTGTAGATGTAGCCGCCCTCCTGCCCGGCAAAGCGGCGCCCGCCCTGCTCGCAGCTGTCAAAGACGAAGGTGGAGGTCTGGAAGATGGGGGGTGGTCAGCGCGCCGTACTGGGCGTCCTTCACGTTCCCCGCATGGATGGCTTTCGTACCGAAACCGCAATTCTCGTGCAACATGGTCGTCCTCCTCATCACATACATAAATATAGGTTGATTCGTCTGTCTCCTACCCCTACAGTAACACAGACGGCGGGACGAACGGTAGCGGCGAAATCTGATGGCCTGCTATAAAATAAACAGATAGCAAATCCCCGGCGGCGGGGACGGAATATTTGTACAATACAGTCATTATGCGGGTGTTTGCTGATAATTATCTTGTAAAACAAGACAGCTTGTCGGGAAATAAGCGTGCAGAGGCGCGGTTATATCCGCGAAAATATCATAAAGAAAACAGATAGCGCGGCGCAGACGGTGGGAAATGGTTGCCATTTGCGGCGGAATGTGGTATAAAGTATGGTATGAGTAGAACCGAAAAACGCTCCGGCGTCCGCCGGACGCACACAGAACGAACATACAGGAGGTTACGTTATGAAGAAGATCATCGCCACCGACAAGGCTCCCGCCGCAATCGGCCCGTATTCGCAGGCCGTCGACTGCGGCAGCTTTCTGGTCACGTCCGGTCAGGTGCCCTTTGACCCCGCCACCGGCGAGTTTGTCCCCGGCGGCATCACCGAGCAGACCCGCCAGGTGCTGACCAACATCAAGGCCATTCTCGAGGCCGCCGGCCTGACCATGGACAACGTGGTCAAGACCACCGTGTTTTTGCAGAACATGGGCGATTTCGCCGCCATGAACGCGGTGTACGCCGAGTTCTTCACCGAGGGTCAGTACCCCGCCCGCTCCGCCGTGGAGGTGGGCGCTCTGCCCCGCGGCGCGCTGTGGAGATCGAGACGATCTGCGTGAAGTAAACAGCGAAAAGAACCGCCTAAGGCCGGACGGCCTTAGGCCGCCTGGCATAAGAAAACATACGCCGCAAAAAGGCGCGTTTCGCGCAGCCCCGTCGTTGCGCCGCCTTGACAGACATCCAGTATGCCTGCGGCGCCGCGCCTCGGCTCTGCACAAGACGCGCTCTTTTTCGGTGCGAAGCAGTTTTGCCAAAGTAAATTCGAGCTGAAATTGGCTGTAAAAACGCCCACATGCTGACGCATGCGGGCGTTTTTTTCGGTCGATTTCAGCCGGATAGACACAGGCAAAACCGTGTGTTTTCTTGTGTCAGGCGGTCTTTAGGCGGTTCTTTTTTTACGCCTCCTGATTCAGCTTGGAGACGATATCCTTGAGAATGGCGGCGAACTTCTCGCCGTAGCCGGTGAGGGGCACGTCCTTGGGGCGGATGACGCCCAGCCGCATGTCCGCCACGTCGCCCACCAGCGGCAGGGTCATCAGCCGGTCGTCGCCGTAGCCATCCGGCAGCACGCCGCTGCCGGTGGACACGCAGTCCGTGTGCGCCATCACGTTGTAGGCCGTGGCGCGGTCGCTGACCGACACCACCCGGTCGAACTCCGCGCCGGTGCCCACCACCACCTCCTCCGCATAGTGGTAGTTGCTGTCGGACTGGGTGAACACCACATAGGGGTAGGCGTACAGCTGCTCCAGCCGCACGGCGCTCTCGCCGGACAGGGGATGCCCCTTCCGCAGAAACACCCGGGGCTGGATGTTCACCAGCGGCTGGAAGATCAGGCTCTTTTCCAACAGGATGCGGGTGATGAAGTGCTCCGTCCGGTCGGACACAAAGATCACACCCAGCGCGCTGCGGCGCTCGGCTACCTCGTCGATAACGGCGGCCATCTCCATCTCCTTGAAGCTCACCTGTATGTGCGGCTCGTCCAGCAGGTGCAGGAACTCCACAAAGCGCCATGGCGCAGAAGGGATAGCGCTGGGAGGCCACGGACAGGGACGCCCGGTCGGCGGCGCGGCGCTCGCTGTAATAGCGGCTGAGCTTGCGGCTGCGATCCACCAGCGGCGCGATCTGCGCCACCAGCTCGCGGCCCTCCTCCGTCAGCGTCACGCCCCGGTTGGTGCGCAGAAACACCGTCACGCCCAGCTCCCGCTCCACCTCCGCAATGGCGGCGGACAGCGCGGACTGGGACAGAAACAGGTTCTGCGCCGCCCGGTTCATGGAGCCGCAGCGATCCACCTCCAGAATGTAGCTCATTTGCAGCAGCGTCATGTACCAGCACCCCTTTCCTTGCCTGTGTAAAAAACTATATCAAAAAATGCACCGGTTGTAAAGTTGACAAATGCGCCGCATATCCTGTATAATCGTCGGAGCGGAACCAGACTACTTTTTAGGAGATGCAAGATGAAAAAAGACGATCGCGGCGCTGCTGGCGCTGGTCATGCCGCTGAGCCTGACGGCGTGCAGCAAAAACGAGACAAAGAAGCTGGTGGGCACATGGCAGTACGCCATGGATCTCACCCAGGTGATCAACGAGGAGATGGCCGAGCTATGAGCTGGAGGAGCTGGACAGCGCGGCTGCATTCTGCGTGTACATGGCCTTCACGGTGGCGGAGGACGGCGCGTATACACTGGGCGTGGACATGGACGCCACAGGCGAATCCCTCACCGGGTACTATCAGGCGCTGACGCCGGTGCTGGCGGAGCTGGTGTACGCCGCCGGCGAGGCACAGGGGCATGAGCCGGGAGGAGTACGACGACGCGGCGCTGGAGGCCATGGGTATGACCGTGGAGGAGTACATCTCCACCATTTTCAGCGCCGTGGACATGGGCGAGCTGCTGACGCTGATGCTGGGCTCCGACGCGGGCACAGAGAGCGCCGGCTGGTGCAAGGCCGTGGACGGTCAGCTGTTCATGGCGGAGACGGCCGATGAGCTGGACGCCGCCGGTTATGTGGCCTATTCGCTGAACAGCGACGGCACCATGAGCTGGACGGACGATGACGGGCAGCTCAGCGGTCAGCTGACGGCGCAGGAGCAGGAGCTGATCGCTTTCCCCATGGTGTGGACGAAGCTGGCATAAAAAAAGAAAGCCCGCAAGGGCTTTCTTTTTTGCTGTTATTCGCCCATGGGCGCGCCGCAGTGGGGGCAGAACTTGCTGTCGCTGGCGGCGCCGCAGACGGGGCAGACCTTGAAGGACACATCGGCCTCGTCCACCACCGGCTCGTCCTTCTGGGGCTTGCTGGCCTCCAGCTGACCGATGCGCTCCTTAGAGGCGATGACGGCAGCCACCACATCCTTCACGGCATCGGGGACCTCGCCCTCATACTCGGACACGAACCACTCACCGATGGCACGGTAATTCTTTTCCAGCTCCCGCTGCTCGCTCATGATGGCCATGTTGACCTTGGCGGTGTCGGTGAGGGCCTGCGCCTTGTCCGCGGCGACCTCTGCCAGATCCTTCGCCTTGTCCACGGCGATACCGGCGTACTCTTGCGCCTTCTTGCTGATATCATTGAGAATACCCATAATTGAAAACTCCTTTCCATATTTGCCTGTTGCCGTCAGTATAGCGCGTTTTTTCCGGACTTGCAAGCGCTATGTGACGAAATTACACACTGTTCATTCAGTGCTCGATCCAGTCCGCCGCACGGGATACCGCGCGCTTCCACAGGCGGTAATAGGCGTCGCAGTCCGCCTGCGGGCGCTCCGGCAGGAATACCCGCTGGCTGCGCCGCAGGGAGGACAGCTCCTCCATGCTCTGCCAGAAGCCGCAGCTCAGCCCCGCCAGCGCCGCCGCGCCGAAGGCCGTCGTCTCCACCATCTCCGGCCTGTCCACCGGGATGCGCAGCAGGTCGGCCTGCATCTGCAGCAGCACGTCCGACACGCTGGCGCCGCCGTCGGCCCGCAGCAGTGTGATGTCGCAGCCGGCGTCCTGCCGCATGGCCAGCATCAGATCCGTCACCTGCGCGGCGATGCAGGACAGTACTGCGCGGGCGATGTGCGCCCGCCCCGTGCCCCGGGTGATGCCCAGTATCGCGCCCCGGGCGTACATGTCCCAGTACGGCGCGCCCAGGCCCGTAAAGGCCGGCACCACCACCACGCCGCCGCTGTCCGGCACGGACGCGGCCAGCACGTTGATCTCCGGCGCGGAGGCGATGATCTTCAGCTCGTCCCGCAGCCACTGTATGGTGCTGCCGCCGTTAAAAACGCTGCCCTCCAGCGCGTAGGTGGTCTTACCGTTCACCTGCCACGCCACGGAGGTCACCAGCCCGGCCCGGGAGCGCACAGGCTTTTCGCCCACGTTCATCAGGGTGAAGCAGCCGGTGCCGTAGGTGTTCTTGGCTTCGCCGGGGGCGAAGCAGGTCTGCCCGAACAGCGCCGCCTGCTGGTCGCCCGCCGCGCCGCACACCGGCGTCCCCGCCAGCGATTCCAGACCCGGTATGCCCGGCTGCACCGTGCCGTACACCGTGCTGTTGGGCACCGGCGCAGGCAGCATGGCCGTGGGCACGCCCAGTATGCCGCACAGCTCCTCGTCCCAGCAGAGTCGGTGGATGTCGAACAGCATGGTGCGGCTGGCGTTGGCGTAGTCGGTCACATGGCGGCCGGTGAGCTTCCAGATCAACCAGCTCTCCACGGTACCGAACAGCACCTCGCCCCGTTCGGCCCGGCGGCGGATGCCGGGCACATTGTCCAGTATCCAGCGGATCTTGCTGCCGGAGAAATAGGCGTCGATCAGCAGCCCCGTAGCCGAGCGGATGCGCTCCTCCAGCCCCCGGCGCTTCAGCTCCTCACACAGCTCCGCCGTCCGGCGGCACTGCCAGACGATGGCGTTGTACACCGGTTCACCGGTGGCCTTATCCCACAGGATCGTCGTCTCCCGCTGGTTCGTGACGCCGATCCCCGCCACGCTGCCCTCCGGCAGCCGGGCGATGACCTCCGCCGCGGCGCGGCGCTGGGTGTTCCATATCTCCAGGGGGTCGTGCTCCACCCACCCCGCCTGGGGATAGTGCTGGGGCAGGGACTGCTGGCTTAGGGCGGCGATATTCCCCGACCGGTCAAAGGCGATGGCGCGGGAGCTGGTGGTGGCCTGATCCAGCGCCAATATGTACTGCGACATGGCGAACCCTCTTTTCATTTCCGGATTTTTGTGGTACACTGTATGATGATAAGAATTATACCATGAAAGGAGCGGATACACCATGACAAATTTGAGTGAATTCACGTTTTTGTCCAGCGACGGCAAGACCCAGCTCCACGGGATGCTGTGGGAGCCGGAGGGGTGGCCGTCCGCGCTGTGCTGCAGATCTGTCACGGCGTGGCCGAGCATATCGCCCGGTACGACGGCTTTGCCCGCGCCCTGAATGAACAGGGCATCGCGGTAGCCGGTCACGACCATCTGGGTCACGGGAAGTCGCTGCCGGAGGGCGGAACGCCGGTGTATTTCGGTCAGGGCAGCACATGGAATACGGTGGTGGACGATATCTACATCCTGCACCAGCGGCTGAAGCAGCGCTATCCGGACGCACCGCTGTGCATCATGGGGCACAGCATGGGCTCCTTCCTGACGCGGACGTATCTCATCCGCTATCCCGGCACCCTGCGGGCCGCCATTATCATGGGTACCGGCTGGCAGCCCCGCGCCGCCATCACCGGCGGACTGGCTGTGGCCAACGCCGTGGCCGCCGTCGGCGAGAGCGCCACCAGCGATCTGGTGACGGAACTGGCCTTTCGGCAGCTACAACAAGCTGTTTGCGCCCAACCGCACCAAGGTGGACTGGCTGTCCGCCGACGAGAGCAACGTGGACGCCTACATCGCCGATCCGCTCTGCGGCGCGGGACGCCACGGTGGGGCTGTTCCGCCAGATGCTCCACGGCATCGCCTTCAACCAGCGCATGAGCCACCTGCGGCAGATGGATAAGGACATGCCCGTGCTGTTCGTGGCGGGAGACAAGAGGCGTCCCCCGTGGGCAGCTGCGGCAAGGGCGGCATCGCCAGCGCCATCGGCACGGTGGTCATGGCCTTCCTGGCCAACAAGCCCTTCGTCATGGCCCCCGGTATGGGTCTTAACAGCTTCTTCGCCGTCATCGCCGGCAATGTGGCCGCCATGCTGAACACGGACTACACCAGCGCCTTTCAGGCGGTGCTGTGCATCATTCTGGTGGAGGGCATCGTTTTCCTGCTGCTGAGCATTTTTAATATTCGTGATAAGATCGTCACCGCTATCCCTCTGGGTGTCCGTCTGGGTATCGGTCCCGCCATCGGCCTTATGCTGATGAACATCGGCCTGGGCTCCAACGTGGGCATTTATGCCGAGGGCAATGGCTATTCCGAATCCCCCTTCTATGTCCTGCGCGACTTCTTCGGCGCGATGACCCCAGCGTGATCAAGGGCCACATGGGTGCCGAGTACAGCCAGATGGTGCTCACTGTCGCCACCATGTTCATCGGCCTGTTTGTCATCATCCTGCTGGCCAAGAAGGGCGTCAAGGCCGCCGTGCTGGTGGGTATGCTGGTGGCCTCCGTGATCTACTGGGCGGGCAGCTTCATCTTCCTGGGTACCAATCCCTTTGCCTCGCTGGAGGGCGCGTCCTTCCTGCCGCCTTTCCACGATATGGTGGAGACCACGCTGTTCAAATTTGACTTTACCGACTTCTTCAATATCGGCTGGTTCACGGCGATCAGCCTGATCATCACCTTCTGCATGATCGATATGTTCGACACCATCGGCACGCTGGTGGGCACGGCCTCCCGCGCCGGTATGACCGACAAGGAGGGCAATATGCCCAAGATGAAGGAAGCCCTCCTGTCCGATGCCGTGGGCACGGTGGCCGGCGCCTGCTGCGGCACGTCCACCGTTACCACCTTCGTGGAATCCGCCTCCGGCGTGGAGGCCGGTGGCCGCACCGGTCTGACCTCCCTCACCGCCGCGTTCATGTTCCTGGCCTGTATGTTCATCGCGCCCGTGGCGGCCATCATTCCCGCTGCCGCTACCTCCTCCGCTCTGATCTACGTGGGCATCCTGATGCTCCAGGGCCTGAAGAACGTGGACTTCAACGATCTGGACCAGGTAGTGCCCGTGTTCCTGATGCTGCTGGCCATGCCCATCGGTCACGGCATTCCCCAGCGCATGTAGGCTCAGCTCGCCTACCAGCTTAAACAGCGCGTCTGCCATAACCTTTTCCACCGCGATTCCCCAGCCTGCTGCCCCACCTTACGGTAAAAATCATAGAGATAATCCTCCACCTGCACCGTTACTTTTTTTCATTTTGGCTCCCCTCCCTTCACTCTGATAACATTACGATAACACTTCGTTTGTAGATAGTCAAGCCTTAACCGGGTAAAATGTTATCAAAATGATAAAGAGGTGTTATCACTTGGCTACTGACCGCATCCAGACCGGCATACGTTTTCCGGAAACGCTTCTGCGTAAGATCACCTACATCGCCCGCAAGAATCATCGCTCCCTGAATGCCCAGCTGGAACATCTCGCCCAACTGTGTGTAGATGAGTACGAACAGCAGAACGGATCTATCGAGTTTCCCACCGATGAAGAGTAACGCCCTGCATATAACGAGAGATTCTATAAGGATATTTGTTCCGCAGGGGGCGATGCCCACATCGCCCCGCGGCAAAGTGCGCTGGTGTACGGGCGGGCAGGATCATCCTCCCTACGACGGGATGTC
>VOFG01003615.1_pt1 | contig 19233 bp, 21 predicted proteins | sample 5384171 | NCBI WGS metagenome assembly VOFG01 (sample SAMN12384726, study PRJNA508395) | human gut metagenome | isolation source: healthy gut F | host: Homo sapiens
AAACATTAAACAATATGATGAAAAAACAGTACTCACACTTAGTCCTATTCCTCTCACTTTGCACCCTCACCGCTTGCAACGACAGTAAAAATGAAGACAGTATCGACCCCGACCCGCTACCTCCTTCCATCACCTATCATGTGGAAGGCTATGCCGAATTAGGAGCTTTCGACCACAACAGCACTCTAACAGTATTTCCGCTAGATAAAAGTTTGGCTCACATAGAAGAACAAGCATATGGCGGTAAAGTGGAAACCGACTACGGCCTTTTCTCTGCAAGCGGCAATATGAAGTTCCAAGAAAGTCTTTACTTCGAAGTACAAGTCACCGGCAACCTCTTTAACGGGACCAAGGGAAGGCGCTCGGAACACAAAACCACTTTGCGCGCCATCAACCATGTGATTAATCACGCTGACGAGGAACGCTCCATCAACCGATACATAAAACTTCCGGCTACCAATGTCAATATATTTACCCAACTGACAGCAGCCCGCATCTGCACCCTGCTGAAAAAAGCTGCGGGCTATAACGAAATGAGCCACACGATAACCGATATCTACCGGAATGCATCGGAACAAGCCCTGAAAGAAGTATTGACCGCTTTCAGCATCAGCGATATATATGTGTCCATGCTCAGCATTGACCCCACTCGGGCTTCTTTCAGCCAATACAATGCCCCGGCCTCCATGATGGCTGCCGTTTCCAACATCCTCTTAACTTCCGTAGACGAAGAATTATTAGATACTTTCTTCACGGAATGGGACAAAGATTTCGCTCCGGACGGCCGCATTGATAATGAAGATATCAAAGAAAGCATCCGCGACGGACAGCAGAGCCTGAAATACACCAATGTCTACAAACAATTGGATTCTTTCTACAAAGCATATGACTTCAAATCCGATTTCCCGGAATTTTGGAAGTTTGTAGACCGGAATGGAGACGGCATACTCGACAAACAAGACAAACCGGATGACTTCGAAATTACAGAAGAAGAACTTACCCCATCCAAACAACAATGCATCCAGCTGTTGGAGCAGGTTAATAAATATCTGCGCGACTTCCTGCAAACGGAGTGCGTATGGGAAGCCAACTTCTGTGGTGCCATCGGCCCCATTCCCGACTATCCCACTACGCTGGTTCCCACAGACAGCGAAGTGTACGAAATATGGACTGCCGCCTACGCTACTATCCGTCAATGCAATTATATGATTCATATATTGACAAGCAAAACCTATGATTATGACGTGAAACCATACGTGGGAACTGCCTATACCATTCAGTCGCTGATATATCAAAGTCTCACGCAATTGTTTGGAGACGTGCCATACGTCACTCCCGACAATTTCAATGATATCGATTACGGCAACCATGTAACACGCACCCCGGTCAAATTTATCTATGCCAAGCAATTAGAAGCTTTGGAAAAATATGCAGACGCACTGCCACCGGATGCCGCACAAACCAAGCCGGAGAGCCATCCGGTTTCCTTTGTCGCCGCCCAACTGCTCATGGCAACCATGTATGCGGAGATAAAGGACTACACCAACGCATCCAAGCATTTTGCTAAAATAGACAGCAATACATACTTCAGTGCTTATCTGTGGAAAATCAGCAATAACGAATCTCCGATGCTTGATAAGCCGCTTTACAAGAAATACTTTGAAGGACCTTATCATCTCATCTATCGCATTGCCAACCAAAACGCATTGCGAGTGGAACTATTACTGGCAAACAATCAGGTGGCAAAGGCTTCCGATGCCATGAAGAAGCTGGACAGAGAATGGAAAGGCAGTGATAAAGCCGATGAAATAAGAGCGCGTCTGCTGGAAAAGGAGTCAATATAATGGGGCAGACTTTCGGATGCTTCTCTTTCCTCAAGCGCATGGGAGCAGCCAAAGAACTACTGAACATAAAAGATTATCAGCTCCTGTTGCCGTTGCCTTCATTAATAATAGCCGAGACACCCGGCATTACGCAAAAATACGGGATATTGATAAATTCATAAATGTTGATAATGACGGGGAGGCTTTTCACCAGTCTGGTGTTATTGTCATTCTGAATGAAATGAAGAATCCGGAAGCATAAAGTAGATGTAACCAGGTCCTTCACTTCGTTCCCTTCCCTATTCCATCTGCTCCTTCGGCCAGTTCACCAGATAAAGGGTTTCGGTGGCACGGGTAAAGGCTGTGTAAAGCCAACGAAAATAATCGGGCGTCAACATATCCTCCGTCATATACCCTTGGTCGAGGAAGACACGTTTCCACTGTCCGCCTTGCGCTTTATGGCATGTCACCGCATAAGCATATTTCACTTGCAGGGCATTGTAATGAGGGTCAGCCTTCATCTTCTTCATCCGCTCCCCGCTTGACGGTGATATCGGCATAATCCTCCAGCACCGCATAGAAAAGCTTGTCGTTCTGTTCTTTAGGCAACGCCGGAGTATCGGTATGGAGAGTATCGAGCAATAGCTTAACCTCCAATTCCACATCACCATAATCAGGAAACGCCAACACAACATCTGCAAAACGAAAACCGTATGCTTCACGCACCCGACGTACCCGACGCACTACGGCAATATCGCCATTCGCAATAAAGTCTATCTCCTTGCACTGCTCCGTCCAGAAATAATTATTCTTTGCCACCATCAATAAATCACCACTGTTCAATTCATCCTCACGATAGAGAATCATGTTACGAATCCCCCTGTTATAAATATTAGCCCGCTTATTAGAGCGACATACCACAATGGTTTCGTCCATCCCAGCATGGTCATAACTGTCATTGATAGCCTCTATCAGTTCATTCCCCGGAATAATACGAATATCCGGGAAGCCATCGACACGGATGGAAGGAAGCGCAAAGAACACTTCTTCCGAAATATAACGACGTAACTCCGTGGCATTCCACAAAATACCTGAATCGTGCATCTGGCGAACCACCTCAGTGAGTTGCGCTTCATACACCTCCAAACCATAACCTTTCAACACATCCGGAGAAAGCGCCGGACTTTGTTCTTCGCCCACCGGAGGAAGCTGTGCCGTATCGCCAATCAGCATCAACCGGCACCCTGTACCGGCATATACATATTGGATAAGGTCGTCCAAAAGACGTCCCGTTCCGAAAGCTGCCCCCGACAAACCATCATTAGCTATCATCGACGCCTCATCGACAATGAACAAAGTTTGCTGATGCAGATTGTCATCCAAAGAGAAGTTGTCCATGTCATTAGAATAGTTGCGCTGACGGTAAATCTTCTTATGAATCGTGAAAGCAGAATGTTTAGCATAATGTGAAAATACTTTTGCGGCTCTACCGGTGGGAGCCAGCAAAACACACTTCTGTTGCAACTGATCCAAAGTCTTGACCAATGCCCCGATGAGAGACGTCTTTCCGGTTCCGGCATACCCTTTTAAAAGAAAAACCGAATCCTGTTGGGGGAAAAAAGAAAATCTGCTAAAGATTTAACAGCTTTTTTCTTGTTCTAAAGTTGGTTTATATAGAAAATTTCCCTTAATTTGCTGCACTAAATAATTATTAATCATAATTGCGTAATAAAAAGTTCTCCGAACTGTGCGTTATTAGATTTATTTATTTTATTTTTGCGATGCGAATATAAACTAAAAAAAACACATATTTATCATGAAAACAGTTATTAATATTGTATTGGCTGCCTGCGTTATCGGTTTAATCTATGTATGCTATGGTAGCATCGTGGGACCGATCAACTTTGACAACACTAAAAAAGCTAGAGAAAAACAAGTTATTGCCCGCTTGATCGACATCCGTAAAGCACAGTTGGAATACCGTAATTTACATGCAGGCGCATATACTGCCAGCTTTGATACTTTGATTGATTTTGTTAAAACAGCAAAACTTCCATTCGTAAAGAAAGAAGGAGTTTTATCTGATGCTCAATTGGAAGCCGGTATGACTGAAAAGAAAGCTATGGCTATTATCAACAAAGCAAAGAAAACAGGTAACTGGAAAGAAGTAGAAAAAGAAGGTTTGATGAACTTCAAACGTGATACGATGTGGGTGGCTGTAACCGACACTATTTATGGTGCAGGCTTCAACGCAGACTCTATGAGATATGTACCTTTCGGAAACGGTGCACAATTTGAAATGGCTATCCGCAACGATACTACCAAATCAGGTGCTCCTTTGCACTTATTCCAGGCACAAACTCCATATGAAACATATCTAAGCGGTTTGAATGCACAGGAATTGGCTAACTTGAAAGACCTTCAGAGCAAACTTGGCAAATACTGCGGTTTGAGAGTTGGTGATATCGAACAGCCTAACAACAACGCAGGTAACTGGGAATAAGAATGACTGAACGTATCGATTTTACCAAATCGGAACAATATACATTATCCATCCGCCTCAGTGCGGATGGATTTTCTTTTCTATCTACAATCCGTTGGGAGAGAACAGCTTCTGTTTCGACTCTTATACGGTCAATGCTTCCTGTTCCATGACTGCCAATATCAAAGAGATGCTAACAAGTACAGAAGCATTAAAGTATCCTTATAAACGGATAAACATTTTGGTAGACTCTCCCGATTCACTCCTGTTCCTTTTGATTTATTCGAAGACGAACAGATAGATACATTATTTTATCATAATTTTCCAAAGGTTAATAATGAGATTGTGCTATGCAATGTATTGGGCAAAAGCAATGTAGTGATTCTGTTTGCCATGGACAAACATGCCCATCAATTGTTGACAGAACACTTCCCCACCGCACGTTTCTTCTCAACGGTCAGTCCGCTGACAGAATACTTTGCGCAAAAAAGCAGATTGGGCAATAGTAAAAAGCTCTACGCTCACGTCCGCAAACATTTGGTAGAAGTATACTGCTATGACAAAGGCAAACTATTATTAATAAACTCATTTCCTTGCAAACAAACAGCCGACTGTATATATTACCTATTATACATATGGCAACAATTGGGCTACAATCAAGAAAAAGATGAATTGCAACTGACCGGAAAATTTAAAGACAAAGAAGGATTGTTGACCGGACTGCGCAAGTATCTGCGCCAAGTATTTATCATTAATCCGAAAGCTGAGTTCAACCGTTCTGAGATAAGCAAAATTGAAGATATACCTTTTGATATGCAAACTCTAATTTTATGCGAGTAATTAGTGGAATATACAAACGACGCCGATTTGACGTGCCCAACAGTTTCAAAGCACGCCCTACAACAGACTTCGCAAAAGAGAATCTGTTTAACATACTAAGTAATAACTATTTCGACTTTGAAGATGGAGTAACTGCACTTGATCTTTTCGCCGGGACAGGAAGTATCAGCATCGAGTTAGTCTCTCGCGGTTGCGACAAAGTAATCTCGGTAGAAAAAGACCCTCAACACCTGTCTTTCATTTCTCAAGTCATGCGTGAAGTAAAAACCGATAAGTGTTTTCCTGTCCGTGCAGATGCCTTTAAGTTCATAGAGAAATGCAGTGAACAATTTGACTTCATCTTTGCCGATCCCCCCTATGCATTAAAAGACTTGCAAAGTATTCCCAGCCATATTTTCGAAAACGGTCTGCTAAAGGAAAACGGCTTGTTGGTATTGGAACACGGAAAAGATCAAAACTTTGAGGATGATCCTCATTTCATTGAACGCCGCATATACGGCAGCGTCAATTTCTCCTTTTTTAGAGCAACGGTGCCAGAAGCCGAATAGTAGATTCTTGTACCTTTTGATACCACGGACGCTTTATCCATTGTTTTCTCTGCAATAGGAAGGCGTCCTTTTGGTCTTTCAAGAGAATCTCTTTCAGAATTAGTGCAGAGATACGATCATACATAAAAGCATTGACCTCAAAGTTATGTTCAAAGCTTCGGAAGTCCATATTGGTAGAGCCAACTGTAGAAAGAGTATCGTCACTCACTATCAATTTGGAATGAAGAAAACCCTTCTGATAGAGATATATCTTCACACCGGCACGCATCATATCGTCCAAATAAGAAAGAGAAGCCAAATGAGTCAAGCGCGTATCAGCACGCTCCGGTATCATGATGCGAATGTCCACACCGGCAAGGGCAGCCGTTTTCAGAGCCATCAATATAGGTTCGGTAGGCAGCAGATAAGGAGTCTGGATATAAAAATATTTGCGTGAACTGCTGATGGCTATCAACAGTCCCTGCATAATGTCCCGCCACTCCCCTACCGGATCGGAAGTCACAATCTGCATCAAAGCATTGCCATAACTATCCATCTCGGGAAAATAGCGGGAAGAAGTAATCAGAGTACGATCCACCACATACCAGTCTGTCAAAAAAGCCGTTTGCAACCCATACACAGCTTTCCCCTCTATCTTAATATGTGTATCACGCCAAATCCCCCATTGAAAACCCTTCATGTAACGCAAAGCAATGTTCATTCCTCCCGTAAAGGCAACTTTCCCGTCAATCACCACTATCTTACGGTGATTACGATAATTCACCTTGCTCGTAAAAACAGGGAAGCGAACCTTCAGAAAACCACGTGCCTCAATACCGGCACCTCTCATCTCATCATAAAAGAGATGAGGAACTTTCCAGCAGCCTACATCATCATACAACAGACGGATTTCAACTCCTTCACGAGCCTTATCAATCAATAAATCACGCAACAACCTGCCCACAGGGTCATCTTCGAATATATAGAACTCTAAATGAATATGATGCTTCGCCTTACTGATTGCTTTCATCAATGATTGCAGCATAGACAACCCGTCTGTATAGACCTCCGTTTTGTTACCTTCAAAGGGCAAGGCATTATTCACATTTCTGAAGAAGTGCATCAATTGGTGCTGATCTTCAGGACATTTAAAAGCTTTCTGAGCCTGATATTCTGCCATCGGACGCTTAATCAGACGGGTAAACCCTTTACGGCCAATCAGCTTTTCCTTACGTGTGCTCCGACCAAAAAGAAATAGAAGATAAGTCCGACAATCGGAAGGAAAAAAAGCACAAGTACCCACGCCATTGTTTTAACCGGATTACGATTATCAAGCACCACTATCATAATAGTGCCAATAATAATCAAGAAGTAAAGCAGGTTAAAAGCAACAGTAAATATTTCATTAAATATGCTCCATTCTATCATAACTCTAATTTACACGTCAGCAAACATAAAAAAAATCCCAACCTATAACAATATAGATTGGGAAAAGATTCTTCCATGCTTATTTTAGAATGGGCGTCCTCTATGTCCGCCGGGACCAAATCCCGGACCTCCGAAGCCTCGTCTGCTGTTCATCATTTTATCGCGTGCCCCTTACTTCCAAAGATATTCAAACGATAAATAAAATGAAGCATACAGTAGCTATTGATACTATTGTATTCTGTAACCGAACGCATATCGGCAGACAATGAACGGCTGATATTGCTCTGTTGTTTCAAAATGTCATACATTTCAAAACTAATAGTTGCAGCCCCTTTAAGCAATTTTTGTGCTATCTGAGCGTTCCATATCAACTCATTATTATTATAACTGGCATCATTATATCCTCTTCTTGACTGATTAGTGATATTGGTGGACAAAGTCATTTGCCAGGGAAGAGTGACATTAGTACTTGCTCCATAAGAAAATGTATAAGGGTTCTGATTGTTTTCCGGGCGTAATTTGCTGCGCTCTGCCGTATATTCGATAGAACCGTTCAAAGAAAATTCAAACCAGTCGTTACGATACGAACCGTTCAGATTCTCTGCCAGAGTTAAACCGGTAGTCGTGTTCTTGTCATCCATCTTTGTATCCTTATTATAAAGATAAGCCACCTGATTCTGGTAATTGGCACGTGCAAAAGAGTTGATAGTGAATTTCTTGTTCTTCAGCGCGGTATTGAAGCCGAACATACCGAAAGCATTCCAGTTACCATTAATGTTCTGCGGAGTAACAATGGTCCGACCGGTTTCCATATCATACTGCGTACTGTTACTGATACTGTTCTGCGTAGCGGTAAACATCAAGTGTGCCACCATTCCACGTTGTCTTTCAGCATTATATGTATTATAAAATGCGCGCATGGTATGTGCAAAACGAAGGTTTCAAGCCGGGGTTACCGACACGGATATTCAGCGGATTTGAGTTATCAACAATCGGCAACAAGTTTTCCATACTCGGCTGACTGCTGCGTCCGCGATAAGTGATACGCAACTGACTCACTTTAGAGAAACGATAGCGGAAGTCCAGATTCGGAGCAAAATTAAAGACCGTACGAGTGGTATCTACCATATACGCTCCTTTTTTATAAGAAAGTTTGGTATTCTGCGGCTGCAAAGACATTCCCACACTCATCTGATACTTTTCGCGGATGAAACGCAAACCCAAAGAAACATCATGGTTAAAGTATTTATACTCGGCATCCTTGCTTAAACTATCCACATACGCAGCTTCATACCCTTCGGGCAGTCCGTCACCGATTTCCCAAGGAAAACCTTGCAAATCATAAGTAGACTTATCGCTCGTAGTATTTTTGTATTGAAACCGATAACTGAACTGCAGAAAAGTAGCCCGAGCAATCGGTTCGCTATACGTCAACTGTGCCGTATAGTTGTAATTCTTGGTCGGCATCGTTATATATTGATTACGATATTGGATAGAGTCTCCTCCCAAATAATTATGTATTTGATAATAACGAGTCTCCGACTGGGTATATTGATCATTGTCGTTATCGCCATAACCAAACGACCCCCGGAAAGTGATGTTACGTCCTTTATTGTTCAGCTTGCGGTTCACCTGTAAAGTCGCATTGGCAGACAGACTCTTAGTATCCGACAAGCCATGTTCATTGGTCGCATTGACGCGAATGTCGCGTAACGGATCACTGCCATCCATATCATTAAAATTAAGATAATCGTTTGGATTGGCAATATAATTATAAGGGTCATCATTGAAAGTACCTGATTCTTTCATTGTAGCCCCATCGGTCTTATTATAAGAGACGTTAGGACGAAAGATGATATTCGTCATTGAATCGGGTTTCCATTCCATACGGAAATCCGCATTAAAATCACTTACTTTGTTACGATTGTTTGAATTCGTGTTTGAATAAGAATTGCCGCTCTGCAAGAAACGTTGAGAATAACCGCTGCTGATGATATCTGCATCACGATAGTTATAGCGCATACTACCCCCAATTCCAATTTGGACGTTTCCGTAGCAAAGTTTGCGCCCAACATTTTTGTGGCATTCAGCCCGTTATTACGTCTCCAGCGAGGACCGCCGCCTCCACCCGAAAATCCTTGGTCGTTCACATTATTGGCAGAACCGATAATAGAAAATTGAGTTTTATCATAAAAACGGTTTATCATAGCACGTCCCATATAGCGGTCTTCGGTACCTCCTGCCAAATCGACATTTCCAAACCAACCCTGGTTCATTCCCTTCTTGACAGTCAAGTCCAGTACCGTTTCCTCTTCACCATCATCAATACCGGTAATACGTGCCAAATCAGATTTCTTATCATATGTCTTCAATTTATCAACCATATCGACAGGCAAGTTCTTCAATCCGGTCTTCACATCACCACCAAAGAACTCCTTACCATCCACCATGATTTTCTTCACCTCCTTACCATTGATTTTGATATTTCCATCTTCATCAACCTCAGCTCCGGGCAGTTTCTTCACCAATTCTTCCAGCATAGCTCCTTCGGGAGTTCGATATGCGGATGCATTATACCCGATTGTATCTTCCGAAATGGTAACTTGAGGAGCCTCAGCCACCACAATCGCCTCACCCAACATAATATCATCTGTGGGCAAAGTCACCGTGCCTACATTAACAGAAGGCTTGCCGGCAGTCAATTGCAACGGCTTCTCCTGAGTCAGATAACCGACAAAGGAAATCTTCAAAACATATTTTCCGGGGCGAGCCGCCACAGAGAAGACACCATTATTATTGGTAACATTTCCTACTGCCATTGTACTATCCGGCAAAGAAAGTAACTGTACGGTAGCCTGTGCTATCGGACTCTTGTCATCTCCATCAACTACAGTTCCGCTTACCGTGACCCGTTTGCTGCCCTGGGCCCAAGAGAGAGTTGTACCGGTACACACCAGTAGCAACAAAAGTATCAATTTCTTCATCTTTCTATTTTCCTAATGAGATTTAATGCCTAATGTCCTTTGGACACTTCCACACTCAAAAGGTTTAACGGAAAAGAAGATTATTTTTTAAAAGCTTGTCTACCTTACTCTTTTGAATGCCAAACTCAGACAAAGTACATTGAAAGCCATATAAACAATAGCAATAGAATTATCGGCTTCTTCAAGGTTTCCATCATAGACTCCCCTGACAAGCATCACTATATAATAAATGCCTAAAAGATAAATGGCATAACAAATGGCCTTAACACGGATTTTAGCTGTTTCCTCATTCTCGTTTTTCACCTTTGCCAGAAATATCATGAAAAGAGAAAACCAGATAAGTAACTTCACAGAAGCTTTGGTAAACAACAAGTTACTGTCGTTTATCATTCCAAACATAAACATCATCAATGGCAGGAACACACACAGGATTAAAAAGAGTATATCCCATGGTTCTGCAATAAGTGGGTAGAATTCCTTTCATTATTTTAGCATTTAACGTACAAAAGTAATTATTTGCAAGCAAACTACGCCTATCTTTTTCTTTTTTACCTAAATTTGCAGGCAAATATAAAAGTTATGAGTAAACAAAAGGTTATTATCTGCCACAGTATAAACGAGAATTTAGCTGATGCCATCAGCCAATGCACGTATGACAAATTATTCATTCTGGTTGACGAGCATACGCAAACTCTGCATACCGCTCATTCAAGAAGCCGGCTTCATGAAAGATGCGCAACTGATTTGCATCGGCGCAGAAGATGTCCATAAGAACCTCGACACCTTGGCCTATGTGTGGAAACAATTAGGCGACCGAGGAGCTACACGCCATTCACTGCTTGTCAACCTAGGCGGAGGAATGGTGACTGATTTGGGTGGTTTTGCAGCCTCAACATTCAAGCGCGGCATTAAATATATCAATGTCCCCACCACTTTACTTGCCATGGTAGATGCCTCCGTGGGAGGAAAAACCGGCATTAATTTCAATGGGTTAAAAAATGAAATCGGCGTCTTCTCTCCGGCTGAATCTGTACTGATAGACAGTGAATTCTTAAAGTCATTGGATTTACACAATCTGCTTTCCGGTTATGCAGAAATGTTGAAACACGGACTTATCAGCACCCCGGAACATTGGGCTGAATTATTGAATTTCGACTTCAACAAAACAGATTATAAAGCATTGCAAAAACTGGTTGCCAAATCCGTTCAAATCAAAGAGAAGATTGTCGAATGCGATCCATATGAAACCGGAATACGCAAGGCTTTGAATTTGGGACATACAGTGGGGCATGCTTTTTGAAAGTTTTGCTTTGGAAATCAATCATCCGGTATTACACGGCTATGCTGTTGCCTGGGGAATGGTCTGCGAACTATATTTCTCGCACGTCAAGACAGGTTTTCCCAAAGACAAGTTGCGCCAGACCCTCCAATTCATCAAAAGAGCATTATGGCAAACTGGACTTCGACTGCAAACATTATGACCGACTTTATGAGTTCATGACACATGACAAGAAGAATATTGCCGACAGAATCAACTTTACTTTATTGTCCGACGTGGGCGGCATTCAAATCAACCAGTCGGCCACAAAGGAAGAAATCATGGATATGCTAGATTTTTACCGTGAATCCATGTAATCAAGTATGATTTAAAGCTAAACAATAACTAACTGATACATAGGATCCAATAAAACAAAATGCTTTTTATTCTAAAAAAAAGTGCCGAAAGATTTGCTATTTTAAAAGAAAGCCGTGCCTTTGCACTCGCAATTCGGGGTGTAGCTCAGCCCGGTTAGAGTACGCGTCTGGGGGTCCCAAAAGATTTATTCTAAAGCATTCAAGATAAAACAATGATATAGAAAGAGTTAAACAAAAAAGTTTAGCTCTTTTTTTTATCTACAACTATCCTAAAACTTTCATTACAATTAAATGCAAATAGATGCAAACCAACCATCAATATATTCATTTTTTAAGACTTATTGTTATTGTCTAAAGATAGACCATAGTCATATTTTAGACAACAAATTTCGACAACATTTATTCAATGTATCAGTAATGTCACCTCTTTCATTATTCATTCATTATTTTTTTAAACAACTTATCTCTTAATTTAGCCTTCTAATATCTTTTCTATCCCAATAAGTGAGTCTGCCTTTGCTTTCTTTATCATTTCGTCCATAAATTGTTGTTCATTTAATGAACAAGAAGTATCTTTAGGCTGTGAAAGAGCGCTGGAGCTTATTAAGGGATTGTGCCTTGCCGAGTCCATATTATTAGAACTATTAGGTCCATCAAATATAGTCGAGCTCTTTCTTATCTTATCTTCAATTTTAACAGCTTTGTTATAAGATGTTAATATAATCTTTTATCATTGAAATTATCGTTTTCATCATAAAAACAAGCACAGACCATTCCAATACCAATATCATTCTCCTATAAACATTTTCCATCTATCCCTTAAACGCCATATCATCTTTAACAAGATAGAAATCTCTATATAACAAAAAAATGCTACTTGATAAGACGTCAAATAGCATTTATACTTTTCACAATATACCAAATTCATTCCTTGTTTTCATCCGTTTCCGAATTTAAGCTGTTTAAAATTAGTCTTACAGACTCTGTTTTTAACTTCTCTACTTCTTCTTTAGAAGGTTCACTAACAACTATTGATATTGATTCTCCATCTTCTTCCCATCTAGGATGTATAAACCATTCGCGCCTAGCATCTATAAATTCCTTAACAATTCTTCGCAAATCATCATCCAATAAAGAAAGAACCTTGCTGCGTATTCCATAGGGAATTCTATATCTATAAAAAGCTTCTGCAATCCCTCCTGTTATACAAGCCAGTGTATCACTGTCACCACCCAATGAAACAGCCAACCTTATGGCATCCTCAAAACTCCGACTCTCTAAAAAAGCAATAAGGGCTTCGGGAACTGTACCTTGACAACTTTCATCAAATTTATAATCACAACGAATATCATCGCAACAGCGATTCAAATCATAGCCAAAATTATCTGTGATAAAACTGCGGATATATTCTTTTGATTTACCTTTTCTTGCCAAATAAATAGCCGATGCCGTAGCCTGAGCTCCCTTGATTCCTTCAGGGTGATTATGGGTAACCACAGCTGTCTCTTCCGCCACGTTTATTGTTTCTTCCAAAGAATCAAAATACCATCCCACAGGACTAACACGCATTGCCGAGCCATTTCCCCAACTATTATAAGGCTTAGGATTCTTTTCATGCAGCCATTTGTTGAAACGAGCACCATAGCCACCCATAGGAAAAGGATATTTGGAACCATAATACTGCATCACTCTCACCAAATCACCTCCATGAAGCAACCAATCAGCCACAGCAATGGTCATTATCGAATCATCTGTATAAGAAGATTCGATGCAGAACAACAACTCTTTCATCTTTATATTATTAAACTCATATACAGAGCCTATAATATCACCTGCAAGCGCGCCTATCATATTAATAAAAAATCAATTCATTAAACAAGAAACATAATATCACACAAGACAAATATACAAGAATACTGTATATAGAACAGCTAAATTTACCCTCCACCATTTCCCACTTTCCATCCTTCCATTTCCTAAAATCCATTCTCTCTGCCAAAACCGTATAGCCACTTTAGGCATACACCCTTTTATTTGCCATACGACATGAACAAGAACTACACAACTTCTACATTCGGAATTATTTCTCATCACTTTTTTTCTGTAGAAAGTTCATCATTTCCCACAAAATTACCCAAAATATCCCATTTATCCTTATAATCTGCAATATCTTTCTTGAATATATCAATAGGACCACCATTAAATTCCTTTCTTCTCTCAACAACAATATCACTAGGAACAATATAAAACTCAGGAAAAACAGACAAATCACTAAACTTATTATTATAAATTACAAAAACATAATAATGATTGTCCTTACCCACTGCATTCCCTACAGGAATAGAATCCCCTTTACGTACAGACTTCACATCAACAGAAATCCAACTTCCGTCATCCTTAGTAATCCTTATGTCAATACTCTTTTCATTACCCAAAGTCAAATATGCTTTTGCACCCAAACGATACAACATGGACAAAACCAAATGCTCACTTGCAATACCGGTCCAATGACCATCTTTCTTTTTCCCATAATCAATATATTTGTATATTATTTTTTATTAGAACAAACGATAAACGCGCTGTTTATCGCAAGTCCATTATATTAATACACAAATATATTTAATTATTTATTCCCGCCAAAACATTTATTACATAATTTTTATAAGTAAAAAAAAAAAGCCTGAACTGAACTTTTCCTCCAGAGAACATTAATAGAAGTTCTCACGAACATTGACTCAAACTGTTCAAAAAGCTGTTTAATTACGTTTTATTCCATTTCCACAAAAAAGTGATTATTTCCCATCGTGATTCTGTTTAATCGCTTAAACTGCATTTAAACCCTTAAAGAACGATCAGCCATTCTATTCAATAAGTCCCAACGATATGGAGAAACGTTTTCCACAGACTTTTTCATTTCCTCATAAAAACACTCACCTTATTAGTCAATTCATCTATAATAGAAATAAAGTTTTCCTTATCCAGTAGTAATTTCTCTGCTTCTTTCATAACCTCCTTTATATCATATTTATTTTTACTATTGATTTTTCCTTGTGCAAATTCCCTATCCAAAACTTCATATAGATTAAATTGACCCATTACTAAAGCAACACAAGAACGCTGAAACTCTTTCTTGCCACCAAACCTGAGTAAATCAACTTCCGATACAAATCCTTTCTGTATAATCATGTAGCCATCATACCATTTTTGCAATACTCGCAAATAGAAAACAGGACTATACAAGTCAGCCCCTCTTACTACACCGCCAAAAATCGATGTAACTTTTTTGAAACGAAACTCATATCGCAGCACGTTTATTTTTTTTAAACATTCTAAATTCTCAACCTCCCTATTCTTTTTCATCTCCGTCTTTTTTATCATAAAAGCAAAGCTGCGAATCATACTTGTCAAAATACAAAGTTTCTTGTTTTATATTAGAACGAAAATAACCATCGCTATGAAGCAGATAATCCCAATATACCCAAGGAACATTAACCATAGAAAAACAGATACCAATATCAATCCTATTGATTACAGCCTGTCGCATAGGAACATTCAACTCATTACTCAATTTATTTATCGATTTTCTGACATCCCATACAGACAAACACTCTGCATAATTATAACCCTTGAAATATTTAAGCAAACTACCTTGCACTATCAAAGTAGTATTTCGCACTTCAATCTTCATATTCTTCAAAAACCTACCACTCTATTTGAAGAAGTAGACTTTATCGATATCCTACACGGAATCTCTTCTAAAAAGCAAATTTTATTGTCCAACTCACTTTCTTTTATTACAAATTTTATTGTGTCATACATAAAAGCATATTCTTTTATTATTATAATAATAATATTATTTCACTTATTATAAACACAATCCTGAGATTCCAAAAACTCATCAATAGTCCCTATACGGTGGCGCAACATCCAATTTAGAATCTCAGAACGTCTAAAACGCAGGAAGGACCTTTTGTTCAGAGTGGATTTATAAAAAGGAATTTCGTGATTAGAAGTCTTTTTATAAATCGTGCTGCGAGAAAGACTTGTTATTTTACAGACTTCGTCTATACCAATAATATCAGACACTATCATGATGCTTTCTGAAACACCTGAATTTATTCTCATGCCTTTTTCCTTACTTGATTCTGCTGTAGAAACAGCTTTTTTTTTTTTATTCTTTCCATATCTTTTTTTTAAAATTATGATGCAAAGAAAGGGCACTACAATTAATTTTTTCAAATTCATTTTGCGACACAAAGCAAAAACAAAATCGACATATATATCTGAATATCATATACATATATCGATTTAAAAAGCGCATTTAATTCAAGGAAGTTATTCCAAAGACAGTATACGAGCTATTTTCCTCCGATAATCATCATAAGCCGTGGCTCTATGATGGCTAGCTATTTTCAAATCACCACCATCTTTATCAGCAAAAACAAGTTAACCAATGAAGCAGAAAATTGCTTAGTCAACTCTTCGACAGCAACTCTCAATAGAGCCTTTGCACCTGTTCTAGAGGTATTCACTTTTATTTTATGCGTTACATCAGAAGCTTCAGATTTAAATATCTTAAAAAAATTACTGAATTCATCTTTGTTACAAAACAGAGATTCAGAACAAAGATATTCATAAACAAGTTTCAATTGCTCCTCCGAATAACAGGAATACATGGGAGAATTGCCGGTTCGTTTAAGACAATCCTTTAATAAACATGAGTAATTATGAAGATTTATATTTTCCAAATATAACAAATCAATCAATAGATGCACGGCATAATTCCAATCCTGCTGAATACGTATTCCAATTCCACTCTCCTTTTCATATCCCAGCGAATTTATCTTATTACGGATATCGTCTAAAGTGACAGACAACTTGTTCAAGGCATAATAGCCTCTCCTAAAAGCCTCTATATTATCACCCTCATTGATTATGCCGTATTTTTCATATTGATTTTCAATAAGTTCATTTATCCGAAAATATTCTTTTTCAAGCAAAGACTTATCATAGCCGACAACATTACGGATGTGCTTCTCCAATTCGGCAGCATCAATAATATCTTTAGTCATCATCAATTTCGCGATAAAATTTTCATGATTTTTCTTTCTCATAATTTTAATTCTTTATTATTATATAATGATTTCAATGTAACTTTCTCTATTTCAGCATCTCCAAAACTATCCAAATAAGTGTTTGTCGTGCTCAAGTCCTTATGACCCATCACCTGACCAATCATTTCACGGGGAACGCCACTGCTCTGTAAAGTCATTGCCATAGAGTGCCTGCTGACGTAACTTGTTAATTTCTCCTGAAAACACAATTCTTCTCCTATTTCTCTCAGTCTTTCATTATACCTGCCCAATCTGCTGCGAAGATGATTGTACAGCTTCTCACCGACATAATCCTTGGAAACAAAAGGCAACAAATAATCACTTACCAACAAGGTATTATCTCGAAACCACTGAAGCAGCAGGCACAATTCATTTGTCAAAGGGATTCTGATGAATCTCGCATTTTTACTATGCTCCGTCTTATGACGCTTATAGACAAGGTATTTTCCTCCTCCTTCCGATTTTATATTATCACGCTTCAAATATGCCATATCAATGAAGCTCATTCCATAACAAAAATAGGAAAACAGGAAAAGCCGCCTTGCCACTTCTCTAGGCTTATTCGCAAACACAGTATTCATCAGCTTGTCCAAGTACTCCTGTGGAAGATACCTTTTACGGGTTTCTTCCTCCAAAGCAGAGATACAGAAACCGTCTTTCCCGAAAGGATAAGAATTACCTGAATATTCCTTTGTTTTGATGGCACGGTTCAATATAGCACTCAAGGTTTTCATATCATGTTTACGGGTATTACCGCACCATCCTCTCTTCTCCATGAATTGATTATAGGAATTCACATACTTTATATCTATCTCCTGAAAACAGAGCACATGAAGTCTCTTATCAAACAGCTTCAGATTATAAAGGAACCTCTCCCACACGTGTGCATTACCTATATGTCCTGTGGCTTTCATTTCCTCTATGCAGAGAACTGCAAAATCAAGAAACTTACCCTGCTTACTCTTATATAAAAAAGCATCAGCAAACTGATTCAAAGTCCAGTCTATTCTATCATGCTCAAAATCAAACTCAACATTCTGAACACGTGCCAATAATTGGACTAACCGCGCATTATACTCCTTGTAATTAGGACAGACGCGCTTGTCACAACGGAAACGCTCACTTTTTTCGTCCCATTCTTCTTTCTTGCCATAAAGACCTAAAGAGACATACTTATGCTTCATGTTTTTTGTTATCCGCAACGAAACAGGATAACTTCCATTCTTTCTTTTATTTGCCGAATGAAGCAATAATTTGAATGTTGCCATATCAATATAAATTATAAATCAAGTGCAAAAATAAATATGCCACAAAAAAACATGGTAAAGATGATTCGTAAATGAAAGTTAATAAAGACCAACAAGTATTGCAATCAAAAACCTCTTTGATTTCCCTAAAACATTCCTAACATTTTAGAAATAACTAAATGCAAATAAAGGAAATCCAATCCCATTACAACTATCAACTATAGCACTGAATAACAATATCTTATAAATAAAACCAATAAAAAACATTTTTTGAGCAAAAAAACACCTGAAAATTTTGCAAATTCCCCGTAAATACGTACTTTTGCACCCGTTAAACAAAACAACGGGGTGTAGCTCAGCCCGGTTAGAGTACGCGTCTGGGGGGCGTGTGGTCGCTGGTTCGAATCCAGTCACCCCGCATTGATAATCTGATGATTGTCGATGCTTTTTGCTTTTTAGGGCGGTTCTCGTAACCATGGCGGTGACTAAAAAGGCATTGATAATCTGATGATTGTCGAGTTTGTAAAAACGGTTGACGCGTAAAAGTCAACCAAGAAGTCAACCGTAATTTTAATGAAAGCATCAATTTGGCTCAGTTTGAAAACTTGGGGGAATTAGTTAAAAGCACTATCTTTGTGGCATGAAACAGAACCTTCAACCCCCTGCCACTCCACTGGAGATGTTGAGCTTGTTCTTTCCTGCAGGCCTGCTTGACTATTTTGACCTGGTTAACCATGTCTCTCAAGAGACTTGCTTCATTTTTTCTTGAGGAAAAGCCTTCCATTCCTCAAGAGCATTCCCATTTACATCTACATTCCAAAGGTTTCTTCCCGGAAATAGAAGTGCAAGACTTTCCTGTTCGCGGCAAGGCTGTATATCTACGCATCAAGCGGCGTCGTTGGGAAGACCCGGAAACAGGACAAACTTATAGTCGTGATTGGAACTTAGTAGCCTCCGGTACTCGCATAACAGCTGAGTTCGGAGCTTTTTTAAAAGCGTTACTTAGACAATCATGCGGTTAGTTGCCAAAGTGTAGCAGAACATTACTGTATGGATGGCAAGCAACCCAGACTCAATACAAAGAACATTTAAGTGATTTCAATAATTGGAATCAGAAGGAACATGCTGAAGACTTTATTCTTTATCCTAAAAA
>VOFG01004610.1_pt1 | contig 19224 bp, 30 predicted proteins | sample 5384171 | NCBI WGS metagenome assembly VOFG01 (sample SAMN12384726, study PRJNA508395) | human gut metagenome | isolation source: healthy gut F | host: Homo sapiens
TACGTATTGTCCATGGCGTGGCGGATGAGGGTGCCGTGGGCTTTGCCTGGACTTTTTCGAAGGGGGCTGCGCCGGCTGCACGCGCCACTGGTTCGACCAGGGCATGGATTTCTCTAACGAGCAGCTGGTCGAATTGATTTTCGCTGTGCATCCCGGCCGGGATTGCGAAGTATTTTCAGTAGCGTTCGCCCCTCCCGTTCCACAAAGTGCCAGAAGTTGTCCTTATTATTCTTTTGCAAGCATAAATAGCTTTACTATTCGATGAAAAAAGTCAACTTCTTCCCATACGAAAAGCGTTCACCGTCAATTTTGCGCCGCTTGCGGGCTTTCTATACTTTCCCTCGCAAGGCCGGGATGGGTCAAACCCGGCATATTTTGACCTTACGAGAGGAAAGCATGGACAACAAGGGAATTAGCCGCCGCGGCTTCCTGACGGGCGCGGCCGCCATCAGCGCCGTTTGCGGGGCGCGGGCCTGACGGGTTGCGCGCCGAAGGTGGTTGGCGTTGCGGGCGGTGCCGGCTCCGGCGCAGGTTCGGCCAATGGCCAGACGGTCGGCTACGACGGTACGGGCGTTAAGCCGTGGCTGGGCGAGGCCCCTTCGATCTCCGACAGCGACGTTGCCGAGACGCTTGAGGCCGACGTCGTCGTGGTGGGCCTGGGCGCTTCGGGTGTCCCCCGCCACGCGTTCCGCTGCCGAAGCGGGCGCGAAAGTCATCGCCATCGAGGCATCTTCCCAGATCGACAGCGTGGCCAGCGACATGGCCATCCTGGGTGGCGAAACCATGGCGAAGTGGGGGCCGCGGCGACGGCTTCCTTGACAAGCACATGGTGGTGAACATGCACATGGAGGAGGGCAGCCACCACTCTAGCTTCGGCATCATCAGCCGCTACTGCGACGAGTCGGGCAAGGCGCTTGACTGGTTCGTGCAGGGTTGCCCGGACATGTACATTGCGTCCGAGTCTTACGAGGAGGTGCCCGAGGCCGATCGCGCGCACTACCTGCAGCCCGTACTTCTACCCGATGCTGGACGAGTACGATTACACGCAGGAAGACATGCCCCTGCTACCCGACGTCGGTGGGCTTCGCCAGCCTGGCCACGGCTATGGCCGACAACCTGAAGATGGCCGAGGCCGCAGGCGCCGGGTGCGCTACAACACGAAGGGTGTCAAGCTCATCACGGCCGACGACGGTTCCGTGACCGGCATCTACGCGCAGGATACCAGCGCGAACAAGTACCTGAAGATCAACGCGAAAAAAGCGTCATCCTGTGCACGGGCGACTACCTGGCCAACGAGGACATGATGAAGTACTTCGCGCCGGCGTGCGTGGAGAACGGCAACCAGATTCTGTCGCATTGACCTGGACGCGCAGGGCAACTCACACCAACATCGGCGACGGCCATAAGATGGGCGTATGGGCGGTGCTGCCATCGAGCAGTGGCACGCCCCGATGATCCATCACATGGGCGGCGGCGCCGGTTCCGACGGCCGCGGCGTTATCGGCAACAATGGTTTCCTGATGCTGAACTTGCGCGGCGAGCGCTTCATGAACGAAGACGTGCCTGGTCAGCAGCTGGAAAACCAGGTGGAGCTGCAGCCGCAGCGCAAGGAGCCTACCAGTTCTTCGACGCCTTGTGGCCCGAGCAGCTGAAGTACTTCCCGGCCGCGCACGGCATCGCGTGCATCTACCGCGACGAGCCGCTGCCCGACTGGACGCCGGCCGGCCTGAAGATCGACGTGCGCTGCCCCGAGGACATCGAGGCCGCCGTGTCCGAGGGTCGCTGCGTGAAGGCCGACACCATTGATGAGCTGCTGGCGAAGACGACGGCATGGACGCCACGAAGGCCAAGGCCGCCATCGAGCGCTACAACAGGCTGTGCAAGGCCGGCTTCGACGAAGACTTCGGCAAGTCAGCAAGCGCCTGTTCGCTCTGGAAAACGGCCCGTTCTACGCGGCAGAGTGCGGCGTTGCCCTGACGCTGGCGAACCTGGGCGGTCTTGAGTCCGACAGCGATTGCCACGTGTACAACACAGATCGCGAGATCATTCCGGGCCTGTGCCGTGGCCGGCGCCCCGCAGGGCGGCCGCTTCAACGTGCAGTACCCCATCTCGCTCAAGGGCCTGTCCTGCGGCATGTGCATGGTGTTCGGCAAGATTGCCGGCGAGAACGCCGCTGCGGGCAAGGAGTTGCCATGACCGAGGAAAACAAGGCCGCGGAAAACGTTTCCGCAGGTGAAGCAGCGAGTGCGCCCTCTGCGAAGCGCAACAAGCGCAAGCTTGCCGGCATCATCGGCGTGGTTGCGGCCGTTGTGGTTGTAGCCGGCGCCGGCTTCATGGTATGGCACGACCAGCCCAGCTTCTGCAACGCTATCTGCCACACGCCCCATGGACGGCTATCTGACCACGTACGAAGCCACGCCGGGCGAGTCGGCCACGGACAAGTGGGGGCAACGAGGTGGCCGATGCATCGAGCATGCTGGCCCCCGTGCACGCCCAGGAAGGCATCACGTGCGTGCAGTGTCACGTGCCGCAGATGTCCGAGCAGGTCACCGAGGGTATCGGCTGGCTGACGGGCAGCTACGAGGTCGTCCAGACCACCGACGAGCGCTTCGTGCCTGAAGAGAAGGCGCTTTCGGATCGACGGCGGCTCGCGGCATTGCCAGCGGGCGTTCTGCCTGAACTCCGGTTGCCATGCCAACGACGACGGTTCCGCCATGACGCGCGACGACCTGATCGAGAAGACGAGCTACATGAAGCGCAACCCGCACGTCGAGGAGCACGGCGAGGTCGATTGCAACGAGTGCCACAAGGCGCACCGCGCATCCACGGTGTACTGCAGCAAGTGCCACAGCGACGCTACCATCCCCGATGGCTGGGTCAGCTACAAAGGAAGCCGAGGCGCTTGAGCCCGCTGCCGTGAGCGAATAACCAACCCTGCCGGCGATGCGCGCCACGCGAGCGTGAACGAATTCGAAAGCAAAGGGCATCGTCGTCCCCCAACCCCATACCCCTTCCTCAAGCCCCGCCGAGCTCTCGGCGGGCTTTTTCGTTGGGTTCACTTGGCATACAAGATTGGCTGGTGGTTGGGCAAATCTGGCTGCTGTATTTTGATATGGTTTGACACAAACGCATGTACTGATTATAATAGAACAAATGTTTCATGAGGAGAGGAGAAGTGATTGAGACTGGGCGATATCGTGGTATTTGAGTCGGCTGATGAGGAAATCCGTCTTGATGTTGAGTTTGATGGGGATACTGTTTGGCTGACGCAGCATCAGATGGCTTCGCTTTTCGAAAAAGATCGAAGCGTGATATCGCGCCATGTCAGCAATATTTTTTAAGGACGGGGAACTTGATAAGAAAGCAATGTGCATTATTTGCACATTGCACAATCAGATAAACCGGTGGCTTTTTACGACCTCGATGTAGCTATTTCCGTCGGCTACCGCGTGAAGTCAAAGCGCGGCGTGGGTTTTCGTCGATGGGCAACCGAGGTGTTGAGGCAGTATGTCATTACGGGATATGCAGAGAATAAAGCGGCTTGCACAATTGGGTCAAATCGTGCAGGTGATGGAACGTATCCTGAGTCTCTTGAATCAACCGATATCTTGGCGGTTGTTAAAGCCTATACGAATGCGCTGACGCTGCTGGATGACTATGATTACCAGCGAATTCTTAAGCCAAAGGGCCGGAAAACGATATATATCATAATTATGAAGAATGCCGAAAATTGATTGATTCCATGTCGTTTTCGGCTGAAAGTGATTTATTCGGGTCTGAAAAGGACGAGTCGTTCAAGTCGAGTATTGCTGCAATATACCAAAGTTTTGATGGTCGAGCTCTATCCGAGTCTGGAAGAGAAAGCGTCAAACCTTCTATACTTTATTGTGAAAAATCATTCTTTCCATGATGGGAATAAGCGTATTGCGGCAGCTTTGTTTCTCTATTTCCTTCATGTCAATGGCGCCCTATTTGCGAATGGGACGAAGTGCATCTCCGATAGCGCGCTCGTTGCCTTGACTATCATGATTGCTGAATCTCAGCCTAAAGAGAAAAGAGGCGATGGTGGCTTTGGCCCATGAGCTTCTTGTCAACAAAGCGGGCGGTCGCTAACACTTAGCTGCTATGGCCTATGGAAATCGTAGCTCTACCCCTCGTCAACGTGCTTTTGCACCAGGGCGGTGAGCTCTTTCTTGCTGTGGACGTCTAGTTTCGCGTAGATCGAGCGCGTGTGGGCGCGTACGGTGTAAATTGACACCACCTCGCGCTCAGCGATTTCTTGCGCAGTGCGGCCGCGGGCAAGGCAGGGAACACCTCGGTTTCGCGGGCGGAAAGTCCGGCGCCCTTCGCCACTTCTTCGCAGGCAAGCTTCCACTTGCCGGGCTGCTTGGCCGCGCCTTGCGCGCCGCCTTCGCCTGCTGTTGCGTCCTCGCTGCCCTCGTCGACGGGCAGCAGCATGCCGTTGATACGCTTCTCGGGAATACGAACAGCACGTCTACCAGCACCGCAAAGGCCGATGACGGCGATGATGATGCGCATGGCGCTGTCGGAGATGTGCGACGCCTGATACGCCATGGCCAACAGGCTGGCCACCAGCGTGCCGCCGGACAGCGCGGCATTGCCAAGCGCCATGATGCGCAGCGCCCCGGCGCGCCACTGGTACACCAGGTAGTACAGCATGGCCCACACCACCATGTTGTAGCACGTGCACACCACCCAAGCGCCGGCGGCTATGGCGGGCGTGTTCAGCGAGAACATGGCAATGCATACGATCAGCATCGTCAGCGCGCATACGGCAACCGAATACAGTTTCGCGAACCGTCGCGGCGCGACTTTCGTGAGCAGAATGGCCGCCATAATGCCTGCCATCAGGGGAATCTCGATAAGCTGCGAGGTGACGTTCGCGCCGATGGAGAAATACGGCGGCACGCTGATCAACACGTAGGCGCGAATGAGCTCAAGCGCCGTCGAGCACAGTCCGATGGAAAGCAGCAGCTTTTTAAAACTTGCGCGTCAGCTGCACGGGCGTGGAAAGCACCTGCTTTTCGCCGCGCACGTCGCGCTGACGGATGCAAGAACAGCCCCGCGCCCAGCAACGGCAGCGCAACGAATCCCGCCACAGCAATCGGTTGCGGGCAGCCGTTCAGCACGAAGTACACCGCAATGGAGAACAGCGTACACTCGGCCAGGCGATACAGGGCGCGATGCGGCGCAAAGCGTGCCGAACAGCGCCGCGGCGCGCAGAAACAGCATGGTGGTGCCCGCGCCGGACAGGATGCAGCCGCTGGTGAACAACACGGTAAGGCCCGCGTGGGGAATGCGTCGCCGAACTTCGGCGCGCGCGTTGTACGCAGCGATGCCTGCGCATGCAACCACGCCGCCGATGAGCGTGGTGCGGTTCTTCGCTATCCAGCGTGAACAGCGGTCGGAAAACAGCGCAACGGCGGCCAGCGTGACGAAGCAGGCCAGCAGGTGCACGAGCATGAGGTTCTCCGCGATGCTGCTGTTGTCGGTTTCGTGCAGCCAGAACGACCCGGAAAACGCGATGGTGTTCCACGCGATCCAGCACCCCAAGCCCAGATACGTAAGCGTCGGCGCCTGCCGATCGATGGACGCGAGCGCTCGAGAATCGCTCACTCAGGCTCGCCTCGTTTTGACGCCCGCCGCTCTCCTGCGCCGCGCTTTCCCGCTGTGCCATATTTCCCCTCTTTGCGGACAGGGCGGGGAGAAGCTCCCGCGCCTTACGTGCTGGCAACGTTTCTGACAAGGGGACAGGGCGTTTTGTCATGTTGTTCGCCTCAGTAGACTGTTGCTAGCAACCCTGTTTCGTCTTCTTGCTGCGGTGTGGCCGAAAGCCGAACTTCCGCTTAGGGCAAACTGTTTTCCTCGGCCCCAAGCGCTGTTTTTCGACCTGCCATATGACAAACGACCTGTCCCTTGTCATATCCCCGGCGCCTCTCCCTGCGCCGGGTTTCTTCTATCGGTATTCTAAACCGACACGTCCATTTTCGACTAGTTAACAAGTGACCATATGAGTGCTGCAACATAGTTAACTAGTTTCTATGCAGGGCTTTGCAAAATTCGTAAGGTAAATGCCGTTCCGATGGTGAAGGCGATTGAAAGCGAACGAAGCGCTTGAGATTGTGAAAACCTTTGCGGCGCACACGGGCCTGCGAGCCTGTACCCGCTACCGGAATAGAGAAGGGCGCACGCGGACGCAGGTCTGCGAGCGGCAGTTTGCAAACGCGCCGCGCGCGAGCGTCGCTTCAAGCAAGGGCATTCATGAACATCAGAACAAGCCGCTGCCGAAGTTCGAGGTTCCGGCAAGCTACGAAATATGCCGAAGGCGGCTACTTATGGATATGCGCGAAAGCAGGCCGACAGCTTCGCCGCGTACAAGCCCGCCGTCTCGTCGGCCGCCGGCGCGGCTCGATTCGGCTGCCGAGCTCACGCCCCCGCTATCGCGCAAGGCGCCCAGCCCGCCGCCGACTACGAACTCCCCGACACCCACGTTCGCCGATCGCGTGAACGCCGTGGTCATGTGCATCGGCTCGCAAAACGCGTTGCGCGAGGCGCTGTACAAAACGCTGGCGTTCTGCGAGCAGCCGCGCGATTTCACCGAAGTCGAAGACTTCATCGCCGCCACCGACGAGTTCGTGTACAGCCACATCATGCAAACGCCGTTCACCATGATCGGCATGCTCACCGACGCCGGCGGCCTTTCTCAAACGCCGCTCGACGAGGCGGGCGACCCGTCACGGCCGAGCAGCTGGCGAACCGCCGACGAGGCCGACGACTTGGTGGCCACGTACCGCATCGAAGCCACCGGCGCGGGCCGCGAGGCCGTGCGCCTGCTGGCTCCCGAGCGCCGCATCGAGCACAGCTTTCCCTGCGCCCGCACCGCCGCGACACCTACTTCGCCGTACTGGACTTCTGCACCACACCGCGCAAGTTCCCTGAAATTGAAGCGTTTTTCAAGGCCACGCCAGGCTTTCCCAGGACATCGTGGCAGATCGCCAAGCTTTCGCCCGACTTCTACGTCGACAAGCTCGACAAGGCCAGGGCGTTGGTTTGGAGAGAGGGCCTGGGTTGCAACCGACGCAGGCAAGCAGATGCTGGAGGCGCACAAGCGGCAGACCGCGAACGCTCGATAGCGCTTGGGAAGCGCGGGACGCCTTGCGAAGCATGGGTTCAGTTGAAAAGGGCAGGGCGCACTTTGTTTTTTGCCAACTGAGCTGTTCGCGCTTCGTCTTTCCGCCCGCGCTATGCCCGCCGCGACCTGCGTTCGCTCATTGCCGAAAGTGGGACAAGGGACTGTCCCTTTGTCCCATTCCGTCACCTGTATCTACCCGCTCTTATAGACGAGTAAAGCAAGCAACAAAAAGGAGGAGAAAGCTTTGTCCACGACTATGACACGTCGCTCGTTCATGAAGACGGCCGCGGTCACCGGCGCCGTCGGCGCGCTGGGGCTTGGCGCCGCGCACAACATGAAGCCGAGCGACAAGGCATGGGCCGACAACGACGTGCACGAGGTGCGCACGTCGTGCCCGCGCATGCATCGCGAACTGCGGCGTCATCGCCACGGTCAGCAACGGGCGCGTTATCAAGCTGCGGGGCGATTCCATCGACCCATGTCGAAGGGCCGCATGTGCCCGAAAGGGCCTATCCGGCATCAGGCGCTGTACCATCCCAACCGCAACAAGTACCCCCATGAAGCGCGTGGGCGCCAAGCCTGGCAACCAGTGGGAGCGCATCAGCTGGGACAGGCGGCGAAAACCGTCGCGCAGCACATGATCGACATGCGCGACAAAACCGGCAAGCACGGCCTTCTGTGCACCACCGGTGGCGGCGGCAACCCCGCAGTTCTTCAGCCCGCCGCGCTTCCCGCAACTTCTGGGGCGCGGGCAACGTGTTCGAGCCTGGTTGCGCGCAGTGCTACCTGCCGCGTAACTTCACCATGCCGCTGGTCAACGGCATCGGCGACGTCCATTGCCGACTCCGGCTGCTCGGAGCTGTACAAGCCGGCCAAGTACGGCGGACTGACGGAAGTCTACGTCATCTGGGGCACCGGTCCGGCGTGGCATTCGCCTTCGACGTCTGGCCGCTGCGTGGCCGAGCTGCGCAACGGCTGCAAGACCGTCGTCGTGGACCCGCGCTTCACGGCTGACGCGTCGAAGGCCGATGTGGCTGCCCATCAAGCCCGGCACCGACATGGCCATGATGCTCGGTTGGATGCACTACATCATCGAGAACAAGCTGTACGAAGATCCCGGCTACGAGACGTTCTGCGAGCAGTGGACGAACCTGCCGTTCTTGGTTGACCCGCGTGACAACGTCGGCCTTCCGCCGGTTGCCGAGAGCATCACGAAGGACGGTCAGCTTTTGCGCGCGTCGGCAGTGTTTGACGGCGTGAATGCCGACAACGAGGGCTACGTGTGCTTCGACACCGAAAAAGGCCAGGTCACGAGGCCTTCGCCCTGGGTCCGGACAACGACGGCACGTATCACCCGCAGCTGTTCGGCACCGTGGACGTCACGCTGGCCGACGGCTCCACCATCACGTGCAAGACGGCGTTCCAGGCCTACAGGACCGCTGCGCCGACTTCGACCTTGACACCGTGGCCGAGATCGCCCGGCTGCAGAGGAGGAGAAATCATCGAGGCCATCGAGGCTGTACTGCTCGAGCGCGCACGGCGGCATCTCGCTGGGCGGCCACCGACATGTACCCGGGTTCGGCGCAGGCCTCATCGGCGCCGCGGCGCTCGACATGACGGCGCACCTGTGGCACTCCGGCTGCCCGGCGAACAAGGTGGGCGGCGCTGGCTCGAAAGGGCCTGACGTCGAAGAATCCACCATCTTCCCCTCGGGCTTCATCGGCGACACGAAGTACCAGTTCCAAACGAACGACGCCATCCTGGAGCGCCTGGGCTACTGCGAGCACAAGGGCCTCGGCGGCTGGATGCACAGCCACATCCCCACGGTGCTGTCCGCCGTGCTCACCGGCGAGCCGTACCAGCCGAAGGTGTGGATCGAGCGCTCCGGCAACAAGATGGCCGCGCTCGGCAACTCCAGCTCGTGGGTTGACGCGTTCCCGAAAGTTCGACCTCATCGTGCACGGCTATATGTACCCGACCAGCTTCACCACCGGGCCGCCGACATCGTGTTCCCCGTGTGCGAGTGGCTGGAGAACGCCTTCGTGCAGAACCGCCTGAACGTGAACCTCATGCGCAAGCCGGTAACGAACCTGTTCGAGGCCGCCGACGAGATCGTGATGTGGGGCAAGATCGCCGAAGCCATGTCCGACCCGTCAAGCGACCTGTACGACGAAGAACATGGCCGCCTGCATGGACGACGAGAAAATCGGCAGCCCCATGGTGCCCGCGTACTGGAAGACCATCAACGAGTACTGGGATTGGGTTGCTCAGCAGGGCGGCGACGGAGGTCACCACGATGGAGCAGGCCATGGACGCCTTCCCCGAGAAGTGGGCCGAAGACGACGAGTACTGGGGCGGCACCGGTACGACGGCTACTGCAAGGTCAACGCCAGCGGCGGCGTGGCCGGCAAGGTTGACCCGGGTATGGAAGGCGGCTCGGCAGACGCCGGCAACACCACCGGCTTCTCACGGCGGCCCGCGACATCAAGGACAACCCGAAGAAGGTGCGGACCGTACGCCGACACCATGCTCTACCTGGGCCGTCACGGCAGCGAAGTTCGACATGCCCGCCGCGGTGGTGGACTACAACCCCATGCCGTACTACTTCGCCCGAGGACCAGTCGAATACGGCGACGGTACCCGCTGCGCCTGACCGAGGGCCGCATCCCGTACTTCCATCATGGCACGCTGCGCAACACAACTACCTGCGCAGAGTTGTACCCGGCGCCCGAGGCTGTGGATCGGCCGGAAAACGCCGGCAAGTACGGCATCGTCGACGGCGACTGGGTGAACATCAGAGCCCCGCGCACCGATAAGCAGGACGTGTTCCGCGACATCACCACCAGGCCCGCAATCCACCGATACGGTCATGGCAGGCGGCAAGGACGCGAAGTTCGGCCCGAGCGAGTTCGCCCCCGGCGAGCTGACGGCTAACGGCCAGAGCGTCGTCAAGGACGGCATCTTCGCCGTGGCGCGCGTGACGAAGGGCATCGCGGAGGGCACCGTGTACATGGAGCGCTTCTGGAACCCTGAGTTTTTGGAGGACGGCTCCGATGGCCGCAAGTCGTGGACCACGGAGAACATGAACGTGCTGACAAAGAACACGGGCTACTTCAACCCCGAGTTCGGCACCTACACCCTGCGCGGCATCCACGTCAAGGTTGCCAAGGCGCAGCGCCCAGAAGGGCATCCTGGTACGAGCCGACCGACTTCGAACCCTGGATGCTGGGCCCACGGAAAACACGGGAGGAGCGTTTTTACACCAAAATGAGCCGCAATTGCTTAGTTGTTGACCTGGATAAATGCATCGGCTGCCACGCGTGCAGGTGGCCTGGGGGCAGAACGGCATCGCCTTGGGCGAGTACTGGAACCGCGTGCTGCAGATCGGCCCCCGCACGGGACCTTCCCCGACCTGGAGCAGTGGCTGCCCCGTGCGGTGCCAGCAGTGCGAGGATGCGCCGTGCGTGCGCGTGTGCCCGACCGGCGCGAGCTACGCGACGCCGATGGCAAGGTGCTGGTGGATAAGGAGAAGTGCATCGGCTGCAAGTATTGCATGATGGCCTGCCCGTACGGCGTGCGTTCGTGGAACGCCAAGGAGCGCGCCGTCGAGAAGTGCACGCTGTGCGGCCAGCTGACCAGCGCCGGCCAGGAGGCGGCATGCGTGGCGGCGTGCTGCGCAAACGCCCGCTTCTACGGTGACATGGACGATGCGTCGTCCGACGTGGCCAAAGCCGTGGCGGCCGTCGACCCGGCCAGCGTGCACACGCTGCGCGACGCGGGCAACAGGCCTTGACGCGCTACATCCTGTCCGGAAAGATTGCCACGTGGCATGACGTGGACGCCATCAGCGGCGTCCGGCGTGCAGACGCGGCCTGGTTCGCGAAGGAGGACTAAACGATGGAAATCAATGGTCCCTGGTCCTGTTCACGGCCCTGACCGGCATGGGTGGCTGCATGTTCGCCTGCGTGGCGGCCGATGGAGTTCCTTGGCCGCGCGAAGGCGGCGGCGTTCCCTGCGGCGTTGGTGTCGCATGACCATCGCGGTGGTGGGCGGCCTGGCGTCCGTGACGCACCTGTCGCACCCAAACCGCATCATGGGCGCGCTGAGCCCCCGACAAGCGGCATCTTCACCAGGCGCTGCTGGTTGGCTGCCTGTGCGTGTGCGTGGTGGTGTACCTGGTGCTGCTCAAGCGCAGGGCCGGCGCCGGTGCGCTGGGCCGTGGCCGTCATCGGCGCGGTGTTCGGCGTGCTGCTGTCGTTCATGGCAGGGGTCGTCGTACCTGATGGAGGCGCGCCTTGAACTGGTGCAGCCAGCTGCTGCCGCTCGCTCGCTGACAGCCGTGCCCGAGGCATCGCCGCGTACCTGGTTGTCGTGGCCGCGAAGGCCAAGGACGCCGACTTGGCGCCATGCGGCCGAGCGCTGCTTGTCGGCGCGCGCTGGGCGCCGTGGGCGCGGCGGCCCCCGTGCCGTGGGCAGGTCCGCCGACGGCGTGCAGTGGGCGCTGCTTGCGGTTGCCGTCATCGGTACCGGCGTGGTGCCGGCCGTGTGCGGCGCGCTTGCAGGCAGAACCCCGGCAGCCTGATGGCTGCGGCGGGCGGTTCTGTGGCCTGCGCATTCGTGGGCGCCGTGAGCTACCGCTGTATCATGTGGCTCATCACGGTCCCGATTGCGAACCTGTTCCTGAACGTGCTGTAACCAAGCGCGGGAATGCGGGAATGCCCACCCGGGCATTCCCGCCCCGCCAACAGGCGCGGCGCTGACACGCACGCGGGCGCTGCGCCCGGCGTCGGGTTTTGGTTGTAGTACCACTGTCGAGCGTAAACCAAAATCGCTCATGTATGTGATCCCTTGCTGACAATGTTGCTGGTATCCAATAAATCAGCAAGAAAGCAAGCTTCTGAACTGGGGAAACGTTATCGGCAAATTTTGATTCCTGCCTTGCGCTTGTTAAATCACATACATGAGCGATTTTTTGAAGCCGGTTGGTGCGAAAGGGCGTCCAGGCCCACTTGCGCCTCGACTTGCCCGCGGTTGTCTGCAATTGCCGGCCATCGACGCTTTCGCGGTTCGTATTCGCATACTCCCTCCTCTCCTCCCATGGCGAATGCGAACCGCGAGAGTACATCGATTGCCCTGGCTGGCGAAGGTGACAGGGAATGGCTTGGATAGCCAAAGGCGAAGGCGGCGAAAAGCCGTTTCCCTCATTTTGGTGACACCGGTGGTGCCCTTGTCGCCGGCATCGTCACCCAGTTCGGCTGGCTAAGCGAAAAAGCGACAGCGCGAGATAGCGATGGCGCGAGAAAGCTGATGGCGCGGCGGTAAACGTCTGCGCTGTTCGAGAAAAGGTAGCAAGATGATCGAAAACCAAGCAGCGGCGCAGGCGTCGCAAACGAAGGCGCAATCTGAGCGCGACGAGCTGATTTCCCAGCTCATCGAGGTGAATGCAGGGCAGGAGCAGCCTATTACCGCATGCTGGCCGAACTGTTCTTCCGCGAGCTGACGCAGCAGCAGGTCGATCATCGGCGGGCATGGGCTTCGCCGGCATGGCGGGCGACAACGCGCTTATCGCCGGGGCTACGAAGACATGCACCGCTATCTTCGCCATGCGAATTCCGGTACGCGCCAGGCGCTGGCCTGCGATTATGCGCACACGTTTCTGGCGGCTGGCAACTACAGGACGTTCGCTGCCACGCCGTTCGAAAGCGTATTCACCAGCGAGCTCGGGCTCATGATGCAGGAGGCGCGCGACGGCGTGCCACAAAATGTACTGCGAGCAGCACATCAGCCACCAGGCCGATTTGCACGTGCCGGAAGATGCACGTGTCGTTCGAGTTCGAGTTTCTGGCCACGGTTATCGACGCGCACGAACGCGGCGCTGCTGGCATCGGTTTCGACCGCGCGCGCGCGACCTGGCGCAAACGGTGTCCAACTTCCATGCGCAGCACCAGCTGAACTGGGTCGACGACCTGTGCGACGCCGTGCTCGATGTGGCGGAAACGCGCCCTATCGCGGCGTGTCGAAGGTGACGCGCGGCTTCGTGCACATGGAAAGCCGACGTCATCGCCGACGAACTCGAGCGTGCTGCAGAGCTGGCAGGCGAAAAAGGCGGCGAAAGGGGCTTCTATCATCAGCCTCTGACGTGCGCTTTTGCGCGAATTACCTAATTATTGACGAGGGCGTTTGGCGAAATAGTCAACGCCTCGCTATTTCATGCCCGCGCTCCTTCGGGCAGGCTTGGGGATGCGAAGTATGACCGCGATGGGGACGCGGCTTTCGGCGAAGACGAGAAAGGAATGCTCATGGGCGTCGTCTGAGGCATCACGCGCCGCGGTGTGCTTGCGGCGGCGGGCGCGGTTGCAAGCATGTTCGCGGTCGGTGGCGCGGCGTACGCGCTTGAAGGCGAGGACCGCGGGCTGCTGCGTCCGCCCGGCGCGCAGGACAGCGCATTTCCGCGCTACGTGCCTGAAATGCAATCGGTGCGAAACCGCTTGCCCGCAGCGCTGCCTGCGCACGGGCGTGCTTGAGGACGGCGTGCTGAATTGGCGTACTCCCATCATGGATTTCCATCGCGGGCTGTGCGACTTTTGCGGCGTGTGCGGACGTGTGCCCGGCGGGCTCCATTGTTGGCGCACGACCCGTCGCAGATCGTCGGCGTGGCGGTAGTGGACCGCGAACGATGCATCGCGTGGATCCGGGGCGGTTGCCAAGTGTGCGCCGGGCATGCCCCGGCGCCATAACCATGGATGACGCGAACCGCCCCATTGTTGACCAGGCAAAATGCAACGGCTGCGGCGCGTGAGAACGCGTGCCCGTCGAACAGCTACCTCACGTTCGCCGGCGGCACCGATCGCGGCATCAACGTTCGAGCAGCGGGAAGGAGGCCCCTGGGCGATGAGCAAGGAAGAAACAGAAGAGCAGCTGAATTCGGCTGGCCCGCACGGATGCAGCTTGCGAAACGCGAAAATAGCGCCACGCCGAACTCGCCTCAATCGGATGCGACCCACAAGCTGGGGTCGTTACCGCTGCCCAAAACGCGAACGCGGCAGGGGCCGCCGACGATGACCGCAACGCGAGCGCGGCCCCTCTTCGCCTTCACAGCGCACCGATAAGACGCAGCAACATCACCGCGCGAAGTCTCCGCTCCGTACGGCGCGCGGCTGGGTGGCGCTTGCGTGTGTGGCGTTTGTGCTGGTGGGGCTTGCGTTCCATGTGGGCATCGGCACGCCGTCGGCATTCGGCATCCAGCAGATATCGCCATCTGCCGCTGGGCCTGCTAAGGATATGGCGGGCGCAAAGGGCGTCATGCTGCACCCGCTGTTGTTGTTTTGCGCTGGTGGTAGTGCTGATTCCCTGGTCGGCAAAGCGTTTTGCGCCTGGATGTGCCCCGTTCCCTGGCTGCAAAGTTTTTCCGTCGAAGAAAAAGAGTTTGAAAGCGACGAGCGATTCCAAAAGCAAGCCGAGCCATTCGTGCTCCGCTTGCCCTGGCGCAACAACGTGCGGCAAAGCGCTGGCGCCGGTGGGCGGCAAGCGCGACGGCGTGCAGCTTGACAGTCGCCATGCGGTGCTGGTGGGCACGCTGGCTTCCGCGGCCGTGTTCGGCTTTCCGGTGTTTTGCCTCATCTGCCCGTGGGTTTTGACGTTCGCCACCATCATCGGCCTGTGGAACCTGGTTCAGTTCGACGAGCCCACCTGGGCGCTTATCATCTTCCCTGACCATCCTACTTGGAAGTCACCGTGCTGCGCAAATGGTGCAGCAAAAATCTGCCCCATCAGTGCGCTGGTAAGCCTGCTGTCGAACCTCAACGTCACGCTGCGCCCGCGCGTGAAGGCCGACACGTGCCTGCGCAGCCGCGGCGTCGACTGCCACGTGCGTGGACGCATGTCCTGAGCAGCTTGACCCGCACACGAAGCGCATTCCCGAATGCAGCAAATGCGGCGCGCCTGCGTGGAAGCCTGCCCGCAAAAGCCATCAGCGTCAAGCTGCTGAAGTAAGCAAACCGGCGAAAGCTCTGTCGCTTTGGCTCTGCTAGACCACAATTGACATGCGGGCTCTTAACCGCAAGAAAACGGGCTCCTTTGGCCGGTCTTCCTAGCGGCTGATTCATGTTGTTGTATGCTGGTCTAACAGAGCCTTAGCAGCGCTCCAAGGAAAGCAAGGGCCTCCTTGGAGCGCTGCTGTTCCATTTTTTGCCCGTAGGTACAACAAGCACGTCGCGGGGTGAGCGCAGTGACAGGGGCGATGCTTGATAAGCTGTTCGTCGTTCGTGACCAGGTACGTTACGTTTTGCTCGTTCTGCGGCGGCAAACACAAGGTTGTCCTCGAAATCGCCGTGGACGCTGCGCATTTTGCCGCGTACCATACGTCGGATTGCCTGATGCTTATGGCGAACGCATTTTCCCGCATATGATTCACGGCGCTCCACGCGAATTCGTTTGCCGCCGTTGCGTCGCTTGGGGATAGTGCTCTCTTCGCGAGCGATTCGCTTTTGGTAGCCGAAACGAGGTAAAACAGTCCTTTATGATGTCGGCCTGATAGAGCAGTTTGATGCCGTGCGAGAATGCGAAGCCCAGCAGCTCTGCGGCCTCTGCGCCTGCTCGATTCAGCGCATAGTAATCGAGCAGACATTGGTATCGACGAGGATGGTGGTATTCTGAATCCATTACAGCCCTTAATCGTTCGGAACGCTCAAGGTCGCCGCAAGTTCTTTTGAGCTCATCGAACGGAATATTCGACGAACCGGTGCTCATCGAAATGCCCATTCTTTCGCATAAAGCGGCATGCGCGGGCTGATTTTTTCCATTCGGTGAATGGATTGCTCTCAACTGCCGTCGGATCTTTAGGCTCCGCGTTCTCTTCACGGCACGTTGGTGAATTGCCTGCGGTTCGTGAATGTGCACGACGGCGTCTCCCCAGAGGGCGCGCACCGCCTGCGCCGGTGTGTAGCCGGCCCGCGCCAGCGCCAAGTCGCCCTGTTCTTTTGGCTCGGCGGGAACGCGCGTGTTGATTTGCACCATCGATGCGCCCATAGTGGACTCTCCTTTCAGTTGCTAGCAGTATAGCACAAATCAAAGTAGCGCGCTAGCAATAAGGCAACCGCCGGGCAAACTTCCTGGTCGCGCGTGCACGCGGTTCGTGCCAGGCGCTACGCTTGAACGCACGGTTGGCCGACCCATCGCGTTCGTATCGCATCGTTACCGAATTGCCTGATTCTGTCCTTGACCTGGCCTGTGCGCTTTCGATGCTGCGCCGCTTGCAGATGGTCGGCTGGACGCGCAACCATTACCGCGACGCCCTTCCCGCCGGTCTGGCGGCCGAACAGATTCCCGGCACGAAAGTGTGCGCCTACCGCTACCTGGAAACCCCGCTGGCTGCTGGAGTAGTAATTACGCTTGAAAAACCTTGCTAGATGAAAATGCTGGTCAAACGCCGGTTGACAAGGGGGCTGCGGAAGAATCGCCCAGTGGGCGGCCGCCGACTTTCTTAAAACGAAGATGCCCCGCACGGACGGGCATCTTGCTAGTCATCGTCTTTTCGTGCTTGCCGCGTTTGCCGAAGCTGGGAGCCACTTCGGGCGTGGTGGCGTGGCGGCCGGCTTTCGGCGCCTCGCTAGCGGTTACGTCGGCGCTATCGCCGCGCTGCTGCTGCTGGCCGATGCAGCGCCGCTCGCGTGCGCTCCTGCTCGCGTGGCTTCGCGACAACGGCCGTGCGTTCCTTGCCCGTCCAGCGCGCCTTCACGGCTTCGCGGTGCTCGCGTTCGGCGCACTTCGCTTGGCCGCGGCGCGCGCGGCGACTCGGGTTCGGCCAGCATGGTGACGCTTTTCGCCCGCTGACCAGGCAATAGGCGAATCGGCGTACGCGCCGGGTTGCAGATTTGTTCACTGCCTGCGCCGCCGTCTGCCCGCCGCGTTGCCTTTGCTGCGAGCGCCTGCGCGCTTGCGGTGCGCCTCCGGCTGCAGACACGCTTCCCGCCGTGGGCGCGGCATGCGCTCCGACCGCTGCCCGCCGCCTGCTGCCGGCGTGGCGGCCGCTGCCGGCAGCCGCCGGCCGCTGCGATCGCAACAGGTGCGCTACCCGCCAGCTTCCGCAGCCTTCCCCGCGGAACCAACGGCTGGCCTTCGGCATCTCGGCGTCAGGCGCCGACTTGCCGTCAACTTCCGGCGCAGGTCCATGCGGATGGACGCGTATTCGCTGACCAGCAGCACCAGCAGGATGCACATGACAATGAGGTACCCGATAACCCGCCCGGCAACCCGGTGAAGTTCACCAGCAAAATGGGTACGAACAGGCTGAACCCAAACGTGATCAGGTACAGCTTCGTCACGGCGCGCTGGCGGCACAGCACGGTGATGACCTGGTACAGAAACTCGATGCCTGCCGTAACGCCGCCGGCCATAACATGACGAAGCACAGGCCGCGATACGGCTCGAAATCGATGCCGTACATAAAGCTCATGATGGTCAGGCCAGACCATCCCATGATAACAACCATGGTCGCCGTGATGCCCACGATCGCCTGAACATCACCACGATGATTAGGTCGAACTTCTTGCGCTTGGCCGGGTCCGCCCAGGCGTTGGCCATCTTCAGCAGCATGGGCTTGTAGATAAAGCCGCTGGTCAGCAAAATGGCGTGCGCGGGAAGTACAGCGCGTTGTAATACAGCTGGTTGTCATAGCTGAGCGCCTTCCATAACGAACTTCGGCATGTTGTCGATAAGGGCATACATGAACAGCGCCACGAACAGCGGGAAGCACTGCACTAGCAGGTTCACGCGCTTGACGTTCACGCGGCGCGATTTCGGCGTCTCAAGCTTTGCCAGCGGGAACGTGAACACCACGAACGTGGCGGCGGCCACCAGCCACGGCCATCACGATGCTTGACACGCCCACGTTCCGCGTGATGAGCAGGGCGAACGTAAACCCGATAAGCGCGGCGGCCGAACGGAAGGCCTGCGACGCGCCCGCCAGGTACAACGTCCTTCTGCTGCAGGCGCCCTCATTACCCACGTCGGCAAGCGCGTCCTACCATCTTATAAAGGTACACGCCGGGCTCGCAAAGCCCCGCATCTGGTCGGTGTACCCGCGGATGTTGCAGTACGTCAGCCCCGCCACCAGCATGATGACGCACGTCAGCACGGTTAGCCTGATAGTCAACGAAGAGGTATTCCTCGTCGAGGGTCGGAAAACCTGGAAATTACGCATGCATGGTTGCCACGAACATGAGCAGAAGCGCGACGAAGCCAGCAGAACATGCCCGCCTGCTCCGGCGCCGGCGCTGCGTGACCACGATGGTGAGCACGGGGAACACGCAGCCCACAGCCCCACGCCGATGGTGTTCCACGCAGTCGCGCGTGGTGCGGCCAGGCGTATTCGGCTCCCTGCTCCAGCCAAGCTGCCGTCGTTCGGCGCCAAGCACGCAGGTGCGCAGGCTTCAACCTGGCGGCTAAGGAAGCTTTTCTTGCGCGGCGCGTCGCCGCGGCGGCACTTGCGTCCGCGACGCTCGTTTGCGTTTTCGTCGGGCATGGCGTGCGTGCCTATCGGCCAGAAGGCGCCGCCGTGGGCTGCTGACCTGGGATGGTGCCGTGGGCTGCGCGTTGCGCGCGCCTTGCGCGCAGTGTGGCGGCCGGGCATGGCCGCCGTAGGTTGCCTGCGTGACGCCCGGGAAGCGGGGTCGTGGCCTGCTGGGCGGCGGGTTGCGCTACCCTGCGCTGGCGTGCTGTGCCGCGCTGCGGGGCGTGTTGCGGTAGGGGCTTCGCGGCGCATCAAACGCGCACGCGTTGCAGATCGGGCCGCTGCGTGCCGTGCTTTCCCTGTGCGAGGGCTCGGTATGTTCAATTGTTCATCCCACGTATTATAAGATGCCGCTCACCGCCGTCCGTGCCCTGCTGGCGATATTCACACCACAAGAAAGCACCACCTGTTCGTATTGTCGCTTGGCGTGTAAGGTTGCGGCTCGCCTTGCAAGGCCTCTTCGTAAAAATCATGCATTTGCATTAGGTGACAATTTTGCCGAACGTATTTTCGCTCACTACAAAAACGCTGCGTTCGAAGTCATCTATCCGGAGTGCGAGGG
>VOFG01001910.1_pt1 | contig 19208 bp, 34 predicted proteins | sample 5384171 | NCBI WGS metagenome assembly VOFG01 (sample SAMN12384726, study PRJNA508395) | human gut metagenome | isolation source: healthy gut F | host: Homo sapiens
CGATCATCTTTGGTTTGCATTCCTGTGCGGTCTTACGGATCTCATCATAATCCAGATATCCGTCGTCGTTCACATTGTATGGTACGAAGTGATATAAGATTCCGGATAAATTCACCGGTGAACCATGTGTCAGATGTCCGCCGTGTGCCAGATTTAATCCCATAACCGTGTCCCCTGGTTCCAGAAGTGCCTGATACACTGCAGTATTGGCATTTGCTCCTGAATGCGGCTGTACACATACATGTTCACATCCGAACAATTCTTTTGCTCTTTCGATTGCCAGATTCTCCAAGAATGTCCACATCTTCACATCCGCCGTAATATCTCTTTCCCGGATAACCTTCCGCATATTTATTGGTCGGTACAGTTCCCATTGCCAGCATAACTGCCGGACTTACGATATTTTCAGATGCGATCAGTTCCAGATTTCTTCTCTGTCTGCCAAGTTCTAATGAAAGTGCTTCCCCAACTTCTTTGTCACATTCTGTGATGTAATTTGTTACATCTTCGATTCTGTTCATTTGTTTTACCTCCTTCGGAATCTGCCTGCTTTTCATGCCCATTCCCCCATTTTAGGCACTAAAAAAGCAGGCAAAAAATACTTTCTTCTCAAAAGTGTTTTTGTCTGCCTCTGTCCTTTACCTGAAAGATTACTTCTTCGGTACAATTCTTATTTTTCTCCAGAGCGTCGTCCGAATTCGTTCCATTTTACCTGAGAGTTTTTGCATGCCCCTTCGGCTCCTATGCTGCTTTGCTATCTACCATTTTTCATTTATTCATTTATGCACTTTGTACATAGGTATCTCACAAATTCATCCATCAACTATGCAATTAGCATAACAGGTTATCTTCTCTAAGTCAACATTAAATCCATAAGTTAATTATTTTTTTTATCAACTCTGCCAAAAATGGTATCTTCTAAAGTTTATTCACTGCTTCCGCAAGATAATCATTGCTTACTTCTGCAAAGTTCTCATTCTCCACTGCCTCTGCAAGATTTGCATCGATCGGCATCTTACCGATGACCGGAATGCCGAGTTCTTCTGCCACTTCGTCGATGTGGCTCTCGCCGAATACGGAGATCTTACGTCCGCAGTCCGGACATTCCAGATAACTGTAGTTCTCCACGATTCCAAGTACCGGGATATCCATCTGTCCTGCCATGTTGTAAGCTTTCTTTACGATCATGCGTACCAGATCCTGCGGAGAAGTTACGATCACGATGCCTTCTACCGGAAGGACTGAAATATGGTAAGCGGTACATCACCGGTTCCCGGCGGCATGTCTACGAAGAGATAATCCAGTTCTCCCATGCAACATCTGTCCAGAACTGTGTGACAACACCTGAGATGACCGGACCTCTCCAGATAACCGGATCATCTTCTTCCGGAAGTAAAAGGTTGATGGACATGATCTTCGTTCCATCCTTTGCCTCACATGGGAAAATATTTTCTCCATCCCCTTTTTTTCATGGATTCCATACATCTTCGGAATGGATGGACCTGTGATATCTGCGTCCATGATACCTACAGAAAATCCCTGTTCTCTCATCAGCCTTGCAAGCGATGCGGTAACCATAGATTTTCCAACACCGCCTTTCCGCTGACAACTGCGATCACATGGTTGATGTGCGATTTTTTATTTTCCGGTTTGATCAGACTCTGCGGTTTGCTTCCGCATTCACCTGCATGGGAACAGCCTGCACAATCGGACGGGCTGCAGCCTGTTTTTTGTTCTTCTGCCATTTGTCTTACTCCTCTACAGCCGCAATAAGTTCAACTTCACACAGAACTCCCTTTGAAGTGTCTTTACTGCAACACAGCTTCTTGCCGGTTTTGATGTAAAGTATTTTCCATATACTTCGTTGAATGCTGCAAAGTCACTCATATCTGCAAGGAAGCATGTTGTCTTTAATACGTTGTCAAATGATGTTCCTGCTTCTTTTAAGACTTCTCCTAAGTTCTTGCATACCTGCTCTGTCTGTGCTTCAATTGTAGTTGCTTCTACATCATTCACTTCCGGATTGATTGCGATCTGTCCTGCTGTATACAGTACTCCGTTGTGTACATATCCCTGTGAGTATGGTCCAAGTGCCTTTGGTGCTTTTTTCTGTTGCTACGATTTTCATAATGTTATTTCTCCTTTGCTACTTCATATAATTTCTGTGCGATACACACATCAAATAATCCCATTCCAACTGATTTGAAATATGTTGTCTGACCTTCTTTGATCTCTTTTTCCCCCGATACGAGATATTCATGCATCAGTTTTATGCGGTCTTTTGTAAGTTTTCCACTTGCCAGGGGCTGGCTTAGATCTCCGCTTTCCTCACATGCGTATGGCAGTTCAATGTATACATTGTCCACCAGATCCAGTACTGCATCCGGGATTTCCCTCATCTCCGGCATATAAGAGCCGATCGCAATGATGCATTTTCCTCTCAGAAGTTCTTTGTCATCCGGAAGAACAGGTGTGGTAGAAGGAGTTGTTGTACAGATGATATCACTGTTTCGTACAAGCTCTTCCACTGCTTTACATTGTACTACCTTTACGTCTTCCTTATCAATAGCTTTTTCAGTCTTTCCAGATAATCTGTCAGATCACGGTCGCTGTGGTTGAACACATATACGGTATGGATATCTCTTGCCGCACATGCATACACAGCCTGATGGAATCCCTGCATTCCTGCTCCGATGATTCCTACGGTGCGACAGTCTTTTCTTGACAGATGGCGGATCCCCACACCGCCGACAGCTCCGGTTCTCCATGCCGTTACCGATTGCCCGTCCATAACAGCAAGCGGCGCGCCTGTCGTATAATCATTCAGTAACACGATACCATCTATCGACGGCAATCCCAGTTTAGAATTCTCCGGGAAGATCGACAGGATCTTTGTCCCTATGATATCCTTTTTGTGTAACATGGCATATACATGAGCTGCTTATTTTCATGTTCTACCGTTGGTCTTGGCGGCATATAGAACTCGCCTGATCCATAGATCCGGTATGCCTCTTCAATCTGATCCATCATCTGATCCGGATCGACCATTTTTCGATCTGCTCCTTGCTTAATACGATCATTTTACATTTCCTCCAGTTCTTTTGTTCCCTTGTGACATCTCTCAGCCACTTATATGTCAAATACCGCTTTAAAGTAATCGGTACTTTGATCAGTTCATCACTCATCAGTATAACATAGACGACCGGCACACTGGCATGCAAAATAAATGCCGCCACTGCCCCGAGTAAAATGGAGAATCCCCACATCGTCGATACATCCATGATCAATCCGAATTTCGTATCCCCGCCTGCACGGAATACCCCACTACCATTGTGGTATTAAATGCCTGTGCCACAGTAAAATACGACATAACGAAGAACATGAAACTTAAGTAATTCTTTTGCCGGTCCGGTCAGCGCCAGATTCGCATTGGCGATTGGTGCCGAGATCAGTATCAGCACACCACCCAGGATTCCAAGAATCAGACTTAACCACACGAAACGTTTTCCGTATGCCTTTGCCAGTTCCATTTTGCCTTCCCCGATCGTCTTGCCGAGATAGATCGCCGTTGCATGGGAAATCCCGAATGTTACGACTGTTGCAAGCTGTCTTGCCACCTGCGCAACCGAGTTAGCTGCCACTGCTGCGCTTCCAAGATGCCCGATCACCGCCGTATTCGCCGACGTTCCCAGTCCCCACATCAGTTCATTTAATACCACCGGCATAGAATAAACTGCGAAATCTTTTAACAGAACCTTATCGATCTTCACCATATCTTTAAGCCGGATCCTTACTACTTTATTTCGAAAGACAGCGTAAAGCGAGAACCATCACCGTCTCGGCTGCTCTGGCGCACAGCGTACCGATTGCCGCACCTCTGACTCCCCATTACCGGAAATCCAGAAGCCCGAAGATCAGGACTGCATTTACCACAATATTCATAAGCAGCGAGATCAGGTAAATAAACGTGGCTACCATAACTCGTTCAATACTACGCATAATATTTAATAAACCTGTGTCACCGCCATGAACACATAGGAAAATCCTACGATTCTTAAATACTTTACTCCTTCTGCAATAACTTCCGGATCAGAGGTATAGATCCGCATCAGTGTCTCCGGCATGCCAGGGCTGCTCCGGCGAATACTACCGCAACGATAAGTCCGGCACTTAATCCCATACCCAGGACTTTCTCTATCGTTCTGGTGTCTTTCTTCCCCAGTACTGCGCCGTCAGAACCGTTGCGCCGGAGGTCACTCCGTAAAAAGATCAGTGTCATGATATACTGGATCTGTCCTGCAAGAGATGCACCGGATAATACTTTCTCTCCGACTTTTCCGAGCATGATCACATCCGTTGCCGTGACTCCGACATTGATCAGATTCTGGATTGCGATCGGAATGACCAGAGCGAATACATTCCGGTAAATTGCTTCCAGTTGATTGTTTTTGTATATTTATTTTTTCTTTCATTTTTTTTTTCTCTGCTCCTATTTATTCTTATCACATTTTCTGCTTCTCTGCAGATAATACACCGCAAGCTGTGTCCGATCTCTTAATTCCAGTTTCTCGAGCACATTACTGATATAATTCCGGACCGTTCCTTCGCTTAAGCAGACTTTCTCCGATATCTCTTTGTTACTGAGCCCCTCAGCAACCAGTGCTGTAATCTCCAGTTCCCGTTCTCCGATTCCGTAACTGTTCCAGTCAAATGTCTGCTCTTTTTCTTTCTGCTCTTTCTGAAGCAGTCCCGGAATTCGGGACATAATCTCAGTTCCGAATACGGTCTGATTCATCTGCACCGCCTGCAATGCCGGAAGGATACTGCCATAATCCTGTTTTATCAGATATCCTTTCACACCATATTTTAATGCTTTTACGATGTACGCATCATCGGAAAACGTGGTAAGCAAAAAGAATCTTTGCATCCGTATGCCTTTTCAAAATCTGCTCTGCGGCATCCAGGCCGTTCATGTCCTTCATCCGAATGTCCATCAGAAGAACATCCGGCAGCAATTCATCATATAACCGGACGGCATCTTTTCCATCCTGTCCGGTGCCGGTTACTTCTACTTCTCCTCCTGCTTCCAGGATTGTCTTTAACGCACTGGACACCAGGATATCATCATCTACAATTACTAGCTTCATCTTTTCCCCTCATTTTTTGGAACCGTAATAAATATCCGGAAGCCATTTTCTTTCTGGATCTGTATGGTTCCGCCCAGTATCTGGACACGTTTTTTCATATTCTTGATTCCGATTCCGCTGCATTCTGTGTTTTCTGTTTTTCGAGTGTTTCCGGTCTTTCCAGCACTTTCCTTCTCTACATATTCTTCTCGGTCTCCGTTTGGCCGGATCCGCTCATCTGACGTTCCAATATCTTCTATGATCAGCTGATATAGTCCGGGATGTTCTCTTGCCAAAATCTTCACCTTATTTGCATTGCTGTGACGCATCACGTTATTCAGTGCCTCTTTCGTAATGGCTATAAAGCTGTATTTGATCTCTTTTGGAATGTCATATCTCATATCATAAGTAAGCTGTACCGGACAAAAACTGAATTCTTCTGCCAGCGATTCCATCACTTCTTTTTAAATTTACCGACTCATCATGCAGATCGTGCACGCTCTGTCTTACATTCGTCATGGCTTCGTTCAGCGTCTGATCCAGCTGATCCATCGGGACTTTCAGATTCTCAGCCTGATTAACAGTCTTTAACGCTCCCACCATCAGGATGGACCGCGACAGCATATGTCCCACATTGTCATGGATCTCTCTGGCGATACGATTCCGTTCTTTCAGTGTGGCCAGATATACTTCTGTGTCCTGCTTTTCCAACAGATCCTGATTCTTCTTTTCCAGCATCAGTGTCAGTTCTCTGCTGTCATCTCTGACCCTTTTATATTCCTGCTCCAATTCATTTAGCCTCCTGGTCCGTCCATATAACAGAACTGCTGCTGCCAGCCCGGCAACAATAAGCATCTCTTTTTCCAGCCCGTAATATTCCCGGAACGCTGGCGCCTCACAGGCCACAATTATACCGACACCCCTATATAAACCGGAGAATAAAAGCATAGCATATTATATAAAACCGCAGGAAGAAACATCCACATTTCTTTAGAAACAATTCCGGCCGCCACGAAAGCAATCGTCATAATGTAATGCAGATACTTTTCTTGCCCTACCAGATTCACACAGGTATAGATACACGCAAACAGAATAGCAATAACCGCCGAAATCCCTGTTTCCGCTGTTACCAAAAGTCCTGCTCCGTAAAGGAACAAAAATCCTTCATCTGTTATCTTTCTCATTCTTTTCTCCTATATTACATTTGTCACATTCAATTTATGACCTGTGACACTACCATTATAATCAGCCATCCGCTATACTACAAGTAACAAATCATCAAGGAGGGAATCTTATGCTTGTACATATAGAAAATCTGGTAAAACGTTACGGTGATCTGTTAGCGCTTGACCACCTGTCACTCGACATCGAAGAAGGTGAGATCTTCGGACTGCTCGGACCAAACGGTTCCGGTAAAACCACCGCCATCAACTGCTTGCTCGCACTGTTAAAATATGACAAAGGAACGATCACGATCTTTGGAAAGGATATGAAGCCGGACAGCTACGATATCAAGCAGGATATCGGTGTTGTCATGCAGAACGTTGCCGTCTTCGAGCAGATGTCCGTCTATGAAAACATCGATTATTTCTGCGGACTCTATATCAGAGACAAACAAAAACGAAGAGAACTCGTGGAAGAAGCCATCGCATTCACCGGTCTGTCCGATTTCCGTAAGATGCGCCCGAAGAAACTCTCCGGCGGACTTCTACGAAGACTTAATATCGCATGCGGCATTGTCCATAAGCCCAGACTCATCATCATGGATGAACCGACCGTTGCTGTAGATCCTCAGAGCCGTAATAAGATTCTGGAAGGATTCTGGAACTCAACCGTCAGGGATCTACCATCATCTATACCTCTCACTACATGGAAGAGGTGGAACAGATCTGTACCCGTATCGCGATCATTGATCATGGCCGTGTACTTGCTTCCGGCACAACCGAAGAACTAAAAAATGATCAAGACCGGTGAGACGATCACGATCGAAACGGTTGCGTTAACGAAAAACAACCTGGCAGATATCCGCTCCCTTTCACATGTATTTGACTTATCATACCAAGATCAGACAATGATCCTACGCTGCAGCGGTGCAAAACACAATCTGATCCGAGTACTGAATTACCTGCAGGAACAGGACATTCCATTCGGACGCGTCTTCTCCGAGCTTCCGACTCTCAATGATGTCTTCCTTGAGATCACAGGAAAAGAACTCAGGGATTAAAGGAGGGACACTTTATGTTACATTTATTAAAATATCAGTTCTTACAGACAATACGTTCCCGCTCTATCATGTTCTGGGCTCTCGCATTTCCGCTCATCCTTGGAACCCTGTTCTATGTGTCCTTTGGAAATACCGGTCTTGCAGGAACCGGAGAGACCGACTGGGAACCGGTTCCTGTTGCCATCGTCACAGTGGAAAGCAGTTCCGCAAATGCAGAATCTTTCCTGACATTTCTGAATGAAACGGATCAGGACATGATCGATATCCATTCTTACAAGACAGAAAAAGCTGCAAAAAAAAGCGCTCCGGCGGGAGGAAATATCCGGCATCTATTACGTGAAGTCGGTTCCTTCCCTTACCATTGCTTCCAATGGCATTAACCAGAGCATTCTGTCTTCCCTTCTGGACAGCTATGAAAAGAATGCTGACATGATCCTGGATATTGCCACACAGCATCCGGAAAAGCTTTCGGACGCCCTTTCATCCCTGAACGACTACCAGACACTGGTGAAAGAAAAGTCCTTAGGCGGACATTCCTTAGATCCGACACTGACTTATTTTCTCGCACTGATTGCATTTGCCTGCTTAAGCGGAGTCTACTTAAGCATCCATTCCACGGTTCAGCTTCAGGCGAACTTAAGTGCACTCGGAGAACGGCGCAGCATCACACCGACCCACAAACTTTTCCCTGATTCTCGGCGATCTGCTGGTACTGGAAAGTATTCATTTCGTCAACATCCTGATCCTGGAGCTTTACCTTACCCAGGTACTTCATATCAGTCTTGGGAATGACATTCCGAAACTTCTTCTCATTACATTTATGGGAACCCTGATCGGTATCTGTCTCGGAATTCTGATTGGATGCGCCGGCAAACTGTCCTACAGTGTCAAATCCGGAATCGGTGTCCTCGTTACACTGTTACCGAGTTTCCTTGCAGGCCTGATGTTCGGTGGAATGAAAAATGTGATCGAACAGCATTGCCCGGTCATCAACCGGATCAATCCTGCCAGTGTCTTAAGTGATGCATTCTACTGCCTCAGTGTCTATGATGATGCTGTCCGCTACCGCAGGTGTATCCTGATTCTTGTAATCATGTGCCTGCTTTGCATCAGCTTCTCATTTCTCATGATAAGGAGGGAACGTTATGACAGTATTTAAAGGATTTTTAATCATAACCAAACGCAATCTCTGATGGTATTTATGTATCTGGCAATCTTCCTTACGATCGGAATCCTTGCCTCCGGCAGCGACAGCAATACTTCCGGCACCGGGTTCCATGCCCAAGCACTCACGGTAGGTGTGGTAGATCATGACGGAGGCGTGCTTTCCAAAGGACTTTCCACATATTTATCACAGTATCATACCGTCAGGCAAATGCCGGATGACACTGCGAAACTCCAGGACGCACTCTTTAACCGGAATGTCTCTTATATCGTGACCATTCCGAAAGATTTTAAAGTCTCCTGTCTCCGTGAACATCAGGCATTGCCGGTATCCAAGATCCCCGGAAGCACAGACGGGTACTACGTCGATCAACAGATCAACACCTATCTGAATCAGGCACGTGTCCTGACAGACAGTGGTTATTCCGATAAAGAGGCAGCTGCATATATTCTGAAACATGCAGACAGTTCTTCTCATGTTACGATGTTAAAATCTGCTTCTTCCGAAAAGACGCCGGGTTATGGTTACATGTATCAGTATCTGCCATATGTGTTAATCTCCATACTGTGTTATGTAATGGGACTGATCATGATCGCATTCCATCAGCCGGATCTGCAAAAGCGAATCCTTTGCTCGGCTGTGTCCATCAGAAGCCAGAACCTGCAGCTTGCACTGGGATATCTGGCAGTCGGATGCTCCGTCTGGCTGCTCACAACATGGATCCCTGCTTTCTTCTTTTACCGGAAAGCATTTTTCCAGTCGCCAAAGATGCCATATTATATGCTCAACAGTCTGACCCTGCTTCTGGTCGGTCTTGCTCTTTCCTTCCTTCTTGGTACATTTATCACCAAAGAAGATATCCTGACCGCCCTCGTAAATGTTGTCACACTTGGCATGAGCTTCCTGTGCGGCGTATTCGTTCCACTTGATATCATGGGAAAAGGCGTGAAAACTGTGGCTCATTTCCTTCCGGTCTACTGGTATGAAATCAGTAATAACAATCTGCTGAATAACTCTGCTGTTCTCACTCAGGCACAGAGACAACTCTTATACCGCAACTATGGAATCCAGTTACTTTTTGCCGCTGCGATCTTTTGTATCGCACTGGTAGTCAGTAAAAGAAGGCGGGACAGCATAATCCTGCCTGCCCTGCTCTTTTTTTTCTATGCTGTATTTTATCTTTTTCTTCTGGTTCCATTCCACAATTCTTTATGAATAGATATCCAGAAAGCACATCCACCAGCAATGCCGGTTCACAGATGATCACACCCGTATATCCAAGCCACGGAACCAGAGTGGCCGCGATCACGATCTTCCCTGCCATCTCAAGGCCGCTGGAGATCAGTGGTGTAATATGATCCCCTAATCCCTGCATCGCATTTCTTAAAATACAGATCAAGGTAGTCTCAATATAAAACAGCGTATCAAACTTCAGATAATTTGTTGCATTTAAGATTACTGTCTTATTATGACTTCCGGTTACCAGATATACCAGCCATCCTCCGATCGTATAACTTGCAATGATCGTAAGTCCTGACCAGATCGCAGTGTAGACAATCGCCAGCCAGATGCCTCTCTTCACACGGTCGATCTTCCCTGCTCCCATATTCTGTCCACAGAATGTTGCCATCGTCTGTCCAAATACACTGAACATGATCATGAATATCTCCGAGATCTTTCTCGCCGCTGTATGGGCAATGATAATGTCTTTTCCAAGCTTATTAATCGCCGTCTGTAATGTCAAAGTACCGATATTAACCAGAGAACTCATAAATCCCATCGACATTCCGGCACTTATCATCTCTTTTACCATGATTGGACTTGGATCTTTAAAATCCTCTTTCTGAAGCCTTAATATCTCATATTTTCTAATCATATAGATCCAGCAGATCACAAATGCAATGATCTGTGCCAGTACAGTTGCAATTGCTGCTCCTTTTACGCCAGTCTTCAATACCACAACGAAGAACAGATCCCCCACGATATTCAGTGCTACAGATATCGCCAGAATGATCAATGGTGTTACTGCATCTCCGATTGCACGAAGCGTCGCCGCACAGGCATCATATAAAAATGTTGCAAGCAGTCCTGCTATGATGATCGCGATATATCCTTTCGCCACCGGAACCAGATGCTTTGGCACATTTAAGAAATGTAAGATCGGTTTCAAAAATAGCAGTCCTGCTATCGTAAATAAAATGGATATTCCAGTCCCGATCACAAGCGACATTGCAAAGGACTTTTTCATATCTGCGATGTTCTTCGCACCAAATTTCTGTGCGGTAATAATCGCAAATCCGTTGGATAATCCCAGTAAAAATCCGATGATCAGACCGCTCAGTGTGCTGGTCGCACCTACTGCTGCCAGTGCATCTTCTCCCAGAAACGAGCCGACAATCCTGGTATCTACCAGACTGTAGGTCAGCTGTAATAAGTTTCCTAAAAATATCGGTAATGCGAAACTTAGTATCAGTGTCGAGGGCTTTCCCTTCGTTAAATCTTTCATTCTTTCTCAATGTCCTTCCTTTTTCAGTATGATTTTTCTTTACAAAAGAAAACATGCACCGCTCATTATAGATCATACTTCCGAAGAGAGCAATCTCTGAAAGAATTTTTTCCGCTTTCTTTCTGTCACCGGACTTCCGCTGCGGATAACCTGTGAACGGATTCCGATGTTGGTCAGTTCCTGCTGAAGCTTAACGGCTTTCTCCGCATCCATACCATCCCGGATCAGAAATGGTGCCATAGACAGGTCTTCCTTCGTTTCAAAATTATATTTTTTCGCAAGCTGTAAGAAGCCATTTCTCTGACCATAATATTCTACAATTCTCCCAAGTACAATGACCTGTCTGGATGGATAGCCGCACACCTCACATGTTTCTTCCAGTGGTGTGATCTCGTATTCTACTTTATAAAAATCAAACGCCTCTCTTTAATATATTCCATGCCTTCTTCGTCCAGATTATCAAACAGTGGCTGGAAGGTTCGATACGATGCGGTTAGCCATCACTTTATCGAGGCCTGTCAGAAGCTGCAGATAAGCGGATATCTTCTGGTCTTTTCCGCTGCATTTTAATAAACGTATTTTATATGTTCTCATGTAATTTTTATCCTCTTTCTGTTTTCAGATATTTTTCGGTTATGCTCTGTTCTGACGCCACAATATCCTCTGGCGTGCCTGCTGCTACAATCGTTTCCTGGCATCTCCTGAACCTCGCCTGTTCACGGAAAAGTTCAACTTTTTATTCGTTTCTACCATGTATAGTGATCCCAACATAAAGTCAAATTTTGCGTGAAACAGCCATCGCCTCAACCTTGGCCGTTCTTCCTACAAAGAACAAGTCAACGGCTATTTTTCACCCAGACTGATGCCCCAACTCCCATACACTCGATCTTGGCAAGCTGAAAATTTTAATGGCGATGCTACTACTTTTTTTCGCATTCTTCTCCAGTTCCAGCATGTACTTATCAAAGTCAGACATAAACAGCCTATCCTGAATAACACGATATTTTTCAAATTCGGTCTCAGCTTTTGCCTTGGCAATCTCAGCAGTGATTTTTCCTGCATCCTGAAGAACCTCTCTGTCATCTGCCATCAGGAATAGATCCAGACGCTTTGCCCAGTCCTCCATTGTCATCGGAATATGACGTTCTGCACGATCCTCTGCCAAATCCAAATAAGCAGATACAATACGCTCCAATGAACGCATTTCCTGATCTGTTAGATAATTCTTAGCAATGCTCACATCACTTTTACAATCTTTCCTTCCGGTGCTGACGCCCATGTAGTTAATCCCATGTGCGGCTTATCTGCATCTACGCGCTCGTAAATCAACTCCGCTACCGTATGACCGTGAACTGCATAGTGCATCTTGTTCTGTACTTTTGCAAAAAATTGCTTGGTTGTTTTCGCAGTGCGATCATAATCAAGAGCTGTAGCATATATGTCGGTTATCTTCTGATAAAACCTACGCTCGGACAAACGAATTTCTCTAATCTGCTCAAATAAACGGTCAAAGTATTCTTTTGTAAGCACTGAACCACCATTTTTCAGACGTTCATCATCCATGGCCCAACCTTTGATGGTATAGTCCTTGACAATGCTGTTGGCCCATTTACGAAACTGTACCGCACGCTCATTATTCACTTTAAAGCCGACTGCGATAATCACTTGAAGATTGTAATGCTTTGTATCACGAGTCACCTGACGGGAACCTTCGGTTTGAACTATTCGGAAATTCCGAATAGTTGCAGCCTCTTCTAATTCACTATCTGCATAAATCTTTTTAATATGTTCATTTATCGTTGGCAAACCAACGTCATACAATGTGGCCATCATCTTCTGTGTCAGCCATATATTCTCATCCTCATAGCGCATCTCAACGCTGTCCTGCTGATCGCCAACAGAGGCAACATAGGTTAAGTATTCTGCTGCGCTGGAACGGATGGTTATTTCGTCTTTTTTTCTTTTTCAAATAGGAGTCCTCCTTTATAAATTGAAATGCACTTTTGCTATTGTATTTAGCTGCTTCGCTATTTCCGTAAATGGTAAATTCAAATCCAGAGCCCTGACCGTAATCTGGTTACCACTCATCTGATATACATTATGACTTACTTAACAAATCAATGATTATTCCTTCCCATGCTTCTACTCTAATTGAGTCCTTTGTCTCCTCAAGTAATTCAAGGTTTCTTTTTCCCTGCATCATCAACTTTCATGCACAAGCCAAAAGGAACAAGCAAATCTCCACTATTTATAGATTTGTTCCAATTCCTCTGGGTGGTGGTCATTATAAAGCTCAAAAGTGTCATATAATCTGAATCGTCCAAAAACCACTCCATATGCATATTTCTTAAATAAATCTATCTCGGTTCAACATGCTCATCAAATATTTTCTGAAGATAAATTAAATATGCACTTCGTGGAAGATCCACCACAAGTTCTGGCACCATTTCATCACTATCGTTTTCATTTTTGTTATAAGGCTTACCAATAATTATAGACATTACTTTTGGATAAATTGCCGCATTAAATTGAATTTTATTTTCCATACACCTATCTCCTGTTATCTATTCCACTGCCAAGTCTGTCTCTTAGTATCGAGTAGCTTAAACTGCGGTCGGCTCTGACAACAATCCCAGTGCCACAACCCACGACATCTAATCCACAGCCTAAACCCTACCGCATTTTTTCAATCATCGACTTTTTCTCTGGTTGAGCTACAAAGTAGATATGTTCCCATACAAGAAAACCGAGCTTTCCGCAAGGCTTCTTTGATAATGCTGACCTTACAAAAAGCCCGGAAATACGCCACTTTTCAGCTATTATTTATCTTTTCTTGACAGCAAACAGACCGTCTCAACGGTACTTTCGTTGTCCCAACAAAGTTCCTGTATTTCCCTGTCTCCAAAATACACCGGAAAACGGAACTTTATGTGCTTCAGGAATCTGCCATCCGGCTGCTCCTGCTCGTAAATGTCCACCTGTTCTACAAAGCTGTTAAGAAATTCTTTTTTCTCCAAGTCGGTGAACTTATCATATAGTTTATCAAAATATAAAAGAAATTGATAGACGTTTTCTTCTGATATTTTCTGTTGCCGGATATTCAGCAGGCGATTCTTAACTTCTTCTATACTGTTCTCCACGCCTTCAATTTCATCATACAGACGATATAAGCGTGTCTCCATATCCTGATATTTCTTTTTCATAAAATTTATCCATGATGTCCAGGCTATCCATCTGCTGTCCAAGTCTTCCTTTTGCTCGGTCAGTTGCCTGTGCTGTTTTCCAGTCTTTCAATCTCTTTTTCTATTTCTTCTGTATCTATTCTTGAACCGATTTTATTCAGAATTGCTTCTTCAAATTTAGGATTCTTCACCAGTTTCCGAATAACTTCTTCCACTGCATTGTTAATCTTCTCCTCGCTCCATTGTTTACGATATCCACATTTATGACCATCTACCAGGCGACGATGTTTGCAGGCATAATAGAAATAATCCTTATATAAAGTTCCGTCTTTCTTTTTCTTTCGGTTCACGTTTCCATACATACCGCTTCCACATAACGGGCATCTTAATATTCAGATAAGATATGTTCATGATCGAGACTATGTGTCTTTTCATATTTCACACCTGTTTTTTCTCGTTTTTGATGAGCCAGCTCCCAGTCTGTTTCTGAAACAATCCCTTCATGGATGCCATCGTGCAGCATATAATTTTCCTGTTTTACAATGCGATATTCATTTCTTGTACCAGATACTTTCTCGTTCTTCCTTCGTCCATAAGCCAGCTTGCCACAGTATACCGGATTATCCAGAACGCCTTTTATAAATGAAGCGGCAAATGCGTCCAAAGTGTTATTCTGTCGTTTTTTCTTTTTATATCCATGCTGGTTCAGCCATGCACCAATCGCAGAAGATTCCCATATTGGTATGAATAAATTTATCATAAATCAGACGAATAATCTCTGCTTCGTCCTCTGCGATCTGCAATTCTCCATTTACCAGCTCATAGCCATATGGAGCAAACCCACCGTTCCATTTTCCTTCCCTGGCTTTCTGCTTACGTCCTTCCAACAAGATTACAAAAGAGGATACTTCGTTTATGCAGACAAAAGAAAAAAGCAGATGAATATGGCCAAACTGGCATCTCTTAATCTGCGGAAGAAACGATGCGTTTAATCGACCAGTATTGAACAGTGCCAAAATGGAGGATACTTCGTTTATGCAGACTGGCTCCTGCCATATTCAGAAAGAAAGATGAATAACGAAACGAACTGTTTGATAATTTAAGGGTGGGCCAATCCCACCGGTATCAGTTATATTCTTCAAAAAATCTGCCGGAAGCTCCATCAGAAATCATGTATTTCCCCGATTTTATCTTTTACTTTTTTATCTTATCTACAGTACCGACCTGTTCAGCCAATGCCATGCTCGGTTTTTTTCAGTCAATGAGCGGTATCTGCACATGGGTTGGCATTTCAGGTCTCTTATGTATGTTGCCTGTAAGCCGGAACAACCGTTACTGTTGGTCCATGACCATTTCCCCGGTTATTACTCACAATCACTGCCGGCCGAATGCCACACTGTTTATGTGTCGTTTTTGTCTTTTCCAAAATCCACAAATAAACCTCGCCTCGTCTCACTGCCTCACCTCAAAATAAAACTTTCCGTCTGCCTGTCCCTCTCCTCATACAGCGCATCCAATTCCTTTATAAGCTTTCTTCCGGTATTTCGCCACCATTGTATGGCTGATATGATATTTCATCATCAGTTCTTCCCAAAAGTGAAACGCTCCACAGCCATATCCATACAATTTCCGGTAATTTCCCGGAAAGTCCCGTACAGCATGTTCAAAAAATCCAGTTCCTCTTTTTATCTGTCCGTACTGTCCGGCAAGATAAGATAACCATTCATCACTCATCCTGTCTGCCACCTTACGGTATGCAAGTGCTGCTCTTGCAGTCACATCCGAAACACCGCTTGTCTGTACTCTTTCCCTTCCGGCTTAGAGAAAAGTAAAGGGAAGATATGACGGTGTCATAATCAATTCCCTCACATCGGCTTAACTGAAATTCCAACACCGATAGTTCCCTTTTCAAATTCGGATATTCCTTAATCATCCTTTCTGCTCGCACCGTTCACACCTCCAATCCTTGCCTTTTTACTGCATCTATGATAGCCGACTGCCCACAGTCCTTCTGTTCCAATGACCGCATGGCATCTTCGTCAATGTTCCTTTGTTGATGATATGGTAAATCATTACTGTTTCCCTCTGTCCCTGTCTCCACAGTCTGGCATTGCACCTGATATACAGTTCCAAAGACCAGGTAAGTCCGAACCAAATCAGAATGTGGCCTCCGTCCTGATGTTCAGACCATGTCCTGCCGATGCCGGATGGATTCTGCCACCAGGATTTTCCTTCTTTCCATTTGCGGATGTCACCTTGTTGCTTTTAATGGAACAGCTTTAAACCGTTCAACAATTCCTATCCAAATCATGCTGATACCAGTAAGCCACTAACACAGGCTTTCCATTCGCTGCCTCGATTAAATCCTCCAAAGCATCCAGTTTCTTATCGTGGATATGGCGGACTTTGTGGTTCTCATCATAGACTGCTCCATTTGCCATCTGCAGTAATTTCCCGGAAAGAGCAGCTGCATTGACCGCATCCACGTCCCCCATCTTCAAATGGCAGAAGCATATCCTTTTCCATCTGACGGTACAGCTTCTCTTCTTTTTCATCCATCCGAAACCTCCACCCGATGATAAAGGCACTCCGGCATAGAAAGGTAATCCTCGGCCTTCATGGAAATGCAGATATCAGAAATCAAATTGTAGATGCTTCTTCCGGCACCATCCTCGGTTTATAGGAATAAATGATATTCCTGTTTCGCTTATCCGGCAGAAAGAACCTGTCACGATAAGCTCCAATATATCTTCAAGCCTCAGCCCCATATCAAGGATTCCTATCTCTGCCCACAGGTCCATTAGATTTCCCGGTGTTCCGGTCAGACCAACCACACGAATTGCCTTCGGCCGGTATCGTCTTAGTGCTTTGAACCTTTTCGCCTGATAAGATTTGAAAAGAAGATAATTCATCAATCACAATCATGTCAAAAATCAGTGATGCTTCTCACAAAGCCACACCACATTTTCACGGTTGATTACATACACGCTTGCCTTTTTTTCCAAAGCATCCAATCGTTCTTTTTCAGAACCGACTACCACTGACACCGACAGTCCTTTCAAGTGATCCCATTTTTCCAGTTCTTCCTTCCAAGTATCCCGTGCCACACGGAATGGTGCAATGACCAGAACCTTTCCTACCTCAAAAGTAATCAAGTGCCAGTTCCCACAAAGCAGTAAGGGTAATAACTGTCTTTCCAAGTCCCATATCCAAAATCAAAGCACATACCGGATGCCCGATAATAAACTCCCTGGCATATTCCTGATATTTATGTGGTCTGAATTCCATGCAGCACACCTCCGATCTGTTCCAATCCATCTATCACATATACGGAAAACCCCAAGGCTTCCAGCTGATGTTTTCGTTTTCCTGTAACGGTCGCAGCTTTTTTCCCGGTGCCTTTAATTCCCAAATGCACACTTCCCACCAGGAAGCAGAACGAGACGGTCAGGCACCCCATCGAAACCGGGAGACACGAACTTTACCGCCATGCCGCCCTGCTCTTTGCCTCTTTTTACCAGAGCCTTTTCAATTACACATTCTCGCAAAACCTCATCTCCGTTTCCCTCTGATTGTTTCCACTTTCAAAAACATCTATTCTCCCATATGCGTATATACGGGTGTATCCGTGTCCTCTTATACTTATTTTCATTTATTAAATATAAGTGGGAAACATTGAAACAGCACCGACACAGCCCTTTTGCCTGCTGACTTCATGGCTGTTTCCAACATCTGTTGCCTACTGTCTTACCAATCCCCCACGGAAACCCATCATTTGTTTCCTGCGGTTTCCTTTTTCACTCTGACAAACACCCTCTGTACACCATAACCGGGGATACGCATTTTGCCGGAGGAATTCCCTTCATACTTCTTCCAGCCACCAATTTTTGAATAATGGATTCTAACTCATAAGAATCTGTCTTTCGGAAATTCTGACGCTCCTTCCCAAAGCATTCACACCAGACTTCCATTAAACAGAATCTCTCTCTGACTACCGTTCCGGTTCTTCCTTCTGCTTCAAACTCTCCACCACCAAGATAAGAACGTCTCTGATACAAATCCATTGTGTCCCAGTCTGCCGGAAGTAATCGCTCCAGGTAATCCTCCACAATGCCTTCTCTTTCATCAGACTCCATTGCTTCCTGCTGTGCCACATAAGCCTCTGCAGCTTCCTTTCCTTTCAGATACAACTCTTCTCCATCTTTATAAATGGAAATCGCTTCTGCCCAAATCTGGTCTACCGTCTCAGGAGTTAAATCCCATCCACGATGCTTCCCTTTTCCGGTTACATGCACAGGCCAAAGTTTCTGTTTCCGGTAACATCACGCAGAAAGCCGCCTTCTGAGTTTGTACTTCCCACAATCACACATTCCCTCGGATGACTCTCTACCGTTGTTCCATATGACTGCCTGTATTTATCATCCGTCCGGGTAACAAAAAGATTTTACGGTTTCCACATCTACCTTTTTGATACCCGCAATCTCCCAATTCAAAAGCCAATACCTGAAGCTTCTCCGCAGCAGTTTTTCCATCCTTCATATCAGAAATCGTAAGGGAATCCGAATACCACTCTTTTCCAGTTTTGCAAAAGAACGACTTACCACACCCCTGCGGACCGTTTAAAACCAACACGGAATCAAACTTTATACCCGGCTCATAAATACGGGCTACCGCAGCCAGAGTTTTTCTTGTAACTGCACGGACATACGGTGTGTTTTCTGCTCCCATATAGTCAATCAGCAGACTGTCAATCCTGCTACATCCATCCCAGGATAACGTGGAAAAATACTCTTGACCGGATGATAAAGTCTTTCGGAAGACACTACTGCAAGCAGAGCATCTTTGAATTTGGTAGGTGACCGTCCATACACCCTTTCAAAGTACAGCTTCGCACAGGCAATATCTGCATCACCCCCATTTTTTTGACCTGTACCCGGCAATTCCCCGATGACATCAGTGCATTCTTCAAGCTGATTAAATACGATAGGTTGTAGATTCTCATCGA